>Ga0307379_10000709_pt1 | contig 54670 bp, 40 predicted proteins | sample UN2MG_FD_202237 | JGI IMG/M metagenome (GOLD analysis project Ga0307379, IMG submission 202237) | Soil microbial communities from Risofladan, Vaasa, Finland - UN-2 | ecosystem: Environmental > Terrestrial > Soil > Coastal area > Acid sulfate soil | place: Finland: Risofladan, Vaasa | collected... | reverse complement strand
GGTGAACCGTCAAAAGCAAAATATCTTGACAGAGGACATGAATCCATTAATGCTTACCTTCAATCAAATCTCGACTTGTAGTGTAATTAATCTCTGAATTGAGACATTGTCTCAGAAACGCGCCGTTTCAATCCTATCTAAACTGTGTTTTCTATTCGTGATTTGAAATTTTGATGATGAAATTACCTTGCTTGTTGCTATTACGAAATCACTGTTTTTATTTATTGAGAAATTCTCTGAAATATCTTTAGATGTTAGTAAATACATCTTATGCTCTTCTTCGTCTCCAGAATGGATTATAAGGAAAAACTCGATCCGTGGATTGTTTTCTTTATCTAAAATGTATTCGTTCTTTATATAATGCTTTGTTCTATCATCCTGAGCGAACTTAGCTTGGACAACACCGAATCTCGTTGGTTGGTCGTCCAAGATGTTTTTATCATACAATCTTCTTTGAATTATAAAATCAGCCCCATGAATATCTACAGATCGTTCCAAGACCCAAAACCTATCCATCAGAAATGACTTTGTCCTAATTTCCCCTATGGATCCATTCTGGAGCGCTTTGAGCCAATTTGGGAAGTTATTCATTAACTCACCTTACGTGATACATTTTCATGGAGCTTAACCATTGATTGTCAGGTTGATTTGCCTTTATAAGTTGATATCAGCAAATTGTCCGGGCAACTTTGCCTTGCGCCAATATCAAATAAAGGGGTTAAGCCTCCGTTTGACTCTTGCGCAGTAAAGTGCCCCCTTGCTCGACAAAGCATTCTACCCATTTTTTGGCGAACAGTATTGGCAAATACGGTGAAACATTTATGAAAAAAGTTAGCTGGCGAAAACAAAAGCCCCGCCTCGCAAAGTGTGAGACGGGGTTTTTGAAAGACTCAACCTATTTTTCCTTATGAAAGTGATTACAGGTTTCACCTTTCCCTGTTTCCTTGCTGGAAGGTTATTCCGATTCCGGGAGTCGAAAGCCGTTTGTAAGTCAGAGATCAGAGTGAACCACTCTACTATGGATCATAGACAGATCGTTCTGCTTCAGGTACGTCCCGCCCAGCGGGGACTTGAGGATCGCTTCGCTTGGGGCTAACTGCCGGAGGAGTAAGGCGAATCGGGCGAAAAATCGCAACCGCAGGATATATAAGCCTTGTATGCTCAGGAGTTTAAGAAAAAACGGCAAAAAAGGCAATAGTAAAGTTTTTCGGGGGCAGGAAGTAATCGGAGATTACCGAGGGCAAAGCTTGAGGAGCGTCCGATTGTAATGGGACTTGAGGCGCAGAGCAGGCAGAATGGCAATAGGTTGAAATTCGCATGCGCAGGGTAAACTGACAAGATATTGGGTGTGTCTATTCGATTTTGGGTCTGGGGAAGAGGCCGCTGCGCTCCACGATCTCCGGGACCTTTTCTTCCCACTCTATGGCCATGATGTGAAATCCCTTTACCCCCTCCACCTCCTTGAGCCGTTGAATAGTCTCCACGCAGATGTTGATCCCTTCCTCAGGCTGTTTTTCTTTGGGAACGCCGCTCATCCGTTCCACCACCTCGTCGGGAACATCCATCCCGGGCACACGGTTTTTCATGTATTTTGCCATACCGGCTGATTTGAAAGGGGTTACCCCTGCGAGGATGTAGACCTTCTCGTGAAGGCCTTGATCTCGGGCCTGTTTCATCCAGAGTTCAAACTTCTCCAGGTTGTAAATGCACTGTGTCTGGATAAACTCGACCCCGGCTGCTATCTTCTTGGCGAGCCTGCGGACGCGAATCTCAAAAGGGTCGGCAAACGGGTTGGCTGCCGCACCAACGAACATCTGAGGTGGCCGCTCGATCTCATCCCCGCCTAAGAATTTCCCCTCGTCCCTCATATACCGTACCGTCTGTATGAGTTGCAGGGAATCCAGATCAAAGACGTTCTGGCCCTGGGGATTATCGCCAAATTGCTGGTGATCGCCGGACAGACACAGGATGTTATGGATGTCAAATGATGCGGCACCTAAGATGTCGCTCTGCAGCGCGATCCTGTTTCTGTCCCGGGTAACCATCTGCAGGGTAGGTTCCAAGCCCATGAGTTTGAGGCGAATGCAGGATGCCAGGCTGCAGAGGCGTGTGACCGAGGTTTGATTGTCGGTTATGTTGATGGCATCTACATGGTCCTTGATCATTTCTGCCTTTTTGGTGATCGCCTCTCCATCGCTGCCACGAGGGGGACCGCACTCCGATGTGACGGCCAGATGACCTGCCGCTAGGATCTTCTCCAGTTTACTCGGTGTCTGAGTCTTCCTCATTTCAGATCCTCCCTGATCACTTTTCGCGGCCCGCCTGCCCGTTCAGAAGACCAATCCTTGATGGGAATGAGCTGATCGTAGTCATCGAGCCTGCCCAATTCCTTCAGTCGATCGATTATGAGCTGCCACGCACAATCAAGCTCTTTGTTGATCTCGCACTTGCCCTTGGTGGACCCGCCGCAGGGACCGTTCAACAATCGTTTAGCACATCGGGAGATGGGACAGATCCCTGCTGTTTGCCCGAGGATGCATTGGCCGCATCCCTGACACCGTTCGGCCCATACCCCCCGCTCCTCGGTTACGCCCATGAACAGGGTGTTAAGGCCCGGATAAACGGGTATACTCAAATACTTTTCAGCCATGAATTGCACCCCAACACCACAAGCCAGAGAGATAGCAGCATCATATTGATCAATAGTACTTCGTATCTCCTCCAGGTACTCGTGATCGCACTGGCGCTCCAATGTCACCTCGTCGACAGCAAGTTCTTTTCCCTCTTTCATGAAGGCCATTTTGAGGGCTGAGGCCAGGATCTGCACCTCTTTTCTGCCGCCCGCATAGCATACGGTGACGCACTCATTGCATCCGACAAGAAGGATCTTTTTGCAGGCAGCAATGAATCCAATAATCTCATCGATGGGTTTTCTTTCCGCAACGATCATAGGGCAACACCTTTCAAATTAGTTTGCTACGCAAAAGTCCGTTGTCCATTGTCAGTGGTCAGTGGCAAAGAATCTTTCTGACGGCAAGGTCCTCTTGCCTCTCTTCCGGTAGAATCAGACGCGCACGATCTCACCGGAGCAAAAGAACAACACACTACGGACACCTATCAACGAACACTGCCGTTTGCTAGGCAGCTTTCTTATTTCTGATTGCCTCCCTGATTGGACTGGGGCCCAGGGCCTTGATCTTTTCGTGCATTTCCCGAGCGACCTCCGCAAATTTAGGGCCGTCAGAAGCAGCTATGTTGTGCATCTCCAACCTTTCTCCCCCAACCCCGATCTCGTCCAGCAGCTTTTTAACGTATTCTACCCGCTTTCTGGCCCTGAGATTACCTCTAATGAAGTGGCACTCGCCTTCCAGGCACCCTGCAACGTAAACGCCGTCGGCGCCTTTTTCAAAGGCGTCCATCAGGTGGACCACATCCACTTTGCCAGTGCAGGGGAGTCGTATTATCCTGATGCTGTCAGGATAGGGGAGACGCATGGAACCTGCCAGGTCCGCTGCCTCATACCCTCAGAAGTGGCAACAGAACGCGATAATTACCGGTTGAAACTCCGTCATGTGCTATACTGCCTCCATGAGTGCGTCAATTTGGGCCAGTATCTGCGAATCCTCATAATGAGAGAGCGTAATGGCTTTGGCCGGACATTCGGCGGCGCAGACACCGCATCCATGACACTTGGAAATGTCGATCTCCGAAACCCCATCCGCATTAATCACCGGTACCTCGTAAGGACAGGCCCTGACGCAAATAAGACAGGCGGCACAGAGATCGGGATCAACTTTGGCCACAACGCCCCCTACCTCTATTGAATCCTCGGAAAGCAGGCAACAGGCCCTTGAAGAGGCAGCCAGGGCCTGAGTGATACTCTCATCAATCAGACGTGGTGAATGGGCCATACCGCAGATAAAGATTCCGTCTGACTGTGTATCAACCGGCCGGAGCTTGACATGAGCCTCTAAAAAGAAACGCTCGGCCGTGAGGGGCACCTTGAGTATGTTTGCAAGCTCCTCTGTATCGCCGGCTACAACCCCAGTGCTCAGGATGACCTTATCGGGGTTCAGTCTTATTTCTCTTCCCAGCGTAAGATCTTTAAAGGTGACGTGCAGGTTTCCATTAACCTGTTCAACGAGCGGTTTTTCGTCCTCGGGGAATCGTAGGTAGTGAATTCCCACTTCCCTTGACTTTCGGTAGTAGTCCTCCAGGAATCCGTAGGTCCTGATATCCCTGTGAAGTATGAAAACATTGGTATTCGGATTACGCTCCTTTATGGCGAGGGCATTTTTGATTGCCTGCTGACAGCAGATACGGCTGCAGTTGGGGTTTTCTTCATTTCGGGAACCGACACACTGGATCATGGCCACGTTTTTCCACTCCCCCATATCCTGCGTCTTATTCAGCAGCATATCCTCTAATTCAACCTGGGTCATTACCGAATCATGCTGTCCGTAAAGATGTTCTGTGGGGTGATATTCGGTGGCGCCCGTCGCGATAAGGAGCACCCCGTGATTCACTTCCCTGTGGTACATGGCCGGTCCCACTGCTAGCGCTGTCTTGAAATCCCCCTTGGTCCCCGAAAAATCGGCCACAAGGGTCTCCGTCAAGACCTGGATCTTTTCATGGTGCGTAGCGCGCTCGACCAGATCATCTACGTATTTTTGGATGTCATCACCTTGCAGGGTCTTATGGATCTTTCTGGCAAAGCCTCCCAACTCCTTTTCTATTTCAACTAAAACCACCTCAAAGCCCTGCTCTGCAATATTGAGCGCCGCCGTCAAACCGGCGATGCCACCGCCAAGGATAAGCGCCCTCTTGACTACGGGGAGCTTTGTTCTATACAGCGGGGAAAGCCTCGCGGCATTGGCCACTGCCATTCTCACCAAGTCCCTTGCCTTTTCGGTTGCCCCCTCTTTATCGGATTGATGTACCCATGAGTCCTGATCCCGGATGTTCGCCATGCTGAAAAGGTAGGGATTAAGGCCCGCTTCCCTGATCGTATCCTGAAACAGCGGCTCATGGGTTCTTGCCGAGCATGAGGCCACAACAACCCTGTTAAGGTTATATTCCCGTATCCTTTCCTTTATTTTATCCTGGGTATCCTGCGCACAGGTAAAGAGGTTTTCGTCGGCCACCACCACGTGGGGCAGCGTGGCCGCATATTCGGCGATCCGGGGGACATCAACCACGCCCCCTATATTTATGCCGCAGTGACAGACAAAAACGCCGATACGGGGGTCTTGGCCGGTGATATCGATTTCTTCGGGGTACTCTCGTACTCGGGTCAGGGCATGCCTCTGGCTTGATAATAGGGTAGAGGTGGCAGCAGCAGATGCACTTGCCTGCATTACCGTCTCGGGTATGTCTTTCGGTCCCTGGAAGGCCCCGCACACAAAGATGCCCGGTTTGGTCGTTTGGACAGGGTTAAAGGAGCCTGTGTCGACGAAGTTGTGTTGATTAAGGCCAACGCCCATCTTGTGAGCCAGATCGATGGCTTCCTGTGATATATCAAGACCTACCGATAAGACCACCATATCGAATTCTTCTCGAACAACCCTTCCAGCCTCATCGGTATAGTGAATTCTCAGGTTCCCCGGCTCATCGGTCGGCACCACACTGTCTATTCTCGATTTGATAAACCTTACCCCTACCCCATCTCTGGCCCGATTAAAGAATTTCTCAAACTCCTTTCCGTGGGTCCTGATATCGATGTAAAAGATAACGGTGTCAAGGGGGGAATCGCTATGCTCTTTTGCCACCATGGCCTGTTTTATGGCATAGGTGCAGCAGACTGCCGAGCAGTAACCCTTATCCCCGGCGTGAATATTTCTGGAGCCGACACACTGTATCCATGCGATCTTTTGCGGCTCCTTCTCATCGGAAGGCCTCACGAGGTGGCCTTCATAGGGGCCGGTGGCGCTCAGGATACGCTCGAATTCCAAACTGGTAACGACATTGGGGTAGCGGGCATAGTGATAGGTATCATGGAGAGCGGGGTCATACGGTTGAAAACCGGAGGCAAGTATGATTGACCCCACCTTGATATCCATCCACTTATCCGTCATGTCGTGCTCCACGGCCTGAGCCTTGCAGGCCTCCACACACTGGTAACACTCACAACACACACCGCAGTCCAAACAGCGGGAGGCCTCCCCTTGAGCCGTCTCTTCATCCATGGAGAGGCTGGTCTCCTGGAACGTTTTTATTCTCTCGCTCACAACGGCGGCAGGGGTTTTGGCGCGGGGTAGTTTGAGTTCACCGGCATCAATGGGCTTATAGACTTTCTCCTGGTAATCGGCATCATCAGAGGATGGCATGTCGCGACCTTGAAGATACGCGGCAATGGACGCCGCCGCCCTTTTCCCGTGAGCCATTGCCTCTATCACTGTCTTCGGGCCCGTGACAACATCTCCCCCGGCAAAGACCCCATTCCTGGAGGTCTGAAGGGTGTCCGGGTTGACCGCCACGAGATCGGCAGGCGAGAAATCGACATCCTCTGCTCCGTCTGCAAAGGAACGATCAACGCTCTGTCCGATGGCAGCTATGATGTGATCTGCCGGGATGGTGAACTCCGAGCCCTCTATGGGCACGGGCCTTCTCCTCCCGGAGCTATCGGGTTCCCCGAGCCGGTTCTTGAGGCACTCGAGGCTCGTGAGGGTGTTATGAGCCCCTAAAACCGTTTTTGGAGTCGCCAGAACATGGAGCTTTACCCCCTCCTCCAGGGCCTCGTCGATTTCCACCGGGTCGGCCGGCATCTCATCCCTGCTTCTTCGATAGACGATATGGACCTCTTCGGCTCCCAGCCTGAGGGAAACCCGAGCGGCGTCAATGGCAGCATTGCCTCCGCCCAACACGATAACCGTGCCCTTGATCTGGGTGATTGTGCCGAGGTTTACATCGGTGAGCCAGGGAGCACACTGGTGGAAATTCTCAAAGCTGTCTTCCCCGGGAATATTGAGTTTTACCCCTTTATGGGTACCGGCGGCGATGTAGATTGCCTTGAAGCCCTCCTGAAAGAGATCGTCAATGGTCCTGTCTTTGCCGATTGGGGTATTGGTCTTGATCTCCACGCCAAAGCGCTTGATATTCTCTATCTCGGTGTGCAGCACGTTCCGGGGGAGACGGTATTCCGGTATACCCACGGCCAGCCATCCCCCGGCCACCGGGAGGGCTTCGAAAATGGTGGATTTGTACCCATTCAGTGCCAGAAAATAGGCTGCCGCGAGGCCACTGGGACCCGACCCTACGATGGCAACCTTCTCCTTTTGGGGGGTTATCTCCGGCAGGGGAAGGGAGAGGATATCGACCTGGTCAGCGGCAAACCGCTTGAGCTCCTTGATGGATAGGGCCTCATCCAGCTCGCGGCGGCGGCATTTTTCTTCACAAAACCGCACACAGACCCTTCCCAGGACTCCGGGAAGGGGCATATCCTTCATGATAATCTCGATCGCCTCCTTGTACTTGCCGGCCTTAACCATGGCCACATAGCCCTGGACATTGATGTGAGCCGGACAGGCGGTATTACAGGGAGGACGGTCCAATTTATCAATGGCGTAGACTCGAGGAACGCTTTGGGGATAGGCCAGGTATGTTGCCGCCCTGGTCCCTAACCCCTGGTTGAATACGTCGGAAAGCGTTACCGGGCATGCTTGAGCACAATCTCCACATCCGGTGCACTTGTCGGCATTAATATACCGTGCCTTTTGATGGAGTCTGACCTGAAAGTTTCCTGCTTCTCCTGAAACGCTTTCTAGATCTGAAAGGGTTAGTATCTCAATATTCAGATGCCTGCCGCACTCCACCAGCTTAGGTGACATGATACACATGGAGCAGTCGTTGGTGGGGAAGGTCTTGTCCAGCTGCGCCATTCGGCCGCCGATACTGGCGGATTTCTCAACCAGATATACATAGAATCCAGAATCGGCGAGGTCCAGTGCAGCCTGCATTCCCCCGATACCACCGCCGACAACCATGACGGCCCCGGTTTTTTCTTCCGGCATGTTCCCCCCAAGCACCTGTATAAGGTGGGCTAAGGCAGGCGTATTATGAAAACGCCACGCAAGGTGTTGTATGTAGAATGGACTTGAGGCCCATTAGGTATTTCAGGTCGCGGTTAACGATTATTGCCTTTACTTCGCAAAGCCGTGATGAGCAGATTTTCTATAACTTCTCAATAAGTTCGGGTCCTGTCATTACGAGCAAGGCGAAGCAATCTCTCTTATACCAACGAGCCGGCCCTGGTGCGACATGATTTGAATATGCTACTGTGCTCTCTTCTTCTGCATGCATGCCTTTCCATCAGCGCATACAGAGAGCCAGCCTGCCCTGGCGCGACGAGATACGAACATAATGCAATCTCGGCATGATTCTGGTTTTTTGGGGCATACAAATATCCCTCTTGAGCCAGGTCTGGGCCAGGGGTCTGGGCCAGGGATTGCCACGTCGCTCCGCTCCTCGCAATGACGCCAAATGGCAGTGGCAAGGAATCATTCGAACTTATTGAGGAGTTACGATTCTCTGCCCTCAGGACAGCGTAGTTACGGAGCTAAAACAATAATCGTTAACGTCCTCCAAATCCTTTTGTACAGAGGGGCCTTTTATCCCCCCACAAACCCCGCAACCCCGGTGATATCCAACTGATTCATCCCCAACCCGAGGCTCTCACCGTCCATGCCCATGCTCAGGCCCAAAAGCTGGGGATAGAGGACGGGGGCGAGGGTGTGATTGGTTTTATTCTTTATACTCATCATCTTCTGCACGGTATCAAACTGCATATGACAGTACGGACAGGCCACGGCCACATACTGTGCCCCTGCCCCCCGGGCACTGGTGATCTTCTTCTCCATCAGGGAGAAGGCCAGGGCATCGTTACTGCCAAAAAGCGGTGCCCCGCAGCACTCCAGCCGCGCCTCCCAGAAGATGCTCTCGGCACCGGTCACTTCCACCAGCTCATCGAAGAGGGTGGGGTTGACCGGATCATCGAAGGCCACGATCTCGCTGGGCCGCAAGGCATGGCAGCCGTAGTGGGTGGCGATCTTGAGCCCGGTGAAGGGTGTTGTGACCGTTTCTTTGATGACCTCGATGCCGATATCGTGGTAGAGCACCGAGAGCAAGTGTTTGATCTCGGTTGCTCCCGTATAGGTAAGGCCCTCTTTTCCCAGGGTTTGATTCAGCTGGGTTTTCAGGGTGGGGTCTTCGGTGAGCAGGTGTGCCGCGTATCTGAGCTGGCCGTAGCCGCACTTGCAGAGCACCAGCAGGGGCAGGTGGTGCTTTTGGGCCAGGGCCAGGTTTCTCCCGGCGGCCAGAAGCGATGCGGTCCGGTCGGTATTTCTCACGGGGTAGCCACAGCAGTTAAACTCCTTGATCTCCACCAGCTCCACGTGTAACGTCTTTAACACGGCACGGGCCGCCGTCTCGTACTGGGGCAGCCGGGCCGGGATGTGACAGCCTTGAAACAGTGCGTATCTCATGATTGCTCCTTGGGGTGTAGCGTTGTGATGGCCAGGTTCTTGAGCTCGTAGAGCACCTCGGTCACCTTGACCCCCTGGGGGCAGTGCTCCTGGCACTGGTAGCAGGTCACACAGTCCCAGAGCATCATGGAGCCCAGGGCCAGGTCCCTGATCCCCACGTTCGCGGCGTGCATGATCTGGTGGGGCAGCATCCCCAGGATCTCCTGGGGGTTCTCATAGCTCGCCACCACCGGGCACACATTGGTGCAGGTCTGACACCCGAAGCACACCGAGAAGCTCTGTGCCGGGGCGGAGAGCTCTAAGCTGCCGGTCAGCTCCAGGGGACCGGTGGTGCTGTGAAGGAGCGGGTAGGAGGCGGTCAGGGCGGCCCTGGTCTGCGTGAGGGGTTTAGTGTAGGCCTCCTCGGTCAGCCGGTGTTGGTTGAGGCCCCGGAAAAAGGAGAAGGGTGAGAGCACCAGGGGTGTGGGGCCGGCCTGCTCCAGGAGGCGCTCCCGCATGGTGAACCAGAGCTCCTCCAGGTTGATCCCCGCCGGGCACACATCGGTGCAGCGGCGGCAGTTGGTACACAGATACGTGCCCTCACCGATGAGCTTTACCGTATCTTCATCCAGGGGTTTCCCCCGGACGTAGTCTTTGAGGGAGGCCAGCTTCTCCGAGGGCAGGATGGTGGGATTGGGGATCTGCTCATAGATCACCCCCACCGAGCAGCGGTTGGTACAGGTGCCGCAGTGCATGCAGGCATCGAACTCCAGGGCCTGGCGGGTTGCGATGTTGGCCGGATCCGATGCGGGGTCCATGACGCTATTGACCATCAGACTTACCGGGGTGGTGATCACGTGGATGAATTTGGAGAAGGGCAGATAGGCCAGCCCCACAAAGCAGGATAAAAAGTGGATATACCACAGGAGGGTGGGGATGCCGGCACGATCCACGGGCAGGGCAACGGGTGTGACTGCCCGGGAGATAAGATAGCCCGTAAAGGCCCACTGGGGTTTGGCGTGACAGGCCATGCAGCTCATCTCGTGGAGCTCTCTGCCTGCTTCGATGAGCTCGGGGCTGATAGGCTCTGTGAGATCCGGGGCAACGGTATGAAACTCCTTGACCCAGAAGGCGGTTAAGGCCTTAAAGTCATCCTCTCCCTCCTCCAGACCGGCGTAGTCTTCCACCATCTGCTGGTAGCGGGTATAGGAGGTGATCTTCACCCCCTCAAGCATAATCCCCGAGAGCATGATCACCGCCACGATCACGATGGCGTAGGTGTCCATGGGGGTGGTGGTGAGCCGGGGGGCCTTCATGATGAACCGCCGGTAGAGGGCCAAGAGCACCCCGATGATCACCAGGGCACCGAACAGGTCTCTCAAGAACAGAAAGGGGTTGAGGGTTGCGGCGTAGCCGGGGTTGATGGCCCCGGCAATGAAGCGATCCAGGGCGTGCATGAGCAGTAGGAGCATGAACCCGCCGTAGAGCAGGATATGGATGAGCCAGCGAAAGGGGCTCTCACGGAAGACCTTGCGCTGGAAGATGCCGTCGAGGACAAAGACCGTGATGATGGTGAGGATCTTTCTGCTGAAAAGAGTCAGGATCATCCCCTTGATCCCGGCTAAGAGCCGGTGTGCCGTGGTCATGTCCTGGGAGGAGCGGCTGGTTTTCCGGGTAAACCAGGTTCCGATCTTATAGATGAGCCCGAGTGCGAAGATGGCCAGGGCAGCGTACAGGCTGATTGTGAATGCCATGGGTTCGGTGTCCTTTTACAAGTATTAGTGGAAATAACTTATCACAAAACTGTTAATGCTCACGGTACAGCCAGAAAACAAGGCCACTCCACCAGATCTAAGGGGGTAGATCAAAGTGACACTACATATGGGCTGCATCCAGAATCGCCGGAAGTCGATTTTCCCATCCCATTGTTACCAGCTGAATACCTTGGCAGAGTTCCCGAAGGGCGACAACCAATTCGCCTGCAATATTCACACATTCGGTAATCCTATCGGGTGCTTTTCTGATGCGTGAGATTAGTTCCTCCGGTATCGGGGGCCCGGGAACATTGGTAGAAATATACCGGGCAACGCCAACCGATTTCAGAACAAAAACGGTAGCAATCACGGGAACCCCTAAGGCCTTGGCCTTTTCCATGAAGTACGTGAAAGCGGGTATGTTAAAGACAGGCGGGGTTACGATGAACTGGGCGCCCTCCCGTACCTTTTTTTGAGCAAGCTCTAATTCAGCTTTGAGGGCGATCTCGTTTTTGGCCGGCTTTATTGAGCACCCCGTTACGAATTCAGGGGCACCATGCAACTCCATTCCCGCCATATCAACGCCGTTTTCAATTCCCCTTATAGCCCTGAGCAAGGTAAGTTCATCAATGTCGGCGATCGGCTTGGCATCAATATGGTCGCCATACATGATTTCCTCCCCCGGCATGACCAGAAGATTTCTGATGCCGAGCACATAGGCAGATAGGATATCACCTTGGAGGGCAAGCCTGTTTCTGTCTCGAGCGCAGATCTGCATGATGGTTTCCATGCCGTGCTGCTGCATCAGGGCGGCACCGCCCAGGGCACTCATCCTCATAACGGCCTGACCCATCTCGGGAACAATAACCCCGTCAACCCTACCCTTGACCTTCATGATATTGGAGAATAGTTCAGAAAGATCTACCCCTTTTGGGGTATCGAATTCCGCCAGTACCACAAAATCGCCGGTCGTTAGTTTTTTTTGAAAGCTCATAGTCGACCTTGACTTATGGTGAGAGGTGAACCTGCGTGATGCCTATTCGGTAATGTAAAAGAACGAGCCACTATGCATTGCGGAGGAAATCCCCCCCTCTCATGATATCCCGAGTTTCGTAAACGACCCAACTGCCTTCTTTTGCCTCCAAACGCTTGATACGGTTTTTTGCTTCGTCAACCCCACTACCAGTGGTGGCTTTGTGGTATGCCATCTATAAAGCCTTTGCTAAGATAACACTGCTTAAAGGGGTGGAGCACGAAGGCGGATTCTAGGTCAGGAATAACAGCAGAGTATCATGGAGGGGGATTCGTTATCCGGAATCCCCCTCCACGTTGTCACTTTTTAGAAGATCCCCTGAACCTTTCCCGTCTTGGTATCGACGTCTATCTTTCTGAAGGCCGGATCCGAGCTCGTTCCCGGCATCAGGCTAATTGCCCCGGCACAGGGACACAGGAACTTGGCCCCGGAATAGATCAACACGTCCCGTATCGGCAGGCTCCACCCCTTGGGTACACCCTTCACAGCCGGATCATGGGTGAGGCTCAGGTGGGTTTTTACCATCATTGTTGTGTAATCATCATACTTGGAATCGGCCTCAAGCATCTTTGCCTTGTTTTCTGCTTCAGGTGTCCATGCCACACCATCTGCGCCGTACACCACCTTGGCGATCTTGTCAACCCTATCCCTCAGTTTCATCTCAAGAGGATACAGGAATTTAAAGTCCGGCTCACCCTCACATGCCTCTTTCACCGCATCTGCAAACTCCAGGGCGCCATCACCGCCATCTGCCCAAAAGGATGCCGTAGCACATCTGGCCCCCGCCTCTTCAGCGGCTTTGCGAACCATGGCGACTTCATCCTTTGTATCGGTATGGAAAGAATTGATGCATACCACCGGATTGATGCCGGATGTCCTGATGGTGTTAATGTGGTGCACCATATTAGCAATGCCCTTTTCGAGTAACCCAAGATTTTCCTTGGTGTACTCTTGGGGTATCTTTAATCCTGCTACCACCTTGGGTCCGCCGCCGTGCATCTTCAGTGCCCTGATGGTGGTGGTAAGCACTGATACATGCGGCTTGAGGCCGCTGTAGCGGCACTTGACATTCCAGAACTTCTCAAAGCCTATATCAGCAGCAAAGCCGCTTTCGGTAACGTGATAGTCGAACATCTTAAGTCCAATGCGGTCAGCAATAATTGAAGACTGCCCAACGGCGATGTTCGCAAAAGGGCCGGCATGCACCATCAATGGCTGATACTCTACTGTACAACAGAGAGTGGGATTGATGGTATTCCTCATCCATGCAGTCATAGCACCACCCACTTCAAGGTCTTTGGTGGTAATCACATTACCCCTCTTGTCAAATGCTACGGTAATGTTATCGAGCCTTTCACGGAGATCCGGAAGGTCTCGAACTATGGACAGAATGGCCATAAGCTCAGAGCCTACGGCGATCCCGAACTTTGACTGCATGGTGAAACCGTCCATTCTACCGCCAAGCCCAATAACGATATTTCGCAGACTCTGGGCACAGAAGTCCATGATCCATCCCATCTCTACTCTCGTGGGATCAATGTCCAGTCTCCTCATATGGGTGAGCCTTTCCAGTTGCTCATCATTATAGTTTCTCTCATGCTGCATTCTGGAAGTCAGTGCTACCATTGCCAGGTTATGGGCATTCATGATGTCATTAATATCACCGGTGAGGCCCATGGAGAATTCAGTAAGAGGTATTATGAGTGCATTTCCGCCTCCGGCAGCGCTTCCCTTGATATTCATGGTGGGACCGCCAGAGGGCTGGCGGATACATCCGCCTACATTAAGGCCCCTCTTTCCCATGCCTTCTAAAAGGCCGCATGTGGCAGTACTTTTGCCTTCACCCAGCGGAGTCGGGGTAATGGCAGTTACCTCAATATACTTGCCGTCTGGTTTATCCTTCAGGCGTTCGATGATCTTCATAAAATCGAGCTTGCTGAGCCTGCCCATTGGTAGCATCTCATCCTTTTCGAGATTCAACCTCTCCCGCCACTCATCTGGAGTCGGCATATTCTCTTCTGCTGCCTCTGAAATCTGCCAATCACTCATTTCGACTGCATTGTAAGCCATATTTCAACCTCCTATTAAATTAATGATTGTACGATGAGTATACGTCGCCAGGTATCTGAAATCCCGACCAAAGTCAGAGTTGTTGCTCTGCAGCCCTTTCTTGAAGGTAACAGCTTATAGTAAGAGCCTTGTGCACCTCAAAAAGGCTACTGTCTGTCGTGGGGGCTATTTTTTGGTTTTAGACGAGAATGCACTCGGTCTAGTAACCAGAGAAAGCAGGAGTTTTCTAATTGAAGGGACCGTTTTTGTCAAGAAAATTTTTGCTTATCGCAAATCGTGAGATCATCTTCAACCAGGCATTCTACTCAAAAAAATCACTTACCCACAGCGAATCAGGCCTATCAGGGATGTTTCCTCTAGCTTTTGGGAAAAACACCCAAAACAATCTTGGAAAACCCGTGGCGAAATCGCGGCACGGATTCGAGGGCAAAGGGCAGGGTTAGATGAGAAAAAGATTGGGTGAAAAAAAGCTCAGTCAGGAGACAGGACACCCGCTGAGCCTAGTCAAAATGTTCGGTAATAACTCCCTTAATTCATAGCGTCGGTCACCATTTCGGTGAGATCCACGATCTTTATCTTGCCCCGCTCTTCCTTGGGTATGGCTCGGGCTCCTTTCCTCAGGTTATCCTTGCAGGCAGGGCATCCCGAGACGATGATCTCGGCACCAACGGCAAGGGCGTCGCGAATACGCAGGGAGGCCATGTCTACTGCCAGCTCCGGGTTGCAGGCCTGCATGCCTCCGCCGCCTCCACAGCACCGTGCATCGAGCCTGTTTTTGGCCATTTCCACATACTCGAGCCCGGGGATCCTTTTCAGGATAGCCCGGGGTTCCTCGAAGATCTTGCAGGCCCTTCCCAAGTCGCAGGGATCGTGGTAGGTGACCTTCTTGGCAACTTCTTTGCTGAACCCTATCTTTCCCTCGGCTACTAATTTGTCGAAGTACTGCACGGTGTGGTAAATTTCTAACCCAAGATCGCCGATTTCCGGATAGAGCTTTGTAAAGGTCTTGTAACACCCCGCACACGGGGTTACCAGCTCACGCGCACCGGTGGCCTTTATCTTTTCAATCAGCTTTTCAGCATGAGGTTTGAATTCATCGGATCCCATCAGGTAAAGCGGGAATCCACAACAGGTCTCCTCCACCCCAAGTGTGGTATAGTCCACCTTACCTGCATCGAGTGCCTTGATCGTGCTCGGCACAATCTTCATATCCAGGTAACTGGGCAAACAGCCCATAAAGAGCAGCGTATCTGCCTTTTCAGGGAGTTTCCCCGATTGGGCTTTCTTCCTGAGGCCGGCAGGATAGATGTCGACCCTGTCTTCCCGGGCGCTGGCATACACATTCCCGGATTTGGAGAGGCTCTCCCTCACCCCGAGCAGCGATTCCGGAGCAAGGCCGTCCTTATACAGTTGCTTACGAACCTCTTCTACAATCTCATGCCCCTCGACTCCGGCGGGGCACGTAACGGCGCACGCCTGACAGGTCGTGCAGGCATAGAAGGTCTCTGCCACGCCATGAGAGAATTCGATCGATCCATCCATGATCTCCTTTAAGAGCAGCATCTTGCCCCTGGTGTTTAAGGCCGGGCGGAGTGTTAGAGTGAATATCGGGCAAACAGCCTGGCAAAAGCCGCAGCTTGAGCACCTAAGTATTTGATCACGGTATTTTCTTTCAAAATCGTACTTCGCATCCATCTTAAGCCTCCAGTGCCATTTTGCCGGGATTGAGGATATTGTTGGGGTCAAACAGTTTCTTTATGCTACGCATTATATCCATGCTCACCTCATCGTGCTCTAGATGCATGAACGGTGCCTTGGCCAGGCCAACGCCGTGCTCGCCGGTTAATGTGCCGCCCAGCTCGATGACCTTATCGAAAATCGCAGCGGCGGCCTCTTCTACGCGCTCAACCTCTTCCGCGTTGGTGCCGTCGAAACTGATAGTCGGGTGGAGGTTGCCGTCACCGGCGTGCCCCACCGTGGGGATTTTGAGATCATACTTTTTCGCGATGTCGGAGACCGCTTTGAGCATATCCGGCACCTTGGACATGGGCACTGACAGGTCCTCCACAAAGAGGTTGTTATTGATACGGGACAAGACCCCATAGGCGGATTTGCGGGCGGCCCACAAAGCTGCCGCCTCTTCCGCAGTGCCGGCCTGCTTGACCGTGGAAGCTTTATTCTTTCTAAAGATTTCGACGATCTTGGCGAGTTGGTACTCGGCCTCCTCCCGGGTATAGCCGTCGGTCTCGGCAACCAGGATTGCCTCGACTTCCGGGAGATTAAGATTCGTATTCTCGTTGATGGCCATGAGGGTTTGTTGATCGACTATCTCAAGGGCGCTGGGCAATATGCCGGAGTACATAATCTGGCTCACAGCCCGACCGGCGTCCTCCAGATCATCAAAGGTGGCCATCGTCGTGTACGTGATGAGCGGTCTGGGATTGATCTTGAGGATAATCTCAGTGATTATCCCGAGGGTGCCTTCAGAGCCGACGAAGAGCTTGGTCAGATCATAGCCGGACACGCTCTTCATGCAATGAGAGCCAGTGCGCAGTACCCGGCCGTCGGGCAAGACGACCTCCAGGCCGAGGACATAGTCCTTGGTTGTGCCATATTTGGCCCCTTTGATGCCTCCTGCGTTACAGGCCACGTTGCCACCCAGGGTGGAGACGCTCCCGCTCGCCGGGTCAGGCGGAAAACAGAACGCATGCGGCGCAAGGGCCTGGTCAAGAGCGGCGTACACAACCCCCGGCTGGACCACGGCCAGCCGGTCCTCGATGCCGATCTTGATGATCTTATTCATGCGGCCCAAATCCAGAACAATGCCTCCTTTCTGGGGCACGGCCAGGCCTGCCAGGGAAGTGCCGGCTCCCCTGGCGGTAACCGGGAACCTTTTCTTGTTGGCCAGCTTGAGGATCGCTGAGATCTGTGCGGTAGTGGTTGCCCAAACCGCAGCATCGGGCCGGTGTTTGAATTCCGAAGCGTCCTTGGAGTAGGAGATCATGTCGATCAGGCTGTCGGTATAGTTTTCTTTCCCCACGATGCCGATAAGCGCCTGCTTTATTCTCTCATCCATAATTTACTCCTTCACTACTAGGCTTAGGGAGTTGTGAACCCTTCGAGTCAAGACGACAGGATGGTGAACCCGGGGATTCTCGATTTCTCGGCACGCTGATTCATGCGGGTTGTCTCAGTCAAATGCCTTTCGGGCCTTCTGCGCCTTGAGAAGCCACTTCATTTCCGGGTTACTGGCAGGAAAATCATCGTTGCCTCATGTGCTTGGTTTTTACTACGCCACTATGCGTTATTGTCCTTTAGGGGCGAGATCACGTTGCCTTCGTTGTCGAATTGTAGCTCCAGATACTCGTCCGCGATTTCTATGTTCGGTTCCCTTTCCAGGTCTTCAAGACAGCCTTGAGAGACCACCAGCTTCTTGAGGTCCATGGTGTTTCTTATATGGACGATTCGAACGTCTTCCAAGGTATAGGGCCTTATGGTCATGAGGACTGCGGCGAGAGCCTGCCGGTCGTTAGGGTAGGTAAGGGGAACCTTCCCCAACTCGGGGCAGCAGGCGGTCAGGCAGTTGATTGCCGTTGCTTCGAAGTCGATCTTGTCCACGAGTCGCTGAACCGTAACGTCAGCCTGGCCGACACCTACAGCGCTTCCCTCAGTGGCTTCAGTCAGGTCGCGAACAAAGATGCGAAAGATCCTCGGCACAGGACGTTCGGCTCCATAGCAGCAGACGTCGCGGCCAACCACGTTGGGGTCAATGCCTTCGCCGCTAATGTCCTTGCCCATTTCGTCGACGATGAGCAGGTCGATATCGTCAAGAGGCAACAGCGGCATGTAAGAGCGGGCCTTTGCGCAGAGGTCGGTTTCGATGGCCTCTATCTCACTGGCCAAGGGCATTTTCAATATGGCCGTCTCATGATCCTGATTCTCGACGAGGCACACACCAAAGAGGACCTTGCAGCGATTTATGAGTTCCTTTCCCGCAGTGCTCAGGATTTGGTACTGACCCCGCACCAGAGACAGACGATGGTAATACTCGGCAGCGTTCTGATTGCCCAAGCCGATGGCCATCATTTTGATGAGACCGCTCTCAGTGGGTCCGATGAAATTAGTGTGGGGCTTGACCCGGTTGATGAGAACGATGCCGTCGGCCTCGTGGGCCAAGCGGTCCACGAATATTGGAATGCCGTCAACTTCACCCATAGGGATGACGTCCATGGTCGCTTGAACCGGTGCACCAACAATCTGTTCGGTGATGCCCCGAACGCGCAGTACCTCGACCTGACCCTCAACCGTTGCCCCGCCGTGGGAACCCATAGCCGGGGTGATAAAGGGCCGGCAATCTGCCTCTTTCAGTTTTGACACCACGGCGCTGACAGCGGCGGTCAGGTTTGCAATGCCTCGGCTCCCAACGCAAACGGCCACGCTCATTCCCGGGGAGAGCTCGAGATGGCCTTTGATACGGTTCCATTCACGGTCTATCTGGGCCAGCACGTCCACCGGCGGCGGAACGTCGAAATGCTGTTGAATCATCTTCATCTTCGGCAGCTTTAGATCGGCAGTGATGCCAGAAGTCATAGTCCCGTCCTCATGCTCGTGGTCTATTATGGCTCGTCTTATGGTAGTTGTTCGTTATGATCTGCATCAAAACCCGCAATGAATTACGATCACGCCTCAGCCTGAATAACTGCTTTAAAAATGGCCATGATCTCTTCTTGTGTCAACAGCCCCTTTTTCTCCAGATACAACAGAACTACCGGCAGGAGACGGCCTAGAACTTCATTTATCCTAACCTGTAAAACCACATCCTTTGGGCGTGGTCAGTGTTAATTGGCTCTGCCTGAAGGAAACAGCAGCATTGGTGGAGTAGTGGAGTATTGATCTCCGGGGCAAAGTGTTAGTTGGGGTTTGGAAGCTACCATATTCTGTTGAAGATGCTCAGTATAGCCCCGTTCCCCAGTATTCCATGATTCCATCATTCCATTACTCCAGAAAAACTCCGGCATGACTGACAATCTGCGTAAGTCTCCCCTGGGGGCAGATCAAGGCCGCATCCTTTGGGCGTGGATTTTTTGCTTTTTGGGAAACTGGTCAACTAACTTTCAGCTCGATCTGCCTTGTGCTGTTCCGGAACGATTCTATAGCGTGACGTTGGTTACCTATCATGACTGCCCAACGCTCTTATGGTAACTGGACATGATCTCCTCAGGTCTTCGCAGCAAGTCATTCGTATTTCTTAATCAGTTCTTTGAACTTCTCCTCCTCGCCCTTTAGCATATGGTAACAGTGCTCATCAACCGGAAACGCGCCAGACCTGACATCCTTGACGTATTCCTTCATCCCGTTGGTTATTACCTCTGCGATATTGGCGTACTTTTTCACGAACTTAGGGGTGAAGGCCTGGAACTGGCCGATCAAATCAGAGACAATCAACAGTTGCCCGTCACACTCCGGGCCCGCACCAATGCTCAGGACAGGAATGGAGAGCTTCCTGGTGATGAACGCGGCCACCTCAGGGGGGACCGCCTCCAAGAGTAGCATGTGAGCACCTGCCTCTTCGATGGCCAGGGCGTCTTCGATCACAAGTTGCGCCGAATCAACCGTTCGCCCCTGGGCCTTGTGGCCTCCCAACTGCCCTGAGCTCTGGGGGGTTAAGCCGATATGACCACAGACCACGATGCCGGCATCCAGGATGGCCTTAATTCGACTGATGACCCGTTTGCCTCCTTCCAGCTTGACGGCGTCCACACCTGCTTCCTTGAGAAAGCGCCCGGCGTTCACAACAGAATCTTCGTCGGATTTTTGGTAGCTCATAAAGGGCATATCGCCCATCACAAAGGTGTTGGGAGCACCCCGGCGCACCGCCTCACAATGTACAATGCATTGATCCATGGTCACCGGAACGGTACTCTCGTAGCCGTAAACGCACATACCCAGGGAGTCGCCGACCAGGATCATATCTATCCCGGCTGCCTCTTCGAACTGGGCTGTAGGATAATCGTAACAGGTCAGCCAGGTGATCCTCTCTCCTTCCTTCTTCATGCGAAAGAAATCGTGTATCATCTTCTTAGCCATGATATCTCCTCCATTTGTTTCTCGTTGCTTTTTGGGTATGGTTCACCCTGAAAGACAAGAATGGTGCCTTTCGTCAGCTCAGGGCTCCAGCCGTTTACCTCGGTCTATTTTTTCATTTCTTGGCATTGCTGCTCACCTATTCTCGATATATCCGCTTGCATTTCACCAAAAGCCAACCTCGTGCACGCTCACCTCTATCCGTTATGGCACCATACAGAGGACTCAAAAAGCATCCAACCAAAACTGGTGGTTCATATCGGTGGGAGTATACAGCAGTCGGAGAATCCGTCAAATCATTTGTGTACCCCTTATGATTCCGGCACGAGGATGTCACGCATGGGAAAAGAAATACTTATGACGTGAATCAGACAGCATGTGGTTTAAAAGCATGTTTCAATCGGGGAGTCCACTCGAAAATAACAGCGCCCACAGTGAATTTAGGAATGGGGCTGGTTTTCGTGTTAATCGTTTCAAAACCGCTAGGGATAAATATTCATGAGGGCATTTTTTATGCTTGGACTTTGAATCCTTGGGCTGTTCACGACTGCATCACCCCCGGCATCTTTCCCGTTATATCGATTTTTGCTTGATCACCGCTCCGTCCGCCATTATACTCCTGAAACAATGCGGCAGGCTGGCTGCTCTGAACGGCATTTCGTTCCACAAGGGACCAGGCAAATCAATGAAGGAGTTTACTTCGCGACAGATTAGTGCTCTATCAGCTTTTGTAGAGCCTGATCGGTTTTCCGTTGGTCGATCTACCCGGGAGCTTCACCTTCACGATATTTCACCTCACCTTGGCACCTTGCCCGCCGGCGTGATCTGGCCGATAACCACCGAGGAGGTAAGCCGAATTTTGACCTGGACCTATGCTCAGGGTATTCCGGTTACACCCTGGGGAGCAGGAACGAGCACTGAGGGGAATCCGGTACCCACTCAGGGGGGATTGGTTTTGGACTTTACCAGGATGAACAAGATCCTCGAAATCCGGCCCCGGGATCTTCAGGCGGATGTGCAGCCAGGAGTGTTGCGGAAGGAGCTGAATCGCCACGCAGGAAAACACGGGCTGTTCTTTCCCGTCGATCCGGGCGCTGACGCGAGCATCGGAGGCATGATCGCGAATAATGCATCTGGCGTGCAAACCCTTAAATATGGCGCTACAAAAGACAGCGTAATGAGGATGATCGTGGTGCTTGCCCAAGGGAACGTGATCCACACGGGATGCAGGGCGGGCAAGTCCTCCTCCGGGTATGACCTTACACGGCTGTTCGTTGGATCGGAAGGGACACTGGGAGCGGTGACTGAGGCCACGATTCGCCTGACCGGCATTCCCTCTCATCATCTAGCCACGATCATCGCCTTTGACAACCTTGAGGGTGCGGCCAAGGCGGTGTCCCTCATGATCGGCTCAGGGCTGGAGCCCGCTGCGCTGGAGCTCTTGACACCGGGGATTATAGATCTGATGAACAGGGAAAAAGGACTCGGCCTTAAAAAGGTTCCGAGCCTCTTCTGCGAATTTCATGGAATAAGCAAGGCTGCGTTAATGGAGACATCGAATCTCGCCGAGGAATTAAGTAGAAGTTGTGGGGCAACGAGCTTTCAGTTCGGCATAGAGGAGAGGGAACGAGAAGACCTGTGGCGTGCACGACACGACGCATGGGAGACAATCCACCGTGCTCACCAGGGCAAGGAAACGCTGATTGTTGATGCGGCAATCCCCATCTCCCGGTATCCGGAGATGGTGATGTTTTGCCAGAAACTCGTGGAAGAAGGTGATGCGATCGGGTATGTTTTCGGCCACGCAGGAGACGGCAATATTCACGTTGTAATGATGGGAGACCCCAATGATGAGAAAGAGTGGTCGGTGCTTGATTCTATTAATGACCGCATTGTTGCCAGAGCAATCGAACTGGGCGGAACATGCACGGGGGAGCACGGTGTTGGCATCGGCAAGCGTAAGTTCATGGAACGAGAGCACGGCCAGGGCTATGAGCTCATGAGGGCAATCAAGAAATTGGTGGACCCTAAAGGGCTGATGAATCCGGGCAAGATTTTCCTGTGAGCATATGGACAGCAATTTAAATATAGGTGTTGCCTGCAAACGGGAGTTTCAGCGACAGCCACGGCAGCAAACAGTGTGGTCTTACTGAAAACTGGTCTGAATGATTATAGATTCACGAAAAGCCATGAGCCTTATCTGACTTAAGGAATCGGCCATGGTTTTTGTTAGGGCGCATTACGCGATGTGCAGAAATTGAAGACAACTGGGGGAGGTGAGAAATGTTCTACCAGAGAGACGATTCGGGTTACAAGGAGCCTGCCGAGGGGGTGCGGCTTAAGACACTGGTGCATGGAGCAAAGACATTGCTCAGTGAATTCAGGCTCGAGGGCGGAAGGTCACTTCCGTCTCATAGTCATCCCCACGAGCAGACCGGATATCTTGTTTCGGGCCGCTTGGGGCTTATCATCGGAGACGAAAGGTTTGACGTGAAACCGGGAGACAGCTGGTGTATACCGGGGGATCTGGTGCACGCTGCGGAGATCCTGGAGGATTCAGTTGTGGTGGAGGTCTTTTCCCCGGTAAGGGAGGATTATTTGCCTTGAGCACGACTCTTGATCTGGCGATCTAGTGTTCCGTATCAAACATTGACATACGAAATGTGATCTGAGGCCTTCAATGCTTAATGGAACGCTATATGGATAATCAGACACGGGTTATTCCCTCAAGGCCATATGGCACAATTATGGGCGATTTCTTGAGTAGAAAATTGAGAACGGGCCGGTACGGCCTCGCTAGCTCGCAAACGATAGTGCGATAACAGCGAAAGTTAAAGGAGGTAATTATGTTTTACGAAGTAGATCTTCCCCAGCAGAAGTCAGGCCAGAAGGAGGCCGCAGCAATGGTCGTTCTGAATCCGGCTGAGTGCAAACGGCTTTTGGCCAAGGCGACAGTGGCGCTGCCCGAGGTTCGGCGTGCCTGGAAAAGCGGGACCATCATCATTGCCAGGGGAATTACGAATGCCTACGTTACCGAAGAGTTCTTCGGTATCTCGGTGGAGCCGAAGGCCGGCCAGACGGTTGGTTTGGTCTGCGATGGGATCACCAATGGCAATTCGGGACCCCCGCCCTGCACCTGGCATGTCATAAGAAAGGGAAAACCGGTTGAAGGTGCTGACTCGAACGTTGAGATACTTGGCTTCAAGTCCGATGATGTCTTCATCAAGGGTGGAAATGCGATCGACAGCGAGGGTAATATCGGCATATACACGTCTTCCGTCAAGGCGGGTACTATCGGCATGGCCTGGCCTATACTCATGCCGCGAGGCTGTCACCTCATAATGCCGGCAAGCCTGGAGAAGATGGTGCCTTCGGTCATTGAGGCCGCCAAACATACCGGCATCTATCATTTCAAGTATAGTACCGGGTTGCCTGCGAAGCTGATTCCCGTACCTCTGGCAAAAGTGGTAACAGAGATTCAGGCCATCGCCATTCTGGCCGGGGTGAGGGCATACCACGTTGGCTCAGGTGGTGTAGGCGGCTCCGAGGGGTCCGTGCACCTTTCCTTGGAAGGGGAGGAAGAAAAGTTGGAAAAGGCCTTCGAGCTCGTTAAGTCAATAAAGGGTGAGCCCCCGGTGACCCTATCGAAAACGTTTTTTGTCAGCTCGGCAGCCGATTACAGTTATGATGCCTTGGCTCAGCTCGCCACGCTCGGAGGTTTGTAACCCAAACCGGACCGAGCAAAGACCTGAGGATGGTGGCGTCGAGGGTATTCCCCTCGAAACTACCAAGGAGGGTGGCGCTCCTTGACCTTCAACCTCCTTGCCTCACTCAGGCGAAGGCCTTGACCAGTGCATGCCCTATGGAACTTCTTTCTTTCCCTACGCTCGCTTACTCTTCAGTGGTATTCCAATGAGCGCCTTGGCCAGCTTGACTTTTTGATCCAGGTTTCCCTCTCTGAGGATCATGACCCTCTGGGCCTGTGGTGAGCCTGCCCCATGCATGGACTCCACCAAGGCGGTACCGCCGGTCATGGCCTCGATGAGCCGGGCGATCTTGATACGATCCTTGTAAGGGATTCCCTCAACTCCCGAGAAATACTTCTTGACGAGGTGTCCCACATCCTCGCTTCCGAGATCGTACTGGCTCGGGAGCGTTGCGATAAACCCGCCGGCCAGGTCCACCGCCAGACGGGCAATCTCAAAATGGAATCTCGTGACATTCTGCTTGCACACATTGGCCAGCATGGTGTCAACCATGTAGGCGCCGGAGGCTGTTGGCCAGCCCTCGGCCGAACAGGCGATGGAGGAACTGTACAGGGTCTCGCAGAGGTGGATCATCTCGGTGACCTTGTCACGAACGTGGGAGGCCTTAGCAGTTCCCTGGATCTGGGTCAGATAACTCACCGCCCCGATTAAGACATCCATCAGGCCTGTCTTGCAGGCACCGTAATTGGCGCGGTGGTGTGCTGCAAACCGGTACACGATTGTTGAAGTGAATTCCGTTTCGCCATCCATAAAGACCCGCTCGTTCGGCACGAACACATCTTCGAAGGCGATGACCGCCTCTCCTCCCACGGTACCGAAGGCCCGTGTGCCCGCATCAATCCGTTCCATCTTGTCGCGCCGATCGTCACTCGCCTGGCGCCCGAATATCATGGTGACCCCGGGGGCATCCACGGGCAGCGCACAGATCACGGCATAATCCTTCGAGCGTTCGTCCATGGCCGTAGTGGGCATCACCAGGATCTCATGGGAGTTGACGCCTCCGGTCATGTGAAGCTTAGCGCCCCGGATAACGATACCGTCGTCCCTTCGCTCAACGATGTGCACATACTGGTCGGGGTCTGGCTGGTCGGCAGGGCCTTTCGAGCGGTCGCCCTTGGGATCGGTCATGGCGCCGACGACCATGAGGTTTTCGTCCTGGATGTAGATGAGCCACTGCTTGAACCGCTCCAGGTAGTCGGTACCGTATTTCTGGTCGATCTCATAGGCCACCGAGTAGGTGGCGTTGATCCCGTCGTGGCCCACGCACCGCTGGAAACAGGTTCCCGTTTTCTGGCCGAGCACCCGGAGGAACTTGATCTTCTTGATGAGGTCCTCAACGCTCTGGTGCACATGGGTGAAGCGGCTGATGGTCCGGCCGGTCAGATGAGAGGTGGCCGTGGCGAGATCCCGGTACTTCTTTGAGCTCGCCAGGGCATAGGTCATGGCTGCTGCTCGAACATGTGGGGCTGTGGCCGGATGTCTGGTCACATCCTGGATCCGTTCCCCCTTGTAGTAAATAACCGGATGGATTTTCCTCAAACTCTCGATGTATTCAGCGCCGTTCTTGAGTTTCATACTGACTCCGTTTGAATTCTATTTAACTTGATAATTCCCTGCAGCTTGCTGCAGGGTTACAACATAGTTCCTCCCCCTTGATGGGGGAGGCCTGCCCTGTTAAATAGGGTAGTAGAAGCTGTCATAAGGAAAATAGATACTCATAGAATAGATAGGTTACAAATTCTTCGCCATCTTTATTTAATAGGGTGAAGTGGGGGTGATAAAATGTTTAGTCACCCTCCCCTTTATCCCCTCCCATTAAGGGAGGGGACTTTGACATTGGATACCCTGCAGCTTGCTGCAGGGTGGTTCATTAAGGTCTTCTTCGAATTTTTCCTTTAGGTTGTTGGTTTCTCTCTGTTATGTCTTTTCTGTTTCCACACGGGTTTGGTAGATGTTTTGGATGGATAGTATGGCTTTCCTTTTCTCGATGCAAGTCATAAGTTGCATGGATTTGATGCTAACGCCAGAATGGCCCGCCCGAAGGGCGCTGGCTTCACTAATAGAGAGAGGGAGCATCACGCATCCCACATTTCAGCATATGTAATGCGACTTTTGCATATAGCAGTCGTTGTTCTTTTACCACACCTACGAGTTTCATAGTTTAGTCTTGTCAATTATGCCGTCGTCTAATATGAGTTTGACCGCCAGCTGCGCGGCCTTTCCCACGACGTCGGGGCACTTATCCACATGACCACCTGCGGCCTCGAATTTCTCGAAATCATCGGCGTCAGCGATGTAATACGGGCGTCCAAATCTTATGAGTTGGATATCCCTGCAAATGATTGAGCCGAGTTCCCGTACGTATTCCTCCAGAAATCTTCTTGCTAACCCAAATGTCTTGTATCGGATACCCTCAGGGTCCTCAAAGTTCGATCGTTTGCGCCCAACCAGCTGGCTGAGCACCATTACGGCGCCCACATAGCCGCCACAGACTCCGATCCCGGTTAAACCTCCACCGCCCGCGAGCCCGGTGGCCGCCTTGAACACGCTATCGTCCCTGATATCCAGGGTATCCTGTAAAACCGCAATTACGCATTGTGAGCAACCCCTGTATACCTTTTCGTACTCGAATCCCAGCTCATATGCCTTATCCAGAAGTTCCTGTTTAGTCTTTTCCATCTCGGACTCCCCTTGTGTTTAGTCCGTATTGTTTATTTCATGGACAGATCTTCTTGGCCCAACTCCTCCAGCTCACCAGGCCAGCCACCCGCCGTCCACGGGAAGGATTACGCCATTGATAAAATCAGACGCCGGTGAGGCCAGAAACACAGCGGCACCGGCCATATCCTCCGCGTTTCCCCACCGGCCTGCAGGCGTTCTCGCAGTGATGGATCTGGAGCGTTCGGGGTCCTTTTGAATGGCCTCGGTAAGTTCAGTGATAAAAAAGCTGGGAGCAAGTGCGTTCACATTGACGCCCTTGCCGGCCCAATCGTTCGCCAATGCCTTGGTCAAGCCTGCAACACCGTGTTTGGCTGAGGCATAACCAGCTACATTGAGCCCCCCCTGAAAGGCCAAGACCGATGCGACATTGATGATTTTGCCTCCTCCCTTTCTGAGCATGACCTGTCCGGCGGCCTGGCTGAGTATGAATGTGGCGGTCAGATCTATCTCCAGGGTGGCATCCCAGTCACCCTCGGAATGCTCAATGGCCGGCGACCTCCGTATGATGCCGGCGTTGTTTATCAGGATGTCCACATCGCCCATTTTTTCCACTATGGCGGGAATCACCTTCCTTGTTTCCTCTCTCTGAGAGAGATCGGCCGAGTGGTGCAGGTATCGCCGTCCAAGGGCGAGAACGGCCTTTTCAAGGTCCGGGTCCGGCCTGCGACTCACAGCGGCTATGTCGGCTCCTACTTCGGCCAGGGCCAGGGCCATGGCCTTTCCCATGCCCTTTGTTCCGCCGGTCACCACGGCAATTTTTCCATCGAGACGAAATCTATCCAGAATCATTGCAGTCAACTCCTCTGCCTCGGTTAAACCTCTTATCAGGTATTGATTGACTCCTTATGAGGCCTGCAGCCTTCCAATGAATACATCTCATAAAACCTGAGATTTGTTGCGCTGCTCTCAGCCTGATTTGGGCCCGGTGGTCTTTCCAAGGGCGGTGCATCATGCTTCTCTGGTTAAAGAAATGCCGAGATCGAGGGCCTTTATATTGGCTTCATACAATTTGGGATCGGCAAATCTTTCTTTATATATCTCCACAACACTGTCTCGGCCAATGGGCAACACATTGGTACCCAAGGTAGCGCCCATCAAGATGGTATTGGCGTAGAGCCTGTTGCCCAGGTTCATGGCTTTTTCAGTGGCATTTACGATCCACAACCGGGAGGAATGTTTCTCGATGGCAGCCAGAACCTCATCGATGTCAGGATACGTGTCCGCGCCGCTGATAACGGTAGGAGGCAAGACGACTCTGGGATTAACGATAACCCGGGTATTAGGATTAGCATACACCCCCATGACCCGCAGCGTCTCTGACGGTTCCATGCCGAGGATAAAGTCAGCCTGGCCTTTGGGGACAATGGAGCTGTACTCGGTATCCTTGGATATCCTTATGTGACTGGCCACGGACCCGCCCCTTTGGGCGGCACCAAAGGTATCGCCGACCACGGCAAAAAAACCCTCCATGACCAGGGCCTGCCCCATGATTTGGGCCAACATCACATTACCTTGGCCGCCAACACCGGCAACCAGGATATTCAGCGGATCTTTCGGCAATGCTTTCATTTCTATGTAGCCTCCTTGATAATAGCCCCTTTTGGACAGATATCGGCACAAACACCGCAACCAGCGCACATGATCTCATCTATCACCGCTTTGCCGGCTTTCTCGTCCCACATCAAACCCGGACAATGGAACATCCTGGTGCAGAGCCTGGCACAGCCACAATCCTCGCCGATGCATTTTTCAGGATCAACATGTACCTTAAACGGCGGCTTCTTTTCTGCTCGTGCCCTGACCAGTTCGCACAATCGACTCACTATCAACACCTTAACGCCGCCATCGTCCGATAGCAGATCAAGGATGACATTTTTTGTGGCTTCCATGTCAAAGGGATCACAGACCTCTACTCGGCATCCCATGGAACGACATACTGCCTCAGTGCTTATAGGTGTAGCCGGATCGCCCATAACCGTGGTTGCAAGTCCCGGATGGGGTTGATGCCCGGTCATTGCAGTGGCACTGTTGTCCATGACAACCGCAATAAAATTAGCATTATTCCAGGTTCCGCTGACAAGAGCGGGTATGGAGGCATGAAAGAATGTCGAATCACCGACCATGGCCAAGATGGGCTGGCTAAAACCAAACTGCTGCAGTTTGCCCAGACCACAGGAAACACCAAAGCTGGAACCCATAGCATGGGTTGTTCTTCCCTGCCAGTAACCGGCATTGAAAGCGCCAAGCGTGTAACAGCCGACATCAACCAAGGAAAAACCGTCACGACCGTCTATCTGCAATGCTGTTTTCACCGTCCAAAAGAAGGGACGATATGGACAACCGGGGCACAGCTCCCAGGGACGGCCTGGTACTGCTTTGGCCAGCTCTTCGATCTCAGACCCGTACGTCATGTCCCTCGGTTCATAGGTCCCGCCCACGATCTTGAGCACAGCATCAATGACCAGGTCAACATTGACATCGCCATACCCTCTCATATGGCCCGAACGCATGCCATGGAAGTTGATGTGGGGAGTTCCGGAGGGCAAGTTGGCTGCCAATTCCATCACGTTCCGTTCCAGGAAGGGTTCCAACTCTTCGACGAAGAGAATCTTCTCCGTGTTCGTCAGGTGTTTCTCGACAATCTCCTCCGGCAGGGGCCAGGTTGTGCCGAGCTTCAGGATGCCGACCTTGTCTTCCAGTTTGAGTATCTTTAATGCCTCTTTGGAATAGATATAGGCAACACCTGACGTTATGATCAGTAATTCCGGTTTATCAGGGCCTGTGTACCAGTTAAATTCCTGCGGTGCCTCGGCAAATATCTTCTTTACCGTGGCAAATTTCTTGATTTTTCCCGGGTGCAATCCGGCATCGAATCCCCCAACGGTACAATGAATGCCTTTGGTCGGATGATACATGTTCCAGGTGTCTTTATAGTAGGCCTTCTTCTCAACCTCGGGCAGCTCACCCAGCTTTACGTTGGCCCGGGTATGGCCGATGCGACTTACGGTTCGCACCATACAGATTAAACCGCACTGCTCGGAAACCTCAAAGGCCCACTTCGTCATGTCCTTGGCTTCCTGGGCACAGCAGGGCTCAAGTAGGGGAAAGTCCATCCATTTGGCGACTATGCGCGTGTCTTCTTCATTGGAGCTCGACAGCGGACCGGGATCATCAGCCACCAGCAATACCATGCCCGCCTTTATACCGGTCATTTGCAGGTTCCCAATGAAGTCCACTGCTACATTGACACCGTTCTGTTTCATGACAGCCATGCTGCGAATCCCGGCGAACGAGGCGCCTGCAGCGGCCTCCATCGCAACCTTCTCGTTTGCCGCCCACTCAGCATAGATGTTGTTGCGCTTGGCTATGGCGGCAATCGTAGGAATAACCTCCGAGGAGGGGGTTCCCGGATAACCACTGATAAAACCCACCCCTGCCTCTAATGCCCCGCGGGCGATTGCCTCATTTCCCAGTAAAAGCTCGACACGCCCCGGAGCATGAATATCAATATCCGTCATATTATGTATCCTCCACGTTTACTCATGCAAATCCTGAACTAGCAAATCAATCCGATGAAAGCTTCTGGGCTATAGTCTCTGACAGGCCTAGATAGCCCAGTTGCCCATCATATTTAGCCCTCAGCTCGCGAACTGCGTTCTTCTTTTTGTTGAGGGCTGCTCTCCTCAGATTTGTCACGTTTTCCTCAGGGAGCGGTTGTGTCTCAAGGAGGCCCCTTTCTTTTGCCAGGGCCACTATCTCGGCACCGGCTTCGGTACGAACAATAAGGGTATTCCATCCACGATACTTAGCGCGCCCGGACCCTACCGAGACATCAGCCAACTCTGCTGTCATATCCCAGCAAAAGGTACAGGCAGGGTTAATGAAATCTCTGATATCCTCCAATTCGATGTCTTTTTTGCTCCCGTCTTCATAAAAGGCATCAAAGGTATGACCGGGATGATGTGGGATATCGAATTTCACCACACTGGGGAGATCAAAGCGTTCTTGCATGAACTGATGAAACCCCTCCGCCAATGTCCATCCACAGAACAGGCCAATTACCAGCTTAACGTTTTCTATGCTGACCCTATTCCGCGTCGAGTAGGTCTTCATCTTGGCTATGGCCTCAGAATGACAGGGCAAGCTGACAACTGCGAACTTCTCGTTGCTGTCGTCAGGCAATTGGTTAAGGGTCTGAAGGGTGGGGCAGGGTTCATAGCTGGTCCCGGTGCACTCCAGCAACTGCTCTTTCGTCCTTGCCACAAAACCGTGAGGCGTTTTGTCCACATTCATTCTGGCTGCCAGAGCGGCGTCGATGATACCGGCTTCCAGGCCTAGACACAGCAAGGTGGTTACCACTCCGCCATCCTGACACCTGTCCTGTATCTGCTTATCGGTTGACCGGGCTAGGAGCAATTCGTTAGCAAAGCCGAATTCAGCGTTACTGAAAGGCTGGCCGAAGATCTTCCGCGCCAGGGCATCCATGTCGGTAAAGGTACGGGGACAAAATTGATAACACTGCCCCTCGGTGCGGTCGCAGTTATCCAAGACAATTATCCTCCCATGGGAGGCAATAAGATACGGGCAGCCATTGGCGCACGCCCCACAGTAGATGCACAAACCCGCTTTAATGACATCCTCCACCAGATCGCGGTGACCTTTAGTCTTTGTATCAGGTATAATCTTATTCACCATATCAACATGTTCCTCCTTTACTGTCGGCCTATAAGGACATATGACCCGCTCATGTCAGAAATGCGTATTTGCTCAGAGATCCGTTCATGCATCCTGGGTTTCTAGGAACAGATTTGTAGTCAATTTCATATTATGAAATTTAGTTCGGGTGATGAATGAACAGAAAATGTGAACCCACTCCTCAAAGAAAATCAGAAAGGCTTTCTGTGTTATAGGTCCTCATGTGCAACCGAATTAACGGCACTATAGTCACGCATGAAAGGGCAGATAACGGGATGAGTGGAATCAGGCTAGCCCAACAAGAAATCAAGGTCAGCTATCCCCAGTTTTCATGAAACACGAAGCCTAAGCAGGATTCACCCTCATATCCATGTAGGCAAAAATGCAATTTGCCCAATGTCAAAAGGCTGACTACATTTCACCTTTTGGATTAGGGCATCATTCCTTTAAGGCCTATCTCCCACGTATATCTGAGACGCATACCAAATCGATATGAATTTAGTGGCCCCTAGCCGACATTGCAATTAGGGGCTAGCAGAAGTACATTCTACCGCGGTATGGAAAAACGAGTGTGGAGAGGTGTTATCCTAAAGCGACTGCCAGAATTTCAGTGATATCCATTACTTTCATGGAATCCTCTTTTTCTAGCGATTTCACCGCGTCATTAAGCGTGATGTTGCAGAAGGGGCACGCCGTAAGCAGCACCTCGGCACCCGTTGCGAGCGCCTGGTGAACCCGTCTCTCCGCAATAGCCTGTGAGGAGAGCAGGCCTTGGGGCGGCTCCATCCACATTCGTCCACCGCCCATGCCGCAACAGTCGCTATCCGCCCTTGCGTTTTCCATCTCCACCAGGGTAACCCCGGGAACCTTTTGTATAAGATTTCTGGGGTCCTCAAAAATCTCGCTATGTCTGCCCAGATAGCATGGATCATGATAGGTAACCTTTTTGTTTACTCTTTTCGATAACTTCAGTTTTCCTTTGTCTATCAATTCATTGAGAAACTGGCTGTAGTGTTGAACCTTAAGCCCGTTTTCCTGTTCAGGATACTCATGGGTGAAGCTGTAGAAGCTGTGAGGATCTCCAGTAACAATGTGTTGAATTTCCGCATTCTTGAACATCTCCACATTGGCCTCGGAGAGGTAGGCAAAGAGTCCGGTTTCACCCATTCTTTTAGCCTCATGACCACTACATACCTCGTTCTCCAGGATGCCGAATTTAACACCTGCCTTTTTGAGGATCTTGCTGAGATTCTTCGCGATCTTCTGCCCCTGTGCATCGTAAGAGGAGGCGCAGCCCACAAAGTACAGTACATCCACGTGATTGTCTTTTGAGGCAAGGGGAATACCAAGGCCCTCGGCCCACTTTGTCCTCTCATGAGGAGGATTACCCCAGGGATTACCGCGGACGTGCATATTCTTTAAGACTGTTACTTGCTCAGGCATAGGACCCACCATCTTGTCCACCAAAAGGAATTCCCTGGCCTTCTCAAAGATTTCCCTAAGTGGTAAGGCCGCTGCTACCAGTTTGCACACGTCTTCACACTTCCCACACGTTGTGCAAGAATAGATTGAATTTCGTAAGTCTTCGTTGAATACATTCGATTTTAGAGAATAATACATAGCCCGATTTAAGCCAAAGGCGCTTTGGCTGACCCGATGATCTGCGATTGGGCACACTAGATTGCACCGATGGCATTTCACGCAGTCAAATAAGGCCTCGTTTAGATATTTCTCTATACTTTTGTTCTCATTCTCTTCTTCCATCATATTTCTCCTTCAACATTGCCACGATTAAGAATGTTATTGGGATCAAACAGTTGTTTCATTTTTTTTATTATTTCATAGCTGGTCTCTCCGTATCTTTCCCGATAAAAAGGGAGCCGGTAAGGGATCTGCCCCCAGTCTCCGGCTACACCTTCATATTTGAGCTGCAATTTGTTTTCGAGGTCCCATAATTCCATAACTAGTTGTTTCGCTTTTTCGTTGGACCAATCATGAGGCCACCAAAAAACACAGTGGAGCGAATCAGCGCCGACGTGACCATAGAGAAAAGATTCTGTCTCGCCAATTAGATCCTTTCTACCCTCGGAGATATGCTTTAATTCCGTCATTGCCTCTGACAAACGAGGAAGGGGCGGGTTAACTTCTATTGGCACGAATCCACTTAAACCCAAATCTCTCCCCCGGGAAATACCTTTTTCCCGAACCGCCCAGAGCTTCTCCCTGATTTCATTATCATCAAGAACATAAGATTCTATTGCTCCTGCGCTCGTTAAAAGCTCAACCAACTCCCTCGCATTTTTTGAAGCCTCTTCTGCTGTTCTACCCATACACCTGGCTATGAACATGGCAGCACCTTTAGGAGCATCCACTCCATACTTCTTGAAACCCCATTCGCAGCCTTTCTCAGCCGTAAATTCTCCATCTAGTGGAAGTGGTACTTTTTTCTTGTACATTAATGCCATGGCATGGCCTATCTGCTCCGCTGTTTTGAAAAAGCCGACTACATCAACAATTTCTGGCATAGGGCGGAGAACCATCCTGACCTTTGTTATGACCCCTAATACCCCTTCAGCGCCTACAAAGATCCGCGTTAAATCCCATCCGACCGCACGCCGCAGAGACTTCGATCCTGTTTGTATTATTTCCCCTGTAGGGAGGACAATCTCCAGACCCAAAACATTGTTCACGGGTCTGCCGAAGATGTTATCTGTCAGATGTCCCGTGGTATTAATGCTCACTGCTCCCCCGATACTGGAGCCGATCTGTGTTTGAATGGGAAGGAAATATCCCAATTTCCCCAGCTCTCTTATGACATCGCCGGTTTTCGCACCCACACCACACTCAAACCACTGAGAATCTTCATCAATTTGTATGAAATTCAACCGTTCGGTACTCAGAGTTATGCCTCGATGCTTAGGTTTCGAGCCAAGCATGTTAGAGGTGCCGGAACCAAAAATCGTCACAGGAATTTCATGTTTATTAGCGTATTGGAGCACCTTAGAGATTTCTTGCGTATTCGCAGGATGAACAACTATATCAGGCAAATCCGCTTCTTCAACATCAAAAGGCATTATCGCCTCAGCATAGGTTGTTCTTTCAACCAGATTACTAAATGCATGCTCCTCTCCAACAATGTTTTTTAGGTCTTTAGCTAAATCCTCTAAATTTACCGTCATTTCAACATTACCTCCCTTGTTAAGGAACTACCTTTCGTGACCTCTGTACGGTTTCTCTTGACACACCACTCATTCACCTTAAGTTTTTTTCGATCATCTTGTCTCCCAAAACTGCAAAAAATAGATTTTGATGCTTCTGTAGACGAAGGGTTGCCGATTGACATGACATTTTTCTTAGTAATTCGCGACTCACAATTTGCATTTAATGATTATTGTTGTTCAAATCAGCCTGGCGGTACGATATCCCTCCCATATTGCATTTAGTACCACCCGAGGCCTCACGCAATCGCCGATCGGGTAAACTTCCGGGACCTTATCTCTCAGCGTTTCTGCAAGGTCTCCATGAGTGGGTTTCATCCCACGTGCTATAACGAGAGTGTCAGCCACAAGGGAGACTTGTTTACCCTGCTGGTTGGCCACGTCGACACCGGTCTCTGTTATCCGGAGCACCTGAGTGTTATCCAGAATCTTAACCTTGTTATCATCGAGCAGTTTAACGAGATCAAGGGCGTTACCCCATGGCATATCATCTGGCAAGGTCGCTATGGATCGACCCTTTACGATAGTCACATTCCTGCCCTGTTGTGCAAGATGAAGGCCTGTTTCACAGCCAATCAAACCGCCGCCAATCACCACCACCGAGTTTCCGACCTCTTGCTTTCCTAACAGTGTATCCACAGCAGTAATCACTCTCCCGCTTTCTATTCCCTTTTGTATGCCCTCAATATCGGGAATCTCATGGGTGGCACCAGTTGCTATGAAGACTACGTCAGGGTTGAAGCCCTGGATCAGCTTAGGTGTTGCCTCTTTTTCAAGCTCAACCGTTACCCCGACTTTTGTGATTTGGGTGGAGAGGTAGTCTATCAAGAGTTTATAGTCGTCTTTAAAATCGGGTACTGAAGCCGGTATCAGTTGGCCTCCCAGCTTGTCTTCCTTTTCCCAGAGCGTGACCTTATGACCTCTTAAAGCGGAAACTCTGGCCGCTTCCATACCGGCAGGGCCCCCACCAATGACCAGCACGGACTTCTTTTTTTCTGCTGGCACTATGGTTAATTGGCTTTCAAATCCTGTTCTTGGGTTAACCGCACAGCTGATGACCTTACGCTGCCTTACTCTCCCCACACACCCCACGTCGCATCCGAGACAGGGGATGATGTCTTCTGTTCTTCCCTCTTTCACCTTATTCGCCCAGTCCGGGTCAGCGAGGAGATATCTGGCTAAGGAGATAAAATCCGCCTTCCCTTCCTGAAGCACGCTTTCAGCCAACTCCGGGTAACCGAGTTTGCCCACCGCGATAATCGGGATGTTGACAACCTTTTTGGCCATCTCGCATACATGAACGGTGAGACCCCGAGGTTGAGTAGTTGGCGGCGTAGTCAAATTATATGTCTCCCAGCAGCCGGTGTTGATAGTAAGGGCATCAACGCCCGCTGCCTCGAGCTTCTTCGCTATCTCAAGGCCTTCCTCAATCTCGCGTCCTCCCTCCATATAGTGAGTTAATGCATACTTGAAAAGTACGGGAAAGTCCGCTCCAGCCCCTTTTTTTACAGCCTCAATCAGCTCATACGCAAATCTGAGCCTGCCATCCAGATCCCCGCCATACTTGTCGGTTCGTTTATTCCAGAGTGGGGTTAGAAATTGATCCAGGAGATAACCCGCATGGCCATGTATTTCAATGCAATCGATGTCAGCGATGCGGCATATCTTAGCACTGAACTCATAATCCCTTACTATTTGCCCGATTTCTTCCGTGGTGAGCTCGCGGACGATCACAGGCTTTTCAGCTCGGGCCGGGTATCGACCAGGGCCTATGCGAGGTAGCTTGCCATCGGCTTCCCGGAAACCAGGTATAGCGGATGGCCCTATAAGTTCACCATGGGGAACACTAGGCCTCCTAGGATAATTGCGCCCTCCTCCAGGAGTCATTTGGGCGCAAACCTTTGCTCCGTAGTCGTGCACCGCCTCGGCCAGGTCATTAAGCCAAGCAACGCATCTTTCGCTATTAATTACAGCGTCTCCCCCGGAAGGCTCAAATGTCGTATTAGTGTGAAAGCAGTGGGTTTTTATGAGTCCCACTCCGCCCTTCGCTCGAGCAACATAGAAATCTATTGCGCGCTGTGTTAACGCACCTTCTTCGACGAATGGTTCCGAAACCGTGGGTGTTGCCATTTGATTGTTTATAGCATCCATCACTATCCTGTTTTTTAGGGACATCGTCCCTATGTGCGCCCTTTCGAATAATTTCATAATTCGACCTCCTCATCTTTAACGTTAGATCATCGTTTTAGTGTCCTGACACAGCTTCGATGGTCGAGCAGCTCCAGGGCCAAAACTCGGAGACCCCAAGTCATGGCCCTTCTTGTAACCCTCACCTTGTTTTTTAACCTGCTCAATGGGTTCCGCAATGCTGATCTCAATAAGCACGTGGCGAAGCTTCTTAATAGGGACTACAAACCTCCAATGTGACCTATGATTTGAGACCGCTTTCTCGCAAAAGGGATCATTTGCCGAAGCACCGAGCATTCTCCCTGTCTACAGTCCTTACTTGATGAGTGCCACAAAATCGATAACAGTCATCGGTTTTACAAGAGTGCTAACGCTCTCATCTTAATTTATAGTAGAACTCATCGACCTGGGCATATTTTTGCTCAGAGCTCAGTAATTTCACCGCAATCCCCTTTTTTGAAAAAAAGACCTGCATGGGAATCTTTCCCGTTGGTAGATTTGATTTTTTGACACAGCTCTAAAAGGCGATATCTTTTTGCTTTGTATTCATAAAAGACCTTTTTAATATGAATTATTCAGATTCGGTCTTTGTCTAACTCCCCAACTTGATTATGTCTCTGGCCTTCCGAGATAGCTGTTGATCTTCAAATTGACCAGTACCCAAAGTGGCAACTGATTTTCAATTGACATCTGACCGCGAAGAAGACTTCTTATCCGTCAGTTGCCAGCTGTTAGCCCACACCTACTTAACCGTTGCTTTCACCTCCTCGACAATTTTTTTAAACTCAGCCTCGTTTAGCAGACCCCTCTTTTTGTAAGCCAGGGCCTTGACCGCCATCAGGACATCAGTTAACTCCTCCTGACTAAGTTCAATGCCGAACTTCTCGGCCCAGACCAGTATATTACCGCGACCACTCTTCTTGCCTAAAACTACTTCGGGCTCTTTGTTGCCTACAAAAGCGGGGTGGATCGTAAACATGCCAGTCTTAGCATAGTCAACATTAACCTTTTCGGCAATTTTCCTATAGTGCTCCACTGGCATGCCTGATTCGATCCAAGAGAGTCTGTCCCCCACAATGCTACGATTCGGAACCATTGGTACCCCCGATATCTCCTCCACAAGCTTTGCAAGTTCACGCAGCTTCTCATATTTAATACCAGTGTTTATTCCATAGAGTGTCAGCAGCGCCATAACGGTTTCTTCCATAGGTGTATTGCCTGCCCGTTCACCGAGACCATTGACCGTCGTATGTATCACTTCTACTCCACTCAGCACGGCCTTTACGGTATTGGCAACGCCCAGACCTAAATCATTATGAAAGTGTGCCTCCAAAGGTTTTCTTACCAGTTTCTTAATCCTTTTTATAGCATACGCAACAGCCTCCGGTGTCAGGCAACCCTTTGTGTCCATAAGGCAAAGTGAATCAATATGGCCTTCCTTAGCAATTTGCTCAATCATACTCAAATACTGTCCCATGTCGGCCCTAGTGCCATCGACAAGAGAGAAGAGGACATACAAACCTAACTCATTGGCCAACTTAGTCCCTTTGATGGCTACGTCTGTGGCTTTTTCAAACGACCATCCAAGTCCAAGTTCTAAGTACAGTTTGCTTCCAGGTACCGAGGTAATGACACCGTGGACACCACAGTCTGCTGCCCTCCTCAAGTCGTCCGCCATACAGCGAGTCGCGCAGAATATTTGGGGGCCTAAGTTACGTTTCACAATGCCTTTCACTGCAGCCTCATCTTCGGGGGAAGCCGCAGGCCAACCAGCTTCGATGCGCTGAACCCCCAACTCAGCCAGTTTTTCTGCGATGCGTATTTTATCCTCTTTTGTAAACATGATCCCTGCCTGCTGCTCACCATCACGAAGGGTAACATCATGGATAACCAACGTCTTAGGGGGCGTAAAGACCTTAGTTATTTCATCTATGTAGTTCCAGGGACTGACGAACCAATTAGCCGTATGCCAGAGTTCCTCACCTTTTATCATTGTCTACCTCCTTCTATATTTCAACTCGATATTAACTTTCATTTAGGATTATGCTTCCCGGGCGCTTAGGTCTTGCTGCTCCTTTGAAAGACGTTAATGCCCCTTGAACGTAAATCGGGACTGCTTTCTTATTGGCGTATCTGACTACATCTGATACTTGACGAGCCGAAACCGGTTTCACTACTACAAGTGGTATGTTCTCCGTTCTGAGGTCCAGCCGCATTGAATGCTGGGCATAACTTATCCTATCAAATATCTTGTCAGAAACACTTTCATTTCCGACTATTCTAGCTAGATCTTTCGTGAAGTTTTCACCTTTTTTCATATTCACCTTCTGCCATTGACCCGCCCTATTCCTGATGGTAGCAAATACTGGGTATGCTATAGTTAGTTTCCAGTCTCAAGCAAGCCAAGTATTTTATACCGATAAAGAAAAAGCTAAATCGTGTATTCCATGATACCCTACTGGGCTATATCACATAATAAACGGAAAGCCAGTTAATTGTTCCATACAAAGATATAGTGAAATAGAGCACAGTTCCACATCATAATCCCTTAAATGAGCCCCATCCAAAAACCCCAAGTAGCCAGATAATTGAAAACGTACTTTGCATTAACTCAAGATAGGAAAGCAATTGTCACCCCATTAAATTTGGCAGAACCAAAGCAAGTTGAGGCACAAACAGCAAAACAACTACCGAGACTACATCAGCAACGAAAAAAGGGAGTATCCCCTTAAAAATGGTTTCAAGAGGGACACCCGCAACACCCTTTATGACATATACATTTAGACCAACTGGGGGTGTAATGGCGGCTATTTCCATCATTTCAACCGATATGACTCCAAACCATATTGGATCGTAACCTAGGGCTACGACAACTGGAAAGAAAATTGGTAGGGTGAGCAAAAGTAGTGCCATTGCATCCATTGCAGTACCGCCCACTATATATCCTAGAATTATTAATAACATTATATAGGTCCTTTGAAAGGGCAATCCAGTAACCCATCCTGCAACAACGAAGGGAAGTGTTGTTGAGGCTAAGAAATGGCCGAAAACTGCTGCTCCAGAAATAATCAGGAGAATCATGCTTGATAACTTGATGGTATCATAGCATGCGGAGAGGATGCCTTGCCATTTAAGTTCTCGCTCAACTAGTCCAATAAGCAGTACGCCTACGGCACCGATCGCACCAGCTTCACTTGGTGTAAAAAAGCCTATAAAAAGTCCACCTATGATTAGTACAAAAATAGCTAAAGTCTCGCCTCCGCCCCGGATCAGTGCTAACACTTTTTGTTTAAATGATGTTCTGGATCCAGCAGGGCCTGCATTCGGGTTTATAAGTGTAAATATGTAAATCGCGATAATGTATAAAATGGCGAGAAATATGCCTGGTAACACACCAGCCAAAAATAGCTTTCCAATTGACTCCTCCACCATAATGCCATAAATGATCAGTATAACGCTTGGGGGTATAAGTATACCTAGTGTACCTCCGGCTGCGAGGCAGCCAGTAGCCAGTGTATCAGCATATCCATGCCTACGCATTTCCGGCAATGCGACTGAGCCCATAGTAGCCGACGTCGCAGGGCTTGAGCCGCAGCAGGCCGCGAAGCCTGCGCAAGCTGCAATTGTACCCATTGCCAGCCCGCCACGCGTCCGACCAAACAGGCTATACCCCGCTGTATAAAGCTTTTGACTTATTCCACCATGGTAGGCAAGCTGCCCCATCAATATAAAGAGAGGAATTACAGTCAAATTGTAGGAAGACAATGTGTCAAAAAAGTCCACAGCTAGGAGATGAAATGCAGCGTTGAGCTTTACATTATATGCAAACCCCAGGAATCCGGTCAGCGCAAATACAAATGCGATCGGCATTCGTGAAAGCATTATGCAAAGCAGGACACCTATTCCGATGAGCCCAATCACAGGAGGAGGTATAGCCATCACTTTGCGACCTCATTTATAGATTTAATACCGTCTGTCAACAGCACAACACCTAATAAGAAGCATCCAAACCCTATAACGAAGTAGCCTGGCAACAGTGAGATAGAGAGAGTGGGTGAGACTTCACCTTTTTTCCACATCATGATCCCTTGCTTGAAGCAGCAAAAGGCTATGGTCCCGTACAGGAAAGTACAAACGAAATAATTGATGCTACCAATAACTGCTTGCGTTTTCCGTGATAACCGTGAAACCAGAATGTCCACCTCGATATTCCCGCGCGTGACCTGAACGTACCCGAGAGCCATAGCTACGAGGGCAGCACCGAAGTACCCAGTAAGTTCATAAGTCCCGAAGATACCGCCAATTGGACTCCGACGCAAAATGACATTCACGGTAATCAGAAAAACCATAGCGGCCAGGAAGGTTATCGAAACAATGGCCATGGTTCGGCTTGCGGATTCAACCAATTTTCTTAAAGATTCCACTTAGGCCTCCCTCCTATTGATTATGAAAAGTGACAAGACACCCCTTCCCACACTAGACTCAGAGTGAGCGGAAAAATGCTCCCTTTCTGGCTGTAACGCCTTTGGTAAAATGCTGCCTCCTAGTGTTTAATTGCGTAAATAAAGACCGGTTAATAGTTAAAGTGTATGTAAATAGATTAAATAAATTAAGACAAGGAACATGGATTCGCAAAATATGCAAGGTTTAGAGACAGCTATCGCAAATTCGGACCAGGAGCTCCATTGGCGAAGCAAACAGATCCCTTCTTTGAGCAAGACCCGCCATACGGCATGAACGGAGGTACCCAGCTCTTTTGCTATTGCCAGCTCATCCCATACTGATTGTCTTACTGGTGGGGGCAGTCCCAAGGTCTCCAAAACCTTATTACGAAACTCTGTGCTATATCTTGGCGGCTCGCCGGAGCGAGGAAAATCTCTGAGCCCCGCGATACCGTTGGCATCAAATCTGCACCGCCACTCAATAACTGTGTTTCGCGGTACATCCTATTCCTTGGCGATCTTGGTGACCGGATCTCCGCGAAGACATCGCCGGATAATCTTCGCTCGTTCGACCAGTCACGATTCCATAGTACTACTCTTCGCCCATTCATCAACCAGTTGACTATACTTTTCAGAACAATGATGAGCAGGGTAGCTCTTGGGCATAATCTTCACCTCCTGCCCAAGAGCATAACATATAGCTATAGATCTTCATCTTCCTTCATACTTTTTCATAAGATGGAGTGTATAATCAAGTGCTTCGCGTCCAGGGAGTCCCATTTTTTCCAGTTCCTGAACATACTCCTTTATTACAGGAGACAGAGCCTCTTGAAATTTTGCCTTTTCATTTGGCTCGAGTTCAATAAATTCGTGCCCCAAATTTTTACACAAAGAAATCGCCTGCTTATCACTCTCAAGAAGATTCACGGCAACCTGTTTAGTGAATTTTTCGCCTACTTCTTCTATGATCTTCTGAATATCCGGCGGGAAACTGTTCCAGACATCTTTGTTCATCCCTGCCCAAAAACTAGCTGACGTAAGGCCGACCCTAGTGTGGTACCGTGTCACGTCCGCTAGTTTGAAACTCACCATTCCGCCATCTCCGCAAACTATTCCATCGACAATACCCTTTTTGAAGGCGATGTATGCTTCGCCTATTTCCATTGATACGGGAATCGCTCCTAGCGCGCGCACAGTTGAGACGTCGTTTCCAGTAGACCTAATCCTCAGACCCTTAAGATCTTCCAGCTTTCGGACTGGCTTGGTAAGGGTATGTAGATTTTGCCCACTATTGTTGTACATCGAAAGAACTTTGATATCATCAAATTCCTTAGGTCGGAACTTCTCATAGAAATCCTGCACAATAAGAGTCGCCTGTATAGGGCTCTCGAATCCGAGAGGTAAATCCAATAAAGCTGCCAGTGGGAAACGGCCTTTGGTCCATCCATTGCAGGCGGTTGCAATATCTGAAATGCCCTCAACGACTCCGCTGTAAGCATTTGCACCTTTGGTCAAAGTGCCACCAGGATATACGGTGACCTTGATTTTTCCTTGAGTTGCAGCCTCTAAATCTGTTGCAAAACTTTGAACAGCCTTCGTGCACCAATGGTTAGGGCCTCCCCAAACACTAAAGGAAAGGGTCCTTGTTTCTGCTGCCATCGAAAATGTGGAGAGAAAGATTGTAAGAGATACAGCTGACACAAAAAGTACTGTTAGAAATTTTACTGTCTTCATGTCTTATCCTCCTTTTGATTAAAGTTAGACGCTGTTGATGCTTAGTTAAGTAAGCATCGATGATTTGAACCTGTGATTTGCCAATTGCCCTGGCATTTCCCTAGCACCCAATCCCGCTTTGACGACCCCATGTTTAGCCCTGGATCATTGCTGCCTTGCCACGATTCAAATAAAACTGGGTTCGGACCGACGTTTTGATGGTGTTTGAATGCTCCATCGAAGTTTTCTTGTCTGAGCCAATAAATTGCCAGTCAAACCAAATGATACATAGGATGATATCGCAGAGGATTTCCTAAGCTAAATCGCTCAACTGTACCCTGAGGAGATAGGGCTGAAAGCTGCCCTTTTTTTAGAATCAAATTCCGAATCACACCAGCGCCATCAATGTTATTTACGAGGGTAGCGCCAACGATCCGCTTTTCTTTCAAAACGATTTTTCGATAAATATGTCGACTTTCATCTGACCATTTGATCACTTCGAACCCTCCTCCAGAAGGGGGCTCAAAGAGTCCGATACTCCCAAGTTCAAGGCCAAATAGTTTGGTGATGTTCTGATTTAGGAAGCCTTCCTGCTCGACATTCGCTCCAGCCATATTGCAGCCGGCAACCCACCCTTGATCACATGCGTTGGGCCAGTTACCCACATGACCCAATTGGTTTGAGATCACATGCATTCCGACGCAGACATCTCCAGCGGCATAAACGTTCTCCAAAGGTGTTTGCATGCGGTTGTCCACGGACATGTCTTTGTCCTTGGAGAGAGGCCCTTCTAACAAATTAGGTTGCATCCCCTTTCCAGAGATGACCAACGGGCTTGATAAGGTCTGCCCCGTGTCCAAAGTCAGGTAAGTCGACTCTTTGCGGCCTTCTACGGAAACCACGTTGGTTCCCAGCTGGACTCTAATTCCCGCTCCTCTCATTCTTTCTTGGACAATGGAGGCAACGAATGAGTCCACATTTCTCGATAAGACTTGATTTGAGCTTACAAGCACAGTTATTGACACGCCCAACTTCGAAAGCGCATCTGCTACCTGCAGGCTTACCAAGCCCCCACCTAAGATGACAGCCTTGTTGGAACGGCATAAACAACTTTTAATCATATCTGCATCGCTTACAGATCGCAACGCCAAAACCTTCGCATTTCGGTAATCGGCAGTCAGGAGAGGCGAAGCACCGGTGGCAATCAGTAATTTGTCGTAATGAACGGTGATTTTTCCTTGGATACGTATCGATTGGTCCTTTGGAGAAAGCTCAATGGCTTTTCTTCCGAAATAGGTCTCAACGCGATTACTTTTATAGAAGCTCTCGTCTGTGATAAAAAGCTGCTCTCGGTTCAGTTCACGAGCAATATAGTGGGTGAGAGCAACGGGAGAGTAAGCATAGGAATTTTCCGAAGACACCAAAACAATCGAAGCTAACGGATCAACAGAGCGGATGGCTGAAATTGCTGAAATGCCTGCGCCTCCATTTCCTAGAATCACTAACCGCCTTTGTCCTATTTTTCGGTTTCCCATACAGCTCTAGACTCCAGATATGTTTCCTTTAACTTAGCGAAAAGAGTTTTTTGCTTCTCCAGAGCGACGGTCTCAATCTCTTGATAGCGAAGAGCGCCTGTAGGGCAGTATTCTACACACTTCGGATTCCCTCCACAAAGCTCGCATTTGATCGCAACCCCCCTTTCATCGTCAAAGTGCATGTTCCCGAAGGGACAGGTAAGCATGCACAGTTTGCAGCCGATGCACTTTGTTGACTGTATCTTTATCACGCCGTCTTCCTGATATAGTGCATGGGAAGGGCAAACTTTGAGGCATAGCGGGTCCTTACATTGAACGCACGTTAGGGAGAAGAAAACTGCTTCCTGCAAATCAATAAAATTCCGGATTCTTGCGTTGCTTATGCCGAATTCCTTTGTGTTTGAGAATGAGCAGATCAATTCACAGATTTTGCAACCGATGCATTTCTTCGCATCAAAGATGACCATCTTAGCCATTTTCAACTCCAAGGATTTCGTACAATCCCAGCTCTTCCAGTTTTCCTTTGGTAGGGACGCCCGTTTCTTGATCCCAACCACATTCGTCATAATAGTCCCCAAGAAGCTTCTGGAGATCCTCCATGGTCAGGTGCTTTGTTTCAAAATAGTCCATCAGGGGCCTTTCGCCTTCTTCGCCCTTCATTGGTATGAGCCATTTGTGGGGGAATTGGTCATCTGCTTTGCCAAAACCTTCCCTCACATTGATCATCTTATAGAGATTCCATATCCTTTCCCCGGCCTGTTTTAGATCAGAAGGCGACAGTTCAACACCACTAGCTGAAGAATAAAGCTCAGCGCAATCGTCCAGGCTGTAAAGCGGCCCCATAGGTGCCTTGGAGCAAATGCCCAATGAGCACATGATGCTGTAAAACTCTTGGCTATGTTTTGCAAGCCTGGCCATGTTAACTTTCATCGGGCCATCAAAAATGCGGTTTGTGGCATCTTTTGACACGCCTGTCGTTTTGCAATATGCCCGGAAATCATCAACAGTTCTGCCAAGAGAATCCGCAGGCGTTGTACCTGGCTGATGTTGCCCCCCCCTGGGATTCACTACCATGATAAAAGTTTTTGCACCTAATCGGTTCAACCGCGGCTCATATAACATATCCATCCCTTTAGCTTGGAGGGCATCGGCCTTGAGATCCTCTCCAAATCGATCGAAAAGCGCCTTATACCCCCGAGCTAGAATGTCTCCAAAACCCTCCCTAAATGCAGTCATTTCCATGACCTTCTGTGTTGTCTCAAAATCCCTTTTAAGCTTGACCCCCTCAGTATCCTTCAGATCGATTCTTCCTTTCTCAAAAAGCATCACAGCAAAATCGTAAAGCGAGCTGAAAGCATGACTGCAAATCCCTAAACGATTTGCTCGATCGTGAACCTTCAAGACGCGATCATAATTGCCAACACCGCATTTAATTCCATAATTCCAAGCTCTTCCCACAAACCCGCTCGCATAAGTTGTAAGACCCTTGAATTCACCTTCCTTGACTTCCATAATTTCCTTGTCGGGCATGGGACAAGATGGGCATCCTGCTCTTCCCTTTTTTACCTTCCCCAAATAGACATCTTTTCCATACAGTTCCGTTGCCTTCTCTTTAGAGAAAACTTCATTACCTCCTCTCATTGGAAAGCCTTCTTCCATCGATTTGTCCCATTTCCAATATACACCTACGTCTATAAATTCGTCCCTGTTTGGAATAGTCTTGAAACGTTGGTAAAAAGCATCAACTGCGCTCAAGAATCGGTCCGGGTCGCTGATTGGAACAGGATGAGTGCCATTTGCTATAATTGCTTTTAGATTCTTTGACCCCATTACCGCGGCAAGCCCACCTTTTCCAATAGAGGCAATTTTGTCTATTAGGGCCATTGATATTTCTACAAGATTTTCTCCGGCTTGCCCTATCGCGAGTACACTCCAATCATTTCCGAAGCGATCCCAAATACTATCCGTAGTTTCGTAAAGATCTTTCCCCCACAGGTCTCTCGCATCAAGAAGCTCAAACTTGTTGTCGAAGATCCTGAGAACTGAAGGAACTTCCGCCTTTCCACTAATAACTAAGTGGTCGAATCCTGCCGCTCGCAGTTTTTGACTAAGGCTCATGCTTCCATTTCCCATACCAACAGTTTCTGTAAGAGGATACTTTGTAATTGCAGCGACTCTTGAACTGCTGGGGACAAGGGTTCCACCAAGCGCCCCGGCACTAATGATTATGGGATTGCGGGGATCAAAAGGATTTAACCTAGGCTCGATGTGGTCATAAGCGAGTTTCACACCAATCCCAAAGCCACCAATGAAGGCTTGCTGTATATCCCTATCAACAATATTTATCGTCCCCTTCACTGAACTTAGATCGATTTCTAAGACCTTAGTGGGGATCTCTTTTTTCGTCATAACCAACCCCGCTCATATTTCAAAAATTGGAAATTGCTTTTGAGGAGGCTCCGGACCGATATATGCGATAACCTGAAGTCACTTGTGAAAAGGAGGGAAGTTCATTTCATATTATGAAACTGTGTTTAGAATATCGAAATGAATCCTGCTTGTCAAGTGATCTTTAAAAAAGTGATCTTTAAAAAAGTTTCCTCAAAAATTGCATCCATACAGAAAACCGCCCGTGGGGAATGAACAAACGTGTCTTCCACTTCCAAGATTGACCATCTAACTGTAATTATAACCTTTTAACGATTTTGAGCTGAATTTTTGGGGAAGGTCCAAATTTTGTGACCCTCTGCACGAATGCGAACCTCTTTCATATAGATAGTCTCACACAGAATTTTAACGTATCAAATTGAGTTTCTGCCTTTTCAGAAAAAAATTACCACTGCAGTTCATTTGAAATTCTTTCGGCCGTCTCCATCACCATTGTCTTCAATTCATTGTGTATCCTTTCGAGAGTCATGGTAAAAATTGAACCGGTTATGCTGACGGCTGCTATGATCTCCCACCCTGCTCGAATGGGGGAGGCAATACATCGTATGCCTTCGTAATATTCTTCATCGTCAATTGCATAGCCTTGTTTCTTAATCTTCTCCAGTTCCTCAAATAGCCGTGGTATGCTATTGATCGTATTTTTTCCGTAAGTCTTGAGGGGCCTTTGCCGGTAAATGTCGATTATCTCTTTGCGGGAAAGCTCGGAAAGTAAGACTTTACCCCCGGCAGCGGCATGAGGGTCGGTTCTAAACCCGATATAGGTTGCCAATGAAAGGCCTCCCTGCTTGTCTATCTTGTCTATGTAAATGACCTTGCCATTTCTCAATATGGCTAGATGAACCGCCTCTTTGCACTTTTCTTGTAGCCCCCGTAAGTGCTCATAGGCAGTCTTGCGGACATCTAAGCTGTCCAGAATGACTTTACCAATGGATAGAAATTTAAAGCCCAAAGAATACTTTTTGGTCTCTTGATTTTGTGAGACATAATCATACGGAAGAAGGGTGCTGAGGATATGGTGGGTTGTGCTCTTGGGGTAGCTTAGTATCTCGGATAGGTGTGAGAGACTCAAGCCTTGTGGGTTTTTGCTGAGTGTGTCGATGAGCTTTAAGCTCTTATCAAGAGAGGTGAGCTTCATGTTGCTATTTGGTAGAATTTCATATTTTGAAATTCTATTCACTATATTAAATAGACGAGTTATGTCAAGCGATTTCGATAGGGCAAACTACCTCCATTGGCAACACACGAAGGACGACTTCGTAGGTTGGAAATGGTGAAAAAAGAAAGGCGGGTTTGCGGGCTCATCTACTGAAAGCGCCGGGATGTCTCGACTTTCAAGACGCATAAATAGCGCTTTTCTTTAAGATGCAGGTACACGCCAAGCCCCGGAACAACGAGTCAAACTTCCTATGGGTTTCGAAGGGGCGCAGCCGTATACTTACTAACGAGAGCATGTTATTGTTTGCATTAGACATAACCGTGTGGGATGGCCAAGAGGTCTTTTCCTCTGTTCCAAGGCTCACGGGCTGGTTTTTTCAGCGACTTGTTTACGGGGGAGTCTTGCCCCCTCCGCATTCCCTTCGACAGGCTCAGGGCTGCGGTTTCCCCCATACCCAAGTCGCGAAAAGAACGGCGCCCTCCCGCCAGTCACAGCCGAAAAGACCTCATGACCATCCCGATATAGCAAACTATTTTACGCTCTCAGTAGTAACTGAATCCTTGCCCTTCAAAGCGGGCCCTGTTGGATTTCCCGGAGGGAACCCTATTCAACAGGCCGGGTAGCTCCACGTTCTTTGAGGTAGTATTTATCTGTTTCTGTTTTTCCAATGGTGCCGGCTTGGACCAGGGATTCCAGGGCCTTGGGTCTATAATCCCTCAACCCAAACCGAAAATATTGAGGTTTCCCATAGGGCAGGTCGACCGCACTACCGGGGTCAAAGGCTTCTCGCCTCTCAAGATCCTGCATGATAAGGGTTGCTGTACGCCGTATCCTGTTGGCAATTCCGTATCGGGTCAGGATATAGACAACGGCCAAAAAGATGATACCAAGAATAATCTGGACAAGTTCAGGCATTTCACGCGCTCACTCTTCTATTCCGACAGCATGCGGTCCACCGGAGAAGGCCATTGAAGCATGATGGATTACCATCATCTGTGGGAGGATAATCCTCCTGGAAGCAGGGCAGGTAAAACCGGAGACCGCCACACATGCTCCTTCTTTTCTCGGGCAGTTTTCCCATACCACGTGTGCCTCGCGATGAGGCATTTTTAGGCACTTCCTCGTATGTGTTTTGCATTGTGAAGGTATCTTACAACGGCTCAAAAGGCAAGAAATAAAGGAAGGGCACTGCTCAGGGTCGCTCCAGCCCGCAGGGAACGCCCGAAGAAACGGGTTAAACGATGTATGATAGTCCCATAGCGCAGGATCTGATGTAAATCGGCCATTCAAGAATTTGGATCAACTACTCTGGGCCTCTTGATGCTTTTCGAGAGCCAAAGGACCCTTACAGGGTCCTAATCAAGCCAGGCCTTCTAATAGCGATTGTTACCTTGATACCCCTCTGCGGTAAAACGGAAGTCAGGCCTTTTCGGCCTAGATTGTTTGTTGGTTGGGCGGCTTGGGAGGACTCACAAGCGCCTCCCCATCCAGAACGGTTTTCCCGTCCTGGTTGAGGCACGTGGTCTTGAGCCGAGCCCTGTTTTTTTCTGGGACAATCTCAATCAGCTCGGCGCGAGCAGTGATGGTATCTCCAACGTACACCGGCGCCAAGAAATGCAGCTCCTGTTTGATATAGATAGTGCCAGGACCGGGAAGCTTGTTTCCCATAACCGCGGAAATAAAACCAGCCAACAACATGCCATGGGCGATTCGGGTCTTGAAAAAGGTTTTCTTGGCATATTCCTCATTGATGTGTGCCGGGTTAAGATCGCCGGTTACCCCTGCAAAGAGATAGATATCCGACTCAGAGATGGTCTTGGTGAATTCAGCGGCATCTCCTATCCTGAGTTCCTCGATGGTTTTTCCAATCATGCTTTCTCCCGTTTTTGTCAATGTCCTATGTGGTTGATAATGCTCTTTAAGGATCCGATATCTTTTGTGTTCAGCTGCAAATTTTCTCGCTAGAAAAACAAGGGATCAAAGGAACATCCCGAGCATCACGCTTTATTCCTTTCTCAGCGAAGGTCTATAATATAACAAACAATGCGGAGAACACCTAACGGATTTCCTCCATTCAAACCACCGCATGTACCATGATGAATTGCCTTTGTCTGCCTCTGCGTAAATCGCGTATAGGGAAAAGCACTTAGACTTTTTCGGGTTCCCTCGACTGCCTTTGACTGCCACGAGAACCCTGTGATCTTATAGGGGAAAATACCCAAAAAAGCCTTGACAATTCAAATATGGGATACTAATAGACACCTGAATTATTTGAACGACTGTTACAAGAAAACTGAATGAAATTGTGGGGTAGGTGATGGAAGGAATTAACGTGACTATTGACGGGGCAAAGGTTACAGCTGAGAAGGGTAGTACGGTTTTACAGGCCGCACGGAGCGCTGGTATCTATATTCCGGCATTATGTTCCCACCCTTATCTACCATCATCGAGGGAAGTTGAGCCATTTGACGTCGTATACCGAGGCAGAACGGAGTACAAAAACGACGGCCAGTCAACTGAATTTGAGGGCTGCCAACTTTGTCTGGTCCACATCGAAAGCATGGAAGGCCTACCAACCGCCTGTACCACCGAGGTGGTGGAGGGAATGGTTATACAGACTAACACACCGGAGATTCAGCGGAAGCGAAGAGAGAATCTGAAACCTATTATTAGCGAGCATCCAAATGTGTGTCTTGGTTGCGATCGGAAAGAGGAATGTGATCCATTCAGAGGAAGTATTCGCAAGGCCAGCGTGGTAACCGGCTGTGAGTTTTGCCCGAACAACTTGAAGTGCGAGCTGCAGGAGGTAGCTGCATTCATAGGTGTCGATGAATCAACCCCTCCTTACGAATACAGGGGTATGCCCGATGTGAAGAGCGATCCGTTCTTTGAGCGAAACTATAATCTCTGCATTGCCTGTACGAGATGTGTGAGGGCCTGTCAGGAGGTGAGAGGAAATAGTGCGATCGGCCTCGTCTTTCAGGACGGAAAGGCGATAATAGGGAGCAAAGCCCCCACCTTAGAAGAATCCGGGTGCCAGTTTTGCGGTGCTTGTGTTGATGTCTGCCCGACAGGGGCCTTAACTGCATGGATTAGCAAATGGGAGGGTGTGCCTGACAACCAGGTGCTGTCTACCTGCCCCTATTGCGGGGTCGGGTGCCAACTGGAGCTGCAGATCAAGAGAGACAGGATTATCGGGATTAGCCCAAAAGGGGATGGAACACCCAACAGAGGACAGGCATGCGTAAAGGGCAGGTTCGGGATTGCTGAATATGTACATCATCCGGATAGGCTCAAGACCCCGCTTATCCGCCAGAATGGAGAATTCAAGGAAGCATCGTGGGACGAGGCGCTGGATCTGGTTGCCGAGCGCTTGGGGGGGTTTTCACCTCAGGAGGTGGCTGTAATCTCTTCGGCCAAGTGCACGAATGAGGAAAACTATCTGGCGCAGAAGTTCACGCGGGCGGTTCTTGGGACGAATAACATTGATCACTGTGCGCGGCTCTGACACTCTTCAACGGTGGCCGGTCTGGTTGCCAGTTTTGGAGCCGGTGCAATGACCAACAGCATGGACGACATTGAGCATGCCAAATGCATCTTTGCAATAGGAACGAATACCACAAAGGCTCATCCGGTGATCGGCATGGGTGTGAAGCAGGCGTCACGGAATGGAACGAAGCTCATCGTCGCAAACCCGAGGGAGATCGAGCTGGTAAGCTATGCTGATGTGTGGCTTCGGCATAACCCCGGAAGTGATGTTGCCCTGCTCATGGGGATGATGAGGGCTATTGTCGATGAAGATCTCCTGGACAAATCCTTTATCGATGAACGGTGCGAGAACTTCGATGCCTTCAGGGATTCCCTGAAGGAATTCGATCTCAAGAGGGTTGAGGAGATTACCGGAGTGCCGAAAAAGAAGATCGTTGAGGCGGCAAGGATATACGCCACCGATAAGCCTTCCGCGATTCTCTATGCCATGGGAATAACTCAGCACACCCACGGTACCGACAATGTTATGGCCATCGCGAACCTGGCCATGCTTACCGGCAATATCGGAAGGCCATCTGCAGGCGTCAATCCCCTCAGAGGACAAAACAATGTCCAGGGTGCATGCGATTTGGGGGCACTGCCGAATGTCTTTACCGGTTATCAGGTGGTGGAAAACAAGGACATCCGCAAGAAATTCGAGGATGCGTGGGGTACCTATCTGCCCGCCGAAACAGGACTTACGTTGCTCGAGATGTTCGAGGCAGCCTACCAAAAAGAGATAAAGGGAATCTATCTTATCGGCGAAAACCCCATACTGAGCGATCCTGACGCGAGCCATGTTCAGGAGGCCTTGGATAAACTGGAATTCTTCGTGGTCCAGGATATTTTTCTGTCCGAAACTGCTCAGTTCGCCGACGTGGTGCTTCCGGGTGTGACCTTTGCCGAAAGGGATGGAACCTTTACCAATACGGACAGGAGGGTCCAAAGGATCAGAAAGGCCGTAAAGCCAATCGGCAACTCTAAGCCCGATTGGTGGATTCTGTGCCAGCTCGGACAAAGAATGGGTGCCAAGGGCTTTGATTTTGAAGGCCCGGCTCAGATCATGGAGGAGATTGCCAAGCTGACCCCCAGCTACGGCGGCATTAGCTATGAACGGTTGGAGCAAGGCGGCATCCAGTGGCCCTGTCCAACCCCGGATCATCCGGGTACTCCTGTCTTGCATACTGAACGATTCGCCCGAGGAAAGGGCCAGTTCATACCCTTGACCTATAAGCCTTCGGCAGAACTCCCCGATGATGAGTATCCCTTGCTGCTTACCAGTGAAAGGAGCAGGTATCATTTCCACACCGGTACCATGACGCGCAAGGTCAAGGGACTGAACGCATTGGATGGTGAAGGTGTGCTGGAGATAAACCCTAAGGATGCGTCGCTCTTGGGTTTAGGCGATGGCGAGATGGTGAGGGTCATATCGCGAAGGGGGGCTATTACTGCAAAGGCAAAAGTCACGGAAGTCACACCGGCCGAGGTGGTGACCATGAACTTTCACTTTGCCGAGTGTCCTACTAATCAATTAACCAACTCGGCCATGGATCCTGTCGCCAAGATACCTGAGTATAAGGTATGTGCGGTCAGGGTGGAAAAGGTTTAGGATCGTTTTCTTGGGAGGTGCGCATTGTATAATCTACTAGCAAAAGAGCAGCTGGTGCCCAATATCCATTTGATCAAGGTTATGGCCCCCGCAGTAGCCAAAAAGGCAAGACCCGGCCAGTTTGTTATTGTTACCGTCGACGAGAAAGGAGAACGCATTCCCCTCACCATAGCCGATTGGGATGGGGAAGAGGGCTCTATCACCATTGTATTCATGGAGGTGGGAACCACGACCCAGCGCATGGCACAATTGAACGCCGGAGATTCCCTGTTCAGTTTGGTTGGTCCTTTGGGCATCCCAACGCATATTGAGAAATATGGCACGGTGGTGTGCGTGGGCGGGTGCTATGGTATGGCAGCTATGATGCCGATTGCTCGGGCAATGAAAGAGGCAGGAAATAAGGTTATATCCGTTATCGAAGCGCGGAGCAGGTACCTCATTTTTTGGGAAGAGGAATTGAAGAGGGTGAGTGACCAGGTAATCGTGACTATTGGAGACGGATCACATGCCCCTGAACGATGGATCCCGGACCAGGTTAAACACATCGTGGATGCCGGCGGCACCATTGACCTGGTTGTAGCCTTCGGATGCACCTATATGATGAAGCTCACCTCAGAGACAACCAAGCCCCTCGGCATAAAAACAATCGTTCATCTGAGTTCAATAATGGTAGACGGTACCGGCATGTGCGGTTGCTGCCGGGTGTCGATTGGTGGAGAGACCAGGTTTGCCTGCGTCGATGGGCCTGAATTCGACGGCCATCAGGTAGATTGGGACGTGCTTCTCGCCCGCCAGAAGAGCTACCAGGACGAAGAGATCCATTCATTGCAGGAGTATGAAAGCAGACAGTGGAGCAGAACCTAACAGTCAGATAGTGTCTAAAGTTCAGGAGTGACTAAAGTGACTAAAGGTAAGGAATAAAGAAGCAAAGCATACAGCAACTTTGGATCACTTATGACCCTGGCCCAGTCCTGGCCTATCGGCTTACTATGCTGCTTCGAGCACGTACTGGCTAATAAACTTGGTAGGTTATCTAAAGCACATGGCGCCAGGGCGGGCTTTAGCTCACTTTAGCACCTGACCCCGGCGCTTCGCTTCAGGTTTATACATAAAGGAAACGGTATATTGAGCATGGAGATGTCTTTTTTTGACTCTGTCCCTGGCCCAGACCTGGCTCATAAGGCATGAGTAAGGAGAACTGAGATGTGAGATACTCTCGTATCCATACAACACTCCGGAAGCTGAGCGCCAG
>Ga0307379_10000708_pt1 | contig 54720 bp, 48 predicted proteins | sample UN2MG_FD_202237 | JGI IMG/M metagenome (GOLD analysis project Ga0307379, IMG submission 202237) | Soil microbial communities from Risofladan, Vaasa, Finland - UN-2 | ecosystem: Environmental > Terrestrial > Soil > Coastal area > Acid sulfate soil | place: Finland: Risofladan, Vaasa | collected... | reverse complement strand
GAGCTCGCTGGCCATTATCCCAGCTATATGCGCCACCTCTTTTGAGTGCTGCAGAACGTTCTGCCCGTAGCTGGTTCTGTACTTCAGGCGCCCGAGCAGCTTGACAAGCTCAGGATGCACTTTTCCGACTCTCCCCTCAAACAGAGCTTGCTCGCCTTCTTCGATTATCTTGGCATCGATCTCTTTGCGAACCTTGCCCACGACCTCCTCTATTCGAGCAGGATGTATCCGGCCGTCGGCAATCAATCTGTCAAGAGCCACCTCCGCTATCTTCCGCTTGATGCCATCGAAACACGAAACGATGACTGCCTCCGGGGTGTCGTCAACTATCAGATCAACCCCAGTCGCGAGCTCAAGCGCACGAATGTTGCGGCCCTCGCGACCGATTATCCGCCCCTTCATCTCGTCGTTCGGAAGATAGACAACCGCCACGCTCGTCTCTGCCGCATACTCGGTGGCACAACGCTGAATGGCTGTGGAGATGATCTCACGAGACACCTTGTCTGCCTGCTCACGCGCCTCAGCCTCAATGTCCCGTACTGCCCTGGCCGACCGCTCGCTCGCATCCGCAACCATTTCCCTCATAAGAGCGTCCCGGGCCTCGTTACGGGTGAGACCAGCCACTCGCACAACCTCCTGTTGAGCCTCTTTCAATAGTGCCCGCCGTTTCTCTTTAAGAAGGTTCAGCTCACGCTCCCGACCTGCATTCTCACGCTCCTTCTTGGCCAAAAGACGCTCCCTCCTCTCGAAACTGTCAACCCGCCGGTCCAGGCTCTCCTCCTTCTGCAGCAACCTCATCTCAAACTGACGGAGCTTCTCCCCCTGGCCCTTCATCTCGCGCTCCAGCTCCTCCTTGAGCCGATACAGCTCATCCTTGCTCTTCAACTGCGATTCGCGTTTGGCAGTCTCCGCCTTCTCCTGGGCGTCCTTTACGATCTCTTCTGCAAGATCCTGTGCTCGCTTGAACTTTATCTCCACCAAGTGCTTTCTAAGCAAGTAGCCGGCAGAAAGACAAGCCACTGCAAGCACAGCAATAACCACTGAATTCACCTTAAACCCCTGCCTTCCCTATTACCATCAGTCTAATGGTCATAACTCGAAGTACAAATAGTGCAGGGAAATGCTCGTTGAAAGGCCGGGTAAGTGCGCAGAATCTCGGAGCTTAAGAACCTCAGCAGTCGGGTGAGATACAAAGATGCGAATTATGGTGGGCGGCCGCCCTGAAACGCCGTGTGGCAGGGCAAAATGAGAACCCAGTCTGTATAGGTGGGGAAATCATCGGACACTTCAGGCTTCCCTGCGAAATGCATGGCTTGCTCACCGTGCCCGAATTGAAAGCCCCTCTAATCTCTAATTGCCTCAAATGTCCTATCACCATCACAAACGCACCAGAATGCGGCCTGCCCACCAAAACTGGGAGGAATCCACCCTCTGTCTGTGCATCATTTTACTTCGCTTGTCTCAACTCGACTAACAAGAACTATTGGCCCTCATTCTATCAACCCCAGAAGCCGCTTGCCCTCTTGCTCAAAACTCTCTTTTAGCGACAGATACTCATCCTGAAGCAGCAAAAGCTCATATCCAAGCTGCATCATTGCAAGCATAGATATCCTGGAACTCGACGTTGATGGAAATACCCCGCGCAAGTCTCCCGCCAGCTTGTTGACAAGCCCGGCAACCCTCTCCACCTCGTTCTTACCGCAAGAACTTCGGAAAGTATATCGCTTGCCCAGAAGCTCCACCTCTACCTCGTTTGTGAGAGCATCGCTCTCCTCAAGCAAACCCGCGGCCCCTTGGCTCAATCGGCCTAGTCCTCCTCACTCTCAAGAAGCACCAGCAGACCCTCGACCTTTGTCCGAACCATTTCCTGTTGGTCTATAAATGTCTTATATTCCTCCTTTATCGACAATAGCTCACCTATCTTCTCTTCTGAACGCGTCATCTTGAGCATCGTCTCCTCAAGCTCATCCTGAAGACCATCTCGCTCCTTAATCAACCGCCGCTTCTCCTCAACCAACTGCTTGATGCGGCGTTCAACCTCCAGAAACGACGTCAGAACATCCGGCGACTCTGCCTGCTCAGCATCTGCCGCCGAAATCCCGCCAGCCGAAACTGCCTCGACAGACTCCCTGCCCAGCATCTCGTCCGCTGCGCCGGCATCCAATGTATCGCCAAGCATGTCCACGAAACGCTCGTCCGACTCCAGCTCACCTTCCAGTTCCAACCGCGCCGCGACCAGCTCATCATCACTGGCCCGCTCCGAGCCCTTGGGCTTGCCTGTCAACTCATCATCTAACCTATCGAAACCCGGACGGTCTATCACTTTATGCCTCTTTAGAAGCTACAAACTGGGTTAACTTCTCGAAACCCGCCGGATCAAATATCGCGATCTGCGACAGAACCTTCCGATTCAGCGTAACTTGCCTGTCGCCGAGACCATGAATGAACTCACTGTATCTTACCCCGTGAGCCCTCGCCGCAGCGCTGATGCGTAGTATCCAAAGCCGCCTGAAATCCCTCTTGCGCGTCCGGCGGTCCCTATATGAAAACGCAAGAGCACGAAGCACCGTCTCGTTGGCAGATTTATAAAGCTTCCGGCGGCCGCCCCGGTAGCCCTTGGCCATCGCGAGGACCTTCTTGTGGCGGCGCTTGCGCGCTACCGAAAACTTTGCTCTAGGCATGGTTTATCCTCTCTTACTCAATGCTCAAAGATATACATAGACTTTTCCTAAGTCTATACAAGATTGTCCGGACCGCAAGTCCCCCTTATCGGGGAAGAACTAGCAGTATCTCACGAATAAGGCAAAAGCCTTGAGATACGCTTGCGATCGGCAGCGCTAACAAGGGCCGGTTTGCCTAACCTATTCTTTCGCCTTCGTGTCTTCTTCGTAAGAAGATGCCCTTTGTTCGCGTGGTTCCTTATGATGCGTCCCGTACCGGAAACCTTGAATCGCTTCTTCGCTCCGCTTGAAGTCTTCAATTTTGGCATAGCCTAAACTTCGCCTCCTCAAACACAATCCATTGTAGTATTGAACTCACTCCTCACCACCTAGAGCATCCCAAAATGGCCAACGCAGTTCGTTCTGGCGCAATAACTACGCCCTAAAAAACTACTGAACGCTGCTGGCCTCGGTACCCTCGACTACCTGCGAGTTGCTGGGCTCGGTGCCCTCGACTACCTGCGAGTTGCTGGCCTCGGTGCCCTCGACTACCTGCGAGTTGCTGGCCTCGGTGCCCTCGACTACCTGCGAGTTGGGGGCCACCTGGCCCTCATCATTCTTTGGGCTGCGCTTCCTCCTAGGAGCCAAGACAGTCGAGAGATTCCTACCCTCAAACCGAGGCTCGCCGGTCACAGATGCGGCATCTCCAACCGCATCGATCACCCGTTTCAGGAGAACCCCGCCAAGATCGATGTGAAGCTTCTCCCGACCTCTAAACCAGATGCTTACCTTGACCTTGTAGCCCTCGTCCAAAAAATGCGTTATGTGCTTTATCTTGAAATCAAAATCGTGCAGATCAGTCCTCGGCCGAAACTTGACCTCCTTGACCTGGGCCCTCGCCTGAGACTTCTTGGCAGTGTGAGACTTCTTACTGGTCTCATATTTGTGTTTGCCATAATTCATTATCTTACAGACCGGCGGAGCGGCCCTGGGGTCAACCTCCACCAAATCCATGTTGCGGTCAGACGCCTTCCGCAGCGCCACCCTAGTCAGCATTACACCGAGCTGCTTGCCGTCCTGACTAATGACCCTTACTTCGCTTGCGCGAATTGCCCCATTAACGCGTAGCTGTTTCTCTTCTATGGGTACCCTCCTAAGGAACCTCGTGGTTTCGCACCTGCTCGCCCGCCCGCGCCATAAACTCATCAAGCGTCATCGTTCCTATCTGGCCGTGCGAGCGGCGCCTCACTGAAACGTTGGAGGCCTCAGCCTCCTTCCCACCAACTATCAATGTATATGGAACCTTCGAGTGCTCCCTTATCTTGAATCCCAATTTCTCGCTCCGGTCATCCAGGACAGACCGGAACCCGGAGCCTAAAAGCCGTTCATAGACGCTGTTTGCGTACTCACGTTGAGCATCAGTAATAGGCAGCACCGCAACTTGCACCGGCGAGACCCACAGCGGAAACGCACCGCCGCAGTGCTCAATGAATACGCCGACGAATCGCTCGATCGACCCCAGAATCGCCCTGTGGATCATTACAGGCCGTTCCTCTGCTCCTGAGCTGCTTACGAACGTCAAGTCAAACCGTTCGGGCAGGTTAAAATCAAGCTGTATCGTAGTCCCCTGGTGCTTGTGGCCATAGACGTCAACGAGCTGAAAATCAATCTTAGGACCATAGAAGGCCGCCTCGCCCAGAACCTCCTTAAACTCCACATGCTTGGTCTGCAAAACCCGCCGCAGAATCGACTCGGACGCATCCCAGACCTCTGGCACGCCAATGTAGTTCGCCTGCTTATCAGTGTCCCTAAGAGACAGCTCGATCTCCAGCTCCTCAAACCCAAGCTCCCTTACCATAAACAGCGCAAGGTCAACCACAGAGCCAACCTCGGCCTCCACCTGGTCGGCCCGGCAGAAGATGTGCGCGTCATCGCACGTGTACCCACGCACCCTAAACAACCCGTGCAATGTCCCGGAACGCTCACGCCTGTAAACCGTCCCGAGCTCTGCGTATCTTATCGGAAGCTCGCGATAAGACCTTACCCTCGATTTATATATCTGAAGATGCAAGGGACAATTCATGGGCTTCAGAACGTATTCCTCATTCCCCACCGGCAGAACATACATATTCTCTTTGTAGTAGCCGTAATGCCCCGACGTCTCCCATAGTGTACTCTTGGCGATATGAGGCGTGCTCACCAGCTCATAGCCCCGTCTCAAATGCTCCCCAATCCAGAAATCCTCAATCAGCCTCTTGAGCGTCGCACCCCTGGGGTGCCAATAGACCAAGCCCGCACCCACACGCTCGTCTATCGAGAAAAGGTCGAGCTGCCTCCCCAACAGCCGGTGATCGCGCAGCTTCGCCTCAGAAAGCAGCCTAAGCTGCTCCTTAAGCTGCTCCTCCGTTGCGAACGCAGCGCCGTATATCCGCTGAAGCATGGGGTTCTTCTCGTCACCAAGCCAATACGCACCCGCAACCGACGTCAGCTTGAAGACGCCCAGCTCTCCTGTCGATCTGACGTGAGGACCCTTGCACAAGTCAACGAAATCACCGTGCCGATAAACAGTGATCTCCTCCCCCTCCGGCAGATTCTTTATGAGCTCTACCTTGTAATCCTGCCCCAGCCCACTGAACAGCGCCAGCGCCTCGTCCCTAGACAGAGCTTCTCTCTCAAAAGGTAAGTCCTGGGCAACAATCTCACGCATCTTGACCTCAATAGCATCAAAATCCGCCTCGCTGAACCGGCCCTCCCGTTCAAAGTCATAATAGAACCCGTTCTCAATCGCCGGGCCAATCCCAAGCTTGGTCCCCGGAAAGAGTCGCAACACAGCATCAGCAAGAACGTGGGCAGTGCTGTGCCGATATGCGTCCAAATTAAACGTCATGTTGTTCCACTTCTCTTAACTAAAGCACGTCCTGATCACATCGCACCTCCAAAGATACAACTCCATTGAAAATCATACTACTGGAAGCGAAGATAACCGGAAATGGTAGGCACGGGCGGCTTCGAACCGCCGACCTCTACCGCGTCAAGGTAGCGCTCCACCCCTGAGCTACGTGCCTACATAACCTAAAAACCTCACAGCGAGATGAACAGTGCGAAAGAAACTCATCGTCCCCACAATAATGCTAGCTCCACCGTGATGTCAACCGCTAAACCGCTAACGTGCCGCCAGCCCGGCTCAGTCGGGGTGGACTGGACGTGATTCTGCGCGAATTTTCAAACGTGCGACGAGCCCCGCGCCATCACGGTATTTACCTGCCCCGGATACGGTGAGCTCACCTGCTCGTCCTGCGAACCACTCTGAGCCCGACCGTCTCGTCGCGCCGGCCCGGCCAAAGCCAGCCCCGCGCCCCAGACCGACAGTCCTCGCGATTGCTCTGATAACACCCGCCCCGAACAACGCGCTGCGTGCCTTTCTCAGGCCCATGAGGGTTGTTTGCCCGGGATGAGGCATAGCAGTTCTCGTCATAGAAGTCCCAACACCTCTCCCAGACGTTGCCGTGCATATCATAAAGCCCGAACGCGTTAGGCGCAAGCTCGCCAACCGAGTGGACGCGGCCGTTGGAGTTATTCTTGAACCAGCCAACGCACACAAGGAACGACGGCAGGCCCTGCTCACACTTCCCGAAGGCCTCATCGCCCGTGCTGTAAAGCGACGTCGTCCCCGCCCGGCAAGCGTATTCCCACTCCGCCTCAGTCGGCAGCCGGAAGCCGTTTGCTGAGAAGTCGCATACAACGTCCTTACCTGAACCGCTGTAACATTTCTCGAGCCCAAATCGTTCGGAAAGCCTGTTGCAGAAGAGGCAACAATCGTCAAAATCAATCTCGGTAACCGGCCTGTCGGCGCCTCCGTCGAGGCGACCCCAGCCCATTACCTTCCCGAAAACTGCACGGGTAACCTCAAACTCCGACATCTCAAAACCGCTTCTGATTGCGACGTGATGCAACGGCCCCTCGCCGCTGGCGACGACGCCCGCCTCACCCGCGTTCCGGCTGCCCATCTCGAACTCGCCCGCCGGTATCCCGACCATCGTCAGCATGACCCCGTCCCCGAGGCTATAGCTTATCCCGTTGGCATAAAGGAGCGTCGGGTCCAGACTGTCCGGCCTGTCGATCCCTCTAGCCGGCAATATAACTCGTGTGTAGCTGTAGCCAAACAAAGACAGTGTGACGAGCAGAAACGCCGCGACACCGGCCGCAATCGGTGCAGCTGCTCTAAGCGTAGGTCGTCTCCCTAAAATCATCGCTAACCTCCCCATCTAGCACCCTTCTCACATAACAGCTCTGTTCTGATTATTGTTGCACCTATTCTACACGAAGGCCAGCTCGCGTCAAACAAGACCGGACCTCAACAGTTAAACAACGATGGGCCCCTTGAGGCCAATCTTGCTCACGCCGCACTTGAGCTGCCCCCATGTGTGCTTGACCGTCCGGCGGCTCTTGGCCTATTGTTGCCGTTGGTTGGGGAGGATGTTCTTGGCGAGAAGATCAGGAAGGCTAGGCAAGAGAGCGGTGAGTATGAGTTGGCGCAGGTGCGTGCTCTTTGTGCTGGTTAGCCTATTACTATTCGGTTGCCAGCAGGGTGGGCACGAGCAGAAACAACAGGCGAGCCGTGTTTCCGGACCGTTCAATGCCAGCAGGTCTTTCTCGCACCTTGTGGCACAGGTCAACCTCGGGCCGAGGGTGCCCGGGACCGAGGGGCACCTTGAGTGCCTCGACTACATCATCCGTCATCTGTCATCGACCGCCAAGTCGCTTCAGACGCAGCAGTTCCCCATAGATTGTTACGATGAGCCCATCGAAGGGACTAACATCTTGGCGACTTTTGGCAACGGTGCCGGGCAGCCCATATTATATTGCTGCCACTGGGACACGCGGCCAATCGCCGACAAGGACCCGAACCCCGACAACCGATACAAGCCTATCCCGGGCGCAAATGACGGGGCGTCCGGCGTTGCAGTCCTCCTAGAGCTCGCTACGTTGTTCCACCAAAAGCCGCCGCCAAGAGACGTCTCGCTGGTTTTTCTGGACGGCGAGGACTCTGGCGACTACAGAGAATGCAAATTCTGCATCGGTTCCTATTATCTGGCCCGCAATCTCGACTCGCTGTTTCCCAAGCGGCCGAGCTTTGGAATCCTGATCGACATGATAGGAGATAAGGACCTGTCAATCCCCCAAGAGAGGTATTCCGTCGCCGCAGCGCCTCATATCGTCAATTCGGTCTGGGCCATCGCGAGGCGCCTCGGATACTCACAGTTCAAAGATGTGCCCGGACCGGCGGTTTTCGACGACCACATCTGGCTCATCCGGGCGGGCGTCCCAACGATAGACATCATAGATTTTGACTATCCGGTTTGGCATACTCTCCAAGATGATGTTGACCATTGCAGCAAAGAGTCGCTCAAGGTCGTTGGGGATGTGCTTTACGTTCTTGCCTGCGAGGAGTAGTTGCAGGCCGTGGGCTATCTCCTCGGCCTATGAGCCTCGTAAGTTAGCATGTCTTTTTAGGAGGCGCAATGTTTTCGCCGAGAGACCTTTTTGAACTCGACAATTTCCAGCATCGAGCCCTTTTTGATGGCCTCAAGTTCGCATGGGAGGCCCTGCCCCTCATAGAGGGCTACATAAGATCGGTGATCAAACCAGCCATCCGCAGCCAAGTGATGGCTAACGTTACCTTGCTTGGAGAAGTCTTTATCGGAGAGGGCACGGTCGTGGAGCCCGGCGCATTCATAAGAGGTCCAACGATTATAGGCAAGAACTGTCAAATCCGCCAAAACGCATACATCCGCGGCTCGGTGATCGTGGGCGACGGCTGCGTGGTTGGGCATTCCACCGAGGTCAAGAACTCCGTATTCCTCAACGCATCCCACGCGCCTCACTTCAACTACGTCGGCGACAGCATTCTCGGAAACGAGGCGAACTTGGGCGCTGGAACAAAGCTCTCAAACTTCAAGATAACGACCGACAAGACGATCAAGATAAGGGCTGGTGAAAAAGTCTTCGACACAGGCCTCATCAAGTTCGGCGCCATTTTGGGCGATGGCGTCCAGACAGGCTGCAACGCGGTCTTAAGCCCCGGCACGGTCGTTGGGAGGCGTTCGCAGATATACGCTTGTGCCCTTGTGCGTGGCTTCGTGCCCGAAGATACAATCGTGAAGCTTCGGCAGAGCTTTGACCTGACTAAACTTGTCAACGCTGGCTAGATAGGGCATCGTTAAAGAGTTAGCTATGTTCTTGGCGGCGCTGATTTCGTCTGGACGGGAGATATGGCGCTGATTCAGATAGGGATTTGGGTGTGATGCTGTTAGTTGGTCTTACAGGTGGCTTTGGGAGCGGCAAGAGCACAGTCGCAACGATTCTTGCCGACATGGGTCTTCAGGTCGTAAGCGCAGACCGCCTGGCGAGGGAGGTCTGCGAGCCCGGCAAGCCTGCATTTCGTGAGATCGTCGAGACCTTCGGCGACGAAGTGGTTGCAGAGGATGGCAGTCTTGATAGAAAGCGGCTTGGCGATATTGTCTTCGCTGATTCGGCGTTGCTGGCACGGTTGAATAGTGTTGTTCATCCGCGAGTCATTGCCCGCGAAGGGGAACTCCTCAAGCAGATCGAGGAATCGAACCCCGACGCGATCGTGGTCCTCGACGTCCCGCTATTGATCGAGGTGGAGCGCCATCATCTAGTCGATTTCCTTGTCGTCGTCGATGCCCAAACCGAGCAGCGATTTGAGCGGCTTGAGAAGGAGTATGGCGACCTGAACCACGCCGCGGTCCAGTCCCGAATGAAGCATCAGATACCGCTCGAGGAGAAGGTCAAGATCGCTGATTTTGTCGTTGACAACAGCGGGACTCCGGAGTTGACGAGGAGGCAGACCGAAAAGCTCTTCGGCCTCCTAATTGACAAGCAGACTCGCCGATCTCTTTCTCTGTAATAGGCACATGTTAGCGTCGTGTTCCCCTGGTCGCTGGGTCACAATCGCCTGCGATGCTGCGTAGGGGCGGCTCACGAGCCGCCCGTACAGGACGGCACGCCGCCGCCAAAGGAATCCCTAGATGAAAACCATCTCTGACCCGGCCGCGATTGAGCCATATCTGACCGACGAGAGTAATGCCTTCAAGGCGCCGCTGATGAAGGTGTCCGAGGTTCTGCTGCCGGAGAGCGTCGATGACCTGGCCTCTATCCTCTCGTCCGCCAACTCCAGCAGGACCCCATGCACCATATCAGGCGCGGGAACTGGCATTACAGGCTCAAGGGTCCCAATGCAGGGCGGCTGCGTCATCTCCCTGGAACGTTCGCTGACGGCGAGCGTCCCGAGGGCGTGGAAGGCTGTCCCCCGCAACTTCCCGACCGGCAAGACAACGATCGCCATCTCCCCCGACGACCGGCGGGCAAGGGTGCCGCCCGGTTTGACGCTTGACATGTTGACGGAGATGCTGCCCGACGATCTCTTCTATCCACCCGACCCGACCGAATCGACCGCGCAGCTCGGCGGAACAGTCGCCACGAACGCCTCGGGCTCACGCACCTTCTACTATGGGCCGACCAGAGATTGGGTTTCTGGGCTGACGGTCGTTCTTGCCGACGGCGACACGCTAACCATCAAGCGCGGCGAAGCGTTCGCGGATGACGACGGCATCCTGCGCTTTGCGACCGACTCCGGCCAGCGCTACGAGGTGCCCATCCCGACCTACTCGCCCCCTCGGACGAAGAACGCTGCGGGGCTTTACGCCTCGCCCAGAATGGACCTGATAGACCTGTTCGTGGGCTGCGAGGGGATACTCGGCGTCTTCGCCGAGATCGAGATCAAGCTAGCCAAGAGGCCCGCTGAACTCATTGCTGACCTGGCGTTCTTTGAGAGCGAGCCGAATGCGCTAGCCTACGCCGACGATATTCGTGCCCTCCGCGAAAAGGGCATAATCGCCATCGAATACTTCGACGCGAGCTCGCTCGCCTTCATGCGAGATAAGAACCCCCGCATCAAGCAGAATCACTATGCCGCCGTCCTGGTCGAGGCGCTGGGCGATCGCGATGACACGGTCGATGCGATTCTCGAGGCTTGCGAACGATACAAGGCAGTTGACGACTGGTCTGGGCCGCCCGAGCAGTTCAACGAGTTTCGGCACTCGCTCCCAGAATCCGTGAATAGCTACTTGAAACAACGCCAAAGCCACAAGCTAGCAACGGACTTCGCGGTTCCTGCTAGCGGCTTCGGGGAGATGATGCAGTCCTATCGCCAGGCGGATGAGACGTTCAAGAAAGCATTCCCAAGGCCCGGCGTTCACACAGTCCTCTTTGGCCACCTCGGCGACTTTCACCTGCACTTCAACTTCATAACCCACACTGAGCCCGAGATGGCATTCTGCAAGCAGCTTTATTTGCCCCTGGCAAGACTAGCCGTCGCTCTCGGTGGGACAATCTCCGCTGAGCACGGCGTCGGCAAGAAAACGGTGGGGATTGCCGGGCGCGAGGTTCCCTACCTGGAGCTCATGTATGGCCGGGAAGGCCTCGAGCAGATAGCTGCTATCAAGCGCGCCCTCGACCCCAACCTCATCCTGAATATCGGCAACATGCTCTCGGACAGTTTCTTCTAGATTCGGACAGGCTGAGCCGGCATAAACTACCACCAACTCAGTCCGTTGTGACCTGCTATTTCTGAGTTCTGAAGCCTGCTTCACGCTCAAACAGCAGAGGTGCCCTCTTCTTAAAGTCATCCAAAGTGGGGAAATGCTTATCGACAGCGCTGAGGATTCTTTGTCGGTCTTTCCGGTTAAGTTCCTCGAAGTTCTCATGCACGGCCATACTTCGGAAGGGTAGCCGAGCCTTCTCAAACCTCAGACACGAGATCGTCACTAGCCGGGCCTTCGCCTCGTCCTTTACACCAAACAGATAAATGGGACGAGAATCCACAGCGAACTCATAATCTACCTCAAGCTCGTCGTGGTCAGGTATGGGGTATGATTTCTGTTGGCACGGATAGTGCGCCAGGGAGTCGTGTATGAACTCGCCCAACGATTCGTAGAAGAGACTTCGGACAATCTCCCGTCTAAGGATCTCGAGATTCGCTATCTTCGCAACCGCTTGCGCAAACTGCAGAATGGCAGGATATAGACTTTCGGGCCGAGTCTCGATGAAGAGATTACCATTGTCCTCAACAATACCATTCTCGGCGACGATCTGCCGGAATATCCGTTCCTTATTTGGCGTGTCGATCTCGAAGGAGTAGGAGAGACGCATCAACGTCATTGCGTGATCACAGATTCGAATTAAACCTGGTTCCTGTCCTTGCTGTAAGAAAATGTCCACCATATCCCCATCTTCATGGAACAGCGGGACAAGAAGCTGCATAACACCAGGCCGCTTCTCTTTGAGTTCTATATGACCATTGAACTGCTCTTTCAGGAGATTCAGATAAGGTCGCGGTTCAAGACGGTCAACGATACTTGGCATCAATGTTCCTCCTTCCCAAAATCGAGACTGGACTGACTCGGCGTTGGGAAATGGTCGCGGATATCAATCAGGTGGATTTCTCTGAAAAACTCCGACAAGGCCTCTTCATAAGATGCATAACGATCAGTCCTGACCGCAGACTGATCCTCCCTCGAGCCCGCAGATATGTTCCCGGCTTTCGCTTTATGAATGTGATAGCATTCATGCCAATGAGATGACATAGAATCGGATGCGAGCTCTCGATGCACATGAACGCCATTAAACCGTATAAGCCGTATCTTCTGGCGACCGTCGCTTGGCAGAAAGACTAATCCTATGCTGAAGTTCTCATTGAAGTCGATGTTCTGCCGCATGAAGATATGGAAATGATACCTTTCTTCGACAGATTCAACTGTCATCTCGTTTCTCAGAGAGCCCTGCACGTCGCTCATCTTCTTTCTCGGCGGTTGGATTACTCTCTTTTTGCAACGGATTAAATAATCTATCTCCCGATCGGTGTAATCCGATTCGTTATCAGCATCTGACGCACTGTTTGCGTCTTCATCCATCACTAGACGCCTCAGCTAGCTTTGATTTGGGAGATCATACACTCTTCAAAGAATAATCCAGCCACAATCCACTGGCAAGCAGGTCTAATCTCTGCGTCTGCCCGCCTCGTTCACACCAGCCGATCTGGCTCCTCACGCTCTTTATTCCCCCTTGTCGCTGGTCTGCGCGTATGCCTGGTGCCGGCGGGGTAGTCTATTCGGGCGCCTGCGAGCAGGTCCTCAATCGTGAAGAGCTGGATGCGGGGGTATTTTTTCTGAGAGACCGGGGACGTGTAGAACCCGGCGGCCGCAGCCTCCGCGCGCATCTGCTTCGTTGGCTGCTTCAAGGTGATATAGACGCCGATCTGCGCGTTCTCCCTGTCGAGGACGCCCACAAGGTCGCGAATATGCGATGGGCCAACGTGGCCGCTTTTCACCTGCACGACTATCTGCTTGGCGTTTGCGTTCGGGCCCTCGTCATAGAAATAGAGGCGCCCGTCAACGCCTCTGTCCGCTCCCTTCTTCTTCTCCCTCTGTTCGCTGGCGCCAGCAAGGCCCAGCGCCCACAGCTCGAACTTGTAGCGGTCTTCTTGAGCCAGTTCCTCCGCGTCAGGAACCGTCTTTGGCAGGCCGTCCACCTCGTATTCAACACCGGGTCCAAAGGCCTGCTGGAGCCGGCTTCTCACGGCGTTGATCGCAAGAGGCGTGATGTCGATACCAATCCAGTTCCTTCCGAGCCTCTCCGCTACAACGATCGCGGTCCCACAGCCGCAGAACGGGTCCAGCACCACGTCTCCAGGCTTGCTGCTCGCCTTGATGATGCGTTCAAGGAGCGCCTCAGGCTTCTGCGTCGGGTAGCCCAGCCGCTCTCTCGCTGACGGCGCAACAATTGGGATCAACCACACGTCGTCGGGGTGCTTGCCCTCTGGATGTAGCTTCTGAATACCAAAATCGTGCCCTTTTCTTACGTTGCCGATGTAATGCGCAAACCTCTCCTTTGTGGTTTGTGCATACTCATCCCTGACCGCGTCTGCATCGAAGAAGGAAGCGTCACCACGTGAATACATAAGAATGATGTCGTGTCTGCGCGCCCAACGAGCCTTCGACAGTCCGCCTCCCTTGTAATACCAGACGATCTCGTTCTGGAATGACCTGGTACCAAACACTGCGTCCATAAGAAGCTTCAGGTAGTGGCTCGCAGTGGGATCGCAGTGCAGATAGATCGAGCCGGTCGCTTTCAGGACGCGCTGAAGCGCAAGAAGCCGAGGCGCCATCATCGCCAGGTAGGACATCATGTCGCTCGTGCCAAGAAACTGCCGCAGAGCCTGCATCAGCCTTGAGACGTCATCCGGCCCGGAGACCACGATATCCTCGAAAGCCTCCGCCGCTGCCCGGTCCCAACTCCAGGTATCCTTGAACGCCTCAATCGGCTTTCTTTTCTGCGCCCCGTTCTTCTCCTTGAATATGACGTTGTAGGCCTTGTTGCTTTTGAACGGCGGATCGAGATAGATGAGGTCAACCGAGGCGTCCTTGATGTGCAGTCGGAGGACGTCTAGATTGTCGCCCAAGCAGAGCCAGTTCTCTGTCACCATTCCCTCCATCGATCCTAATACCATACTAACAATAACGCCTGACGCCGTCAACGTTTGCTGGCTTCGCTCGAACGGCCGGTATGCAAAGAACTCATCCCGATGTGTGTCGGGTGGCTTTATCCGATGCTCAATCTCTGGCATATTCTGCTCTGCGAATGAAGACGGCTGGGGTAGATTAAGGGTCGAATCGGGCGATGCACAAAGAATATCAGGTTTTACGTAATTATCTGCACGAAATCTGGGCTCAGGGGATCGATGTCGCGAGCGCCGAGATATTCTTTCTCTCGGACTTCCGCATCGACCTTTCGGAACACCCGCTCCATGAATCAATGGCCAAGAAACTGAGAAACATCGACAAATCCTGGCATCTTTCAGAATACGGCAACACCTCGGGCGACATCTTCGTGCGCGAGGCATTAACCAAGCTCGAGAATGCACGGCTCGAGACCAACCTCTACTCAATAGACGACGTGATGCTGACGCTCGGCGCGACTGGCGCCATCTCAATGATATACAAAGGTTTTTTGAAACGAGGGGCGCGAGTCCTCATGATTCCGCCGATTTATTATGTATTTGCTGGCGCGGCAGAACAGCTCGGGATAACCGTTGATATGATGAACGTGGCGCGCGACAACGACTTCTTGCCGACGATTGATGCCTTCGAGGCCGCCCTCAGCAGCCAGGATTACGACCTGGTGCTGATAACGAATCCTACCTATCCAATCGGGCGGGTGTATCAGCCGGACCTGCTCTTCGGCATCCTTGACTGCATCGCTGCGTACAATCGGCAGCGCCCCTGTCTGGCGATACTCGACGAGGTCTATGCGCAGATGGCATTCGACCTCGATAAGGTTCACTACGGGCCCCATCTGGCGGACTATGATTTCCTTATCAGGACCAACAGCATGTCGAAGTCGCTTGGGACCGCTGGGCTTCGGGTCGGTTATTTCTGCGCCCATCCGGAGCTTTGCAGGCGCGTTCACGAAGGGACTGGCTGGCGTGTGATGGATTTCTTGAACGACCTCGGCGATCTCGAGTATGGCACACCACCGCCCGTCTTCGGGCCATACATTGCCGCTGGCTGCGAGTTCTTCGGCCGAGTGGAAGCTGATGAGAACAGCCCGGAGGCCACGTTTTGGCGCCGTAACCTTGCGAGGTATTGGGACAAATACCAGGTTGCCAAGGCGATGATCGATGACGCGGGGCTGGACTACATCGAGCCGGAAACGGCTTTCAGCGTAATGGTGGAGCTGCGAGGGGCGAGAACGCCTGAGGATCAGTTCGAGATATTCAAGAGGCTCTTGGCGGCCAAGAGGGTCTATGCCTTGCCAGGCGCCTTATATCGAATGCCGGACGATGCACAGCCGGCGATGGTGCGAGTCTCCTTCGGACAGCCGGAGGCAATGCTTAGGGAGGGGCTGACCCGCGCTCTCGACTTCTGGCTCAAATGAGAGCTTCAAGCGAGAAGACACAGAAGACACAAAGGGAACCGGTGATATTCCCTGAAATAAGCAGCCGGTTTGGTCTTGCGAGAGCGACTGCGGCAACATCGCAGCCTGAGCGCTTTGTCTCCCCTTTTCTTCCTGCCTTTGTGGTTAGCAGAGAATTGCCGGTCCCGATTGTTCTTGATAGCATTGGGGTCAGGTCTAGGATCCCTGACTAGCAATCAAAGCGGTCCATGGGCAGTGTGACACGGACATGATGGGACTGAGCATATTCTTCGGCCTTGGATTACTGACATTGGGCGCCGAGCTTCTGGTCCGCGGGTCGTCGCGTTTGGCGCGGGCGCTAAAGCTCTCGCCGCTGATAATCGGCCTGACGGTCGTGGCCTTCGGGACGAGCGCTCCCGAGCTGGCCGTCAGTGTCAGAGCGGGTCTGGCAGGACAATCCGGCATCGCCCTCGGCAACGTCGTCGGAAGCAACATCTTCAACACTCTTCTTATCCTCGGACTCTCTGCTCTGATCATGCCGCTAAGGGTCTCGCAGCAGCTGGTGCGTCTTGACGTGCCGATCATGATAGCGGTCTCGGCGCTGGCCTGGGCCCTCGCGACCGATGGAACGATCAGTCGGCTGGAGGGGATGATGTTTCTGATAGGCATCATCGGTTACACATTCCTGCTGCTGCGCCTGGGAAAGAGAAACACCTCTTTTCCTGATAAGTCCGTCCCAGCTCAGGGCTCGAACCCCTTGGTTCAGGGGTCCAGGCACATGCTAATGCCGCTCGTGCTCGCTATCGTGGGATTGGCTCTCCTGGTCATCGGAGCCCGGTGGTTGGTGTCCGGGGCGATTGCCCTGGCGAGGTGCCTCGGAGTTAGCGAGCTGCTAATCGGACTAACCCTGGTCGCCGGAGGGACCTCACTGCCGGAGTTGGCGACGTCCTTGGTGGCCAGCATCCGTCGTGAAAGGGACATTGCTGTGGGAAACGTTGTGGGCAGCAACATCTTCAACATATTGGCAGTGCTGGGGGCCTCCGCCACAGTATCAGGAGGTGTGAACGTTGCCCCGGCAGCCTTGCACTTCGACGTTCCCGTTATGGTGGCGACGGCCCTGGTGTGCCTTCCCATATTCTTCACCGGCGCTCAGATAGCCCGTTGGGAAGGGGTTCTGTTTTTGGCGTATTACGCTGCATATCTCGCCTACCTGCTCATGGCGGCATCACACCATGAGTGCCTGCAGTTCTTCAGCAGCGTCATGTTGTGGTTCGTTCTGCCGGCGACCGTGTTCGGCATCGGGCTTTCCTTGCTCTACGCCACGCGGTCCAGGAAACAGGCTTGACATGAACCCTCCGAAGAGATTACAGGAGGGCGAGATGCCTTCAGACCCCGAGCTCCCCTTCCGGTCATCTACTGGGGCGTTCGCCTCGACGCTGGATTGTCCTAGCTCTGCTTGTGGATGGGGCCGTATACGACTTGGACTCTTGGCCCACCTCAACGTTTGGTTGCTCGAGGATGGCATTAAGCGCATAATCCTACAGGTAAACCACGAAGTTCACAAAGACACACGAAGACAGGAGATTTGTGCTCCTTCATGTTTTTCAGGATGGGTGAGCTTTGAAGTTGCGTTCTAGGATTAGGCTTGCGGCCGAGGTAATCAGTTCGCCGGCCTGGCTTCGCCGGATTAACTGGGACCCTGACCGGCTCGAGCGCTTTCGCGAATCGCGGCTGAGGGAAGTAGTGGCTTCGGCGTATCGAAACGTCCCGGCCTACCGCGACCTCATGGCTGGTGCCGGCGTTTCCCCCGACGATGTGCGGGGCTTCGACGACCTAGCCTCCCTGCCTCTCATAGACAAGAGATTCTTCCGCTCCCGTCCATTTGAGGAGCTCTACTCCAAAGCCAGCCTCGGGCCGCTCATGGCGAGGCGAACGAGTGGCTCAACCGGCGTCCCGCTGCTCTTCGTCCACTCGAGGCGCAATCGCTGGAAGCGGATAATTGTCGATCTTCGGGCGAATCTCCGCCTCGGCCTTCGGCCAAGCGACATTCACCTCGTCGTTGCGAGTCCCGAGGCGCAGAAACGTGGCCGGAACGTTTTGCAAAGGCTGGGATTCTTCCGGCGCGAGTATGTCTCCGCTGACGAGAGCAAGGAGACGATCGCCGCGCGCATCGAGGCATTGAACCCTCACCTCCTACAATGTTACCCAAGCCATCTCTTGCTGCTCGCTGAGATTGTGGACAGGCGCCGTCTGACAAACCTTCGGCGTATCATCTCGGCTGGCGAGGTTCTAACGGACGAGGCAAGGTCCCGGATTGAGGCCGCATTCGGCGCCGTGGTTACTAACTACTACGGGCTCAAGGAGCTCGGCATGGTCGCCTGGGAGTGCCTCGAGCGCAAGGGCATGCACGTCAACTGGGACCTCTATCACGTTGAGGAGCTGCCCGATTCGCACCAGCTGGCTATCACGCTCCTCGACGATGACGCAATGCCATTTATTAGGTACAACACGCTCGACAGGGGGCGCCTCGAGTTCGATCCGTGTGCCTGCGGGTGCTCGTTCCCGCGCATCGTTCAGGTGGAGGGTCGGTCGGACGACTGTATTGTAACATCCGACGGGAGGCGCATCCCGCCGCTTCAGGTCAACTTCGTTGATTTCACCGGACACACACAGGCCGGCGCCTACCAGGTGCGGCAGGAGCGTCCGGGACACATCCAAGTCCTTCTGGTTCCTACGGAGGCCTTTGACATGGAATCCTGCCAGAAGCGCATCCGGCGCGACATTGACGAGTTTCTTTGCCCGGAGATCACCTTCGAGATCAGGCTCGTCGAGTCAATCCCCCGTGAACGCTCTGGCAAGCTGCGCTCCGTGGTCTCGCTTGTGGACTCTGATAACGAGCACCGGTAGGATTCAGCTTTCTTCAAGAGCTTCCGTGCCTGTCCACGGTTGCAGGGAGCGGGACAGAAGTTGTGAGAGACTTCGGGCTGCGAGGATGATTGAGGCCGGGGTTGAATGACTAGACGGCTGGCAAGTATAATGCAGATATGACACTTGGCCATTGGGAGGTTGGGAAACGGAAACGTCAGAAGGTGTGATCGTGGAACGTGTGATAAGGGCTGCCCTTGTGTTGGCCTGCGGTGTGTGTTTGCTTTGTGTCTGCGATGTCTTAGGGGCAGAAAACGAGGCAGCGAGCGTGGCTACGGTTCTTGCCAGAGTGCAGGCGAGATATGCTGCAATCGAGCGGATGCAGGCCTCGTTCAATCAGGTTACTTTCAACGCGACGATGGGCAAGGAGCAGAGCTCGAGCGGCCTTTATTACGCTGAGAAGCCGGGTAAGGTCAGATGGGATTACGAGAAGCCTGATGTGCAGCATCTCGTGGTTTCTGGGGGGAAGGTTCTCTTCTATGTCCCCTCCGACAAGCAGCTGATTTTTAGCGACGCGAGGGAGATGGAGGAGCTCAAAGCCCTGCTCGACCTCTTAGGGGGCCAAAGCAACGTGATGGTCCGGTTCAAGGCGAGGCTTATGGCCGATGATAAGCGCGATCCCAAGTCCGATCACTACGTCGTTAGGATCGTGTCCAAGAGGCCGATGGGGAACCTGTTGAGGCTGGACCTGTCGATCAACAAAAAGACCCTCTTGGTGCAGGAGAGCACCTACTTGGACATCTATGGAAACAGGACGCGTATATCCTTCTCGCGGATCAGGATGCCCGAGCGCTTCAAAAGCTCTCTCTTCAAGTTGGACATCCCGCAAGATGTTACTGTGATAGATTCTGCGGGCAGTCCTGTCCGGAAAGAACTCACATCCGAGACGGCTCCGAAAGATAAGCCGGCACATAAAGCCGAGGGGCAGAAATGAACAAGAGAATAGTAGTGTGGTCTGACTACCCTTACGTTGCGCGGACGGTTTCTGCAAGCCTTCCGGAAGGTTACGACGTCAGCAACATCAGTTTCGATGATGTAAGTGTGCAGAACGTTAGCGAGCTGCACCCTCACTTGATAGTGCTTGATCTACAGTCGCGTGGCCGTAACATCGCGGCTCTTTGCGAGGAGCTTCGGCAGAATGAGCCCACGCGGGGGATTCGGATGCTGATTTTGGAGGGGAGTTTCGACCGGAAGAGCAGTTTGAGCATAGGGGAGATCAGTTCCGGCTCGCGGCTGTCTAAACCCTTTACAATGGAGAGATTGAGGGAGAGGATCGAATCGCTCCTCGCCGCGCAGCCCCATAAGGCGGCCCACACACGGGAAGCTCGTGTTGCGCCGGAGGCTGTGGTGATCTCTGACGAGGAGCTGGACCGGGCGCTGGACGAGGCTCTTAAAGAGCTAAAGGCGGAGGCCGGGGCAGAGGAGGCTGACGAGCTGCCGGAGCTTAAGGAGCTCGGCGTAGGACCAGACGAAGTTGATGAGGCGCCGCACGAGGAGGGAGTTGGCCCAGATGAGTCAGAAGAGCTTTTGGCGGCGGCGACGATCAGCCCTGAAGAGGCGTCAAAGGATGAACAGAGAACATTGGAGGCAGAGGCAGTGACAGAGCGACAGACGGAAAGCAAGCGCACGCTTGGTGACGAGGAATTCTCAGCGACGATGATCGATGATGTGGTGGACAGTGCCTTGGAGCGGGTCGGCGCGGAGTTGAAGGCAAGCTTGAAACGTTCGTTGAACGAGAACATGAGGCGGATGGCGAGGCGCGCTGTGCAGGAGTTGTTGCCCAAGCTGTCCGAGAGACTCATCACAGAGATGTTCAAGTCAGAAAGCGAGCATCAATAGCCCTATGGCAATATCACTTGCGAAAAGGTACGAGCCCTCGCTATACGAGGAGAAGTGGTATCGCTTTTGGGAGGAGCACGAGCTGTTCAAGGCGCAGCCTGATTCTGGCAAGCCGCCCTTCTGCATCGTCATCCCGCCACCTAACGTAACGGGCGTTCTGCACACGGGGCACCTGTTGCCGATGGTGCTGCAAGACCTCGTGATACGGTTCAAGCACGCGAGGGGCTACGACACACTCTGGCTGCCGGGCACGGACCACGCGGGCATAGCGACGCAGACTGTCGTTGAGAGAGAGCTTGCGAAAGAGGGCCTGACGAAAGAAAGCCTCGGGCGTGAGAAGTTTGTCGAGCGGGTTTGGGAATGGAAGCGCTCGTCGCACAAGACGATCACCGACCAGTTGAAGAAGCTGGGGGCAGCGCTTGACTGGTCGAGGGAGCGGTTCACCCTGGACGATGGTCTGTGTAAGGCTGTAACGACGGCCTTCGTAAGGCTCTACCAGGACGGACTTATTTACAGGGGCTTCTACATTATTAACTGGTGCCCGAGATGCCAGACAGCACTTTCGGACCTCGAGGCGGTTCATTCTCAGGTGGACGGCAATTTATACTATATCAAGTATCCTATAAAGGACACGGTGGACCATATAGTAGTTGCGACCACGAGGCCCGAGACGATGCTGGGCGACACTGCGGTTGCCATCCACCCGTCCCATAAGAAGGCTGCGTTTCTTAGGGACAAGACGATCGTTCTGCCGGTCATAGGCCGCGAGCTGCCGGTGATAATGGACGAGCAGGTTGACCCAGAGTTCGGGACAGGAATCGTCAAGATCACCCCTGCGCACGACGGTAACGACTTCGAGATGGGCAATCGGCACGGCCTGCCGCGCATCACCGTGATGAACAAGGACGGCACGATGAACCAGAACACGGGAGAGTATGCGGGGCTGGACAGGTTCGAGTGCCGTCGGCAGTTGGTCAAGTATCTGAAGAAGAACGGCCTGCTCGAGAAGATAGAGCCGCACAAGCACATGGTAGGGCACTGCCAGCGGTGTGATACGATCGTGGAGCCATATCTGTCGCAGCAGTGGTTCTTGAAGATGAAGCCACTTGCCGAGCCGGCCATAAAGGCCGTCCGAGACGGCGACGTTCAGTTCATTGCCCCGTCGTGGGCGAATCTTTATTACGACTGGATGGAGAACATCCGAGACTGGTGCATCTCTCGGCAGCTGTGGTGGGGACACAGGATACCGGCGTTCTACTGCCAATCGTGCAACGAGACGATGGTTGCGGAGACCAAGCCGCCAAGCTGCGCCAAGTGCGGCTCCAAAGACGTAGTTCAGGAAGAGGACGTGCTCGACACATGGTTCAGTTCCGCACTCTGGCCGTTTTCGACGCTCGGCTGGCCGGACGACACCCGCGACCTTAGTCGCTACTACCCGACGTCGTGCCTCATCACGGCGTTCGACATCATTTTCTTCTGGGTCGCTCGGATGATCATGATGGGCCTATACAACATGCATGACGTCCCGTTCAACGTCGTCTATTTCAACGGGCTGATCTGTGACGAGAAGGGACAGAAAATGTCCAAGTCAAAGGACAACGTCGTCGATGCGAGAAAACTCATCTCGGACTTCGGAACCGATGCGGTTCGGTTCGCTCTGGCGATACAATCCGTGCCAGGCCGGCAGTTCTTGCCTATCTCGGAGGGCAGAGTGGCTGGCTACCGCAATTTCGTCAACAAGGTCTGGAACGCCTCGCGGTTCATCCTGATGAATCTTTCCGGAGACGATGAGGAAGTAGGCTCGCGCCTCGTCGGAGATGGTGCTGGTCTAACGAGCCTTTCTGACCTCAGCTCGCTAGGTGAGGATAGGCCGCTTTCGCTCGCCGAGAGATGGATAATCAGCAGGCTCACACGCGTCGTTATGGATGTGGCCGAGAACCTCGACCAATACAAGTTCTACGAGGCCAGTGACGTTCTCTACCAGTTTATATGGCACGAGTACTGCGACTGGTTCATCGAGCTCGCCAAGCTCGACCTATATCAGAAGGAAGACCCGGCCAGAAAGGCCCGGTCGCAAAAGCTCCTTTGTGGAACTCTTGACGTCCTGCTGCGGATACTGCACCCGATCATGCCGTTCATAACCGAGGAAGTATGGCAGCATCTCCCGAAGGGCGAGAACTCGCCTGTGAGCATCGCCGTTGCCCAATGGCCTAGGGCAGACCTTCTAACAGCGGATGACCAGGCAGAGCGCTCCATGGCTCTTCTGATGGAGATAATAACAAAGGCCAGGACGATAAAAAGCGAGATGAACGTCTCGCCCTCGGTCTCGGTCCCGCTTGTAGTCTATTCCAGAGACGAGGGTCTCAGGATGCTGCTGGCTGCGCACAGAGATTACGTGGTCTTTTTGGCAAAAACCAACAGGTTCACGGTTACCGGCGAGGAACCTGATCGGAGGCACTGCGCCACGGCTGTGGCCACAAATTGCGAGATATTCGTTCCTCTGGAAGGGATCATTGATTTCGAGAAAGAGCGGGTCCGGCTGCGTCGCGGCCTGGCAAAGGTCGAGAAGAACATCAAGGCCGATGAGTTCAAGGTTCGCAACCGTGAGTTTATGGCCAAGGCGCCTGCGGACGTGATAGAACTGGTCAAGAGTCGCCACAAGGAATCGATGGAGCAAAAATCGAAGCTTGAGCGGGCGTTAGAGTTCGTATCTGACTGATGGATTTCGATTCCAAGCTGGCATGGTGCCAGGCGCTTGTCAACGAGGCGCTCAACCGAGGCAGCCCCCCACGCGGCATGACGAAGCCGGCAACGGTGGAAACGGGAGAGGTCCCGCCGAAGCCTCACACCGCTGCTTATACCGCTGAGGCGTTCCAGCGAGCTGCCCCCACCGACCGACTCAAGCTCGCTATCCAATACGCGCTCATCGGAGGTAAGCGGCTTCGGCCGTGCATCGTGTTCTGCGTCGCAGAGATGCTGGGCCGAAAGGCACGCGAGTTTCTCGACACTGCGTGCGCTGTTGAGTGCATTCATACGAGCTCGCTGATCCTTGACGATCTGCCTTGCATGGACGATTCCAGCACGAGGCGAAAAAAGCTGTCGCTTCACCGCAAGTTCGACGAGCCAACCGCTATTTTGGCTGCTGTGTCGCTTCTTTCGCACGGCTTCGCATATCTATCGGCGAATGTGGCCTCACTCGGGTCTGCCGCCGGCGTGGCAGACCGTGTTTTCACACTCCTCGCCGAGACGGTCGGGCCGACCGGGATGGCCGCAGGACAGGTTACTGAGCTCTCGGCAGACCGTGCCTGGGACTTAAATACGCTGGAATATGTAAACGAGCACAAAACAGGCCAGCTTTTCGCAGCGTCGGCCCAGCTCCCAGCCATTCTCGCTGGCGCCAGCGAACAGGACGTCAACGCTCTTAGCGGCTACGCACACAACCTGGGCCTGGCCTACCAGATCAGTGACGATATCTTGGATGGCCCTGCACGGGTGTATAGCGACCTGGGCGGCGCCGAGCTCGAGAGCGCCGGCATGCCTAGCTCGTTCCTGTCCGATCCTTCACATCTATCCCCAAGGCAGACCATAGCAACGCTGCTGGGTGCGGACGAGGCGGCCAGAATCGCGAGTAAGCACATCACAAAAGGGGTCTCGTTCCTAGACCGATACAAGGCCAGCGCAGAACCTCTGCGTCAGCTCGCAGGCTACGTCATCTCAAGAATTGGCTAGTCGTCCGGGCGCACCCGCGCGTCCAGAACCATTCCCGCCGATGACAGGAGGCCAACCTACGTAACCCACCACTTACAACGGGCCAACCCAATTAGCCCCTACCGCGAGCCTATAACGGGTCCTCGATGCGCCGCTGCCCGGGGCCGGTGTAGCGGGCCTGGTCCGGGACAATGTGGCGCATGGGCTTTTGTGTGGTGATCTCCTCATAGATATGGGCCACAAGGCCGGGGAGTCTCGAGGTGATGAAGAAGGCGTTTGCGAGCGCGGGATTGACGCCCATCTCACAAAGAACGGCAGCTATGGCACCATCCACGTTGATCGCAAGGCGCTTCCCGGACGCCTCGTGCAACGCCCGCTCGATAGCAACCACCATGTCGAGGTGTTGCCCCGACACGCCCTCTTGTTTAGCGATCTCGAACAGCCGTCTCGTCCGGGGATCATCTGTGTGGTATCGGTGCCCGAACCCGGGAAGGCGCCTTCCCGCGTCCCTGTATTCCCTGACAATGTCGCCCGCCGTCTCCTCGAGGCTAGCCCCCGCCGCCCGCATTCGCGAGACCGCGTCGATCAGCAGGTTCATACAGCCCTCGATCGCACCCCCATGGAACCTCGAGATAGCAAGCACCCCCGCCGCGATAGCAGCGTTGAGAGGGTTGCCGGTCGAGGCGACCGTCATGGCGGCGCTCGCCGAGGGGGGGGTAACACCATGATCAACAGACGAGACGAGGATCGCATCCAAGACCCTGGCGTAAGAGGGCTTGGGGAGCTCTCCCATAATCGTAAGGAAGAATGCCTCGGGATATGAGACCCTACCCATAAGGTTATCTATCGGATACCCTCTCAGCAGTATCCGGTTGGGTGCGATATCGGTTATCTTGGTGTCCCAAGTCTTGTCGCTCAATCCTGTCTCCTTTCGTCTTGAAAAGGGCGCTTCTGCCCCAGATTCAGCTGCTACTCCCCAGGACTTCCCGCGTGAAGTGGGGTATGTCGCTGAAGTTCTCGACGACGAGGCAGCCAGCATTTCGCAGCGCCCTAACCTTGCCTTCGTACGTGCCCCGTCCGGCCTCAATTATGGCGCCCGCGTGGGAGAAGCGCATCCCGTGTCGCGCCGCAGCGCCGCCAATGAACGCAATGAGAGGTTTCGTGAACTCCCCAGACGACACGAGCGAGGCGACCTGCTCCTCTTGCGTGGAGCCGATCTCTCCGAACATGACCAGGGCTCGCGTCTCGTCGTCCTGCTCGAACAGTTCGAGCGACTCGGCCAGGTTGATGCCAACGATGGGGTCCCCACCCACGTGCATCACAGTTGTCTGCCCGATCCCGATCTTGTTCAGGTAATACGCGATTGAAGTAGTAATCCCACCGCTTCTCGAAACGACCCCCACGGGTCCACGTTTGAAGTTCTCCCGCACAAACTCTGACCGGCCGCCGATCATCCCAACTAACGCACGCCCGGGGCTCATGACGCCGAGGGTGTTCGGGCCCACGAACCTTGTGCCCCGCTCGGCAGCCAGCTCGGAGATGAACAAGGTGTCGTGGATGGGGACCCGGTCGGGCACAAGGACACAAAGAGGGATGCCAGCATATATCGCCTCAAGCGCTGCGGCCTTGACAAAGGGTCCCGGGACGAAAATCACGCTTATATCGAACTGGCCTTGCTGTTCAACCGCCTCGGCGACGGTGTCATAGACGGCAACACCATAGACGGTCTCACCGGCCTTGCTGGGCGAGGTCCCGGCGAGCACTTGAGTGCCATATTCGAGCATTAGCTTCGTGCGGGCCATGGCCTCGCGGCCAGTTATCCCCTGCACCAGAACTCGTTTCGTCTCGTCAATTAGTATCGACATCTACCCTGTCTGCCAACCTCGAGTGTTATTGGTCCAATCCCTCTATCGGCAGCTCGATCTTGAGCCCTTCGGCACCCCGCAAGTGGCATTCAAGCTCGCACGCCAAACACTCAACGCATCGCCCCGTGGCCGCCTCCTCATCCGGAATGCCGAGCCTCGGGACCCCGTCCGACACCTCGAGAATGCCAGGAGTGCACGCCTTAATACACGGCTTCTCACTGCATCTGAGACACCGCGCGGCGTCAAAACGCACCCAGCCAGTCATCGTCTTGAACGAATAGGCAAACTCGCTCGGGTAGTCGAAATGCCTCACCTGTTTGGCCCTCGCCGGAAGCATCAGCAAAACAGAGAGCCTGTCCGCACAGAACTCCGGCGTGTCGTCCCGACCGTAAGCCTCAAGCGGAGCGGGCCAGTAGTCCGAAAACTGCTTCAGAAGGGCAATAGCAAGCTCCTCAGCGTTGCCGCCAAGACGTATCACGGCCGGCACGGAAAGCCCCTCCTCCGCGAACGCCTTGATGAGCCCCCGCGCGGAGTTGAACTGCTCCTGACTTGCCACGCCCGACCCCGACGCGAAGTAGCCGTCGATGTTCTTTTGCGCGAGAATTATCCGCGCCGCGCGATAGACCTTGGAGGCCGGCGGATTGCCGCTTGTGTCGCAGAAATTCGCCAGCTTGAAGCCTTTTTTCAGCACCGCATCCATCGACATCATCGAGCCACCGCCACCAGCGCCATGAAAGCCGATGACCCCCTCGCCCTTATTAAACTTGTGAAGCATCTGGAAGAAGTAGAAGGTCCCACGATAGTCGTTCGCCTCGATGCGGTATGCGGTCCGCTCAAGGTTGGTGGCCGGCCGGTCGAACTCCCGGGCGATCTCTATTCCAAGCTCAGGGTGTCGAAAGACCGCGTAATCATCGATCGTTATCCTGCAATCTGCGGCCACCACATCACCGCCATCAGTTACCACGAGCGGGTTGATCTCAGCGCTGCTGGCCTCATAGCGACTGGCCGTGGCCCAGAGCAGCCTAATGGCCGGCACTATTCTCTTCTGCTCCTCGCCCCGTATGCCCACACGCCGCACCAGGTCCCGCGCCTCGAAGTCGTAAATGCCCCTTCGCGGGTCGATGTCAATATGAGCGACGGCCTGTGGCCACTTGGAGGCGATCTCCTCGATGCCAGTCCCGCCACGAGTGCTGAATATCACTACCGGCCGCTTCCTGCGATCGTCGATCGTTATGCCTACGAAGAGCTCGCGAGCTATCGAAAGCCTCTCCTCCACGAGCAGCTTCTCGACCGTCTGACCTTTAACCTGATGCCCCAGCATTCTCGCCGCCTTGCGCTCGACCTCGTCCAGCGTCTCGGCGAAATCTATCCCCCCGGCCGAGGCCCGACCGGTCACCCAAACCTGCGATTTGAGCACGACTGGCAAACCAATGCGCTTGGCCGTCTCAACCGCGCCCTCCGGCGTCTCAACAACCTCTCCATTCGGCACAGAGATGCCGGCGTCTGAGATGAGCGCCTTGCCTTGAAACTCAAACAGTCTGGCCAAGAATCCTAACCTCTTGCTAGCGAGACAACCGAATTGAGCGGAGAATATAACAGCTGGATGTGGGCTTCAATCGTTTTCGGATTTCTTGCCGGCGCGGGCAATGGCCCGAGGTTCAGAGAACCACGGTAACGAATCGCTTGCAGAGGCGGTCAACACAATGTAACGTCTGGTCGCCTGATGGCACGGCTAGCACAGAATAGTGGTGATTTTTGCTCATAGTTGGAGGTTTGGCACACAGTATGTCTGATAAGTCATATATGCTCAAGAAGCTGATGGAGCTTGCGGACCTGAGCAAGCACATCAACATGTCAATGGACTTGAGGCACATCGTTGATTATGCGGTTGGGCACCTGCCCAAGATCATGGGGCTCTCAATCACGTCGATATTCCTGCTTGATAACGAGCGCAACGCCCTCTACATGGCCGCGTCCAACGACAACTCGATCGACAGGGAGAAGATGGGGCGGATCAAGTTCCAGCTGGGCGAAGGCCTGATCGGCAAGGTGGGTGCATCACTTGAACCTGTGATAGTGGACGACGTTGAGAAGCACGAGGCGTTTCGTGGTCACTCGGACCCAAAATATGGCGATAAATCGTGCCGCATACTGCCCATGATCTCGGCCGGGAAGCTCGTGGGCGTCATCACGATGACATCCCTTCTCAACAACCCCGAAGAGGCTTACCACGACACAGCTCTGTTGTCGTTATTTGCCGACCACACAGCTATTGCTGTCAGAAACGCTCAGCTGCTAGCGATGGCCAGAGATGAGGCGGACCGCGATGGGCTGACCAAGCTCTATACGCACCGCTATTTCCAGGTTCACCTCGACCGCGAAATGGCCCGGGCGAGGCGCTACCACACGAAGCTTTCGCTCATGCTCATCGACATAGACAACTTCAAGGAGTTCAATGACAATTTCGGGCATATTGTGGGTGACGAGGTCTTGGTGGGCGCTTCGGCGATCATGCTAGCCAACATGAGGATTGGCGTTGATATCCCTTGCCGATACGGCGGAGACGAGTTCGTTGCGATCCTTCCTGAGACCGATTTACAGGCGGCGTTCGATGTGGCTGAGCGTGTGAGGAAGATGATAGAGTTCTTGGAGTTCTCGGCGGGTGAGAAGAGGCTGGTGACGACTCTGAGCATAGGCGTGTGCGAATATGCAAAGCACCTGTCGAAGGTGGAGTTCATCAACCTAACTGACAAGGCGATGTTTGCGAGCAAGGAGATGGGACGCAATCGGACGACAAGCGCTGAGGCGCCGCCAGCCCAGGCGCCTTCAGCCCCCCCTTCTGGCCAGTAGTGGTGCATTGCCCTGGGGCGGCTCCATCCCCAAGTGCGTTGAACTGAAATGAGCAAGAACGGCAGCACGTTAGAAAAGACTATTTGCACCAACCGCAAGGCCAAGCACGACTACGTTCTCGGAGAGCGGATCGAGGCGGGCCTCATGCTTGTCGGCAGCGAGGTCAAGGCACTCCGGGAGGGCAAGGCGAACCTCGTGGACTCTTACGCCCGAGTCAAGGAGGGCGAAGTCTTTCTCTACAACTGCCACATCTCGGAATATGCCCAGGCTTCGCGCCTCAATCACGAGCCGAGGCGCGTCAGGAAGCTCTTGCTGCACAGGCGGGAGATCAAACGTTTGAGGGCGAAGACTGTGGAGACGGGCCGAACGCTGATCCCCACGAGGCTCTATTTCTCCGGCGGCCGGGCGAAGGTCGAGCTTGCGATCGCGACAGGCAAGCGCAAGTACGAGAAGCGTTCTGCGGAGAAGGAGAAAGAGGTAAGACGAGAGCTGCACGACCGCTATGGTTTCTGAGTGCATTGGCTAATCTCACCATGTTTGCTATCTTCTAGCCAATGTTTTTGGGTTACACTCCATGATGAATCCTGGAAAGGAAGGGTCTGACTGATGATCAAGGTTGCGTGCCTTGCTGCTTACGTTGTTGCCATCCTATACATCGGCTATACGTCAATGAAGCGCACCAAGACGTTCGGGGGCTTCTTTCTCGCCAATCGATCAGTTGGACCTTGGCTGACTGCATTCACCTACGGGACTGCATATTTCAGCGCGGTGCTGATAATTGGGTTTGCGGGCAAGGTCGGCTGGGGCTTTGGAATGGCAGCGCTTTGGATAGCGCTGGGCAACACAGTTATCGGGACGTTCCTCGTCTGGAAGCTGCTTGGCAAGAGGATCATGCTCGTCAGCCGGAAGATGGACCTGCACACGATGCCCGAATACCTGCACTGGCGATACGACTCGAAGTTTTTGAAGGCTTATTCCGCGATATGTATCTTCGTGTTCCTGATTCCGTATTCAGCGTCTGTTTATATGGGCCTAAGCTATCTGTTCCAGATCAACTTCAACATGCCTTACGAATACGTTTTGCTTGGCATGGCCGTTTTGACGGCGATCTATCTCACCATGGGTGGCTACAAGGCGGTAACACTTGTGGACATATTTCAGGGCACAGTCATGATTGCTGGCATCCTGATAATGATCGGGATGTTCACACAAAGAGCTGGAGGCTTCTCGAGCATCTTGGCCAAGCTCAACTCGATCAACCCGGATTTAACGTCGGTCTGGGGCCCCCCGGGCTGGCTCTCCATCATGGCTCTGGTGTTTCTGACCTCAGTCGCGCCCCTCGCAATGCCGCAGCTTGTCCAGAAGTTCTACGGGATTAAGGACGAAAGGTCGGTGAAGATAGGCACGACCGTGGCCACCCTCTTCGCCCTCGTCGTAACGTTCGGCGCATACTACTCCGGCGCGCTGACGAGAGTGTTCATCTCGGAAAGCAAGTATCCGGCGCTCTTTACGAATGGGAAGGTCGCCGTTGATAAACTCCTACCCGTGATGATACGCGACTTCGTCCCAGAACTGCTCGCCATTGTCATTCTGCTTCTCGTGTTTGCCGCCTCGATGTCCACGCTGGCTGCGCTCGTCCTCGTCTCGAGCTCGTCAATCGTGAAGGACCTTTACCAGGGCTTTTTCAGGAAGGATACCAGCGAGAAAAAGCTCGTGCTCTTGATGCGAGTTGCGTGCCTTGTGGCCATTCTGCTCTCCGTGCTCGTGGCGCTCGCGAGGCCTGTGGTAATCGTTACCATGCTGGCGATATCGTGGGGTGCTGTCGCAGCGGTTTTCCTTGCACCGTTTGTCTATGGCCTTCTGTGGAAGAGAGCAACCAAACTGAGCGCAATGATAAGCTCCTTTGCAGGACTTGGGACGACGCTCATCTGGTATGCTCTCAGCGAGTCGACGAAGCAGGTGCCAACGATCGCCTCCGCGGGCATGATCGTTTCGCTGTTGGTTCTGCCCATAGTGGTTTGGATTGAGTCAAGTCTGCGAAGGAAACCTGCCGCTTCCTAGCGGCGAATCGGACTCATGAGTCGGCTCTATCTAGGCATTGATGCTGGCTCCATAACCGTCAAGGCCGTCGCGATTGACGAGGCGCACAACGTTCTCGCGCATTCGTATCTTCGCAGCCGCGGCGATCCCATTGCGACAGTTCTGGCCTCGCTTCGGCAAGTTGGCGAGCAGCTTCCAGACAAAGCTGACGTTGTCGGCGTCGGGGCAACGGGAAGCGGGAGGGACCTTGCGGCGGCTCTTGTCGGTGCGGATGTCATCAAGAACGAGATCACAGCCCATGCCACTGCAACGCTCGAGGCTGTTCCCGAGGCACGGACGATCATCGAGATCGGCGGGCAAGAATCGAAGCTGATCGTCCTCGAAAAGGGGCTCGTTACGGATTTTCGGCTGAACACGATTTGCGCTGCGGGGACCGGCTCTTTTCTGGACCACCAAGCGGAGAGAATGGGCATTGCCGTGTCGGAGCTCGGGAGGCTCGCCGCCCAGGCGACGTCTCGCGCCCGGATTTCAGGCCGCTGCACGGTCTTCGCGGAGACCGATATGATATCGAAGCAGCAGATGGGCTACGGCAGGGAGGAGATATGCGCTGGCCTGTGCGATGCGCTGGCCACAAGCTATTTGAGCAACGTGGCAAGAGGCATCCAACTGTGCCCGCCGATCGTGTTTCTGGGCGGAGTTGCGGCCAATGCTGGCATGCGCCGCGCATTTGGGGAGCGCCTCGGCTGTGCTGTCATCGTCCCCGAGCATTTCGCACTGATGGGCGCGATCGGCGTTGCGATGTTGACCCAACGGCTGAGGAACTGGGACAGCTCACGTTTCAAGGGGTTCAATCCCAGCGCCTCGGTGAGACGAGGTGAGACGTTCATCTGCGACGGGTGTGAGAACCACTGCGAGATCGTGAAGCTCGTGGCCGAAGGAAAGCTAGTGGCTTACGTGGGGAGCCGCTGCGGCAAGTGGGCTCTATGGACGGAGGGTGCGGAGAAGGCTAAGTTCTCCAGCTGATGGGCTCAACCAATTGCCTAGCCAACCAGATTTGTCACCTTCTCTAAGCATTGCTTCTCAGCGAGCGGGTCTTGGAAATCAGTGGTTATGAGTAGCCAGCCAGAAGTGTCGCACAGAATATCGTCAAAGTGGTTCGAGACCTCGTGCAGCTCGTCAAGGATATCCTCGTCGTATTGCTCCTGGCGAACGTAAACCGTCAAGTATTGGTCCTCAATCTCCGGGTCTTGATACAGCTCTAACGCGACTTGAGATGGTTTGGGAAAGCGATCAAGCACTGCCTTGCAGATCGGCTGAACCAGATCGATCATGTCGGGATGATGAAACAGATAGGACTTAACCTTGGGGAAGTTGGGTATGCAAAGGCCCGTGGGCGACATCTCCGCGAATAGTGTCTCGAGCCGCGACTCGGCGGCGTGCGCTCGAGGAGACTTGGCCTTCGCAATAACAGCTGGACTGTCCCATTTCATATCCATCACACGTTCCGAATCTGGCGCTTCAGGACAGACGCCCTCGCGGTTACCGACGGGATGGGCTGGCATTGTTTGGCCTTTTGTCAGCCTGACAACCGCTACCCGTCCCTCTGGACCTCATCGACGATGGCGATTATCGCCGCGTCCACGGGCATATTCTTGCTCTGTCTGGCCATGCGTGCTGATGAGCCTTGCACAACTATGACGGTCTCGCCAGAGCCCGCCCCGACAGTATCCCTCGCTATCAACAGGCCGCCCCTGGGCTTCCCGTCAGGCTCGACTGGCTGAACGACTAGGAGCTTCGAGCCGACGAGCTTTTCGTCCTTCCGGGTAGCCACGACGTTGCCAACTACCTTCGCCAAGATCATCCAATTCCCTCCCGACTTATACTCAACAAGGATGCAGCCTACGCGGCCTCACCGTCAAGCTGAAAGCACCTGCTCGTAAACGCCAACCGTCTCGAGGGCACATCTTGCCCAACTGAATCGCTCGCAGCGCCTCTCGCCGGCCTCAACTAGCCTCTTGACCAGGGCAGGCGAGGTGAGGATGCGATGCATCGACTCGGCCATCTCCTCAACGTTCAGGGGGTCGAACAGCACTGCCGCGTCGCCCACCACCTCCGGTATCGAGCCAGCCCTCGACGCGGCGATCGGCGTCTGGCAAGCCATCGCGGTAACGAGTGGTAGTCCGAACCCCTCGTATAGCGACGGCATGATGAACATGCTTGCGTCCTGCATTAGACTGATGACAACAGCATCCGGCAGAAACCCTGTGAACACGACATCATCCTCGACGCCGCTCTTGGCAAGACTACGTCGCATGTCGGCTGTCAGCCAGCCCTTACGGCCCACGATCACGAGCTTGCATCGGCTGTTGAACCTTGTGTGAAGCACCGAAAATGCTGCCAAAAGCGTCTTTAGGTTTTTTCTCGGCTCCATCGTGCCAATGAACAGAATGTACGGCTCACTCCAGCCGAGCAGCTGTTTGAGCTGGAGAGCTCTCACTTCCCTCTTAAGGCCGCGCGCCTCGAGACCGCCCTCCGAGACCGCCACAACGCTTTTGGGCTCGAGCGAGAGATGCTTGACGAGGTCCGTTCTGACCGCCTCCGAGACCGCTATGACGCGATCAGCGAGGCGAGCTGACAGCTTGGTCGCCTTGCCGAGATAAAGCCGACGTAGGCCAGTGATGGTCTCGGGGAACAGCTCGAACGTGAGGTCGTGCACGGTAACGATGCTCTTGGTGCGAAGGTGAAGCGGCGCGACGAAGGCAAGCGAGTGGAGCAGGTCAACCCTGGCCTTTGCGAGAAGACGGGGTAGAATCAGCTGTTCGAAGAGGAGCCGCGCAGCCAGGCTGGCCGCCCGGACGAACTTGAGCTGAACGTTGGGCATCCTAGCAAGTTCCTGGCTGAGTGGGTTCGCCCGGAATGAAGCTGGCAGGATTATGAGATAGCGCAGTCGGGGCTGAACAGACGGCACGTACTTGATGATCTTTTGGCTATAGTAGCCAGTTCCGCTCCGGTTCGAGACTTGAAGGGCATTAAGTGCGATCACGGTCATTGGTCGCTTTTGCATTCAGGCCAGCCCGGATAAGTTACGACCCGAGCATTGTGCCCTCGGATACTGCTCTTGCCCGCCCTGACCGACCAATTGCCGACGACATGGCCTCCAACCAGCGGCTCTTAGCGTCGGGATGTTCTATGTCCGCTCGCCGCTAGTAGCCAGTTCGTTTTTGCTGGGACATGTATTTGTTTTCCCAATCGTATGTCATGGGAATCCCCAACCAGCTGCCCTGTGTGGTATAGGTAATCGCTACATGGTTGATACCGCCCTCACTACGGCAAGCTATCCCGTCCGTCTGCAAGGCCAGTCCCTGATTCTCCCAGCCAGTCGCTTTTGTCTGTATCTCGGACACCAGCGAACCGAAGTCCAGGTTCCGGTCCATGAGCGTCTCATCATTGCATATTTGGGCTGTTTCGTGACTGAAGAGAAGCATAATCATAAGCGGTTTAGCTACGGCATACGCAGAATAAAGGACAAAAATGAGAATTACAATCCAAACGATCTTGCGAACTGTGGCCTTTTCCCGGTATTTCTGCGACTGTGGAACTCCATACGGTCTCATGATCATTACCTCCTAGGTCTTCTCATGCCATATTGACTCCTTAACGCACGATCATCTATCCCGCCTGTGCTGTCCACCACCCCTGCTCCGATCGGGGGGACGCCCCCCCCTGTCGTTGCTTCCATCGCGGCGCCGGCGGTTGTCGTATGATGGTCTGCGAGCTTCGGCTGGTTTTCGGGTCTCCTGTGGAAGCTCGTCCTTAGGAACGACGTCTCCAGGTTGCCGGCCAAACGCCGCTTTCCTGCTGAGGCGCAGGCGCCCCCTCTCGTCGGAAGGCAAGACGATTACCTGAACCTCGTCGCCCTCCTTCATGATGTCCCGAACCTCGCCAACGCGCTCGTCTGCCATCTGAGAGATATGCAGTAATCCCTCAACGCCCGGAAGTATCTCCACGAAGGCACCATAAGCCTCTACTCGCTTGACCTTGCCAACATAGACCTTGCCCTCCTCGGCCTCCGCAGTCAATTCCTCGATCATCTTCAGCGCCTTTGCCGAAGCCTCCTCACTAGTCGAGGCGATCCTCACCTCTCCCGAATCATCAACGTCGATCTTGACGCCCGTCTCCTCTACTATTGACCTGATTACCTTCCCGCCCGGGCCAATCACGTCCCTGATCTTATCCTTGTTAATCATTATCGAGATGATTCTGGGCGCATAGGGCGAGAGGTCCTTCCTCGGCTCCGGGATCGCCTCCAGCATATTGTCGAGAATATAAAGCCGGCCACGTTTAGCTTGCTCGAGGGCGTCTCGGAGAATATCCGTGTCAATTGAGCCAGCTTTAACGTCAAGCTGAAGAGCAGTTACGCCATCTCTCGTCCCAGTTACCTTGAAGTCCATATCGCCGAGATGGTCCTCAACGCCGAGGATATCGGACAGCACACAATGCCTGTCGCCATCGGTGATGAGGCCCATCGCAATCCCGCTAACGACGTCTTTGGTCGGGACACCAGCGTCCATCAAGGCGAGCATCCCGGCGCAGACAGTAGCCATTGAACTGGAGCCATTGGATTCCAGTATCTCGGAGACAACTCGCAGTGTGTAAGGAAACTCCGTTTCATCAGGTATGACCGGGCTAATCGCCTTAAGCGCAAGAGCACCATGGCCAACCTCACGCCTCCCAGGCCCCCTCAGAAATGAGGCCTCACCCACGCTAAACGGCGGGAAATTGTAATGAAGCAAAAATCGATTGTAACTCTCACCCTCCAGCGCGTCGATCTTCTGCTCGTCCACCGATGTCCCCAGCGTCAAGACCGCAAGTGCCTGCGTCTCACCCCTGGTGAAGACTGCCGACCCATGAGTCCTTGGCAGGAGCCCAACCTCGCAAGTAATGGGCCGAATCTCATCCGGCTGCCGACCGTCAACCCGAACACCCTCGTCGAGGACCATTCTCCGAACGAACTTCTTTTCGAGCTGCCCGAAGGCGTCCCGAACGAGGAACTTCGTCTGGTCATCCTCTTCCTCATACTTGACTAGAAGAGTGTCGCGAAGCTCCTTCACCGCCGCCTCTCGCTCCAGCTTGGGCTTAATCCTGATTCGCCTGTCAAGCTCTTCGGCGACCGCGCCCTCGACCTCGGCCTGTAGCTCGTCTGGAATCTGATAGATACTGTCGTCGAACTCGCGCTTGGGCTTGCCAACCGCCTCCTGAAGCTGAAGCTGGCACTCAATAATCGCATTGATCGGCTCCCGAGCCAGTTCAAGCGCATCAACGAGAATCGACTCGTTCTGCCCCGAGGCAGCGGCCTCAACCATTACGATCGCATCTTTGGTCCCTACGCAGACCAGATTGAGCTCGCTCTCGTCCATCTCCGGAATGCTCGGATTGATGAGCAATTTGCCATCTATCCTGCCAACACGAACCGCACCGATTGGACCCTTGAACGGAATATCGGACACCATGAGCGCTGCCGACGCCGCGTTGATCGCCATCACGTCCGTGTCGTTCTCAATGTCCGCCGATAGGACAAAGGCAATCACTTGCGTCTCGAAGTGATAATGGTCGGGAAACAGCGGCCTGAGCGGCCTGTCAATGAGGCGCGATGTCAATATCTCTTTCTCGTGAGGTCTGCCCTCTCGTTTATAGAACCCGCCCGGTATCTTGCCCGCCGCGTATGTCTTCTCGATGTAATCGACCACCAAGGGCAGAAAATCCGCCCCCTCTCGAGGCTTCTTGTCGGATACCGCCGTCGCGAGAACCACCGACTCCCCATAGACGGCTAACGCCGCACCGTCCGCTTGCCTGGCATATTTGCCTGTCTCAAATGATAAAAGTCTTCCGCCGATCTCTACGTGTGTTTTGTGGAACATATCCCTTTCCAATTTTGGAGCATGGAATTGATGTGGAGCACCAGATGCTACTTACGAAGGCCAAGCTTCTCGATAAGCTCACGATACTTGACAACATCCTGCGCCTTCAGGTAATTGAGATGTCTCCGTCTGGCGCCGACGAGCTTCAATAGCCCGCGCCTCGAATGATGGTCCTTCTTGTGCTCCTGGAAATGCCCAGTTAGCTGTTCGATGCGGCGCGTTAAAATCGCCACCTGCACCTCAGGAGAACCTGTGTCCCTATCGTGGAGCCTGAACTCTCGTATTACTGCTCGTTTGCTTTCCCTGTCCAGAACCATGCTGTGTTGCTCTAACCTATAATTGTTAATCTTTCCTATTCTTTCTCACTGCCACTTTCGTGCAACTTTAGACCCTTGTCAAGATATTTCGCCAGAAACGCCGGAGGCCGCCTACGTGCAGGGCCAACTGTAACCCCCCTCGAGAACGCCCTGACCATGTTTTGTGCGGTCGAATCCCAATTGTAAACATCCTCAGCTCGCCGACGTGCCAAGACCGAAAGCTCGGCCCGCAACTCGTCAGCCGCCAGCAGCTTTGATACGCCCTGGGCTACCGCATCAGCGCTGTCCGGCTCCACCACAATCCCTGCGTCCCCGACCATTCTACGAACATCTCCCACGTCGCTAGCAATAATGGGCCGCCCCGCGGCCAGATACTCTACTATCTTGAGCGGACTCTTGCAAACAGTTGTCTCGTTCCGAGCAAACGTGGCCACTACCACGTCCGCTGCCGCCAAGTACTCGGGAACCTCCTCATGAGGCACGTAATTGCTAAACCGAAGCCTTGAACCCAGGCCCAAAGCCCTCGCCGCAGACCTCAACATGCCAAGACGCTCGCCGCCGCCGACAAACATGAAATAAGCATCCGGCCGCAGCTTGTTCGCAACTTGGGCAGCTCTTAGAAAAAGGTCTCCGTAGCTAGCTCCCTGCAACTGCCCCATGTATAACACTAAAGGCCCATCGATTCCATATTGTCTTTTGATACGCTCGCCTCGCTCATCGGGATTGAACCGATCGAGCCTCGCTCCGACCGGCGCATCGAAGATGTTCTCTTGGGGCACGCCAAGTTTGACTGCTTTGTCTCGTAACGCCTGACTAGAAACAGTTATGGTGCTACAAAGCCTCGGCAGCACTCGCTCCAGCGCATAAACCAAGGCCCCAAACGTCTCTGTCGGCAGATACTCCTTCACTATCGAGGTCTCGTTGTCATCCCAGTCATAGCAAACTGGCTTGCCTAGAATCCACGCACAAACAATGGAGACAATCGAACAGGGAGGGAGGCACTTCTGAAACTGAATGATGTCGGCATCCCTTCCGATGCTAATCAACCTCCTCAGGTTCTCCAGCGTCTCGAATCTACTCCTGACCCCGGCAACGACTCTCACGCCCTCCGATACCGAGACCCGCGTCCTCGGAAACTTCCGATCTGCCACACGAAGAGGCCAGTAGAACAAAGTCACCTCGTGCCCCATCCTCGAAAGCGCCGCCGCCAGCTCAACAGGCCGGGTCGCAGACGGAACGTAATAGATGTCTTGAGGATTGGCCATTACTACTCTCACTGTAGCGCCTCAAGAATCCCTTTTAGCATCTGCTCCGACATCTGCTCCCACGAACGCCTCTTGGCGACATCTATGTATGTCTGTGCACTGAACTGCCCGCTGCCTCTCATCCGAAGTATGGCCTCCGCCTTCGTGATGAACTCGTCAGCATCGTCGGCCACCCAAACCAGGCTCTCGTAGAACCGAAGCACGTCCGGGATGCGCGTGGTTATTACGGGTTTACCCGCTGCGAAATACTCTAAGAGCTTCACAGGGCTGATTTTCTTGGTCGCCTCAGTAACCTTATACGGCATCATACAGATGTCGAAGAACGCCAGATACGCTGGAAGAGACCTATACGCCTTAAGGCCCAAGTAGTGGATGTTTCCAAAATCTCTGCGCCCCGAGTAGCTGCGCTGAAATGGCCCAAGCAAGACGAAAGTCCATCCCGGCCGGCGCCTGGCCACGCTCTCGATCAGAGCCGAGTCGATGCGCTCGTTCAAACTGCCGAAGTAACCTAATACCGGCCCCCGTGACGTGGGGAAGTCATGCGGCTGCTCCGGACTGCGCCTGGCGACAGCATTGAACAGCTCGAAATCGACGCCACAAGGTATGTATTCCACATTGTCGTGAAGCCCACTCATTCTCTCGGACAGCGAGTAGGTTCCGGTTGAGACGAACGCCGCTGCCTCAAGCACTTTCGTCTCCCTCTTGACCGCACCTTTCGGAGCGATCGAGAACTCGACGAACTCGTCCATGACGTCGTAGATCACCTCGCGATATGGCATGGCCCGGACGAGCCGATCGTTGAACGGAAAGTTGAGCCATAAGACGGGCTTCGCCATCCGCAGCTTGATCACTGCCTCTCTCAGATACGAGACCCAGAGCAGGCGGTTCATGGCCCGGATGAGCGCGACCTTGTTCTCGCCCGGCAGGAGAAGCGGGGCGAAGACGGTCAGGCTTCCGGTTACCTGCTTGATCCTACGTTCAAGCCAAAGCCGCGACTCGCCCACGATGTGGTGCACGGGCACGGGAGAGAGAAAACAGACCTCGAACTTGCTCGAAAGGCGCGATGCGAAGTGCTGTGGGCGCTGCCACACGTCGTACCATTGAAGGATTGAGGCCAATATGAACTGAGGCGGCGCCTTATCGTTCGGGTTGCTCCTGCGGACAAAGAGCCGAACACGCACGGCATCGATCGGACACATGAACAATAGGTGCAAAAGCGGCCTGACCGACAGAACGAGCATTGAAAGCACCCCACGCAGGCCAAGCGTCCGCCTAACATTATCCTGCAACTGGTCTAATCCCCGGTTTCGATAGCCTAATAGTCTCTTCAAAAGCACCGTTAGTATCTTGACTGCGTAGCATTAGGTCAAGCACCTGAACACGCCAGTAGTGCTAGATGTATTGAAGGTCAGGCGCCATTCAGACGTGTCCGACGGGTCAGACTGGTCGGGCCGACCCGGCGCTGGGTCTGACCTGCTCTCCAGCAACCCTCTGGCAATACATGGTGGCGCAAGCTTTGGCCATCTTCCTGACGCGGGCGATGTATGCGACTCTCTCCGCGACGGAGATAGCGGACCTTGCGTCCAAAATGTTAAAGAAATGCGAGCAGGCAATGCAGAAATCGTAAGCCGGCTGTTCCAGCTTCCGCTCGAGCAGGTTGAGGCATTCGGACTCGAACAGGTCAAAGAGGCGCCTCATGGAATCGACGTTGGCCTCCTCAAAGCTGAACTTCGAGAACTGGACCTCGCGCTCGTGGTATATGTCTCCGTATTTGACATCGTTGCCCCAGTCAAGATCATACACGCTTCTTGCGCCCTGAACCGAGTTGCATATCCGCTCCATGCCGTATGTAATCTCGACGGAGACGGGGTCGAGCTCTACCCCTCCCAACTGCTGAAAGTATGTGAACTGCGTGATCTCCTGCCCGTCAAGCCAGACCTGCCACCCGACGCCAGCCGCACCAAGCGTGGGCGACTCCCAGTCGTCATGCACGAGCCGGACGTCGTGGTTTTGGGGCGCAAGGCCAAGCGCCCGGAGGCTGTTTAGGTATATGTCCTGGATGTTCTCCGGCGGCGGCTTGATGATCACCTGGAACTGAAAGTAGTGGCCGAGCCGGTTGGGATTTTCCCCGTATCTGCCGTCAGTTGGCCTTCTGCAAGGCTGGACGTAACCAATCCTCGCCGGTTTCGGGCCCAGAACCGAGAAGAACGTCGCCGGGCAGAATGTGCCAGCGCCCAGCTGCATGTCGTAAGGCTGAACGATTACGCAGCCATTTTTTGCCCAGAAGCGCTGAAGCGCGAAGATTGAGTCTTGGAAGTTCAAGCGATCACCAGTTAGAAAAAGGGCGGCGAGCCCACCGTTGATGTGAACCAACCGCCCCTCATTTCGCCACTTGTGAGATTAAACTACGCCGTATTTCTTGCCGACCTGAGTGAAGGCGTCTATCGCTTTGTCGATCTGCTCCCTCGTGTGGGCGGCGGATAACTGGACACGTATTCTCGCCAGACCCTTCGCCACAACGGGATAGAAGAACCCAATCACGTAGATACCGAGAGCGAGCAGGTCACGCGACATATCCTGCGACAGCTTCGCGTCCCCGAGCATGATCGGCACGATCGGGTGATCGCCCGGCTTGATGTCGAACCCGGCCGCGGTCATCTTCTCGCGGAAGTAGATAGTGCTCTCCTCAAGTATGTCGCGGAGCTTGGTCGTGCGGCTGAGCATCTTGAACACCTCGTTCTCGGTGTAGGCAATGGTAGGCGCCAGCGAATTGGAGAACAGATACGGCCTTGAACGTTGCCTGAGATACTCGACGATCTCCTTCCGGGCCGCTGTAAAGCCACCGCTTGCGCCGCCCAGCGCCTTGCCCAGGGTGCTCGTGATGATGTCAACGCGATCGAGGACGCCGCGATACTCCGGCGACCCGCGCCCGGTCTTGCCAACGAAACCGGTGGCGTGAGCATCATCCAGCATCACCAACGCGTCATACTTCTCAGCCAGGTCGCAGATGCCGTCCAGTGGAGCAATGTCGCCGTCCATGCTGAATACGCCATCAGTAGAGACCATCCGAACCCTCGCGCCTTGCGCCTCTTTGAGCTTCGCCTCCAGGTCGTTCATATCCATGTGCTTGAAAATGTAGCGCTTCGCCTTGCACAGCCTGATCCCATCGATGATGCTGGCGTGGTTAAGCGCGTCCGTGATAATCGCACAATCGTCGTTCAGCAAACACTCAAAAAGGCCTCCGTTGGCGTCAAAGCAGGACGAATAAAGGATCGTGTCATCCTTCCTAAGAAACTTCGAGATCGTCGCCTCGAGCTCCTTGTGTATGTCCTGTGTGCCGCAGATGAACCTTACGGACGACAACCCATACGCATACTTGTCAAGCCCATCCTTGGCGTGTTTCACCACCTCGGGGCTGTTGCAGAGCCCAAGATAGTTGTTGGCGCAGAAGTTGATTACCTTCTTGCCGCCCTTCACCGTGATGGCCGAATACTGGGCCGAGGTGATGATCCTCTCCTCTTTGTAAAGGCCCGCACTCTTGATCTCGTCCAGCTCCTTCCGAAGCTGGTCTCTAAACGCTCCGAACATGCCAATTCCTCCATTCGAGAACAACAATAAACAGAGCTACTTTTCTCTTATATCACGCAATCCTAATGAAGCGTTAGCCCAGCTGTCAAGGACACAATTGACCCCACGTTCGACCCGATTGTGGCTAGTCTGGCGCCTCGCCTAGCTACGCTGCAAAGGCTCCTCGCCTCACCATTCTTGGGGAGTCCCCGGCACTCGCCAAACTCACGGGTTCCTTGCTTGTTGGCAATCCTGAAGTTGTGCATTGGCACTTCATACGAGATACTTATGCCGATCAGTCTTCGAGTCAGACCACAACGAAGGGAGACAATAGTTATGATGAGACGCGCTCTTGTTGCAGTGTCATTGATTCTGTTGTGCATAACCATCTCTTGCCGGGACGAGGAAAGGCCAATTCCGCCGCCGGCTGACCTTACGCAGCTGGCGCTGCAATTCGTTAATTCGATGGCGGCAGGTGCTTTCGGTGAAGCGGTTGTGGGTTTCACGAGCGAAATGAAGGAGGCGCTGCCGGCGAAGGAGCTTGCGGACACCTGGGCGTCGATCACCTCGGCAAACGGCCGCCTTCGCGGTCTTGCCGGCGTTCGAGCGGCGGAATGCGGGAGGTTCATCTGTGTCTTCGTCAAGTGTGAGTTTAAGCTGGCGAAGCTCGACGCCAAGGTGGTCTTCGATCGGAATAAGAGCATATCCGGACTGTGGTTCGTGAGGCCAGACCCGACCAAAAACTACGAACCGGTCGCCCAAACAACGCCTAAACCTGCCGAAGAGCAGCGGGTTGACACCGAGACCACCAAGGAGCTGGTCCACCTCGCCAAAGGCTTCGTTGAGCAGATGTCGGGCAAGGATTACGATGCCGCGGTGGCGTGCTTCGACGAGCGGCTCAGGGCTGCATTGACGGCAAAAGAGCTCAAGAAGACCTGGGAGAAGATGCTCTCGGCGCACGGCCGTTTCATCGGGCAGATCAAGACCCGCACAGAGAAGTCTGGCGAGTTCGACATAGTCTATGTAACGGTCCAGTTCAAAAAATCGATACTCGACGTCAAGGTCGTTTTCAACCAAGACCGCAGAGTCTCTGGCCTGTGGTTTGAGTAACTGGCGAGGGCGCAACACGCGGCGCCTCTTCAGGATTGCTCCGTGGGCACCTACGGGAGCGGAGGCCCTCCGTGAAGCGTTACGTCGAGCGGCTTGGCGGGATTGCCGGCCTTGTCGGACGCCCTTATCGACAGCTTGTGAGCGCCGCGGGCGCGACTCAGGTTGAACTTGCCTTTGAGCAGCTTCCGGTCGGGGTCGTATTCAGCGTCGATCTCGACACCATCGATCGTGGCGACGACCGCCCTGTAATCGATGCCCGAGCCAACGTCGGTTATTCTCGCCACCAGGCGGTTGCCCCTTCTCCCAAGCCGAGCGCCCGGCTTCGGCTCCAAGAGCTCGATCTTGGGCCCCGCCCTATCGACAAGCAGCCCGAAGGTCGAGAGGTATCGCACGCCGTAGCCGACTGAGCTATCGCCCTTGCGAGCGTTGCCTCGATATTTCCACTTCGAGGTTTTGTTGTTGTACTCGTAGAGTCCGCATCGGACGACGTCCTCCTGAGGCATCTGCCCGGGGCACTCAAACGAGACGAATACCTCTTTGTCGAGCGGGATGCCCTCTGGGACGACCTTTCGGACGAGCTGCGAAACGATGGGCACACCGGGCAACTCCTTGGCCGGGACAGAGATAACCTTGAAGACCTGGTCTGAGTAGAGCGCATCGGCAGGGAGCTCAACCCTCAGCCCATTCATCTCCAGGACGCCGCCGGCCTTCGGCACGATCTGGACGGCCGAATCGAGCGTCCTCGGCGCGATTGCGTTGCCCTGTGTGGCTGAGCTGATCGAGATGGTAATTGGCCCACGAAGTCGCCCGTCCACGGGGATGTTCGCTGACAGCCATCCCAGGCAGCGCTCGACAGGCTTCAGCCGGAGCCTCTGGCCAGAGGCAGCGTTCGCCGTCAACAAAACGGCTCGAGGAACGTCCGAGGTCGCGGCCTTCGGAATGGGGACCCAGACCTCAGCGAAGTCATCCCAAACCTGAACCAACGGCGCTTGTTTGCTGTGCTCTTTTATCAGGAACGCCTCCTGTGGCCTGGTCTGCCGAGGCTGTTGACGTGCAGACTTGACCTGTGCCGTTGCCGTGGAACAGTTGGCCGCGTCGTCCCACGCCTTGACAGTGAGGGTGTGCAGCCCCGGCTCGCTAGAGAGGTCGAGTATTCCGCGGTCCTTGCATGTGATGGTCCACGGGTCTGCGACCCCATATCTGTTGTGCAGATTATAGACGTAGCTTGACGGCGGGAAGTAAGCGTATTTGTGGTCAAAAACGAGGCCACCTCGGTAGAAGCTCGAGCCGTAGTCCAGCTTGTCGAAACACATCGAATAGACAAGTTCATTGTCGAGCCATAGTGCAATCTTATGCACTCCGCAGTGGTTGTCGGCGTCGATTGTGTCGAACGCGTTGGCGAGGACGAGGAACTTTCCTGACACCCTGGGCGCCTTGCTGCTGCGATAGCCGCCATTGGCATCCTTGAGCCATATCACGAGATCGCCGTGCCGGCCTTCAGCGAGCGAATCGGGGCCGAGCGGGCGAATGATTAACCTCTTGATGACAGGGGCGCTATTGTCCTTCTGTTTGAAGATGGAAAGCGGGTTAATCGGCTCGGTCTCGCCGCGACGGAGCTCGAAGTGAAGATGAGGCAGCCCGTAGCCAGTTTCGCCGGAATAGCCGATCGACTGCCCTTTCCTGACCCGCACTGAGATGAAGATGTCGCCAGGGTATCTCTCCCCGCTCTCCTTCCTTTTTGCGGACACGATGTTCTCGAGGCCGAGGCGCCGGTTCTCGAACTCATCAAGGTGCCCATAGACCGAGACCAGCCCGTCGGGGTGGCGAATATAAAGCGCCTTCCCAAAGCCGCGATACCTCACAGAAAGGCGATAGATGACTCCATCTGCGATCGCCCGAACGCTGAGCCCGGTAACCATGGCCGTCTTCAGGTCGAGGCCAGTGTGCAGCCTTGCCGCGCGATACTCGCCGAATACGCTGCTCAGCCCCAAACGTTTCGTCAGCGGCCAGACATACTTGCCGTTGGCCCTGGCGCAGGGCGAGAGAAGCGCAAATGTGAGAAGCCCTGCGAAGAAGAGTGAGATGGCTCTCAATTGTGATGTCTCCCCGAATCCACCGGGCAAAATCTCAGAAGACATCTGCCCTTAGAATCACGCCGGCTAGTCTATTTGGCAAATCTCACGACCCCCAGATTTATTCTTAATGATCGAGTGCACGGGCTCCAAGTTTCCCCGGTGCGCCGACCGGCAAGGGTTGGCGTCGGCGAAGCGCCCAGTACAAATTATGGGTTCGGCGCCCCCAAATCACATAACATCGCGCATGTTCTGTCAAGCAGATTCTGCTTTCCCAATAATCACATTGAGAGGCGCTCGACTAGTTTCCGGTTGGATTGCGGCGGCTTGGCCTTGCCGACATAGGAAAGGGTCCACAGATTCCACAGATTAAAATGGCGCATACTCCAACCGAACAGACGGCCTACGAAAAACACGAAGGGACGCCAAGTCTCTGCCACGAGGTTTGTCACCAAGCGCGTCGCCTCAACATAGTTCTTCTGGGGTATGGTTGCTACCAGGAGTTTCCCCAATGTCGAATACTCCGCCTGACGGTGAGGAGAAACTCCGCGTGGAAAGCTGTTGACATTGCCTCTCTAGTGTCTAACCTAATCTGGACCGCATAGCTGAGGGCAATGTAACACAGTTGGGAGCCCCCTCAAAGTCGGATTATGAAGACCTTATTCTCTGGCTTGATGAAGTCAAAAACCAGCCGACCGCTGCTGTGGCTGGCTATCATCTTTGTGTTTATCCAGGTGATATTCCATCTGTTGGGAATGCGTTTCAGTGACGCACTTCCTTACGGCGCATCACAGTTCTTAGATACTGAGCTTCTGAGGCACAGGCTGCTTGAGAGCGTGTTTTACATGCACAGTCAGCCACCTCTGTTCAATTTGTTCTTGGGACTCGCCCTGAAGCTATCCTCTGGGTACCCCAGGCTCGCATTTCACGCCATTTACGCGATCTGTGGTCTGATTCTTTACTGCTCTCTCTTCACTCTGCAGGTGAGGCTGGGAGTAGGGAAATGGCTTGCGTTCGTTCTGAGTACAATGTTCATCGTCAGTCCGACGAACCTTATGCATCAGAATGACTTCAATTATCCTCTAATCCTCGCGTTGTTGCTACTGATCTCCGCGTTATTGCTGGACAGATTCCTTGTAGAGAAGAACGTCCGAACGGCCGTTGCCTTCTTCTTCTGTTTGTTTCTACTGTCAGGCATTCGGTCCCTGTATCATCTGTCCTACTTTGTTCTAATACTTGTTGTCTTGCTCGCGCTCAACTGGGCCGACCGGAGAAAGCTTCTGCTTGCGGCCGCGTTGCCGGGCCTTCTGATTGTGGCTCTTCACGTCAAGAACCTGATTCTATTCAATGTGTTCGCGACTAGCTCATGGCTGGGAATGAACGCTTGGGCCGTTGTGGCCGATTATGTCCCACCGAGCGAGCGGGAACAGCTTGTGCGGGAGGGCACGCTCTCTGAATTGGCGCTTATCACAAGGTTCTCGCCTGTAAATTGTTATCCTGAGAAATACCGGAAGACTACCGATTATAGGCACATCCCAGTGTTGACGCAGACCGAGAAATCCAGCGGCGCAGCAAACTACAATCACCTTGCCTACGTGGGGATCTCAAAACAGTACTTCAAGGACTACTTGACTCTGTCGCGACAGCGCCCCAGGGCTTTGCTTAAGGGACTGACAAGGTCCTGCCTGCATTATCTCTCCCCGTGTGGGATTATGTTTCCTATGGAAGCAGAGTATAACAGAATGCGGGATTATACTAATGCGTTCCAGGTGGTGTTCTATGCCAGAATACCCGCTGACATGTCAAGGACAGGCATACGTCCGTTTGGCGTTGTCCCACAGTATCGCGTGCATCTCTTTTTGTTTCTGGGGCTTCCCATTCTGTTTATCGGTGGACTAGCCCTTTCGCTGAGAAAGAGCTCGGCTCGGTTTCCGATTGATAGAAGACAACGGATTGTGATACTATTCTTATGCCTTAACATAGCGTACGTAGCATTTGTTGGCAATGCGTTTGAATCAGGAGAACAGGCTCGCTTCAGATTCCAGACAGACCCGTTCTACGTTGTCCTGTTAGGCCTTCTGATACAGTCTCTTCTGATACCTCGCCTAACCAGGGTGCTGCACAGAATGCGCCCAGATAGTCCGACCCAAGTCCCGAGCCTATGAGTGGATGGCCCGTTTATTTGCGTGGCAATTCCCGGGTCACTAGAGAGCGCTGCCGCCTGTATTCCACAAGTTGAATTGAGGCATCGAGTTACTCTGGACAGTGCGTTCCCTTTGCGGGGAGTTGCAGATTGCTGTCGCAAGGCCAAGCCGCCGATCCAGTTTGCCCAACACAGCAAAACCTCCATCACTGGTTATCCTGCGTCCGTCAGACCGCGAACCTTGACTTTCGTGCATGCTGCTGCGAACATAAAGTTGCTAGGCTTGTGCTGCTGACATAGTTTGCTTACTTGGGAGAGAGTCATGACGCTGACTTTTATTACTGGGTTCGCTTATAAGGCGATTAAGACTGCCCTTTTGGTCGCGCTGCCTCTTCTGTCTGCGGGGCTTTTGGTAGGCGTTTTGGTCTCGATTTTTCAGGCAGTAACCTCGATACAGGATATGAGCCTGACGTTCATCCCCAAGATAATCGCGGTAATGGTCACGCTCTTGTTCGTGCTGCCCTGGATCATGGGAACTCTGATCTCATTTACGACCGAGCTGTTCACAAACTTCCCCGTTTATGTCAGGTAGAGTTCAAGAGTATGGCCGCCTGAGCGATTGTTGCAGGGCAAGATCAAATCTATAACTGGCATGGATGAGCTTATGGCGGTTTGGCCGGAGATGACCTGAGCGAATGGAGCTTCTTGGTTTCAGCCTGAGGGAAGTCCAGATTTTCTTTCTGGTGCTGTTCCGAACGGCGGGCGTAATCGCTGTGGCGCCGGTCTTGGGAGGGGCGACCGTTCACCGGTCGGTGAAGATCGGGCTTTCGATACTGATTGCCCTGCTTCTGTTCCCTGTTGTTCCTGTTGGTTCGGTGGTGGTGCCGAAGGGTCTTATTTGGCTTTCGATTGGTTTCGTGGGAGAGCTTGCGGTTGGTATTGTGCTTGGCTTCGTTGCGCGAGCTGCTCTCACGGCGGTAGAGTTAGGGGCAGAGGTGGTTGCAACGCAGATGGGTTTGACGATGGCGAGGGTTTTTGATCCGCAATCCGGGTCGCAGATATCCGTGATCACGCTCTTTCAGAACCTGCTCGCGGTGCTCATCTTCGTTACTATCAATGCGCATCACTGGGTGCTTGAGGGGCTGGCGGAGAGTTTTCAGGTGGTGCGCCCGTTCGCCGTTGTTGTGCCGAGAAACGTGGGCCTGATGGGCGTCAACATCATGCAGGGGCTGTTCGTTGCTGCGATGAAGATTGCGGCGCCTGGGATGGTCATTCTCCTGATGGTTACGATTCTGATGGGGGTGATCGCAAGGACAGTGCCGCAGATCAACATCCTCATCGTTGGGTTTCCCCTGAAGATCGGAGTTGGCCTGCTCGTTGTAGGAGTCTCAATGATTTATTTCGCGGACGAGGTCGTCAAGCTCCTCGACATAATGCATGCCGATCTCGCGGCGGCGCTCTCGTTGTTTGGGGGGTAGATTTTGTCCACTCCAAAGGACGAAAAGACTGAGGAAGCAACTCCTAGGCGTCTGAAAAAGGCGAAGGAGAAGGGTCAGGTTGCGAGGAGCAAAGAGCTTGCCTCTGCTCTCGTTCTCGGCGGTGCGCTCATGTATTTCTGGGCGATGGGCAGCAGCTTTCTCTCAGTGGTTTTGGGGAATATCAAGTCCGGCCTTCTGTCGGCGGCAACGCCGGGCGAGTTCACGCTCTCGACCATGCAGTTGCTCTCAAGAGGTGTGGTCTTGGCATTCGCCAAAGCCGTTCTGCCCTTCATGTTCTGCATTGTTGTAATCGTGACGCTTGCGAATCTCGCTCAGGGCGGGTTCATCTTGACCACTAAGCCCCTCGAGCCAAAGCTCACGAGGCTTAACCCGATAAGCGGCCTGAAGAGGGTGTTTGGCTCCATAAAAGCGCTCGCCGAAACAGCCACGAGCTCGCTGAAAATCATCATCGTAGCGCTGATCGGCTACATAACAATCAAGCCAGAGCTCTCCAGAATCCCTGGCGTCTTTAACCAGTCCGTGCCGGGCATAGTCATCTACTTCGGCCAGCTTGCATTCACGCTTCTGTTTCGCATCTTCATATTCCTGATGATCCTCGCTATCTTCGACTTCTTCTACCGCAAGCACGAACACAAGAAAAGCCTCAAGATGACAAAGAAAGAGGTCAAGGATGAGTTCAAGGAGACCGAAGGCGACCCGCTGATCAAGAGGCGCATCAGGCAGAAGCAATACGAGATGGCGCGACGCCGAATGATTAGCGATGTGCCCAAGGCGGACGTTGTGATTACTAACCCAACGAGGATCGCGGTCGCGCTCAGCTACGTGGGGGCGGGCGTGCCGGCGCCGGTTCTGGTCGCCAAGGGTGCAGGCGCTATTGCGAGAAGGATTATATCAATTGCGGCGGAGCATGACGTCCCGGTCGTGGAGAATAAGCCTTTGGCACAGGTCCTGTTCAATAGTGTCGAGATTGGCGAGGTCATCCCTGAATCTCTTTACAAGGCTGTCGCAGAGGTGCTTGCTTACGTTTATAGGCTGAAAAACAGGACCAAAGAAGCGCTCGGCGGAGCACAGGCCGCTGCACGCGCCTCATAAACGGCGTGAGACGAGGAGTTCAGATTAGGAGCAAAAGGGCGTCTTGCAGTTCTTAGAATCGCTGATTGGCAGATACTACACCACAATCGTTAAGAGGCACAGCCACCTGGTCTTGCCGCTTGGCGTCATAATTGGGCTCATCGTTATCATTATTCCGCTGCCGACTCCAATTATGGACCTGCTGATCACGCTCAATATCACCCTTTCGATCACGATTCTGCTCGTGTCGATGTACGTCGAGAATCCAACCAGTTTCTCGGTCTTTCCGTCGATCCTTTTGCTGTCATCCTTCTTTCGCCTGTCGCTGAACATCGCCTCGACGAGGCTGATTCTCACTCACGGGGACACAGGGGAGGCTGCGGCTGGCCAGGTCATAAAGGCCTTTGGTCAGTTTGTTGCTCAGGGTGGCTTTCAGGTCGGGATAGTCCTGTTTCTTATCATAATTGCAGTCCAGTTCGTCGTGATCAACCACGGCGCGGTGAGGACCTCTGAGGTTACGGCCAGGTTCACGCTCGACGCGTTGCCCGGCAAGCAGATGAGCATCGATGCAGACCTTTCAGCCGGCATCATCGATGAGAAGGAGGCCAAGACGCGGAGGCAGGAGCTGGTGCAAGAATCGGAGTTTTACGGCGCCATGGACGGCGCCATTCGGTTCACGGCCAGGGACGCTCTGGCGTCGCTTCTGATCACCCTCACCGACATCATTGCGGGGCTGATCATCGGGGTGGCGTTCAAGGGGAAGGCGATTGGCTGGGCTGCTCAGAACTATACTATTCTGACGGTGGGCGACGGCCTGGTCAGTGCGATCCCGGCGCTGTTCATCTCGCTTGCAGGCGGCATAATATCGACTAGGGCCTCCGCCAAGTCCAATCTAGGCGAGGAGATCACGAGCCAGATTCTGTATGACCACAGACCCTGGGCTATTTCCTCTGCTACGCTTCTGGGCTTCTCTCTAGTTCCTGGCCTGCCAGGCATCCCGTTCGCCACGTTTGGCCTCTTGGCAGGAGCTCTGGCCTATATCACATACAAGCAGAAATCGCTCGAGGCAAATCGCATCGAAAAGAGGCCGCCCGAGGCAAAACCACCTGAACGCATCGAGACGCTCATGCGACTGGACCCGCTGGAGCTCGAGGTCGGATACGGGCTGATCCGCCTGGTTGACGAATCTCAGGGAGGCGATCTCTTGTCCCGGATCAAGGCCATTCGCAGGCAGTTTGCGCTGGAACTGGGCCTGATCGTGCCTCCGGTCAGGATCAGGGACAACCTGGAGCTCGGCCCGAACGAATACAAGATACTTCTGAGGGGGAGCGGGGTTGGCGGGTCGAAGGTGCTTCTCGAGCACTATCTGGCTATGAACCCGGGCAACGTGGTTGAGGAGGTTGAGGGGATGGATACCATCGAGCCGACGTTCGGACTTCCAGCGCTTTGGATATCGGAGGAGCAGCGAGAGCGTGCGCTTTTGGCGGGTTATACGGTGGTTGATCCTTCCACCATTATCGCGACGCACATCTCTGAGATAATCAAGACGCACGCGGACGAGCTTTTGACTCGCCAAGACGTTCAGAACATGCTCGATCAGGTCTCCGAGACGCATCCCAAGCTGGTCGAGGAGCTGGGCGCGAGCAACATGGGGCTAGGTCTTCTATCGAAAGTTCTCAAGGGGCTTTTGAGTGAGCGGGTCTCGATTCGCGACAGGGTCTCCATTCTTGAGGCCGTGGCCGACGCAATCACCATGACGAGAGACCCTGTCATGATCGTAGAGCTTGTGAGGATGAAGCTTGGCAGAATGATCTGCATGCAATATCGCACGCCCGAGGGTGAATTGCTCGTATTTGCCGTGTCACCGGATGTGGAGCAGCTAATAAGCAACTCCGTCCAGACGACCGACCAGAGGTCTTACCTTGCGCTCGAGCCGACTATGGCTGAGCAGCTTGTTGGGAAGGTTCGCGCGACCATCGAATCTGTCCAGAGCGAATCCATTCCTGTCGTGTTGTGTTCGGCGAGCATCAGGCGACACCTGCGGTATCTTATTGAGCGTTTCATACCTAATGTTGTAGTGTTATCCCACAACGAGATACCTAACGATCTCAAGATACAATCTCTTGGTGTTATCTCTTTGCAGTAGGGGAGCAAGAACTTGCGCGTCAGGCGATATGAGGCAGAGAACATGGCCACCGCACTCAGGAACATCCGTGAGGACCTCGGGCCAAACGCCTTCGTTCTCTCGACCCGGCGCATCAAGAAAAAGGACAAGTTCGGGCAATTGAGGACGCTTATCGAGGTGAGCGCAGCCTCCGACGTTGTCGAGGTTAAGGCTACGAAGCCCAACATGGAGCCGGCTGCATCGGACCGCAAGGGTGATATGATCGCCTCGCTACAGAGTCAGGTCGATCAGCTGAAGACCGAGCTTATCTCTTTCAGGACGAAGCAGCCGAACGGGTCTCTCGAGTCGATGAGAGAGGATCTATCGGAGATGAGAGATCTGGTTGAGTTGGCAACGGACCAGTGGGCCGATGAGACTGTCAAGAATTACGGCCCCATCCTTAGCGCGCTCTTTCGCCGGCTGACGCGTTCCGATATTGACCGCAGGTTGGCCGCACAAGTGATAGCGATCGCATCAAGGGAGCTCGCCAACTGCTCGGCAATTGGCGAGAAAGAATCGCTGAAGGTTCTCTTCGATGTAATGAAGCGCCAGATGTTGACATCGGGGCCGATCGAGCTGATGGAATCAGGACCAAAAACCGTCTTGCTAGTCGGCCCAACTGGAGTCGGTAAGACAACCACGCTCGCCAAGATCGCCGCCCGGTACTCGATGTTTGAGAAGAAGAAGGTCGGCCTGTTGACCATAGACACCTTCAGAATCGGGGCAGTCGAGCAGCTGAGGACCTATGCGAACATCCTCGAGCTGCCGCTCAAAGTTGCCAACACGCCGGAGCAGATGCAGAAGTTCATAGGGGAATACAGGGACATGGACCTCGTGCTCGTTGACACTGGCGGCAGGAGCCAGAAGGACAGGGTCAAGATGGCAGAGCTGGTAAACTTCGTCGGCGGCCGAGACGATATATATTGTGAGTTGCATCTTCTTTTGAGCTGCGCCACGAAGAATCGTGATTTGGTAGAGATAACCCGAGAGTTTGGGAAGCTTGCGATCGATTACGTGCTGTTTACCAAGCTCGATGAGTGCAACACCTTCGGTGGGATATTCAACGAGGTCTTGTGGACGCACAAGCCCGTGAGCTACCTCACGACGGGGCAGAATGTCCCTGACGATATTGAGGTGGCCGATGCGGGTCGAACAGTGGAGTTGGTCTTGATGAACAGCCTCACCAAGAGGCAGACCCGCTCCGTACGCAAGGGCAACGGATGATGAGCGATCAGGCCTTGAGATTGCGGCAGATGGTGGCCCACGAACGCCGCAAGTCTGCGCTTGACAGTGGCTCCGAACTTGGGCCCCTTGCCAAGCTGGCTCTGCAAGAGAGCTCGCGTCGTGCCAGAGCAAGAGTGGTGGCAATAACGAGCGGAAAGGGCGGGGTTGGCAAGACTGTCATTACAGCGAATCTTGCCCTGTCATTCGCTATGGATGGCAAGCGAGTGATGCTGCTCGACGCGGACTTTGGGTTGGCGAACCTCGACGTTGTTCTGGGGGTTCGCGCCGAGCAAGACATTCGGGACGTGGTTTCGGGCAAGTCGAGCATTGCAGATGTGATTGTTGAGGGCCCGGAGGGGCTGAGGCTGATCCCGGCCGGCTCTGGAATACGCTCCCTGGCGAACCTCACTCAGTCTCAAGTAACAAGCCTTCTAGACGAGGTTTTAGGCTATGACGAGCACGCTGATATGTTCTTCATCGACACGGCGGCCGGCATTGCAGCCGGGGTCGCCGGCATCCTCCTGTCGGCGGACGAGATTATCATTGTGGCCCAGCCCGAACCGACCGCGGTCCTTGACGCATACGCAGTCATAAAGACGCTCGTCGCCGACCGACCTGATGCGGATATATATATTGTAGCCAACTGTGTCGCCTCTGACCAGCAAGGCTTGACGGTTTTCAACAACCTTCAGAACGTTTCGGAGAGATTCTTGAGCAAGAATCTGATTTACGCCGGCTCGATTCCGCTCGATGCGCGACTCAAGGACGCTGTCAAGATGCGCAGGCCCAGTCTGACTGAGTTTCCCAACTCTCCTTTCAGCATCGCGATACGAAAGTTGGCCAGGACACTCGATCGAGTGGATAATGGAGACAATCGGCTCAGTGGCGGTATCTCGGGCTTCTTCAGCCGCATGATCGGCACAGGCGCATCGTGAAAGATTCTCAGGTCAACGGCCCCGTAACTGGCTCCGAGAAGCGCGCAGTGAAGCCGGATGCAAAGGGACCGGTTAAGCTGGCTCAGGGCAAGATGGGTGCGCTTCTTTCGGCTGTCGCCGGGGCCATCGTGCTGGCGTTCTCAGTATCACAGCAAATGGACCTCATTGATACTGTGCGCTCTTTGGCAACGTCAGTGCTCGTCTTCTGGTTTCTGGGATGGTCCTGCGCTTTTGCCATAAACTGGCATCTTCGGACCGCCCACAAGCGGCAATTGGTCAATGAGCGTGAGAAAGAGGCCGAAGAGAAGAAGGCCGGGGACAAACAGGCCGCATCGCCCAATACGACTGTTGACCAGAACCAAGCCTCTCCTGCATAGTATTGGGTGGTGCAAGAGCAAGGAACATAGGGACACGCGATCATGCCTCGGTTACTGTCGCAAGAAGAGATAGACGCGCTGCTAACGCAGATGCCGGAAGAGTCTGAAAGGGCACCCGGCGGCCCGAAGGGCGCAGCGATGATGCTGGGCAAGAAGGCCCAGCTTTACGATTTCA
>Ga0307379_10000707_pt1 | contig 54763 bp, 48 predicted proteins | sample UN2MG_FD_202237 | JGI IMG/M metagenome (GOLD analysis project Ga0307379, IMG submission 202237) | Soil microbial communities from Risofladan, Vaasa, Finland - UN-2 | ecosystem: Environmental > Terrestrial > Soil > Coastal area > Acid sulfate soil | place: Finland: Risofladan, Vaasa | collected... | reverse complement strand
CACTCGCCCGCCTATGCCCGGGGGGGGGGGAGGGGCGGCCGAGTGGACCGGGCGTCAGGGCGGGGCGCCGGGCGGAATAGGCGGGGCTGTCAGGTTGGCAGGCGGGGCGCAGGGGAAGGAGTGGGTTTGCTCTGCCAATATGGCAGGGGGCGGGGGGGAGAGGCGAGGGGCTGGTGGCTGTAAGCCATTGGCGTGGCAAGACTTTGGTGATGACGGAAGGTCTGGCGAAGGCTAAGGCACGGTTTTTGCTCCCTAGTCGCGCTGGTTGTCAGGGAAATCGGCGAGGCGTGGGCGTGGCTCGCCCGCTGGCCTCCCAGGAGACCTCGCAAGGCGCGTTGAGAAAGGAGTGGGAAGAGGATGGCAACGAAGCTGATCCCGCTGGGCGACCGGCTGCTCGTGGAACGGCTCGAGGCGGAGGAGAAGACGGCCGGCGGCATCGTGCTGCCCGATACGGCGAAGGAGAAGCCGATCCAGGGCAAGGTCGTGGCCGTCGGCGAAGGCCGCCGCACCGAGGAGGGAAAGCTCGTCCCGATGCAGGTGAAGAAGGGCGACAAGATTCTCTTCGGCAAGTACTCGGGCTCCGAGGTGAAGCTCGACGGCGAAGAGTATCTCATCATGAAAGAAGATGACGTGCTGGCCATCGTCCAGGGCTGATGGGCCGAGGGCCAGCGGAACCTACAGGCACTTTCGGAGGAAGAGAAACCGATGCCAGCCAAGCAACTCGCGTTCGATCAGGAAGCCCGTGAGGGCATTCGCCGGGGCGTGAAGATCCTGGCCAAGGCCGTCAAGATCACCCTGGGGCCGCGCGGCCGCAATGTCATCCTCGAAAAGAGCTGGGGCGCCCCCACCGTCACCAAGGACGGCGTGACGGTCGCCAAAGAGATCGATCTCAAGGACAAGTTCGAGAACATGGGCGCCCGGCTCGTCCGCGAGGTCGCGTCGAAGACGAGCGACATCGCGGGCGACGGGACGACGACGGCGACCGTGCTGGCCGAGGCCATCTTCGAGGAGGGCCTGAAGAACGTCGCCGCCGGCGCCAACGCCATGCTCCTCAAGCGCGGCATTGACAAGGCGGTCGAGGCCATCGTCGAGCGCCTCAAGAAGATGTCCATCCCCGTGAAGGGCAAGAAGGAGATCGCGCAGGTCGGCTGCATCGCGGCCAACAACGACACCGAGATCGGCACGATGATCGCCAACGCGATGGAGAAGGTTGGCAAGGACGGCGTGATCACGGTCGAAGAAGGCAAGACGATGGAGACCGCGGTCGAGTGGGTCGAGGGCATGCAGTTCGACCGCGGCTACCAGAGCCCCTACTTCGTGACCGACGCGGACACGATGGAGGCGGTGCTCGAGGACGCGTACGTCCTGATCCACGAGAAGAAGATTTCGAGCGTGCAGAAGCTGATTCCGCTGCTCGAGAAGATCGCGCGGAGCGGCAAGCCGCTGGTGATCATCTGCGAAGAGGTCGAGGGCGAGGCCCTGGCCACGCTGGTGGTCAACAAGCTGCGCGGCACGTTCAAGTGCGCGTGCGTCAAGGCCCCCGGCTACGGCGACCGCCGCAAGGCGATGCTCCAGGACGTCGCCATCCTCACGGGCGGCAAGCCGATCTTCGAGGACCTCGGGATCGAGCTCGACAAGATCGAGCTGGGCGACCTCGGCCGCGCGAAGAAGGTGGTGATGGACAAGGATAACACCACCATCATCGAGGGCGCGGGCGAGACGGCCGCCATTCAGGGCCGCATCAAGCAGATCAGGAACGAGATCGAGAGCACGACGAGCGACTACGACCGCGAGAAGCTCCAGGAGCGCCTGGCCAAGCTGGCCGGCGGCGTGGCCCAGATCAACGTGGGCGCGGCCACCGAGGTCGAGATGAAGGAGAAGAAGGCCCGCGTCGAGGACGCGCTGCACGCCACCCGCGCCGCGGTCGAGGAAGGCATCCTGCCCGGCGGTGGCGCCGCACTGGTCCGCGCGGCCGAGTGCCTCGCCGATCTGAAGCTCAAGGGCGACGAGCGGGTTGGCGTGGACATCGTGCGCCGCTCCCTCGTGGCGCCGATGAAGCAGATCGCCGACAACGCCGGCCTCGACGGCGCGGTCGTCCTCGAAAAGGTCAAGGACATGAAGGCCACCGAGGGTTACGACGCGCTGGCGGACAAGTATTGCGACCTGGTGGACGCGGGGATCATTGACCCGACGAAGGTCGTGCGCTGCGCCCTCCAGAATGCCTCGAGCGTGGCTGGCCTGCTCCTGACCACCGACTGCCTGGTCGCCGAGATTCCCGAGAAGAAGCCGGGCCCTGGCGGCCCCGGCGGCCCGGGCGGCGAATACGGCGGCGGCGGCGACTTCTAAACACCCCGGAGGGCACTTGTGATGCCAAGCTACGACTTCCGCTGCCTGGAGTGCAAGAAAGCCTTCAGCGCAATGATGACCTGGGCGGAGTTCGACAAGCGCAAGCCCAAGTGCCCCAAGTGCGGCAAGCGCAAGGTCGAGCAGGTCTACGGCGAGGTGCTCGTCAAGACGAGCAAGAAGTCCTAGGCCCCGACCGCCTGTTGTTCCTCACCACGCCGGCGTCTCGCATCCCCGCGAGGCGCCGGCGTGCTCGTTTCCCCCGTCGCTTGACAATGCCCGGAGGGGGGGATAGACTACCGGGGCGGCGACCACGGCGCACCTGCGAGACCGAGAGACGGCGCGATGCCCCACGACAAGGGCGACGAGCGAAACCACGCAACCGAGCACGACCCGTCGCTGGCTCGCGGCCTGCGGACGCGGCTGGAGGTGGCCGTGCCCCTGGCGGCCGGCTTCGTGGTGCTGCTGAGCAGCTTCGTGGTGCTCTGGCTGTGCTACCCGCTGCTGTTCGAGCACTCGGGGCTCGCGACGGTGCAGGAGGTCGAACGGCGGGTCACCTGGGTGTTCACGGTCGGAGGGGCGTTCACCCTGGTGGCACTCGTGGCGGCCATCATCCTGGCCGAGTGGATCGCGCGTCCGTTGCGCACGCTTGTGTCCCAGGTGGAGTCGGCGCGCCGCATCACGGGCGAGCACGCGCCGGCGCGCGCCCCCGGGCCCGATTCCGACCTGGTGCACGGCGCGCTGAAGGACGCCGTGAACTCGCTGGCCGCCCTGGTGCACGACGGCTACACGCTGCGGAGCCTGGAGGGCGGCGTGGTGACGCTGGACCAGGCGGGGATCGTGACGAGCCTGAGCCCGGTGGCCGAGCGCGTGCTGGGGTGGCCGGCGGGCGAAGCCATCGGCCGCCCCCTCCGCGACCTGTTGCCCGCGGACCCCGTGAATGCCGCCTTTCTCGCCTCGGTGGGCGAGACGCTGGCCGGCGGGGGCGGCGCTTCCTCGGCCGAGACGACGGTGCGGACGCACGACGGGCGCACCGCCCGCCTCGGCTACACCGTGTCGCTGCTGCGCGACGAGGCACGCGCCCGGCTCGGCATCGTGCTGACCTTCAAGGACCTGGCCGGGCAGAAGGCCGCCGAGCAGATCGTGCGCCGGGCCGAGAACCTGGCCGTCCTCGGCACCATGGCCTTCCGCCTCGCCCACGAGATCGGGAACCCCCTCACCGCCATCTCCGGCCTCGTCGAGCTCATCGGCGACAGCTCGCCGCCCGACTCGCCCAACCGCGAGCACTGCAGGACGGTGCTGGAGTCGATCGAGCGCCTGAAGCGCCTGTCGCGCGAGCTGCTCACGTTCGGCCGCCCCGAGCCACGCCAGGTGGAGCCGGTGGACATCAATGAGCTGGTGCGCCGCACCGTGGCTCTGTGCCGCCACGACCCCGACACCCGGGGGATCGAGGTCCGCGAGGACTACGCGGCCGACCTGCCGCTGGTGCCCGGCGACCGCGAGCGCCTCGCCGAGGTGGTGCTCAACATCCTGCGGAACGCCTACCGCGCCGTGTGCAAGGGCGGGGGCGAGATCGCGTTGACCACGCGCTCCGCCGGCTCCGTCGTGGCCATCGCCATTCGCAACACCGGTTCCCCCATCCCCCCCGAGGTTCAAGCGCGGCTCTTCACCCCTTTCTTCAGCACGGAGCGCCAGGGGACCGGGCTGGGCCTGGCCATATCGCAGCAGGTGGTGCGGGCGCACGGCGGGCGCATCCTGGTGGACAGCGGCCCGGAGCGGGGAACCACATTCACGGTCGAGCTCCCGGTCGCCGGCCCCGCGCCCGAGGCCGTGGAGCCGTAGTCGGCGGCGATGGGCCGCCGTCGCCGGAGCGGGGGGTTCTGCGCGGGGGCTCCTATTGGGCAGGCACTCATGGACGGGCGAATCCTCGTCGTAGACGACGACCCCCACGTGCAGTACACGCTGCGCGAGACGCTGAAGGCGAAGGGGTTCGACACCGCGGTGGTGTCGAGCGCCGAGACGGCGATCGAGCGGCTGCGGGCCGAGCCGTTCGACCTGGTGCTGCTGGACGTGATGCTGGAAGGCATGGGCGGGATGAAGGCCCTGCCGCTGATCGTGCGGGCCGACCCGGACCTGCCGGTGATCCTGATGACCGCCTACGGCTCGCGCGAGATGGCCTACGAGGCCATCCAGAAGGGCGCCTACGACTTCTTCGAGAAGCCGTTCAAGATCGAGGAACTCACCATCGTGGTCCGCCGCGCGCTCGAGCGGCGCCGGCTGGTCCGCGAGGTCTCCGCGCTCACCCGCCGCCTCGGCGCCGAGGCCCGCATCGAGAACCTGATCGCCCAGAGCCCCGTCATGAAGCCCGTGCTCGACAGCCTCTCGGCTGTCTTCAGCACCGACGTCCTCGTGCTCCTGCTCGGCGAGAACGGCACGGGGAAGACCCTGCTCGCCCGGGTCGTCCACGACAACAGCCCCCGGCGGGCCGGCCCCTTCGTCACCGTGTCGTGCGGCGCGCTGCCCGAGACGCTGCTGGAGAGCGAGCTGTTCGGCTACGAGGCGGGGGCCTTCACCGGCGCGCTCAAGCGCAAGCCAGGGAAGTTCGAGCTGGCCGAGGGCGGGACGGTTTTCCTCGACGAGATCGGCGACCTGTCGCTCTCCACCCAGGCCAAGCTCCTCCGCGTCATCGAGCACCACGAGTGCGAGCACCTCGGGGGCACAGAGACCCTCCACCCCGACGTCCGCATCATCGCCGCCACCAACCAGGACCTCGAGAAGGCCGTCGGCGAAGGCTCGTTCCGCCAGGACCTCTACTACCGCCTCAACGTCTTCCCCGTCTACCTCCCGCCCCTGCGCGACCGCAAGGAGGATGTCCTGCCCCTCATCGAGCACTTCGTCCGACGGCACACGCGCACCCACCACAAGCGCATCAGCGGCTTCTCCCCCGACGCCGTCCAGTTGCTCCTCGCCTACAACTGGCCGGGAAACGTGCGCGAGGTGGACCACGCCGTCCAGCAAAGCGTCCTGCGGGCCACGAGCGAGACGATGGACGCCTCGTGCCTGCCCACGCAGGTCACCACCTACAAGCTCCGGGTGCCCGACAAGCCGGCGATCCCGCCCGGCAGTTCGCTCGACGACTTGCTGGCCGGCGTCGAGCGGCAGCTCATCGAGGACGCGCTGAAGCGCACGGGCGGCGTGCAGAAGCGGGCCGCCGGGCTTCTCCGCGTCACCGAGCGCAGCCTCTGGCACCGCGTGAAGAAGCACGGCATCAACGTCGGCGAAATCAAGGAGCCGCCCGAACAGGCGTGAGAGGACGAGTGCCCATCGCCCAGCGCATCCTCGACACCCCGTCGCCCCTCGGCCGCATCCCCCCCGAGTTCCTCGCCGCGGCCCTCGCCGCCTTCGAGGCCGCCGCCGAGTAGGAGCGGCCCGATGCCCCGCCGATGGGTTTGACACGGCGCGGGGCGCGGTGTAATCTGCTCTCCAATCGCACGGGCACGGGACGCCGGGAGGCAGGCAGGGGGATTCACCATGGCAGACCAGGTTCGCGTGGGCTTCGTCGGCTGCGGGGGCAACGCTCAGGGGCACATGCGCCAGGTGGCGGGGTCACATCTTCATTTGGCACCGGGCGGCCAGGTGCGAAATGAAGATGTGACCCCTTTGGCACGCATCGTGGGCGTGTGCGACGTGTCGGAGGCGGCAGCGCAGAAGGCCGCCGAGCAGTTCGGCGCCCAAGCCTTCCCCAGCCACAAGGCGATGCTCGACGCCGGCGAGCTCGACGCCGTCTACATCTCCGTGCCGCCCTTCGCCCACGGGGAGATCGAGCTGGACGTGCTCGATTGCGGCCTGCCCTTCTTCGTCGAGAAGCCCGTCGCGCTCACGCTCGAGCTGGCCCAGCGGATCGCCAGCCGCGTCCGCGAGACCAACACCCTCACCTGCGTGGGCTACCAGCTCCGCTACACCGCGGCGGCCCAGGCCACACGGGCGTTCCTGGCCGACAAGACGGTGGGCATGGCCGTCGGCCGCTACTGGCGCCCCTCGGGCCGGGGCAACTCCTGGCTCCAGCAGTGGGCGAAGAGCGGCGGCCAGGTCGTCGAGCAGGCCACCCACACGATCGACATGATGCGGTTCCTCTGCGGCGACGTCACCGAGGTCCACTGCCTCCAGGCCAACCGCACGCTCAAGGAGATTGACTGCCCCGACCACAACGTGCTCGCCCTGAAGTTCGCCAGCGGCGCCCTCGGCGCCCTCACCACCTGCTGGGCCTTCGAGGGGTGGGACGGCAATGTCGTGGACATCTTTTTCGACCGCTATCGCATCGCCTGGAGCGTGGGCGCGCCCACGATCACCCCCGCCTGCGAGGCGTTCGCGGTGGACGCCGCGCTCGGCAAGTCCATTGACGAGGTGTTCGTCGAGGCCGTGCGGACGGGCGACCGCTCGGGCATCCTCACGCCGTATGAGGACGCGGTGAAGAGCCTCGCCGTGTCGCTCGCGGCCAATGCCTCGGCCCGCGCGGACCAGCCGAAGCGCCTGACCTCACTGTAGGCGCCCGCGCCTGCGGCGACGGGCCAGGAGCCCCAGCGCCAGGCCCAGCACGGTCACAGTGGCCGGCTCCGGGATCACTTGGAACTCGGTCAGGCCGGCCATGTAGTGCTGCATGATCTGGCCGTCGGTCAGGGCCTCTCCGTAGATGCTCGTCTCGTCCAGCATGCCCGTGAAGAAGAACCAGCCGCCGTTCGTGCTCGGCCACGTGCCGCCCGCGTAGCCCGTGCCCAGGTAGTAGTTGTAGGTGGTGTTGTAGCCGAACTCGGCGAACACCTGCTGTCCGATGAGCGTGCCATCGAGGTAGAGGTACTCGGTTCCGTTGTTGTAGACGTCCACCAGGTGGTGCCAGTCGCCGTCATTGTAGGCGCTGGCAGAGATGATCTGGTGCGCCGCATCGGCGCCGCCGTGCCAGATCATGCTGGCGCGGACAAGGCCCGCGGTGTCCACGTAGATGGCTGCGACATATCCGTCCGACGGCGCGCCTCCCCCGGGGGTGGCTGTGCCTCCGACGTGGCCCAGGATCACGCCATCGCCGGTGGTCTGGAACCAGGTCTCGAAGGAGAGCGTGTAGGCGTTCGTTGACCCGCTCGTCGGATAGGCGCCGAAGGGGGCGGTGGGGAGCGGAATGTAGTCGCTCGTGCCGTTGAAGCTCGCGGCCTTGCCCGGGGCGCCGAGCAACTGGCTGGGGACCAGCGTCACGCTGCCGCGGTAGGTCGCGGGATTGCCGTCGGCCGAGTCGGCCACCGTCGCCCCGTCCGCGCTGCTCGCGTCGTTGTACCGATAGTAGGCATCCGAGCCGTCGGCCAGGACAAGCTGGTGGTACGGCTGGGTCGGCGGCTCTAAGCGCGCGGCGTAGTGCGCCTGAACGCGCGTCTCGGAGAGAGCGTAGTTGTAGATCGCCACCTCGTCCACGTAGCCCGGGAAATGGTCGTGCTGCTCGCCGTAGCCGATGTAGAGCAGGTCGCTGTTCGCGCCGGGGGTGCCGGTCCGCGTCGCGGTGGCATCCGGGTTGCCATTGATGTAGATCGTCGCGGCGTTCCCCGATACCGTGGCCACGACGTGAGTCCAGACGTCGAGGCCGATGCTCGTGTTGCTCACGAAGTTCAGCACGCTCCCGCCGCTGCTGTCGTACTCTTGGAACAGGATGTGTCCGGCGGCGCCGTTCTCCTCCCACACCCCGTAGTTCCTGCGGCTCGGGCCCGCGGCGGTGGCCCCCTTGCCCACAATCCGCTGCCAGTCGTTGGCCTCGGCGGTCTTCCTGTACCAGAACTCGATGGTGATGTCGCCGATGAGGTCGAGTGCGGCCGCATCGGGGGCCGTCACCGTCGCATTCGAGCCGTTGAGCCACACCGAGGTATCTGGATTGCCCAGGATCGCCCCCGGCTTCCCATAGTCCCCCGCCGCAAGGTTGTTGTACGTCCCGTTCGCCGCGTAGCTCGACGAGTCGAGGGCCGTTGTGCCACTCGCTTCCCCAAGGCGGTAATACCGAATGGGGTTGTCGGCGAGCACCGCGGCGTCGTAGAGACCTCCCGACGCCATGCCTCCAAGGCCGGCCAGAAGAACCACCACCACGACCATGCCCACCACGCCCTGCGGCCTCATCGCGGGGGCCGGCCGGCCAGGGCACAGGCGACGCGAGGCTCGCCCCCGCGCTAATGGGCTGCCCCCCTTCCGGCGGCGCCGGCGCGCGACCAGGCTAAGAAGCCCCAGCGCGCCGAGGGTGAGGGTGCCCGGCTCGGGGACGAGGTAGCTGCCGAGCTGGTAGTGTGCCAGGATGTCGGCCTCGCCGAGGATGCTGGAGTAGATGGCCACCTCGTCAAGGGTGCCGATGAAGAAGTTCATGGCCTGGGCGGAGTTCGAGCCGAGCATCCAGCGGTCGCCGCCGTTCCACATGTTGACGACGGGCGCGGGGCTGCCCTCCATCAGCCCGTCCACGTAGAGCTTTATCTCGTCGCTGTTCATGGCGGTGCTGACGACGTGGTACCACACGTCGGGCTCGACCATCGTGGTGCCGGTGACGATGCGCTCGCCGCCGCTCAGGTCGTAGAGATACGCCTGGAAGTACCCGTTGTTGATCCGCAGTTGATGGGACCATTGAGCGCCGGGGCCGCTGGCGTTGGTGCGCACGATGATGCTCTGGTTGATCGTGCTCTCGGTCCTCACCCAGGCCTCGAGGGTGTAGGCGGTCGGCGAGGAGGCGTCCGCGATGTCCACCCGCTGGCTCACGCCGTTGAGCCGCACCGCGGTGTTTCCATCGAGCTGGTTCCCGGGGATGCCGAGGACACCGAGCGTGGGAGTGTTCATGTAGACGCCATTCTGGCTGCCGTCGGCCGTGGCAAGGTCCACGGCGAAGACGGAGCCGCTGGGCTCGGCGTGGCGCAGGTAGATGTGGGGGTTGTCCGACATGACGAGCTGGGCGTAGGGCGAGCTGAGGTCGAAGCCCGGCGCGCTGCCGAGCTGCTTGACCGTGAAGGCGTTGAGGATCGGGCTCTTGTCTGTGGCCGTGCCGCCCGGCGACAGGGTGAAGTTGAGCTGGGAGGAGGTGGCGGGGACGGTGACGGAGTAGACGGCCCCAACGGTGGGGCTGGGGTTGCCGCTCCAGCCGCCCGTGGTCTCGTTGGTGTCGTACCCGGCCACGGCCTGGGCGCCCTGCACGTTGATGTCGAAGGTCCTCTGGTTCGGGGCCTTCCAGAAGTTCTCCGAGAACAGCAGTTGCAGTGCGTACTCCTGGCCGAAGACGCTCGGCACGCTGATGCTGACCGAATTGGGGCTGGCCGCCCAGCGGATGTTCCACATGATGGTCTCGAGGTTATTCGCGTCGGTCGTGCCGCCGTACTCGGGCTTCGTGCCCCAGTTCGTGGCGGTGTTCTGGGCCGTGATGACGATGCCCTGGCCGGCCGCGGTCGCGTCGTTCACGAACGTCGCCGAGCCGACGGTGAGCGTGGGGCCGGCGAGGTCCACCGCGTAGGTGAGGCCCGCGAGGTCGATCCCGCCCGGGCCGGTGAAGGTCCCAAGCGTCCCGAAGTTGATCACGGCGCCGTGCGCCGTCGTGACGCCCAGGAACAAAGCCACAGCCCACAACACCGCGCCGCTACGTTTGCCCGTGCTGGACATGGGCAACCTCCTTTCCCTGCCGGAGTCTTCCGGCCGACTTGGGTTGAGCGGATCCGAATCCACCATCGGACCTATGACAGCGGCCACTAAGATCGCGCGCCGGCGCCCGATTGTCAAGGTGCAACCTCGGTTCGAGTCCTGGTCGGGGAGTCGATGGCCGTTGGGCCACCCGCTTCCCCAAGGCGGTAGTACCGAATGGGGCGGTCGGCCAGCACCGCGTCGTCGTGGAGACCTCCCGACGCCGCGCCTCCAGGGCCAGCCAGAGGAACCGCCAGAACCACGGCCACCATGCCCTTCGCTCTCACCCGCCGGTCCTCCAGAAAGGGGGGCCTAGCGGCACAAGCTCCTCACACATTTGAAGTGATGCCGCGCAATTACCGTGCCGCTCTCGATGCGTACGCGTCCCGCCAGAGCCATATCATGCATCCACGTGTAAGTGTTGTGGCCTTAGATAGTTACGGCTATCAACAACTCGCAGGCGCCTCGCGCCCGAGTCACGTGCTTCACCTTCCCGAGCCAAGATGTTGACGCCTGGCAACATGGTTTCATTGGCCCATTCGTGACTCAGGACGTAAGTAGCCGTCGAACAGATACTTACGGAGTGTTGACGTCTGGCAACATGCGCGTGGGGGAATCAACACGTCCGAGGGCCTTGGGCGCTCCGTCGGGCTGGTGGTGTTGACACTTGACATCTCCGCCACAACGGGCTACGATCCGCATCGCGGTCCACAGCCGGGCTCACAGGCTCTGCGAGGGGAAACAGCGATGGCAGATTCCACGGGCGTGTGGTTCCTCCTTCTGCTCATGGTCGCCGCCAGTGCTGGGGCGGGCAGCCCAAGGCCCGCTCGCCTCTACGTGTCGCCCGACGGCAACGACGCGTGGTCGGGGCGGAGCCCGCGTCGCTCGATCCTCGGCGGCAAGGGCGGGCCGTTTGCCACCGTCGCCCGCGCGCGCGACGCCGTTCGCGAGCTGCGCCGGGCCGAGGGCGGGCCGAAGAAGCCCGTCGTCGTGTCGCTGCGCGGCGGCACGCATCGTCTCGCCGAGCCGCTGGTCTTGACGCCCGAGGACTCCGGCACCACCGACTGCCCGGTCATTTACCGGGCCTATCGCGACGAGCAGCCCGTCCTCAGCGGCGGCGCAACGATCACTGGCTGGAAGGAGACGAAGGTCAACGGCCAGCGGGCCTGGCAGGCCGAGCTGCCCGAGGTGAAGGAGGGCAAGTGGTATTTCCGCCAGCTCTTCGTCAACGGCCAGCGCCGCTCCCGCACCCGCCTGCCCAAGCAGGGGCTCTACCACTTCGCCGGCTTCCTCGGCGACGATGGCAAGCTCCCGTGGAACAAGGGGCAGCAGGCGATGAAGTTCGCCGCCGGCAACCTCAAGGCGTCGTGGGCAGGCCTGAATGACGTCGAGATCATCGCGCTCCATCTCTGGGCCGAGTCGCGCCTGCCGCTCGCGAGCGTGGACGAGAAGGAAGGCGTCGTCACCTTCACGCGCAAGAGCGTGTTCAAGCTGGCTGAGGACTTCAAGGCCGACCCCGGCCGCTACTACGTCGAGAATGTCGCCGAGGCCCTCGACACCCCCGGCCAGTGGTATCTCGACCGCCGGGCACCCGGAGCTGGCGACGGGTCGGGCGTCCTCACCTACCTGCCGCTCGAGGGCGAGAGGCTGGGCAAGACCGAGATCGTCGCGCCGTGCCTCGTCCAGCTCGTGCGCATTGTGGGGGATCCAGAGGCCGGGCTGCGTGTCAGCCACGTCCGCTTCGAGGGCCTCATCTTCGCCCACACCGAGTGGACGCTCCCGGCCGACAAGGCGGGCGACGGCCAGGCCATCACCAGCGCCCCGGGCACCCTCTGGCTCCAGGGGGCCGAGGAGTGCGCCATCTGCGACTGCACCATCGAGCACGTCGGCGGCTACGGCATCGAGCTCGTCAAGGGCTGCAAGGGAAACCAGATCGTCGGCAACGACATCTGGGACCTCGGCGCCGGTGGCATCAAGCTCGGCCACGACAGCCACTTCTCCACAGTCACCGACAACGTCATCACCGAGGGCGGCCGCATGTTCCCCAGCGCCGTCGGCATCTGGATCGGCCACAGCGGCGACAACACGGTTTCCCACAACCACATCTGCGACCTGTTCTACACCGGCATCAGCGTCGGCTGGACCTGGGGCTACGCCCCCAGCAAAGCCGTCCGCAACGCCATCGAGTACAATGAAATCCACAACCTCGGCCAGGGCGTGCTCAGCGACATGGGCGGCATCTACTCCCTCGGCGTCAGCCCCGGCACCCGCCTCACCCACAACCTCATCCACGACGTCGTCTCCCACGCCTATGGCGGCTGGGGCCTCTACACCGACGAGGGCAGCAGCGGCATGGTCCTCGAAAACAACGTCGTCTACAACACCAAGACCGGCGGCTTCCACCAGCACTACGGCCGCGAGAACATCGTCCGCAACAACATCTTCGCCTTCGCCAAAGTCGGCCAACTCCAGCGCACCCGCGACGAGGACCACATCTCCTTCACCTTCGAGCGCAACATCGTCACCTGGACCGAGGGGCCGCTGCTCCATGGGAGTTGGCGGAATGGCAAGTTCATCTTCGACCACAACCTCTACTGGCAGGCGGCGGGCAAGCCCTTCGACTTCGCGGGCAAGAGCTTCGCCGACTGGCAGAAGGCGGGCTACGACGTACACAGCCTGGTCGCCGACCCCCTCTTCGTCGCGCCCGACAAGGGCGACTTCACCCTCAAGCCTGCCTCCCCCGCCCTCAAGCTCGGCTTCCAGCCGATTGACCTGTCGGCCGTCGGACCGCGCAGGGCCGGAGGCGCGGCAGGCGAACGGTGAATGGAGGACGGCATGGAACGACGAGCGTTCCTCACGCGGACGGCGGCGAGCGCCGCGGCGGCGATGCTCGGGGCCGGCCTCTCCGCCGCAGAAGACAAGCCCCAGGGAACCGTGAGCCCACCTGTGATCCCCACCGACGTCACCATCACGAAGATCGAGGCCGCCGTGCTCCAGGGCACGAGGCCCCGCGTGGTCGGACGCAACGCGCGGCTTGGCGTTCATGGCACGCACGCGCGGGACCCGATCGCTCGGCTTCACACCGACGCCGGCGTCACGGCCTGGGGGTGGTGCGGCGTGAAGCCCGAGGACGCGCGGAAGCTCGTCGGCAGAAAGCTCCACGAGGCATTCGACCTGCGGACGGGGGTGAACGACGCCTTCACCCACCTCGACTTCCCGCTGTGGGACCTCGCGGGCAGGATCCTCGGGCGACCCGTCTACGCCCTCCTGGGCGGCGCCGGCCGCCACCCCGTGCCCGTCTACGACGGCGCGATCTACTTCGACGACCTCGATCCTGAGACGGGGCGCGACAGGGGCCTTGCCAAGCTGCTCGAGGGGGTGAAGGCGGGCCTCGACGCGGGCTTCCGGGCCTTCAAGGCCAAGATCGGCCGGGGCAACAAGTGGATGGAGAAGGCGGCCGGCTTCCGCCGCGACGTCGAGGCCATCCAGGCCATCCGCGAGATGATCGGCAAGGACGGGAAGCTCATGGTTGATGCCAACAACGGCTACTCGCCCGACGAGGCCCGCGAGCTGATGCGGCAGGCCGGCGGCTGCGACCTCCACTGGTTCGAGGAGCCGTTTCCCGAGGGCGCCGAGCCGTGCCTCGCTTTCAAGAAGTTCCTGAGGGAGGGCGGCTGGCGGACCCTCATCGCCGACGGAGAAGGCTCGAATGAACGCATGCAGGAGCTGACCGAGATTGTCCGCGCCGGCGGCATTGACGTCGTCCAGTTCGACCTGCGCAGCTACAAGCTGACGAAATGGTGGCGCTACCTTCGCCGCCTGGAGGGGACGAAGGCGCTGGCGTCGCCGCACAACTGGGGCTCGCACCTGTCGGGCTACTACATTGCCCAGTTCGGGCGCGGCTGCCCGCGCTTCGCCATGGCCGAGATCGACTCGATGAACATGCCAGCCGTCAGTGCGAAGGGCTACGAACTGCGGGAGGGCGCGATGCACGTGCCCGACACGCCCGGCTTCGGCCTCGAGCTCGACCCGGCCGCCCTCAAGAGCCCTGTCTGGACCGTGGACCGCGGCTGACGGCGGGCACACGGACCCGCTACGTTCCTTGTGAGGAGCCGACATGCCGCCGACCCGAATCATCAACGTCCACACGCATCTCCACAGGAGCCAGGACGTGGACGCCCGCGTGAAGCTCTGGCGCGAGTGCGGCCTGGTGAAGGTCTGCGTCCAGGTGCTCACGGCCGACCCCGCCGACTCGACCTGCGACAACGCGGAGGTGCTGGAGTGGATGCGGAAGTATCCCGACCTCATCCTGGGCTTCGGCTACGTGGAGCTGGGCCCGCGGGCCGACCTGCCCGAACAGGTTGACCGGCTGAAGGAGCAGGGCTTCACGGGGCTGAAGTTCATCGCCCCCTCCGAGCCCTACGACCACGAGCGCTACTACCCGCTCTACGAGCGTGCCCAGACGCTCGGCATGCCCATCCTGTTCCACACGGGCTTCCTGGCCATCTCGCCGAGCGACGGCGCCCGCCGCGTGTCCACCGACAAGATGCGTCCCGTGCGCCTCGACACCCTGGGCCGCGCCTTCCCGAACCTGAGGATGATCATGGCCCATCTCGGTAATCCCGAGTTCCCCGTGGCCCTCTCGATCATTGACTCGTTCAGGAACATCTACGCGGAGTTCTCGGGCCACAGCGGCTCGAAGTGGCGGGAGACGACGCTACGCAAGGTCTTCGCCCCCCTGCCCGGCTCGAACCTGGCGGACCCCGAGGAGAACCAGGCGCTCCGGTGGTTCACCAAGCTCTGCTTTGCCACCGACAACCCCGAGCCGCCCCGCTGGATCGCCCTGAGCCAGCGCCTGATGGACGAGCTTCAGCTCCCGCCCGACCTCCAGGAGCGCTTCTGGTGGCGCAACGCCGCCGAGGTGTTGGGACTGAATGGGATATGAGGGAGATGAATGGCTGGGGAGGGAACCTTTCTGGCAGAAAGGTTCCTTCCCCAGCCCCCATCCTCCAAAGACTCTTGGATTGGGCCACCGGCCGGCGGCTCATTACGGAGCCAAGGCTTCGATGTGCCTCCGGTAGATCGCCTCGAAGGTCCGCACGTCCTCCAGCGTGTCGGAGGCGGGGGACCGGAAGGGTGCGCCGCTCCGCACGCACTCGACGAAGTGCCGCATCTCGGCCTTGTAGGCCCACTCGCGCCCGCCCTCGGGGAAGGTGTGGGTCGTGGACTTGGCGGGCGTGTTGCCGCGGTAGACCTCGACCGTGGCCGGCACGTTGCGGAGGAGGAGCGGCGGGGCCTCCGTCTTGATCCACCCGCCCTCGAAATAGAGCTGCGTGTGCTCCTCCCAGCCGTGGTAGGCCACGGCGCCCGACTCGATGACCGTCTGCACGCCGCCCACCTCGAGCACGACGACACCGAAGTAGCCGCGCTCCCGGTCCAGCTCCACCGCCTTCACCTTCACGTCGCCGCCTGCGTCGAGGAGCCAGCGGACAAGGTTGACGTTGTGGGTGTACTGCTGGAGGTAGCCGAGATAGCCATTGACATGCTCGTCGGGCAGCCACGCGGGATACCTGGGCTGGACGGCGGGATACGGCTCATCCGTCTTGTCCATTGGCGTATCGAGGCCGGCGGTCCAGTCGCCGCAGAAGCCGTGGTTGCGGACGAAGCGCAGCTTGCCCATCTCGCCGCTCTTGCGGGCGTCGTCCACCAGCTTCTTCACCAGCACGTTGCCCGCGTCGTAGCGCTTCATGTAGGCGACCATCAGGCGCTTGCCGCTTCGGCGCTCGGCGTCGAGGATACGCTCGGCCTGCTCGACGCTGACCGCCATCGGCTTCTCCATGAACACGTCCTTGCCCGCCAGCAACAGGTCAATGGCGATCTCGCCCTGGGCGTAGAAGTGCCCCGAGACGCCGACGGCTTCGATGTCGGGGTCCTTTGCCAACTCGGCGTGGCTCGCGTAGAGCTTCGGGATGCGGAAGCGCTCCTGCACCTTCGCTCCCAGCTTCGGGCGCAGCTCGGCGATGGCCGTCAGTTCCACGCCGTCGAGCGACAGGATGTTGGGGATGTGCACCTTCTGCGCCATGAATCCACAGCCGACGTAGCCCATGCGAAGCGTCTGCGGCATTGCCATCTCCTTCCCGCGATTGGGGGTCAGGCCCAGATTCTACACTTTCCTGCTTCGCCATGCCGAGTGGGGAAGTGTAGAATGTGGACCTGACACCCGAGATGGACTTTTCAGCCCCTTGGAGGGCCCGACAGGGACGTAGCGAAAGGCCCTGAGATGTTCCGCCACAAGACGAGCGAAGAAGGAGGTGCCGCGATGGACGTGACGATCGGCGTCGCTCTGTGTCTCAGCGCCATGCTGTGCAGCGCCGGGTTGGCCGGCGAGGCCGGGGAGGCCGCGCCCGAGAAGCTGCCCGCGACCGCGGGGATGCCGATCCTGGCCTGGGGCAGCATTGACGCCGCCCATACGAGCGTAGAGCGCTTCCGGGAGCTGGCCGACGCCGGGTTCAACCAGCACTTCACCTACTCCTACGCGAGCGCCGAGGAGCTGGCGAAGGCCCTCGACGCGGCGAGCCGGGCCGGCGTCAAGGTGCATGCCTTCTACAAGGACATGCTCAAGGACATTCCCGCGACCGTGGCGCGCTTCAAGGAGCACCCGGCCCTGGCGGCCTGGCACCTCCGGGACGAGCCCAGCGCACGGGACTTCGCTCAACTGGCCGAGTGCATCCGGCAGTTCGCGGCGGCGGACAAGAACCCCGACCATTTCTGCTACATCAACCTCTTCCCGAACTATGCCAGCACGGGCCCGAACGGCCAACTGGGCACCGCCAGCTATCGGGAGCACATCGAGCGCTTCGTCAAGGAGGTCCCGGTGAAGGTGATCTCCTTCGACCACTACCCCATCACGGGCAACCGGCTGCGGGCGCAGTGGTACGAGAACCTGGAGATCATCGCCAAGGCGGCGAGGGACGCGGGGAAGCCGTTCTGGGCCTTTGCCCTGTCGGTGGCGCACTACTCGTACCCGGTGCCCACGCTGGCGCACTTGCGCCTGGAGGTGTACAGCGACCTGGCCTACGGGGCGCAGGGGATACAGTATTTCACCTACTGGGCGCCCAAAGGGGCCGAATGGGGGCTGGCCCCCGTCGCGAACGACGGCAGGCGCACGGCCGTCTACGACCTGGTGAAGGAGATGAACCGGGAGCTCCGCGGCCTGAGCGGCGTGTTCGTCGGCAGCCGCGTGCTCTCGGTGGGGCACACGGGGAAGCCGCCCGCTGGGACGGCGGCCTACGCTCCGGCGGCGCCCATCACGGCCCTGCGAACCGAGGGCGAGGGCGCCGTCGTCTCGTTGCTCGCCAGGGACGCACGCCGCTTCCTGGTGATCGTCAACCGCGATTTCAACAAGCCAATGCCGTTACAAGTGGCCTGGCAGGAATCCGCGGCCGTGGCCGCCGTGGCCAAGGACGGCACGCTGACGCGCCTCTCGGCCCGGAAGCGCGAAGCGACCATCCAGCCGGGAGACGTGGAGATTCTGAGCTGGGTGGTGCAACCCTAGCACGGCGACGAGGACGAGGGCGAGTGGGAGCGGTCACTTCTCCACGACGTAGAGATGGTTGTTGCAGGCGACGTAGAGGACGCCGTTGGCGACGATCGGCGTGGCGTGGATGGGGGTGCGGAGGTTGATCTCGGCCAGCACCTTCTTCTCCTTGCTCGCCGCCAGCACCGTGAGCTTGCCGTTCTTGTTGCCGAACCACACCTTGCCGTCGGCCACAAAGGTCGAGCCCATGCAGTCGCGGCCGCCCGTCTCGTGGGTCCAGTAGGGCTTGCCCGTCTCGGCGTCCAGGCAGTGGACGGTCGCCACGTAGTCGGCGACGAAGACCAGGCCGTCGGCGACGGATGGCGTGGCCATCGAGCGGCTGATGCCGGTGTAGCGCCAGAGGACGCCGGTGCTCGAGATGTCGCCCGACCCGTCGCCGGCTCCGGGTGCCCGCGTGGCGTCAATGCAGGTGAGGCAGCCCTTGCCCACGCCGTGGCGCGTATCCTGGCCGACCGTGGTGTAGACCTTGTTGTTGGCGAAGACGACGGTGCCGGTGATCTCGCTGGGGCCTTCGGCGTTCTTGTTGTAGGGCAGCTTCTTGCCGTCGCGGGTGCGGTACTCGGGCGGATTGGCGTCGCACTTCCACACGGTCTTGAGCACCTTGAGCGGCTTGCCGGGCACCTCGACCGGCGTGGGGTCGAAGGCGTAGCAGAAGCCGTCGCCCGCGCCGAACAGCAGGAGCTTCTTGCCGCTGACCTCGGCGAGCGAGGGGGAGGACCAGGTGCCGTGGAATACGGTTGGGGCGATCTTCTCCTCGTCCGTGGCCACCAGCTTGCCCGTCTTCTTGTCGAGGGCGATGATCGTCGGCACCTGCGGCGAAGGGATGTTCTTGTGCGAGAGGTCCACGCCGTTCGATGGGTTCACGTAGACGAGGTCGCCGTGGACGACGACCGAGCACGACGAGGCGTCCTGGGGCCAGGCGTCGAGTTCGGTCATCATGTCGTAGCGCCAGATGATGTCGGCATCGGTCGGCGCCAGCTCGATGGGCTTGACGGGGGCTGGGGGCTGTTCGTCGGGCTTCCCGCCCGGGGGCCGCTTGCCGGGCTTGCGGCGCGTGGCCACGGCGATGTACTCGCCCTCGTCGGTGAACGGCCCGTCGTTGCCGTTGGCGAGGCCGTTGACATCGAGGCAGAGCACGTCGTCGCGGTTGGTGACCAGATAGACGCGGTCGCCCTCGACGGCGGGGGAGGAGCAGATGCCGAGTGCTCGGAAGTCGCCGTTGAAGCTTCGGAGCTGCGCGTACTTCGACACGGCGAGCTGCCAGAGGAACTTGCCCGTGGCCTCCTCGAAGCACATCAGGATGCTGCGGTCGCCCTTGAGGCGCGGGTCGCGTGGCGCCCCGTTGTTCGTGCCGACGAAGACCTTTCCGCCCGAGACCGTGGGGTTGCCATAGGTCTCGGTGCCGAGGCGTGCGGCCCACTTGATGTTCTTCGTCGTGGCGGGGTCAATCTCGTGGCTGCCGTCCTTCCTCCGGCCGGGGTCGAACGACTCGGGGATGCCCTTCTCGTCGGAAACCATGTTCCGGCAGTCGCGCCCGCCCCACTGCGGCCAGTCGGCGGCGAGGGTGAGTGGTGCCAGGACCAGCGCGCAAACACAGGCTGTAGCTCGGCTCTTCAACGTGGTTCTCCGTGAATGATGTGGCTCTTCCATTATAGCGAAGGGGGCAGCCCCAGGAAACCGAGACGCCGTGCTCGGACCCCGACTGGGTCCGATAGGTCCCATACGTCCCATAGGTCCGATGGGACGAATGGGACCTATGGGACCCATGGGACGCACGACGTGCCCCGACGGCGTTAGCGCGGCAGGAATCGCCTCTCAATCTTCGCCACGTAGGTGAAGTGCGGGTTGACGAATTCGGTGGCGCGAGCCTCGAGGACCTGGGCGAGGAGCATGATGCCCTCGGGCTGCGAGACGCCGTAGGATTCCTCGAGCCAGGCAAGCAGCTCGGCGAGGGCGAGGCGGAAGGAGTCCTCGGCGGGCCGCGCGAGGCCGAAGACGCCGATGTGCGTCGCGTTCTCGAAGCGGGGAAAGCGGAGCGACTTCGGCGCGGGCGACGTGACGCGGCAGGTGAGCTGCACCCGCCCCCCGGCCTCGATGCCGCCGGCGCCGCAGATTTCGCCGTCGCCCTGAATGGCGTGCATGTCGCCCACGTGCAAGAGCGCGCCCGGGCACTGGATGCGGATGTGCAGGGTGGCGCCCGTGGTGACCTCCTGTGCGTCGAGGTTGCCGGCCCACACGCCGGCCCAGCCGTTGTGGTGCCGCTCGCGTGCGGGCGCGACGCCGACGAAGCCGAGCATGGGCCGAAGCGGCAGCAGGAGCGAATCGCTCCAGCGGATGCCGTCCTTCGTGATCTCGACGAGCTTCTCGCACGGCCCGCACTTCAGGCCGCGCGGCGTCGCGTCGGTGCCGCCGCCGAACTTCGTGTAGCCGACGGGGTCCACCTCGATGGGGCCGATCTCGACGCTGAGCATGTCGCCGGGCCTGGCGCCCTCGACGAACACGCAGCCGCTCGCCGGGTTGCCGCCGCGGAGGCGCTTGCGCCAGGCCTCCTGCTCCTCGGGCGGCAGGCGGTCAATCCACGGCCCTGCGTTGATCTGCGTCTGCACCTCGAACGTCTCGCCCGGCTCCACCCGATGCGTCACGGGGTTGTCCGGGCCGGTTTCGCAGTAGAGCACTTCGTTGCCGACATGTTGCATCTTCGGTCTCCCTCTGGGAAAGGCTTCGCGCCCTATATGGTTAGCAGGAAGGTTGGGCCAGGTCAAGCGCGCTTGCGCGCCGTTGGGGAACTGACATGATAGGTGCTGTGGAAGCTCCGAGGGCATCACTCAGGCACAGAGGAGAAGCGGCCATGACGCAGGAGAGAGCCTCGTCGCGTCGGGAGTTCTTGAGCACGAGCAGCAAGGTGGCCGCCGCCTCTGCCCTCGCGGGCGTGGCCCTGCCGCCGGTCTATGCGGCAGACGACAACACGATTCGCCTGGCACTCATCGGCTGCGGCGGGCGCGGCGGCGGGGCTGCGGCGAACGCCTTCGAGGCGCCCGGCGGCCCGGTGAAGCTGTGGGCGATGGCCGACCTCTTCGAGACCCGGCTCAAGGGCTCCCACAACCACCTGAGCCAGAAGTTCGCCGACAAGGTGGACGTGCCGCCCGAGCGCCGCTTCCTCGGCTTCGACGCCTACAAGAAGGCGATTGACTGCCTGAAGCCGGGCGACGTGGCGATGCTGACCGGCTACGCCGGTTTCCGCCCCGCACAGCTCGAGTACGCCGTCGAGAAGGGCATCAATGTTTTCATGGAGAAATCGTTCGCGGCCGACCCGCCCGGCGTGCGCCGCGTCATCCAGGCGGGCGAGGCCGCCGGGAAGAAGAACCTGAAGATCGCCGCGGGCCTGATGTGCCGCCACTCCGTCGCCCGACAGGAGTTGATCAAACGCATTCGCGACGGCGCGCTTGGCGACCTCCAACTCATCCGCGCCTACCGCATGGAACCCGTCGGCCCCATGGGCCGCAAGCCCGAGGGCGAGAAGGAGCTCTTCTGGCAAATCCGCAACTTCACCCGCTTCTACTGGGTCTCGGGCGGACTCTACGCCGAGATGGACATTCATCAGATTGACGAGCTCTGCTGGCTGAAGGACGCCTTGCCCGTCGCCGCCCACGGCGTCGGCGGTCGCGCGGCGAACAGCACCGACTGTAGCCAGAACCTCGACTCGTTCTCCGCCGAGTGGACCTTTGCCGACGGGACCAAGGCGACCGACGTGGTGCGCTACCTCCGCAACTGTCACATGGAGTTTGCCACCTACGTTCACGGCACCAAGTGCGCGGCCCAGTTCTCCGGCAGCGGCCACGCGGGGACGGCCATCCTCTACAAAGACCAGCGGATGACCCGCGACAACATCGCGTGGAAGGCCGACAAGGAGCAGTTCACCCCCTGGCAGGCGGAGTGGAACGTGCTCCTCGACGCGATCCGCAAGGACAAGCCGCACAACGAGGCCAAGCGCGCCGCCCTGTCGAACCTCGCGGACATCATGGGCCGCGCCGCCATTCACTCCGGCAAGATCATCACCTGGGACGAGGCCATGGCCTCCAAATTCCAGTTCTGTCCCAACATGGACACCCTGACCCCCGACTCGGAGCCGCCAGTGAAGCCCGACGCCCAGGGCCGTTACCCCGTGCCCATCCCCGGCGTCTGGACCGAGATCTAGCCAGGGACCCGCGCAGGCGATGCGAGGGGGGGCATTCAGAGCGGGAGGGAGCTGCCGAGGCCGCGGAGCCGGGCGTTGGCGAGCACGCGGCGGGCGGCACAGAGGTCCTGGACGGCGAGGCCGACGGACTTGAAGAGGGTGACTTGGCCAGGGGACTGGCGGCCCGGCCTCGTGCCGGCCAGGATTTCGCCGAGCTCGGCCCAGATGTGCTCGCGGCCAATCAGGCCCTCCACCATCGGGATGAGGAGGTCGCCCGCCTCGGCCAGGGCGGCGGGCCGGTGGTCCACGACCACGCGGGCGCGCCGCACGGTCTCCCCCGGAATCTCGCGCACGGCAGGCTTGTAGGAGCCGATGGCGTTGATGTGGGCGCCGGGGGCAAGCTCCGCGTCGGCGAAGACGGGGACCGTGGACGTGGTGGCCGTGCACACGATGTCGGCCTCGGCCAACGCATTGGCGGAGGAGGGGACCGGCTCGATCGGGACCCCGAGGCGCTCGGCCATCTCGAGGGCGAACGCCGCGGCGCGGGCCGCGTCGGGGTCGAGCACACGGGCGCGGCGGATGCTTCGCACGGTGCACACGGCCTCGAGCTGGGTGCGCGCCTGCGGCCCCGAGCCGAAGATGGCCACGGTCGAGGCGTCGGGGTTTGCCAAGAGGTCGGTTGCGGCGCCTGAGGCGGCGCCGGTGCGGATTGCGGTCAGCGACGTGCCGTCCATCACGGCCACGGGGCTGCCGGTCGCGGCATCGAGCACGAGCATCAGGGCCTGGATGACGGGCAGGCCGCTCGCGCGGTTTCCGCGGTACACAGTGACCACCTTGATGCCCATCGCCTCGTCTGCGGGGACGTAGGAGGGCATGACCAGGGCGTCGCCGGGCGGCTCGGCGGCCTCGATGTGGGTTCTGGGCGGCATGACCACCTGGCCGGCGGCGAGGAGGCGGAAGGCGTGCTTCATCGCCTCGATGGCTTCGCTCATGGGCAGGGCCTGCACCACGTCGCTAGCGGAGAGAAAGCGGAGGGTGCGCTCGCTCACGCGGGGTCTCCATCGGTGTTGCGGCGCGGGGCCGCACGGGGCTTCAGGGCGTGCGCCGAGGGCGTGGCGGCCAGGCCGCCGAGGGCCGTGCAGCGCAGCTCGGGCGGCAGCATCCTGCCGACCGCGTAGACGGCGTCAATCGTCTCATCCAGCGGGATGGGGTTGCGGTAGCCGCCGAGAACGAGGTCGGCGCAGAGGAGCGCTGTGGCGGCGGCCGCGGCGTTGCGCGTGTGGCAGGGGATTTCGACGGCGCCCTGGACGAGGTCGCACACGGAGCCCATCGCGTTCTGGAACGCGACGGCCGCGGCATCGGCGGCCTGCTGGGCCGTGCCGCCCGCGGCCTCGACGACGGCCGCGGCGGCCATCGCCCCGGCGGCGCCGATCTCGACCTGGCAGCCGGCGACCTCGGCGGCGAACGTGGCGCGGTTGGCCACCACGACGCCGACCGCGCCGGCGGCGAGGAAGGCGAGCGACGCCGCCTCGCGGCTCAGCCCCTTCTCCTCGATCAGCGTGACCAGCACGCCGGGCAGCGTGCCGGCGGAGCCACCGGTCGGCGCGGCGCACACGACGCCCATGCTGCTGTTCACCTGCATCGCCGCCAGGGCGCGGGCCGCCGCCCGCGTGTGAATGCCGCCGCCGACAAGGCGGCCCGCCGCCTCGGCGGCGAAGATGGCGCCCGCGCTCGGCTCGAGGAACTGCATGGCGTGGCCCGACGGCGCGAGCCCGCGTTGCACGGCGCGCCCCATGACGTCGAGGCGGCGGGCGACCTCGGCGAGAACCGCGTCCCGCGAGATGCCCAGGAGCTCGGCCTCGTAGTCCAGCGCCACGTGGCCCAGCGAGTCGCCGCGCTCCATCGCCCGCTCCAGCATCTCCGCCGCGCTGGCGAAGAGCGGCGGGCCGACGCGCACGAAGAAGACGGGCTGTGTCGTCCAGACGGCGAGCCCCTCCATGGCCGCGGCTGCATCGGGTGGTAGTGGGGCGCGTCGCCGCGCGGCGACGAGTGCCCGGCCCGCTCTTGCCTGGGATTCCGGCTGGCGAAGGGCGGCGCCGTCGCGGCTCAACAGCTCGGCAATGGCGGCTTCGCGGCCGGGCGCGGTCTCGACGGCGATCTCGTGGGCGTCGCCTGTGAAGCGAACGCGCCAGCCGGCGAGCCGCACGATCTCGACCGCGCCGCCGCCGACGGAGTTCGCGCGCAGGCTCAGCGTGCGGCCGTCGGCCCCCGACAGCTCGATGTCCATGGTGTTGGGGTGGTCGGCCTCGGGGAGTGTTCGCAGGCCGAATTCGAGCGCGAGCCCGGCGTCCGCCGCGATGCGGAGTGCGTCGCCGAAGCGCTCGTCGGCCATCGTCCAGCCCATCAGCCCGGCGGCGAAGGCGAGGTCGGCGCCCTGCTGCCGATAGCACGCGCCGTAGGAGCCGGAGGGGTCGAACCACACGGCCGCCCGCGTCGGCGCGGCCCCGAGCAGCGAGCGCGCCAGGAGGGCGATGTGGAACGCGCCGGCCGTGTGCGAGCTGGACGGCCCCCGCATCACAGGCCCCAACACGTCGTTCAGGATGCTCGCGGATTCCACAGGCGATCACCAATCCGCCGGCACTGGCGCCCTATGGCCTGGGCGGGAGGGCGACGGAGGGAAAGGGGGGAGGGCACTCGAGCACGATGTCCCGGCGGGGCGGGCCGCCGTCGGGTGGGCGGCGGTTGAAGAAGCGGTCGTAGTAGGGGGCATTCGCGTCCACCCAGGTCACGAGCGACAGCCATTCCGCCTCGCCGAGCTTCACCTCTTTCGTGTGCAACGCGTCGTCGAGGAGGACGCGGATCAGGCGGCTCTTGTGCGAGCCGAACTCCCTGGCCTGGGAGATTCCCGCTCCGCTGAAGCGGTTGGAGACGGCGACCAGGGGCATCGCCTTCTTGTCCTTCCCCGTGGTGTCGGGGAAGATGGTGTGGAAGGACTGGAGGAATCCGTCGGCGGCCCGCGTCGAGGTGAGGACGACGCCCTTGGGGTCCTTGCTGTCGTGGCAGCGGACGCAGTGGCGGTCGAGGATGGGCTGGACGAGCCACTCGTAGCCGAGCAGTCTTGCGCTGCCCCAGGGCGGCGGCGTGGGGGTGTCGGGTTCGCGGAGGAGTGCCAGCGGGGCGCGCGCGGCGGCGGGGGCCGCCGCCTGGGATTCATGGCAGCCGCGGCAGCCGCGGACCTCGCCGGGCTGGAAGGTGACGTGGCTCCGCATCCTGCGCAGTTCCATGTACTTATCGTCGAGTGCCTGGAAGTAGACGGCGGCGTCGGCGGGCAGGCGGAAGCAGGCCGAGCCGTCGGTCTCGACGGGCACGGTGCCGATGACGCGCACGGGCGCCCAGCTCCAGAAGCCGTATTGACGGGCGTAGGCGTTGCCGGGGATCCAGCGCATGGCGCCGATCTGCGTGTCGAGGGGCCAGCCCACGCGCTGGAGGATGCGGAGGTGCTTCACCGAGCCGGGCACCAGCCCCGCTCCGTCGTAGACATTGGTCACGTAGCACGTCGCGTGCGGCTGCTGCGCCTCCGCGCCCGCGAGGACGGGTGGGCGGGGCCGCTTCCGCAGCGGGATGGGGAACGAGCACGAGAGCAAGAGGTCGCGGTGCAGGAGCTCCTTGTTGCCGCAGGCGTCCATGAGGTAGATGGCGAAGCCGTTGGGGTTGTCGCCGCCGGCCGTGCCCGACGGGGTCGGGGCGTAGGAGTAGGAGGCGAGGAAGCATTTCTCGGAGAGCGCCCACGGGGTCTGGTAAAGGCCGCCGCGGTCGGGCACGCCGCCCTCGGGCGGCGGGGCGCCGGCGGCTGGCCCCTCCTCCGGGCGGACGCCTGGCGTGATCGCCTGGATGGCGCCCGGCGTGTTGATGCCCTTCTGGGGGTCCACGACGACGACGGGGCCGTAGGCAAACGTGTGGTGGCCGGTGGCGATGGCGATGAGCTTGGAGCCGCCGGGGACCGAGCGGGTGTCGCGCAGGCCGAAGGGGGCGGGGAGGTGCTGCTTGAAGAGGGCATCGGACATCGTGCCGTCGGGGCGAACGGTCCAGACCGAGTGGATCTCGAAGAAGTGGCGCTCCTGGTAGTCCCAGCGGGTGTAGGCGATGAGGCCGTTGTCGAGGCTGTGCGGGTAGCGGTCAATGTCCTTGTTGTCGCTCAGGCGGCGGAGGCCCGAGCCGTCGGGGGCGACGGCGTAGAGGTTGATGACCGTGTGGTCGGCGGAGAACTTGCCGCACTCGGACGAGCGGCCCGAGCGGTCGGAGGCGAAGGCGATGTCGCCGCTCGCGCACCAGGTCGGCTCGAAGTCGCTCCACACGGCGTGATTCGTGACCTGCCGGAGGCCGGTGCCATCGAGGCGGGCCTCGAAGATGTGAGTCGGCTCCTGCTCCTTCCGCAGGAGAAAGACGTTGTCGCCGCTGAGGGCGTCCAGCCTGGGCGGCCACTTGGGCTGGCGGGCGTAGCCGAAGACCACGCGGTCGGCGTCCCACCAGAGGTCGAGGCCGCGGACGTGTCCCGGCCCGAGCTGGCCGTTGAGCACGCCGCGCACCGGGGCGCCGGGCTGGAGGCCGGTCTGCACGCAGATGTCGCCGCCCGGCTTGTGGCACCAGGGGTATTGCGAGCCGGTGATGTTGCGGTGGGAGTGGGCGGGGTGGCGTTTCACGAAGACGAGCCGGTCGAAGTCCACGGCGGGGTTGGCGAGGACGATGGGCCGGGCGGCCCGGCGGGCCTCGAGCCAGAGCTTGCGGTGGTCCGTGAGGTCGTCGGGCGCGGCCTTGAGCCGCTCCGCGAGCTTCGCCTGGATCGCCCGGATGGCGTCGAGTTGCTTTGCGATGGCTGGCGAGGGGCCGGCCTCCCGGGCAGCGCCCTCGGCACGCTTGAGGATGGAGCCGACCGAGCTGAGGAGCTTCGAGCCGTCGTTGTGAATGCCCCACAGGATGGCGAAGCGGGCGTAGTCGGCGTCGAGCAGGAACTCGGGCTTGAGGCTGGCCCAGGCCTTGAACCACTGCGGCGGATCGGGCCGGGGCCAGGCAATCTGCTGGCCGCTGTTCTCGATGCCGACCTTGATGGCGATGGCCCACTCCGCGATCGCGGCGACGAAGGGGTCGTCGTGGCCCACGAGCTGTGCCGCCTGCTCGGCGAGGGGGTCGGTGAGGCGCTTCTGGCGGGCGAGGCCGAGGAGGCGTTCGGCGGACTCCATTGCCGTCGCGCCGGCGGCAGCCGGCCCCAGCAGGAGAACGAGGAGGAAGCCAGCGACGAGCCGAAGCCAGGTCACGGCAATCTCCCCTGTGCGTTCATTGCGGTGGCCTCGCGGCGAGGCTTCTCGCCGCCCGTTGGCCGCTTGTTGAAGAAGGCGTCGTGATAGGGCGCGTTCGCGTCCACCCAGGTCACGAGCGCGAGCCATTCGGCCTCGCTCAGCTTGACCTCCTTCTTGTGCAGGTCGTCGTCGAGCACGCGGATGAACGGGCTTCGGTGCGAGCCGAACTGCCTCGGCTGCGTGACGGCCGCGTCGCCGAAGCGGTCGGCGACGGCGACGAGGGGGCGCTTGCCTTTGCCCTCGGGGAAGAGGGTGCGGAAGGACCTGTAGAAGCCGCCGTCGGTGCGGGTGGCCGTCAGGTCGAGGCCCTTGGCGTCCTTGCTGTCGTGGCAGCGGACGCACTGGCGGTCGAGCACGGGCTGGACGAGCCATTCGTAACCGAGCAGCTTCTCGGCGCCCCACGGCGGGGGCGTCGGCGGCTGCGGCGGCCGCTGGAGGGCGAGCGGGGCGGCGCCGACCGGGGGCGCCGCGGCGCGCGACTCGTGGCAGCCGATGCAGCCGCGCACCTCGCCCGCCTTCAGGCCCACCATGCTCCGCATCCGCCGCACCTCCATCCCCCGCTCGTCGAGGGCCTGGAAGTAGAGCGCCACGTCGGCGGGCACCTCGAAGTGCGCCGAGCCGTCGCTCTCGACCGGCACCGTGCCGAGTACCCGCACGGGCGACCAGCTCCAGTAGCCGTACTGCTTCGCGTAGGCGTTGCTGGGCAGATAGGGCTGCGCGCCGCGCTCGGCATCGAGCGGCCAGCCGACGTGTTGCGAGATCCGGATGCTCTTGATGGTGCCGCGCGGCACGTCGCCGAGGCCCTGGTAGACATCGTTCACGAAGCAGGCCGCGATGCCCTTCGGCTCCTCGATGACGCTGGGCACGACGGGCGGCCTCGGCCGCTTCCGCAGCGGAATGGGAAACGTGCACGACAGCACGGGGTCGCGGTGGAGCAGTTCCTTGTTGCCATAGGCGTCAATCAGGTAGATGGCGAAGCCGTTGGAGTCGGCGCCCGCGGGCGCGGTGCACTTGGGCCGGGCGTAGGCGTAGGCGGCGAGGAAGCAGGAGTCGCTGAGCGCCCAGGGGGTTTGATACAGGCCGCCGGCGTCGGCCACGCCGCCCTCGGGCGCGACCCGCCCCGCCGTCGGGCCTTCCTGCGGCTTGACGCCGGGCGTCAGTATCGTGACGGCGTCGGGCGTGTTCATCCCGCGGCGCGGGTCCACCACCACGACCGGGCCGTAGGCGAACGTGTGGTGGCCCGCCGCCGTGGCGACGAGCTTCTGTGTGCCCGGCACCGAGCGGGTGTCGCGCAGGGCGAGCGGCGCCTTCATGTGGTGCTTGAAGAGCGTGTCGGACTGTGAGCCGTCGGGCCGAAGCGTCCAGATGGCGTGCACTTCCATGAAGTGCCGCTCCTGGTACTCCCAGTGGGTGTAGGCGATGAGACCGTTGTCGAGCGAGTGGGGGTAGCGGTCCACGTCCCTGCTGTCGGTGAGCCGCCGCAGATTCGAGCCGTCGGGTGCGACGATGTAGAGGTTGGGGTTGGCGTGGTCGTGGTGGAAGGAGCCGCACTCGGGCGAGCGGCCGCAGCGGTCGGAGGCGAACACGACGTCGCCGTTGGCGCAATAGGTCGGCTCGAAGTCGCCCCAGAACCGGTCGTCGGTGATCTGGCGAATGCTCGAGCCGTCGAGCCGGGCCTCGAAGAGGTGGAGGGGCTCGTGGCGCTTGCGCAGCTCGAGGGCGTGGCTGCCCTCGGCGTCGTGGAGCGCCGTGTTCACGTGCGGCGGCCAGTTGGGCTGGCGCGCGTAGGCGAAGACCACGCGATCGGCGTCCCACCAGAGGTCGAGGCCCCACACATAGCCCGGCCCCAGGCGGCCCTGGATCACGTCGCGCACCGGCGCGTCGGGCCGGAGCGCGGAGAGGACGCAGACCCCGCCGCCCGGCTTGTGCTTCCAGGGATACGAACGGGTGATGTTGCGCACGGTGTGGGGCGCGAACTGCTTGAGGAACACGACCTGGTCGAAGTCGAGAGCGGGGTTGGCGAGGGCGATGGCGCGACCGTGGCGGCGGGCCTCGAGCCAGAGCGTGCGGTGGGCCGCCAGGTCGGCGGGCGCGGCCTTGAGGCCCTCGGCCAGCTTCGCCCGCGCCGCCCGCAAGGCATCGAGGTGGCCTAGCACAGGCAAGATGCCTGTGCCACCATGAGGTTCGGCTCCAGGCAGGATGCCTGTGCCACCGTCAGGATTGGTGGCACAGGCTTCCAGCCTGTGCGCTGGGGGGCGGCGCAGGCTTCCAGCCTGTGGGCCGAAGTCGGCGGCCATGCGACCCGCTCGCGCGAGCATCGCGTCCACCGAGGCCAGGAGCCTGGCGCCGTCGCGGTGGATGCCGAGCGACACGGCCTGGCGCACCCAGTCGGCCTCGAGCGCGAGGGTGGGGGACAGGCTCTGCCAGACCTGGAACCACTCGGGCGGGTTCGCCCGGGGCCAGACGGCCTGTTGGCCGTTGTTGTCGAGGCCGACTTTCATGGCGATTGCCCAGTCGGCCATCCCGCGCACGAAGGGGTCGGCGTGCTTCAGCAGGCCGGCGGCCAGGGCGAGCTGCTCGGGCGACAGGCGGTTGGCCTGGGCCGCGGCGAGGAGTCCCTCGGCGGCGGCGTTGGGACTCTCCTCCGCGGCGGCGGGCCACATCAGCGCGAGGGCGAGGATGGCGGCGAGTCTGCTCACAAGGCGCATTCTAGCGGGAGCCGCGTGGGGCGTCAAGGCCCGCGGAATCTGACACGCCCCCAATCTCCGCGTCCTCTGTCTTGCAGCCCCCGAATGGGGGCGACGCAGGCGTAGCCCAGGGCGACCGAAGGGAGCCCTGGGAGGGCCGGGCCCCCAAGGGGGAGCCCTCGAACGGGGGCGATTCAGAAGCCCGTGAATCGCCCCCTTCAGGGGCTCATGGGTGCGGTTGGACCCGTTTCCCAGGGCTCCCTTCGGTCGCCCTGGGCTACGGCTGGCTCGCCCACTTCGTGGGCTACCAGGCAGTCCTCTCACTCACTTCGCCACGGCACATCACTTCCGCAGAAGTCAATCACCCAACTGCCTCAGCAACGCCCCGGCTTCGTCGTAGGCGGCTTTGTAGGTGTAATCCGGCGGCCCGTCGCAGGTGGCGAGGGCCTTGGCTTTCTGCGCGTGATCTTTCGCGGCGGCCTTGTCGCCCCGACCGAGGGCGAGCTTGGCGAGTTCAAGCTGCGCGTCCGCCCCTTGCAGCACATAGCCGCTGCGCTCGGTGATCACCAGCGCCTCCTCAACAAGCCTTTGGGCCTCCGCCGGGGAGCCAGATGCGGCGCGCAGCCGCGCCAGGTCAATGAGGATGTCGGCTTCGTTTTCCACGTTGTTGATGCGGCGGCAACGTTCCAGCGCCTCGTGCAGGTGGCTCTCGGCCTCTTCGGGCTGCCCCGCGACGCGGTGCGCCGCGCCCAGCAGCCAGTGGGCCTGGACGTAGTCGCGTTCGACGGGGGAATCGGTGCGGGCGTCCTCGTCCGCCAGTTCCAGCGCGCGGCGAGCCGGTTCGAGTGGGGAATGCGGAGTGCGGAGTGCGGAGTGGGAAGAGCGGAGCAGGAGGAGTTCGCGCTGGGCGCGGCAGGCCCAGGTGACACCCTGCCCCTGCACGTTCTTCCGCTTCTCGAACATCGTCAGCGCCATCGCCAGTTCCTTTTCCGACTCGGCATACGCGCCGCGATAGGCCAGCTGCAGGCCCAGTTCAGCGTTCGCATCCGCGTTTTCTTCTTCGACTCCAAGTTCACGGCTCAGTGCAATGTAGCGGCGCAGGTTGGCCTCGGCGGCCCGGAGCGCGCCGATAACGAGTTGCTGCGTTGCCACGTTCCCCAAGCCGATGGCGAAGTTGCTCTTCTTGCCCGATTCCGCCGCGATCGGCAAGGCGACCTGCCAAACGTCAGCGGCACGGCGGGGCTGGCCACTGTGGCCGTAGGCGTTCGCCACTGTGTTCAGCGTCCAGCCTTGGTCGCGTTCGTCTTTCAGGCGCGGCGGGCGGTCTTCGCCGTCGGGGAAGAGCGCGCGCAGCAGATCAATGATCAACTGATAGGCGCCGAATTGGAAGTAGAGAGGATTCGGGCAGAGGCGGTCGCGGAAGAGCGTGAACGCCTCGTCGAACTGTCCTGCGCGGACGGTGTGGTGATAGAGTTCGATCACGGGGGCCAGGTCTTCCAGGCGCGTCACCTTGTTCGGCGCGGGCACGGCGGCGAAGTAGTCGCGCAGGCGGGTGTGGGCGGCGGCGCGGTCGGGCGCGGCCAGCCGGTCATAGGCGTAGCGGCGCACGATCGGGTGCAGGTCGAACCGGTTTTCCTTCGGGTCGTGATGGAGGAGGCCGCGCGCGACAAGATCGTGCAAGTCGGAATCCAGATTCACCACGGAGACACGGAGACACGGAGAAGAGGGGGTTGATTGAGTTGCTTTCTCCGTGTGCCTCCGTGTCTCCGTGGTGGATTCTCTCTCCGCCGATGCCACGAGCGCCTCGTGCTTCATCGGGCTGCGGAAGCAGGCGATGCGACCCAGCAACGCGCGGCGAGCGGGCGTGAGGCTGTCGTAGGCCGTCTCCAGGACGTGATGCTGGCGTTGCTTCAGATCGCCGCTCACGTCCAGGTGGCGTGCCGCAGCGATGTCGCCGGGCTGCTGCAAATCGCGCACGATCAAGCCGCCCAGCAGGCGCAGGCTGAGCGGATGATAGCCGTAGGGCGCGCACGCCTCTTCGATCTCGGTGTGCGTGCCGCGGATGCCCTGGGCGCGGAAGAACTCGACGGCGTCGGCGGGCTGGAGTTGGGTCAGCTCCTCCTCTCGGCAGCCGTGGAGCAGAATGCCGTCGCGGGTTTCCACGGGGGTGGGCCGGAGCCGAGTGGTCAGCAGTACCTTGCCCTGCATGTCCGGCAAGCTCTCGATTCCGCGGAGGAAGACTTCAGCGTGTGGCGAAATGCAGTCGCGGTCACTCGCCGATTCTTCGGCCTTGTCGCCTTGATAAGCAGCATTGGGGCCGCTAAAAGCCCGGAGCAGGCGCTCAAAGCCGTCCAGGACCAGCAGCGTTCCCGGTTGGTGCAACGCTTTCAGCAGAGCATCCACACGTTGGCGCGGGCCGAGTTGCGCCGGGTCGCCCGCCTTCAGGTATTCCACCGATCTCTCGAGGAAGTTGTCGAAGCTGGCGTCGCCTTCGTAAAAGCTCCACCAGACGACGCGGGGCCAGGTCGGGGGCGCCACGTCGTTCATGAGCCAGTGCCAGCTCAACGCGCTCTTGCCGAAGCCGCCGAGGGCGCGCAGCACCAGGAGCGGATGCGCTGGGTCGCCGTTGAGCCAGCGGGTGAGCATTTTGCGCTCGGTGTCGCGCCCAGTGAAGTTGGGCGGCATCATGTAGGGATAGTTGAGAGACCAGCCGGCGCGCTTGGGCTCCTTGACCACCGGCGGCTCCAGCGGGGCGCCCAGCGCGGTGAGCAGTTGGCGCCAGGCGAGATCAGGATCCGCGCCATCGGTGAAGTCAACGTAGGTGAGGTTGGCAATGAAATCGGCGTCATCGGGAAACTCGCAGGCCACACGCAGCGCGGGGATGAGCCGTTCCTTCAGGCCGGCCGGGGACCTGCGGCCAACCAGAATGCTCTCGAACAACGTCCACTCGCTGGCGAACCAGTGCGGGGTGAGGACGAGGAGAGTGCGCTGGCTGGTGCGAACGGCGTCCTGCATGTTGAGGAGCGCCGCCCGGCCTGCCTTGAAGTCGCGGAAGTCAATGCACACCTTGAGGCCGGCTTGCTCGATGCGCTTCAGCAACTCGCCTCGCACCCACTCCTTGTCCTTGCTGGAGTAGGAGATGAAGACGTCGAACTCGAAGTCTTCTGGCATCGGCTCTGCCCCCTGGCCCAGGAAGGCTCGCGTGCTGTGTCGAGCATCGTAGCAGGCTCGTGGCGGGCTGTCAATGCGAATGCGAACGGCGGGTATGGCCCCTGATTCCGGTCACGCTCCCCAGATTGCCGGGCTTTCACCCTCACCCTACCCTCTCCCTTCAAGGGAGAGGGGTCCGACCCCCCTCCCTCCCAGGGAGGGGCTGGGGGGAGGGTTGGCGCCCCGAGCTACCCAAGGCGCCAAGCCTGGGGGCCAGGCACAGACAGATGAGTATTAGATCTACCTTCGCGCTATTAGGTCTGCCGCCACCTATTAGATATCAAGTGCTCTAATAGCCACGGTGCCAGAATGCCAGATCCCCAGGCGGTGAGAGTGGCGGCCTGTAGGTGGCAGTATCGCCATGTATTTGCAATGTATAGACTTAGGCTGTGGCGACAGATGGCCAGGCTCGCGGGCGTGGCGATCTGGTGTGGGACTGGGAGGGGCGGAGTGAGGGTGCTCTGCCGCTCGTGCCTGGCACGGTGTGGGAGTGTGCCATGCTCAGAGGGGAAGAGACGGTAGGCGGACGCCTTGGCGGGAGGGGGGGCGCTCGAGGCCGTGGGCGAGGAGGAGGGGCTCGTCGGCGAAGATGGCCGCCGTCGGGCCGTCGGCGACGATGCGGCCGCCGTCGAGCATCACCGTGCGGGGGCACAGCTCGAAGATGAGGTCGAGGTCGTGCGTGGCGATGACCTTTGTGATGTCGAGCGAGGCGAGGCGCTCGATGAGGCGGCGGCGCGAGCGGGGGTCGAGGTTGCTCGTCGGCTCGTCCATCACCAGGATGTCGGGCCGCATCGCCAGCACGGTGGCGATGGCCACGCCGCGCTTCTGCCCCGCCGACAGGTGGTGCGGGGCCTTGCGCTCCAGGCCGCTGCACCCCACGGCGGCGAGGGCCGAGGCGACCCGCTCGCGCACCTCGGCCTCCGAGAGGCCCAGGTGAAGCGGCCCGAAGGCCACGTCGTCGGCCACGGTGGGCATGAAGAGCTGGTCGTCGGGGTCCTGGAAGACGAGGCCGACCATGCGGCGGACGTCGCGGAGGTGATGCTTGTCCAACTCGACGCCGTGGATGCGCACGACGCCCTCGCCGCGGAGCGTGCCGTTGAGGTGGAGGATGAGGGTGGACTTCCCCGCGCCGTTCGGCCCCACGAGGCCCACGGCCTCGCCGACCGCGATGTGGAGCGACAGGCGGTCGAGGGCCCTCGTGCCGTCGTGGTACACGTAGGTCAGGTCGTGAACGTCAATCAGCGCGTCGGCCACCGCTCGCCCCCATCAGGCACCCAGGAGAGGCCCAAGCCTCAGTGCCGCCACGAAGAGCACGCTGCCCGCCAGGAACGCATAGTCGGCGGCCCGCATGTGGAACCGCGTGAGGGTCCTCACCGAGCCGTCGAAGCCGCGGGCCGCCATCGCCGCGTAGACCCGTTCGCCGCGCTCGAGGGTGCGAAGGAACAGGTTGCCGATGATGCCGCCGGTCGAGCGAAGGCTCCAGCCGAGCCGGCTCTTGCCGACGGCGCGGCACTCGCGCGCCCGCTTCATCCGCTGCACCTGCTCCACCAGCAGGAACAGGTAACGGTAGAGAAAGCTCAACTCGATGACGAACAGCCTCGGCAGCCGGAACCACGCCATCGCCTTCAACAGGTCGTGGAACCGCGTGGTCGAGACCAGCGCCACGAGGGCGCTCACCGTGAGGACGAACTTCCCGCAGATGCTCAGGCACGACAGCACCCCGCCCCGCGCCCAGAACGCCCACGGCCCCAGCCGCACGAGCATCGGCGCCGTGTCGTAGAGCGGGTTGAACACCGCCACGAAAAGGATGAAGGGCGAGACGAGGAGCAGGTGCTTCGCCACGAAGCCGAGCGGCACCCCGCCGAAGGCGAGCCACGCAAAGGGCAGGATCGCGTAGGGGAACAGCGCCGCCACCTCGTACCGCGGCACCGTGATGATGAGCGCCGTGAAGACCACCACAACTACCAGCTTCGCCCGCGCGTCGAGCCGGTGCACGGGCGTGTCGCCCATCGCCAGGTGGTCAATGTAGTCGTGGTGCACAGGAAACTACCTCAGAACCCACGCGGCCTCAGTGCTGGTGCGGGTGGGGATGGGCATGCGCCGGCATCCGCCGCCTCACGAGAAGGGCCAGGACGTAGACCAGTGCCAGCGTGGCCGCCGAGCCGAGGATGCCCGAGAGCGAGGTCCAGTAGCCTGGGGCATTCTCGCCCACACTGTAGTCGGGCAGCGGAGCGATCTTCGCCTGCGCCTCGCTCGCCCGCGCCATCGTCGGGTCAGCCGTCTCGGCCGGCAGCACGTACTCCTTCTTCTCCCTGATCCAGTCGAGGCCATCCGGCAGGCCGCTGGCGACCAGCGAGAGCAGCCCCCCGACGAGGAGCGCGAAGACGGCGATCGAGCCGACCACCGCCCGCCGCGACAGCCGCTCCTTCCCCGGCACCTGCACGGCCAACGCGTCGGGCCGCACCTGCACGAGGTACGCCAGCACGGCGAACGTGATCAGCCCCTCGACCACGCCGATGAGCAGGTGTACCCCCACCATCACGGGGAAGAAGGTGGAGAAGGGCACCGCGCTCCGCCCCGACAGGGCGATCTGCACGGGCACCGCCGCCGAGCTGACCGCGACGCCGACCAGAGCGCCCGCGAAGCTCGCCAGGTAGAGCCGCCCCACGCTCTTCGTCTCCCCCGGCCGCCCCAGGATCGCCCGATACACGCCGTAGCCCACGTAGGGCGCCACGATGCCCATGTTGAAGATGTTGCAGCCGAGGGCCAACAGCCCGCCGTCGGCGAAGACCAGGCACTGTACCGTCAGGATGGCCGCCATCACCAGCGGCGCCACGTGCGGGCCGAGGAGAATCGCCAGGAGCACCCCGCCGCCCAGGTGCCCGCTCGTGCCGGTGAGGACGGGGAAGTTCACCATCTGCGCCGCGAAGACGAAGGCGCCCATCACCCCCATCAGCGGCACCTTGCTCTCGTGGAACGTGCGGCGCGCCAGCGCCGCGCCCGCCGCCAGCGCCGCCACGCTCACGCCGATGAAGCTGTAGGCCACAGCGGGCGACAGCACCTGATCCGCCATGTGCATCGTGCTACTCCTTTCGAGAGTCATGCCACCCAGGCATTCACCGTGCTCGCCCCAGGGTGGTCATGGTGAGCTTGCCGTGCTGGACGCCGCGCGTGGCGATCAGCTTGTCGGCGATCTTCGTGATGTCGGCGGCGGTGCCGCGCAGGACGATCACCTCGAGGCACGTGTGGGCCGTGAGGTGCACGTGGGTCGCGCACACGATGAGGCTGTGACTGTCGTGCTGCATGTCGGTCAGCCGGTCCGTGATCTCGCGGTACTCGTGGTTGTAGACGAGCGTGAGCGTGGCCACCTGCTCGCCCGAGAGCTTGCTCCAGTCGGCCTGCACCAGGTAGTTGCGGATGAGGTCGCGCAGCGCCTCCGAGCGGCTCGGATAGCCCTTCTCGTCAATCAGCCGGTCGAAGTCCTGGAGCAGCGAGTCCTCGAGGGACACTCCGAAGCGCACCAGTTCGCTCATGCGGTCTCTCCTTGAGTGGCATCACTTTGAATAATAGTGCTACGGACAGAGGATGTCAAGCGGCGGAGCGGGCGCGACGCCCTCCTCTCTCCTACCGTACGGAGACGTATGGGCTGCTCTGGTCGTAGAAGCGGAAGGGCTTGGCCGCCCATTCGCGGGCGTAGTCCACGCCGACGCGCGGGACGGCAACGAGGGGGCCGTGGCCGAGGCGGCGGTCCGCGACGTACAGGGAGGCGCCGGGCGCGCACAGGTCGGCTCCGTTGAGTTCCCCCGTCACGCCGAATGCCTGGCAGAGGCGGGCGGGGCCGCTGGTGAGTTGGGTATCCTTGCGGGCCTTGGGCCGACGCGCCCGCATCAACTCGATGCCTTCGACGGGTTCCACGGCGCGCAGCAGGACGGCGGAGGGCACGCCCTCGCGGTCGGTCACCAGGTTCAGGCACCAGTGCATGCCATAGATGAAGTAGACGTAGGCGTGGCCGGGCGGGCCGAACATCGCGGTGTTCCGCGCGGTCCTGCCGCGCCAGGCGTGCGAGGCCCGGTCGTCAATCCCCACGTAGGCTTCGACCTCGACGATGCGCCCGGCGACGGTGCCCTCGGGCGTGCGGCGCACGAGCACGAGGCCCAGCAGGTCGCGGGCCACGTCGAGCGCGGGGCGAGCGTAGAACCATCGGCCTACCATCGTCACTGCGGCTCCGGCACCGCCGGCATGGGCTCAGCCGGGGCAGGAATGCCTTCGTCCATCGCCGATGACCGAACGCCCCAGAGCATCATCATCGGCATCATGAGCGCGGCGCCCTGGCCCTTCAGCTTCGCGGTGAGCGTGGCCTTCGCGCCGGCGGTCTCGATGCGGATGCTCTCCATTACCTCTACGATGGGCTTGACGAAGGGCATCTCCGCGGCGTGCTGCTTGATCTCCGCCAGGCCCTCCTTGACGCCTTTCTCGACCTCAGCGACCGACCCCTTGACGGCCTCGGGGTCCTTGCCGACGGCGGCGACGGTGACAGCGAGGACGCCTACCTCGGCGTTTCTGCCCGTGGCCGTGATGGTGTCGTAGGGGGCAAGGAACGATGCCTGGCGATACGTGTCGCTCATCGCCACGGCGGCCCAGACGGGAGCGTCGGGACCAATCCCCTTGATGAGGTCGAGCATCTTCGCTGCCAACGCCGGCTTGTCGGCGTTCGCCTGGAGCGCGGCGGCCAACTCCTTGAGGGGGAGCTGTTCGCTCGACGGGCCGCCGGTGAAGACGAAGCGCTCATCGGAGCATGGGATGAGCCGCAGCTCCCGGTCGGGGGAAAAGGTGTCCATGCCTTCGACCTTCGTCGCGTTCAGGTTGAGCTGGGTGAAGGCGGCCTTGACGGCGGCGGCGTCGTAGCGGCCGCGGGCGACGATCACGACGAAGCCTGTCTTGTTCCCCACGTCGTCGGCCACGCCGAGGGTCAGCCCCTCGAGCCGCAGGTTGCCCACGCGCTCGGCCACGGCGGAGATGCCCTTGGTCAACTCGGCCACGGCCTTGCCGACGTCCTGGCCGCCTGGGAGGGTGGGGACGATGGTCTTGAGCGCCTCCTCGAAGCTCGTGGTCTGGCCGCCGGGCATGCGCAACTGGGCCACGATGCCGCAGTTGGCGGGGAGCAGGCACAGGTCGCGCCAGAGCATCTCGCGGGTCGGCGCGGGCCGCTCGTGGGCTCGGCCCTCGATGGCCGCGATGGCCCGGGCCGCGTAGTCGGCGACGAAGGGCTCCTTGGACTCCAGGAGCGGGCGCAGGGCGGCGACGGCCTCGGGCTTCTTCTGCTCGCCGAGGGTGCGGATGGCCATGAGCCGGCGGATGGCGTTGGCCTGTGCGCCGCCGCTGAGGCCCGCGAGCAGCTCGCGGGCGCGGGTCCGCACCTCGGGGTCGTCGGATTCCGCGGCCTTCTTGAGGGCCGGGATGGCGACAGGGCCGATGGCGCGGAGCTTGGCCGAGGCGGCCTCGCGCGTCTCGTGCTTCTGCGCGCCCAGGTCGCGGATGAGCTGCGCCAGGTCGGCCGGCTCGGCGACCGCAAGCTCCGCCGTCATCCGCTCGGCGGAGACCTCCACCCCCTTCGCCTTCCAGTAGGCGCTCGTCGGCAGGTAGTCCATCAGGTCGTTGCCCCAGCCCCCGCCGCTGAGCAGGAGCATCAGCAGCTCCATCATTCCGAAGCCCATGCCCATGGCACTGTCCCCTGAACAACTGGTCCGTAACGTTCGTAGTGGATGAATGGATGGGTGGATGAGTGGATGGGTGTCAAGCAATCATCCAACCATCCATTCATCCATTCATCCCCCTCTGGATTGGTGTCTACCGTTTGGCCGCGGCAGAGGGCCGCCTCAAGAAAGTTCCACGCAGCGGCGCTGTTCGCTGGAGTCGAACACGGCGCAGGCGATCTCGGTGGCCCGCAGGCCGTGCTCGCCGGGGATGGGCACGGGCTGCCCGTCGGTGAGGGCGTTCACACAGGCCCGCACCATGTCGGCGGACATGTTGGTCTTGCGGAAGGGTGCGACCTCGGTCGCCCCTCCCTCGCGGACGATGGCGATGCCGCCGAACTGCTCGGGCGGGCAGCCGGCCGGCAACTTGTCGGGCGGCGCCGAGAAGAGGATGGCTCCGTCGGGGCCGAAGGCGTCGGTGAACCCGCCGGCGCTCACGCCGCTCGGCAAGCCCCACGACCACGAGAGAATCAGGTCGTCGCCGCTCGCGAAGCGGATGGCGGCCGTGCCGGTGTCCCACGCCGTGCGGTCGCGGCGCAGCCTTGTCATGTCGGCCCACACGGCCGCGGCGTCGCCGTAGATGTGCCGCGCGAAGTCATAGGTGTGCACCGCGCCGTCCATCAGCGGCCCGGCGCCCTTGTCCTTGTACATGTACCAGGGCGACTTGGGGCACGAGCCGGCGTTGCACTGTCGCCAGACGACGGGGCGGCCGACGGCGCCGGCCTGGACGAGTTCGCGCACCTTGCCCCAGTGGCTGTCGAATCGGCGCACGAAGCCGATCATGAGCTGCACGTCGGCGGCCTTGCAGGCGTCGAGCATGGCCTGGCAGTCGGCCACGGTGAGGGCGAGCGGCTTCTCGCAGAAGACCTGCTTGCCCGCCTGGGCCGCGGCGACCACGATCTCGCGGTGGGTGAACGTGGGCGTGCACACGAACACGCCGTCAATGTCCTTGTGGTCGAGGATGTGGCGGTAGTCGTCGCAGGCCTCGGGGATGTTGCTGGCCTGGGCCAGTTCGTGCGCCGCCGCGGCGTTCGAGTCCGCGCACGCCAGCACCTTCGCCCCCTCGATGGCCTGGAGCAGCTTCGTGTGATGTCGCCCCATTCCCCCACACCCGATGATCCCAAAGTTCAGCATTCCGCTATCTCTCCTTCTTCCCTGGCCGAGCGGGCGAGGCACCGTCGGGCTTCGTCGCGAGTCCCTCATCAGGGTGGTAGAGGAAGTACTCCTCCAGTGCGCGCTCCATCACACGGCTTCGGGATACCCCCTTATCCTGTGCGAACGCGGTCAAGCGTTCCCAGAGGTCCTTTGGGGCGCTCCACGGAACTCTAACCTTTGGCACGTGTTGCACCCTCCTTTCGCCCACTAGCGTACCCAGCAGAAGCGCCCTGTCAAGTGCCCGTGAGCTTACTTCACCCCCTCCACAAGCCCCGACTTCTCATCCGCCTGGTAGAACACGCCGGCGGGCGAGATGTCCACGGCGATCTGCTGATAGTCGGGGATCGTGAGCTTGACGCCCTTGCGCTCCTTGACGGGCGAATGGGCGTAGACGAGCCACTGCCGCTCGGGGGCCTTGCCCATCACGAGGGCCAGTGAAAAGACCGGGATGTCCCAGTGCATGTCCCAGGGAAACTCCTGCGGATTCACGCTCGCGTCGAGCAGGAACCAGCGGTCCTCGCCCTGCCACTCCTCGGGGATGCCGGCCTGGTAGTGGTGCTTGCGGGCGCGATTGGGCACCAGCTCGCCCTGTCGCCAGAACTTCCGTAGCGTGTCGTTCGTGTGCACGCGGTCCACGGCCTCGACGATGGCGAGAAAGTAGGGCATCGCCTCGTCGGAGGGAAAGGTCCAGCCGCGAAACTCGCGCACCGCCCGCGGGCGGAGGAGCCACATGCCGAACTGCACGAAGCCGCCGTAGCGCGCAGGGTCGTAGGTCTGCCCGTTCAGGCGATACAGCGTGCGGGGCGCGGGGCGCTTCTTCTCGCCCTCGGGGCCGCTGTAGCCGTCCCACACCGAGAACTCGAACCAGAACTTCGGGTTCAACTTCCACGCCTCCCGCTGCATGAACACGAGGTTCATGAACTCGAGCTGCGGGCTCCAGACCGTGTGGTCGGTGCTGGGGTTCCAGTCGTGGGTATAGTAGGATGGGCTGCCACCGTCCCACATCAGCGGGTAGGGGCTGATGCGGCCCTTGGAGTGGAGGGAGTAGTTGGGCCATCCGCCCCATCGGCCCATGTGCTCGGGGCCGAAGGCGCCGTAGCCGACGAAGATGGCCTTGTCTCTCCACTGGGCGCTGGCGAGGCCGTCGCGCATGCCCTTCTGAAGGGCGCGGTAGCGCTCGATCCAGCCGTCAGCGACGACCCGGCGCTTGAGGTCGCCGTCCTTGTCCTTGCCATACTTGTCGAGGTAGCGCTGCGACTCCTCGGCCTTGTGCCAGCGCAGGTCGGCGTGCTCGTTGTTCGACAGGAACATCACGAACGGCGGGTCGGGATACCAGGCCTCGAGCTGCTTGAGCGGCTCGTTGTCGGTCCACTTACGGCCAACCTCGGCCCACGGCTCGACGGGGCCGAAGGGGCTCACCTGCTTGCGAATCTTGCCCTCGGGCGTCACCGTGTTGGGGTTCCTCTCGGGCGGCAGGCTGATGTAGGGCTCAGCCGAGAGCAGGCTCTCCCATTGCGTGGCCTTGAAGCAGAGGGGCAGCTTCAGCTCGGCGGCGCGCTTGATCGGCTCCTCGTAGTACTTCGCGAAGCGCTCCCTGGCCTCGGGCGAGGCCTGGGCCTCGCGCGGCGGATGGGCGAACCAGGGGAGGAGGTAGTGCCCCTCCTCGATCAGGCGGATCTGGTGGCGTGGGGCGAGGCCCTCCGAGCGTGGGTGCGAGCCTGTGCACCAGTGGGTCGCCAGCGGGAGGGGCCGGCCCTCCTTGTCGTCGTTCGGCCGCGTCGCCTCGGCCCGAATCGCGTCGGCCACCGCCTTCGCATCGGCCGCGACGGCGAAGGAAGAAGAAGCGATAAGGAAGGCAGGAAGCCAGGAGAGAACTGCCCGAACGTCCTTGCATTCACCCATTCGTCCAGCCCTCCAGTCATCCGGCACGCGGCCTGTGAGCGCGGACACCGGCTGGCGTGACTACAGTCACGAGGCCGGCAAGCTCTTCCAAGCGGCAGGTGGCGATGAGTGAGCGAATCAGGTGCAGCAACGGACGGATGCCATCCTCTCTGGGTCTGAGGATGACAATGCCCGGGTGAGAGCCGGGCGGGTAGCGTCGGATGTCGCCGAATCCCTTGTCGGCGGTGACCAGGAAGCGCTGTTCCTCCAGCACGATGGGCCAGAGCGCCTCGTCGCTGGTTCCGCCAAGACGCTGATCGAGGACTGTCACTGCCTGGTGCCCGGCTTCGCTCAACAGCGTCGCTACCGCCCGGGGGAGGTCTTCGTCCACCTTGATTCGCACGGCATGTCCTACGAGGCAAAGGGGACGAGCGCTTCGTGGTGCAGGACTTCGGCGGCATACTCGAGGGCCGCCAGAATATCCTCGCGGCTGAGCTGCGGGTACTCGTGAAGCACGTCCTCGGCGGCCATGCCGTCAGCCAGGCTGCCCACGATGGTTGCGACGGGGACTCGTGTGCCGCGAATGCAGGGCTCGCCGTGGTGAACCCCGGGGTCAACGACGACACGCGTCTTCCACAGTTCGCGCGGCATGCTCCGTCCTCCAGCCCTCCCCACACCTGCATTCTACGCTTGCAGAAGCATCGGGTCAAGGCGTCGCGGCGCGCGCCAGGAGTCCGCGGCGTTCACCGCTCGATCCCCTCGCGGGCCTCGATGCCCTGGTCGAAGAAGTGCTTGACGGCGCGAATGTCGGACACCAGGTCGGCGGCCTCAATCAGCTCGGGCGGAGCGCCGCGGCCGGTGAGGACGAGTTCCACCGCCTCGGGCTTCGCACGCACGACGGCGAGCACCTCGGCCACCGAGAGCAGGCCGAAGCCGAGGGCGACATTCACCTCGTCGAGGACGACGATGCGGTACTCGCCCGAGAGCATGGCGGCACGGGCGCGGGCGAGGCCGTCGCGGGCGCGGGCGACCTCGGCCGGGTCGGGCGGCCGCGCCCCGCCGAGGAACTTGCCGCTGCCATACGCCTCGATGACGATCAGGCCGCCGAGGCGCTTTGCCGCCTCGCGCTCGCCGCTCGGCTGGCCTTTGGCGAACTGGCCGATGTAGGTGCGCAGGCCGTGCCCCGCCGCGCGCAACGCCAGGCCCAGCGCCGCCGTGGTCTTCCCCTTCCCGTCGCCGGTGTACACCTGCACGTAGCCGCGAGCCCAAGGCTTCCGCATCACGGGTCACGCGTCCTTCTTCTCCCCCAGCTTCCCTTCCCGATAGGCCGTGATGTACTCGATGCAAAACTCGTCGAGCCCAAGCGCCGCGCGGGCCGAGAGCAGTGTGTTCATCATCCCCTCCTCGCAGGGGTCAATGATCGCGCCGTCGGCGCCGGCGGCGACGAGCATCGCGAGGAACGCGCGATTCAGGTTGTTGCGGGTCGGCAGGCCGTAGGAGACGTTGGACAACCCAAGCGCGATGTGGGCCTCGGGGAACTCGGCCTTGGTGATGCGAATGGCCTCGAGGATGTGGCGGGCCTGCCCGGGGTTGGTCGAGGCCGGGCGCACGAGGTGGTCGAAATACACGCGGTCGAGGCCCACGCCCTTCGCCTTCACCGCCTTGGCAATCGAGCGGGTGAGCGCCACGCGGCCATCGAGGTCCTCGGGCATGCCGCCGTCGTCCATCGTGAGCGCGACCACGCCCGTCTTGTGCTTCTTGACGAGAGGCAGGATGGTCTTGAGGCGGCCTTTCTCGCCCGTGATCGAGTTGATGATCGTGCCTGGGCGGTTGCACAGGCTGAGGCCCTTTTCGAGGGCCTTGGGGTTCGTGGAGTCGAAGGAGAGGGGCAGGCCGGTGGCCTCGGCGACGACCTCGGTGAGCCAGGCCATGTCGGCGACCTCGCGGGCCGGGTCGCCGCCGGCATTGACGTCAATGTGCGTGGCGCCGGCCGCCTGCTGTCTCTTCGCCTGGTTGGCGATGAAGGCGGCGTCGCGGGCGAACACTTTCTCCCGGATGCTCTTGCGGGTCATGTTGATGCGTTCGCCGATGATCGTGAAGCGGGCGATGGCGGGTCCTCCTGAGACTTGGGCGATCTGGTGGAGACGCAGCCCCGTGGCGACATTGTACCGCCGCCGGGAAGTGAGTCAAATGGCGCGACGGGAGCAGCTACCTTCCGATGCAGAAGACGCTCTTCAGCCCGACGAGGAAGATCCGGCCCCCGGCAACGGCGGGGGAGGGATGGCTGCCGTCGCCCAGGTCGTTCGTGGCGAGGACTTCGAACTCCGGGCCGGCCTTGACCACAAAGCTCTTGCCCGCGTTGGCGAAGAAGATGTGCCCGTTGGGGTCGGCGATGGGGCTCGCCCAGCCCGACGAGATGCCGTCGAGGTGCTTGGAGTACACTTCCTTTCCCGTGGCGGCCTCCCAACATTTCAGGGTGCCCGAGTCGTAGAGCCGGTAGACGTGATCGCCGACGATCAGGGGGGAGCTGAGGCCGCCGCCCGTGCTGACCTTCCACTTGATGTGGGTCTGAGTGACGTCGCCTTCGCCTGTGGGATCAACGGCCGCGCCGGGCCCGCCGCGTCCGTTGTCGAAGTAGACGATGCCAGCGCCGTAGGCGGGGGAGGAGCTCTCGCCCGCTCCTCCGCACCACCAGAGGGTCTTCCCTGTGGCCGGGTCGAGGCTGCGCAGCGCATCGGACACCCGCCCCAGGCCCCCGGCGAGGATGAGCATCTGCGGCTTGCCCTTCACCTCGATGATCGTGGGCGTGCTGTGCGCCATGACCATCGTGGGGTACTTCGCCTCCCACTTCACCTCGCCCGTGGCCTTGTCGTAGGCGGCGACCCGCGCGTCCTCGGGCCGCCGCGTCTCGTAGGCGAAGATCAGCGTGTCCTGGTAGAGGATCGCGCTGCTGCCGACCGTGACGTCGAAGTCGCCTGGCTTGAGTTCCCGCCGCCAGGCGACCTTGCCCTCGTAGTCGAGGGCGGCGAGGACCTGCGAGCCGAAGGCGCAGTAGACGAGCTTGCCATCGGTGGGCGGCGTCGGGCAGGCGTAGCCGCCGCCGGGGCCGCTGCGGAAATCGTTCCGCAGCCAGGGGCCGGGCGGAACCTGCGTGTCCCAGAGGAGCTTGCCGTCGGCCGTGTCGTAGCACAGCACGTGGTGCTCGGGCATGACCTTCTCCCGCGGCCGGTCCGATTCCGGCCAGCGCACCGTGCAGACGAACAAGCGGTTGCCCCAGACGACCGGGCTGGCGTGTCCCTGGCCGACGAGGGGCGACTTCCAGCGGACGTTCTCGTCCTTGGGGCCGCCCCAGGTGATCGGCAGGTTCGTCTCCCGTGTGTAGCCCAAGCCTGTCGGCCCGCGGAACTGCGGCCAGTTGTCCTCGGCGCTCCAGAGGGGGCGGGTGGCCAGAAGGGCCAGGCATAGCGACGCGGTCAACATGACTTGTTTGCGCGACACGGTCATGGATTCTCCGCTGTCCGTTATCGGGGCGGGAGGAGGCCGGCCTCGCGGAGCGGGGCGGCCAGGGGCTCGTGGCTCAGGCGCGCGCCGAGGCGCACGAGCGATTCGCCCAACAGGTCGCTCGGATACCGCTCCTTCGCGGCGGCGGGCCGGAACTCCTCGAGCCAGCGCGCGCAGGCCGCGACGAGGAGGTCCTTCTCCTCCTGGGTGATGGGAGCGCCCGCGGCCTCCTTCTGGGCGCAGGCCAAGGCGAGCGCGGCGTCGGCGGCGTACCGCTTCGCGGCGGTCCCGGCCACTGCGGCCAGGGCGCGCCAGGGGGCCGTCGGGTCGTCCCGGACGAGGGCGGGCGCACGCCGCGACAGCGAGCGCAGGCGCCCAGGCGTCTGGAACACATCGGACAGGGTGAGGCCGCCGAGCAGCATTTCGAGCAGCACTTCCGCGCGCTTCTCGCCCTTCGGGTCCACCGCGGGGGTGATGGCGGCGAGCTCGCGCTCGACCAGGGCGTCCAGGGCGCGCCCGCGGGCGTATTCCTTGACGAGGCCGGACTGCGCCAGCCGGGCCAGGGCGCCGCGCACGTCGTCGCGGGTCGCGTGGCGGCTCAATGCGTCCACGAGGGGCACCTGGAGTGCCGGGAGCGGCGACTGGGCGAGGCGTTCCGCCTCCGTTGCCTCGAGGCGCTCGATGTGCTCGGTCACGATGCGCAGGAGGATGGGCACCGCCTCGGCGGGCGGGCGGGCCGCGATCCGCTCGAGGAGCTGAATCTGGAGCGTGACGAACTCCGGGAGGCGGCCGCCGACGACGCGGCGGTCCAGGTTCTCGGGCCGGTTGAGGCCCTCGAACTCGTCGTAGAAGCTCTTGGCGTCCCGCGTCTGCTCGGCCCCGGCGCTCGGTGTGGCCGGGAGGCAGGCGGCCGCCACGAGCAGCGCCGCCACCGACCCCGCCTCGCGCCAGAAACTCCCGCACCTCATCGTCGTGTGTCCTCTCGACCGCAACAGAAACCACATACGACCCGGATTTGTGCGAAGAGTCAACCCCGCTCCCTGCCGCGGTTCGCGCCGAGTCGGGGGTGACGCTCCCAGGTCAGGGTGGGCAGACGCACGCCTCCTTGCGGGCGCCGCAACGCTCGCACTTCGGGACGTTCACGTTGCACGGATAGCCCAGGGCCTCGCCTGGGCCAAGCAGGCCGAAGGTGGCGCGGACCACCTTGTTGACGGGATAGGCGGTGACGGTGATCTGGTTATGGTCGGCCACCTCGCGGGCGCGGAGGACGAATTGCCAGCGGCCCGCCTCCAGCTTCGTCACTTCGGCCTGCCAGCCGTCGGGCACGGCGAGCTCGATGCGGCTCACCGGCTCGGGCACGTCGTCGCGGGCGACCGACACGGCGAGCGTCCTGGCGATGCCGGGCCGCAGGACAGGTTCGCCGTGGTAGTGGAGTGCGAGGTCATAGCCGTCCACCCTCTCGATGGCCGACATGGGGTCGCGGGCGAGTGCCCGGCGGGCCCTGTCGCTGCGGAACAGGACCGACGTGTCGTCGGGGCACAGCGTGGCATCGCCGAAGCGGGCCGCGTCGGAGCGGGCGGGGAGCATCTGCTGTGCGACGGCCTCGGTGCGGCGGGTCAGCTCCGCGATGTCCTTGGGCGCGCCGCAGTCGCCGGTGAACTTGTGCAGGACGATGGCCTCGCCGACGGGTGCCCGCCAGCGCTCGGGGATGCCCGCCGTGCCGCCCAGGAGGCCGAGCACGGAGCCGAGGGTGGCCCCCGTGCAATCGGTGTCGAAGCCGCAGTTGACGGCCTTGCACAGCTTGTCGCCGAAGTCGGCCCCGTAGAGCCAGCCGAGGATGGTGAAGCCGTGGTTCTGCGGGGCGTGGCAGGGGTTGTGGTGGCCGAAGGAGCGCAGAATGCGCTCGCGGCAGTCCTCCCAGGCGACGCCGTTGTCGTGGCACCAGACGACGTCGCGGACGACGCGGGAGATTCGCGACCAGATGGGGATCATGGCGAGGCCGATCTGGATGAGGGTCTTCGGCTCGCCGACGACGAAGGCGGCGGACTCGAGGGCGGCCCAGAACATCTCGCCGTGGACGCCCTCGCCGCCCGCGTGGTCGAGCACGGCGTCGTGCCAGGCCAGGGCCGCGGCGAGCTGCGGGTCGCCGGGGGCGGCGCAGGCCCAGATTTCGCTGCGGATGGGCGAGCCCATTTCGTCAATGTAGTAGTTCTCGAAGCAGCCGCTGATGGGCGGGCGCAGGCCGCGGCCCAGGTTGCGGCGGCAGAAGCCATACTCGTTCCAGGGATAGGCCGAGAGGAACTTGACCCAGTAGTCCGCCAGGTCGCCGCACGTGATGTCCACCCCGCGGTCCTCCAGGCACTTGAGCCAGGCGAGCTGGAGGTCGAGGTCGTCGTTCGGCGCGCTCTTGCTCGGCAGGGGGTCGTAGAAGGTCAGGTGCTGAAGCTCCTTCCTGCACTCGTAGGGCGCGCCGAGGGTCCCGCCGATGTTCTTTCCGAGCCAGCAGGCGAACACCTTGTCGCGGTACTCGGCCGCGCCGATTCGCACGGGCCGCTCCATTGCCGTTCCTTTCTCGCGGGGGTCGAGGGGCCTCGCGTCCATGGCCCTCATTCTACATGCAGGGACTGGCCCGCACAAGCGCGCGGGGCCGTCGGGGGCATCAGTGGGAGGCAGACGGGCGCGTGCGCGGAGCGCGGTCGGCGGCGGTCTTCTGGTCGGCCCGGATTTCGCGGAGGGCCTTCACCGCGGCGGCGGAGATGATGGTCGTGGAGTGGTCCACCATGTGGCCGAGGAAGCGGACCGCGTGGTCGGGGTCCACCTCGGCCATCAACTGCACGAGGGTCGCGTGGTCCCCTGCCTCGACGCTCATGGCGCGGTAGCGCAGCCTGCGGCGGTTGTGGACGATCTCGTGGATCTTGGTGAGCTTCTCCTTGTCGTCGAGCGCCTTGAGCTGCTCGACGACCCACGCTCGGAGCTCTCCCCGGGAGTCGGCGCTTCGGGCCAGGAGGCAGTTCTCCACGAGGCGCTCGACGACTTCGGGGTAGCCGAGGCGCTCCAGCGCGTGCAGGGCCGCCGTCCGCACGGGGAGCGGGGTGGTGGCCTTCTTGAGCACCTCGATCAGGCTTCCCACGTGGCGGGTGTGGACGATCCCGGCGAGGGCCTCGATGGCCTGTGTGCGCACGCTGTCGGGCTGGCGCTCGAAGAGGATCGCGGCGTTGAGGGCCTCGAGGACTCGCTGGTCCTGGCGTCGCCTGTAGATGGCTGCGAGGGCGGCGCAGGCCTCGGCGCGCAGCGCCTCCTGGCCGTGGGTGAGCAGCAGGCACAGGGTGGGGATGCTGCGTAGGGAGGCAATGGCCGGGAGGTCGCGGAGCGCAGCAAGGGCCTCCTCGGTGGCCATGCGCCCACGGAGCGCTCCCTCGACGCTCTTCAGAGCTTTCCGTTCCCGCCAACGGTCGAGCAGGCGTCCGACCATGGTAGCACACCCGTGTTGGGATGCCGGCCCGAATCACATCAATTATGGACCCGGCGCCGTACGGTGTCAAGGCAAATCCCGGCAAGTCCGCGGCTCACGGGCGACCCGCCCCGGGCGGGGGAGCGCCTTGACTCGTCGGCGCGGTTGTGCTAGGGTAGTGGCGTGAGGGGAGTGCCCCTGCGGGGGCAGTGCGAGGAGACGCGGGCATGCGGAGCTGGCGGCGAGGGATGGGCGCGCTGGCGGCCATCGCGGCGGGGGTCGCGCTGGGCGCCGGCGGGTGCGCGGGGCCATCGGGCTCGTCGGCGGAGGCACGCGCCCGGGCGCGCCGCGAGGCCCTCTGGTCGCAGGCCAGCCCCACGCCCGTGGGCCGCTACGACGCGGCGAAGACGCTCTACAGGAGGCGGCAGTACGCCGAGGCGGCGTTCCTCCTCCAGCGCTTCCTGGCCACCTACCCGAAGAACGCGCTGGAGCCCGCGGCGCTCTACTACCTGGCGATCTCGCAGTACTACGCGGGCAAGCGCTCCGAGGCGGTGGCCACCTGCAAGCGGATCGGCAAGGACTACCCGATGACCGACTGGGCGCTGTTCGCGCGCCAGGACCTCGTGGCGCTGAAGGCCGGGCCGCCCGAGGACCGGCTGCGCGAGCACTGGTGGCACCCGTGGGACTGGTTCCGCCCCGACCCGCCCGAGGTCAAGGAGTTCAACGCCGCGCGCGCGAGCTTCCGTCACCGGGACTTCGAGGCGGCCCTGGCCGGCTTCCGCACCCTGGCCGAGCGCGGCCCCGCGAACCCCATCGCCCCCGCGGCCTGGTACTACGCCGCCCGCTCGTACGAGTACACCGCGCAGATCGAGAAGGCCCGCGAGACGTATCAGCACGTGATCAGCGCCTACCCGCACACGGAGTGGGAGTGGCTGGCGCAGGACGACCTCCGCCGGATCAGGCCCGAGTGAGTCCCCCACGCGGAGATGCCCGATGATTCCCGAGAGCGCGCGGCTCGCCCTCAGCGAGGATGTGGCCCACCAGTCGCTCGGCGAGGGGCAGGACACGGTGGTGCTGTCGCTGAAGTCCGGCTACCTCTACACGTGCAACGAGACGACGCAGCGGTTCCTCGAGGCGCTCGACGGCCGCCGCACGCTGGGCGAGGTGGTGGACCTGTTGGAGGGGGAGTTCGACGTGGCGCGCGCGACGCTGGCGGCCGACCTGGCGGCCCTGGCCGAGGAACTCCTCGCCGAGAAGCTCATCGTCGTGCGTCAGGAGGGCGAGTAGGTGCGGCGGCTGGTCCTGCGCGCGCACGTGTGGTGGGAGGCCTGCCTGATCCTGCTCCTCGTGAAGCTGCTGCCGCTGACGTGGGTGCTTCGCCTGCTGTCGCCGCCGCGGTGGTGGCATCCCTACCGCGGGGTGTCGCCCGACGCGATCGGCGAGCTGGTGCGCCGCCGGCTGGCCCGGCCCCGCCATATGAAGCGGCGGGCCTGTCTGCGCCAGGGGCTGATGCTCTTCCACTTCCTGTGCCTGGCCGGGCACGAGCCGGAGCTGCACTTCGCCGTCTTCCCCGCCGAGTCCCCGCCCCGGCCGATGCACGCGCACTGCTGGGTGACGCTGGGCGGCGTGGCCTGTTCCCCGCCCGCCGAGCCGCCCTGCGCCGAGATGATGCGGTATGCGCGCGGCACGGGCGCCAGGCTGCTGCCGCCCTCGTGACCGCGCCTGCGCGGCAAGCGGAACACGCCCGGCGCCCCCGAGAATTTCCTCCGGGGCCTTGACTCGGGGGGCGATGGCTGCTACTCTAGGGCACATGGTAATTTGGGCATGTGATTCCCTTGCCGGAGGACCGTGATGGTCGAGAAGAGACAATACCGCGCGCCGAGGCTGCGCCGGCGCGAACGGCTGGCGAGGATCGCCGAGGGTGTGGACCCCACGATCACCGAGCTCCCCGCCAAGAAGACGGGCGGGTGATGTCGCTGGCTCAGGAGAAACACATGACAGCCAGGAAGCGGTACCAGCGGCCCTCGCTCCAGCGGCGCGAGAAGCTGGCCAAGGTGACCGAGCAAGAGCTTCCCGTCACAGGGCGGCCCATTGCCTGAGTGCGGCGTCGCTCGCCCGTGACGTTCCGCACCAAGGCGCGCCGTCGGGTGGCCGGATGCATTCTTGTTGAGGAGAGCGCGAGTGGCTCAGAAGAAGCGGTACGTGGCGCCCAGGGTCCAGCGGCGAGAGCGCCTCGCCCAGGTCACCGAAGCGGCGCCGCCGGTCACCGGCCGCGTCGCAGTGATCGACGGCTTGTTCTAGCGCCTCCCAAGCCGGCGGCATCGCCGGCCGAGGGGCGCGTTTCGTGTGACGGAGCGACCCTTTCTGCCGGGAGAACACCGTGGCGCTGAAGAAGCGATACCAGCGGCCCTCGCTCCAGCGGCGCGAGAAACTGGCCAAGGTGACCGAGCAAGAGCTCCCTGTCACGGGGGTCGTCATTGACTGAGTGCGGCGTCGCTCGCCCGGGGAGTCCCGCGCCAGCGGGGCGTCGGGGGGCGGACGGCCGCGGTCGTTTTGAGGAGAGCGCGCGTGGCTCAGAAGAAGCGGTACGTGGCACCCAGGGTCCAGCGGCGGGAGCGCCTCGCCAAGGTCACCGAAGCGGCGCCGCCGGTCACTGGCGTCGTCGTGGTCAACAACTTCCACTAGCGCCTCCGGGGCCGGCGGCATCGCCGTCCGAGCGGAGCGGTCCGGGCGACTGAGCGACCTTTCCGTCAGGAGAATGTCGTGGCACGGAAGAAGCAGTACCAGCGGCCATCGCTGAGGCGGCGCGACAGGCTGGCCAAGGTGACCGAGCAGGAGCTCCCTGTCACGGGGGTCGCCACTGGGTGAGTGCGGCGTCGCTCGGCCCGGGCGTCCTGCACCAGGGCGCGGCGTCGGGTGGCCGGCCGCATTCTTGTCGAGGAGAGCGCGCGTGGCTCAGAAGAAGCGGTACGTGGCGCCCAGGGTCCAGCGGCGGGAGCGCCTCGCCAAGGTCACCGAAGCGGCGCCGCCGGTCACCGGCCGTATCGTGGTCAACGGCAATTCTCACTAGCGCCTCCGGGGCCGGCGGCATCGCCGGCCGAGCGGCGCGGCTCGGGCGACTGAGCGGCCCTTTCCGTCAGGAGAACGTCGTGGCACGGAAGAAGCAGTACCACAGGCCGTCGTTGAGGCGGCGGGACAAGTTGGCCAAGGTGACGGAGGCCGCGCCTCCGGTCACGGGTCGCCTCCCCGGCTGAGAACGGCGCCCCCTGCGTGAGGCGCCGCGAACGAGGGTGTCCGGTCGGGAGGCATTGCGAAGGAGAGCGCACGTGGCGGTGAAGAAGGTCTACGCGCCCCCCAAAGTGCGGAGGCGGCAACGCCTCGCCAAGGCGGCCGAGGGGGCTCCCGGTCCCATCACGGATGGCGGCATGACGGTCGTTGCCCCGCCGTAAGGAGAGCTTGAATGCCTGGGAAGAAGCAGTACGTCGCCCCGACGCTTCGGCGGCGCGAGAAACTCGCCAAGGTCACCGAGCAGGAACTCCCCGTGACCGGGGTCCGAACCTAGGCATCGAGGCAGGGCAATCCCTCGGCGCTCCCGTTCCCTCTGGAGAAAAGCCCGATGGCCAAGGGCAAACGCTACATTTCCCCGACGCTTCGGCGGCCCTATCGCCGGCCCCGCCTTGAGCGGCGCCGGCGGCTCGCGGACACCGCAGAGGGCGGACCGTCCCGGCTCACCGGGGTCGCCGAGAACAACCACGTCGCGCCGTAGGGCGTCGCTGCCGCGGGACGAGGCTGCCTTGGTCCTTGCCTTCAATGTGCATGGGGTGCGGCTGCGGGCGACGGTGGACACGGCGTCCCTCGCCCAGCGCCTCCGCGGCATCCTCGGCCCCTTCGAGGCGGAGACCGCAGAGGCCGACTTCCTGCTCGACGTCCGCCACGAGGCGGGCCCATTTCCCGACGTCACGCCGGATGGCATGGAGGAGCACTGGCGGGGCACGCTCCCCGACGGGCCGCCCGCGGTGTGCTTCCGTGGCCCCTCGGAACGCGAGACGCTGTTGCCGGGCCTGGCGCGGATGCGCCTGGCCGAGCGCGGCGCCGACGTGCACGTGGCCCCAGGCGCCGACTGGTGCCTGAACCTCGGTTGCCTGCTTCCTGCCCTGTGCGAGTTCCTCGCGCGCCGCGGGCACTACGTCGTCCACGCGGGGACCCTCTCGTGGGATGCAGCGGGCGGGCGTCGCGCCCTGCTGTTGTGCGGCCCCAGCGGCTTCGGCAAGACGACGACCGCTCTCGCCCTCGCCCACGCGGGCATGCAACTGCTGACCGACGACGCGACGTTCCTTGTGGCGCAGCCGCCCGGTGGCACACGCGTCCCGCCCGTGGAATCCGCCCTCCGCGTGTGGGGCCTGCCGCGCCCGTGCAAGGTGCACCGGCGCACGGTGGCGCTGATGCCTTGGCTGCGCCCCCACTGCGACGGCCAACGCCCCGTGGGCGACGAGTACCTGGTCGAGCTGGCCGCGCTCGCCGGGTCGGGCGCGCTCGCGATGGCCGAGCCGGCCCTCGTGCTCTTCCTCGAGGAGCGCAACCCCCTGGCCCATCGCCTGCGCCCGCTCGACAAGGTCCAGGCCGTCGCCCGCCTGGCCAACGAGAACGTGCGGGCCGCCGACCTCCGCGGCCAGGGGCCGGCGGGCGATGCCTTCCGCGCCCTCGCCGACATGGCCCGCCGCACCCCCACCTGCACGCTCAGCGTCGGGCCCGACCTCGAGTCGCTCCACGAGTCCCTTCTGCCGCTGCTGGCCTCCCCGAGGTGACGCCGTGGCCCCGCGCGCGTTCGACGCCTGGTTCCTCGCCCTCGCCGACCCCGCGCTGGCTGCCGCGCCGCCGCCCGCGCCCGCGGCGTGGGACCCCGCACAGGTGTGCGAGCTTGCCGACTGGCACGGCGTCGTCCCCGCCCTGGTGCGCAACCTGCGGCGGCACTGGCCCGAGGCAGGTCGAGGGCCCGACCCATCCGACCCGTCGCTGCGCGCGCTCCTGGCCGCGGCGCAGGAGCGGCTGCTCGGGCGGGTCGGCTTCGCGCTGCGCCTGCGGAAGCAGCTCGAGCCGGTCGTGGCCGCCCTCGTGGCCGGCGGCGTTCCCGCCCTCGTGCTCAAGGGGCCGGAGTTCGCCGACCGCCTCTACGCCGAGCCGTCGCTGCGGCCGTTCACCGACCTCGACTTCCTGCTCCCGCGCGACGCGCTGGCCGACGCGGGCGCAGCCCTCGCGCGGCTGGGCTACCGCCGCGACCCTCCGCCACGCGGCAAGTACCGCGGCGACTATGGCGAGGAGACGTGGCGGCTCGGCGACCCGTCCGCCGGCGCCATCGAGCTGCACTGGGACCTGGTGAACTCGCCTCCGTTGCGGCAGCGCTGCTCCGTGGGGTTCGGCGACCTCCAGCTCGAGCCGCCCGCGGCAGGGGCGCTCCCGCGGGCCACGCCGGCCTCGCTGCTCCTCGTGGCAGCCGTCCACGCCGCGGCCAGCCATCGCTTCGACCGCCTCCAGCCCCTGGCCGACGTGTGCCAGGCCGCGCGCGGCGCGGCAGGGCCGGTGGATGCCGCGTGGCTGGCCGATGCCGCGGCTCGCACGGGCGCGGCCTTCGCCCTCGCCACCGCGCTCCGCCTGGCCGAGGGCCTCTTCCGCGAGCCGGCCTGCGCCGAGCTGATCCGACGGGCACCGTGCCTGGCCCGCGCGGCACGCCTTGCCCGCCGGGTCATCACCCCGCACACCGTCCTGCACTCCAGAACCCTCGCCGCCGGGCTCCGCCGCCAGCTCTACCGCGAACTCCTCAAGCGCCGATGACGCTCCGCCTCGCACCCCACGCGAAGGGTGCGTGTAATCTCCTTCGGTCGGAAAAGCCAGTTGCGCGATACTATCGCGGGCACCCCCCATCCCGCAGCTGACCCAACGCCCGCAGGGCGTGGCGGAGTAAAGCCCACGGCGATGCTTTGGG
>Ga0307379_10000706_pt1 | contig 54765 bp, 36 predicted proteins | sample UN2MG_FD_202237 | JGI IMG/M metagenome (GOLD analysis project Ga0307379, IMG submission 202237) | Soil microbial communities from Risofladan, Vaasa, Finland - UN-2 | ecosystem: Environmental > Terrestrial > Soil > Coastal area > Acid sulfate soil | place: Finland: Risofladan, Vaasa | collected... | reverse complement strand
CGCGGCTTTATTTCCCATAATACAGCCCCAGTTCGATCAATAATTTGAAGAGCCTGCGGCCCCACGGTGGTGTTCGGACGCTTGATAAGCAGGCGGTTAGACGGAAGTAACCATGCTTCGAATACTCCGGCGATGTTGGGCACATACCAAAAAACCTCCTCTTTGAGATTGCCCAACTCATCGAAAGCGAGAGTGACCAGCCCCGTACCGGTAAGAATTGTCAGTGACGGGAATGATTTCCCTTGCTCCTGGCGCTCGAATAGATCCAGGTTGATCACGGGTCCTCCACTTACACCACTGCGCCTTCCCTGTCCTGAGATCGTGCGACGCCATTTTATGCCAGCTTGATCCTGCTCTCCCAGATTATCCCCACTCATCCTGATACTCATCAGCTTGAGCGTGTTCTCCTCCTTTGGTTCTTCTGGTCCTTCAGCGTTGTAGAGCGAGAAATACTCGACTTCGGGTTTGCCCGGCTGAACAATACTCATAGATGTAGACATAGCCGCCAGCCATTTGCCGCTGGGGCCAGCAAGAACGGGACTCTTAGCGGGAGGATACCACTTCATGTTGGGAAGACGCCACAGGTGCTTACCAGGGATACTTATTGCTTCGATGTTTCCATTCTTTCTATCGCCTATAAGTACGCAACCTGCTTGCCATACGGGCTGGACAAAACCAGCCTCTTCGGCCATGTCCGACTTCTGCAGGTTCTCCAAATGAACGGTTTGTGGCAGGTCCTTGAGCGACCACCGTATCTTGCCGGACATCAACTCTTCCATGAGCAAGTTCTTTTTGCTATTGACCCAGCGCAGCAATAGTTTGCCATCTGGCGACAGCCAAACCCAGTGTGAATCCTCCATTAGTTGGGTTTCCTTGGTTGTCTCCCCAGTGGCGCTCAACAGCAGCAGTTTCATACTCTCCCGGTCGTCTTCCGGGATAAGTGCCGCGAGGACGCTCTTCCCATCTGGAGTAGCGTCTTCAAAAGAAAGCCGCCAATTTTCCGGGTTAGAATACGTCCACAGCACAGTGCCGTCAGGTGCTATCCGATAGACGACATTATTTCCAGGTGCGGTATCAGAGGAGTTACAACTGACAGCTACATATGCCCCAGCATCAGGTAATGCCATCACTTTATAAACCATATTTCCAGAGCTGTCGAACTGCCATTGCATGGACGGCGGTCGCTGCGCCGCATAGAGAGCGTCGACATGTGATTTCCACGGACTTTCGTCCGTTACAACCGTTTGGGTCTCGCCGGAGTCACCCGTCGTGCTGGTGTCCAATCCCTTCCAGCCGTTGCGGAGCCCGACCCAGACATTGGGAATCATCCAGAACATCGCCGTCGACTTGCCGCGCTCAGGCGGCAGGCAGTCGTTCCACACCAAGGACCATGACATCCCGACCTCCCGCGCAACCCGATTGGTTATCTTACGCACGCTAGCGCCGCGCATCTCGAATGTCACTTGCGGCTCAAATTTTGTTGGCCATTTCCCAGTATGTCCGATTGGTATGGCCGGTGCAACTTGAGGAAGTTGGAACAAACCCCAAACATGCGGTTGGCCAATGAACACATTTGAATATGGCCGATCGGTAACTGAGAACTTATCAACAGTGAGGTTAAGTGGATATGTCGGGCTATCATACGCCGAGCGTATTATGACGTTGGCGATGCCCTGATCCTCGACCCAGGTAAATGTGGGATCGAGAGATATCAATTTGTTGAGAATTTGTCGCGGTGTGGTGTTCTCCAGAGATAGAGAAACCCGCGGAAGCACAAAGCTCTTCAGCTCCTTTGAGCTTGACTGCCATGGAATCACTTCTATCCCGCAGAGCACATTATTGTCGTTGCTCAATTTGGCTACGGCATCTGGGACGGTAAGTTGATCTACCGAGAACTTCTCCACTTTGCCGTCCAAGGCTGTGAACTTCCGGTTGCGCGCCGCATAGAGAGCGTCGACATGTATGCGTATATTGGGCGGCAAGTCGTCAATCGATTTCCACGGGCTTTCGTCAGTTACAACCGTTTGGGTCTCCGTTGTACTCTCAGCCCACACTTGGCCACACAATAGAAACAACAGGAAAAGGATTGCCGCAAAGTAAGACCATGAATGTATTTTTTTCATCCCTGTTCCCCCACGTCAATGCACCAAAATGCCGTGGTTGTCAGCGCCGTCCTCTCGTCTTCGGCGGTTAGCTGGCCGGCGACCTGCTTGCCGACGTTGTCCAATCCCCTGTAAGCGTAGCTTGGCATAGGAAATTATTCGACGCTCTCGACCTCGTCCTGCTGAGTGACTCGAACGACCTCCTCGGCGGTCGTGATGCCGTCGAGCACCTTGTTCCATCCGTCCTGGCGGAGCGTGCGCATGCCGTGCTCGCACGCGACGTCTCTGATGGCGCCGGCCGGAGCCCGCTCCAGCACGAGCGAGCGAATGCGGTCGTCCATCAAGAACAGTTCGTATATCCCTGTACGGCCTCTGTAGCCGGTCTGCTTGCATTGGTCGCAGCCGCAGCCCCTGTACAGCTTAGGGGTGCGCTGCATCTTCACACCGTTTTCGCTGAATCTCGCAATGATCTCGTCCGCGTGCTCTGCGAGCGCCTTGCATTTCGGGCAGATGAGTCTCACCAGGCGCTGGGCAAGCACTGCTTCGACGCTTGACGCCACCAGGTAGGGCTCGATTCCCATCTCCAGGAGCCGCGTCACCGCGCCGGCCGCGTCGTTCGTGTGCAGCGTGCTGAATACGAGGTGGCCCGTCAGCGCGGAGTGGATAGCGATCTCGGCGGTCTCCGGGTCCCTGATCTCGCCGACCATTATGATGTCCGGGTCCTGCCGCAGGATGTGGCGCAGGCCGTTTGCGAAGCTCAGTCCGATCTTGGGATGCACCTGGATCTGGTTGATGCCGTCCAACTGATACTCGATCGGGTCCTCGATGGTTATGACGTTCTTCGCGGGGGAGTAGGCTTTCCGCAGGGCGGCGTACAGCGTGGTCGTCTTGCCGCTGCCGGTCGGGCCGGTGGCGAGGATCATGCCATGCGGCAGCACGATCAGTCTATCCATCTTCTTGAGGGCGTCGGGCAGCATGCCGATCGTCTCCATCGTGTAACTCATCGCGCTCCGATCCAGGAGCCTCAGCGCCACGCTCTCCCCGTATAATGTCGGCACAGTGGAAACGCGGATGTCAATCTCGCGGCCCGCGATCTTCGATTTGATCCGGCCATCCTGCGGCAGGCGGCGCTCCGCGATGTCCAGGTTCGCCATGATCTTCAGGCGGGAGATGATCGCCGCCTGCAATCTCCTGGGCGGCGAGGATATCTCGTGCAGCACCCCGTCAATCCGGTAGCGAACCCTCATCCCCTTCTCGAACGGCTCGACATGGACGTCCGTGGCGCGCTCCTGGACGGCCTGCCTGAGGATCAGGTTGACGAACTTGATGACGGTCGCCTCCCTCGCCATGCGCGCTAGGTCGCCTATCTCCTCTTCAGATTCCTCGAGGATTTGGACTTCGTCCTCGGTCGTATCAGCCATCATGCGGCGCACGTAGTGCTCCTCGACCAGTCGCCGAATCTCCTGGGGATCGGCATAGGCGATCTCGACGGCGAGGCCGGTGACCATCCTGATGTCATCCGCTGCGGCCACGCTGAACGGATCGGCGATGGCGACGCGGATGCTCGAATCGTCGGCGCTGAGAGGGAGGGCCTGATGCCGGTAAGCCAGTTCGGCCGGTATGAGCGAGATGACCTGCGGGTTGAGGTCGCCCTCGTGGATCTGCACGAGTGGAACGCCCGCGTGCTCGGAGATCGCGGAATGCACTTGCTCCTGTGCGCAGAAGCCGAGGTTGACGATGACCTCCGGGAGCGACTGGCCGGACTCGCGTTGAGCCGCCATAGCCTGCTGCAACTGCTCGTCGGTGAGCAGACCGTCTCCTTTCCGTACATCAGCAGTGGTCATTCAAGGTCCTTCCAGGTTGCTTGCCAAGTCTATGACCGTGAAACGGATCGCTTTGTTCCGGCATCCGGTGCGCTTGCCTGGCAGTCGCAACAAGACGCATACAGCCCCAGAGACAAGCGCATCTAATACTTAGACGCCCGAAGAGCGGAAAAAGTTGTGGGATAGCCGGCAATTGCTTCTCCACATCGCTTCGGCGTACTGAGTGTTTAGACACCGGGGGCCTGTTTATCCTTCAAGGGAATTCAGAATTGCAGGCACCCGGAGCGCGCATCTGCCTCCGCCAAGGTTGGCCTCTTAGCTGGTATGCAATCGGCTTACTGCCGAAGTGGTGGACGACAAGTAGAGCGCTAGGGTTCCACGGCCTTCTGCTGGAAATCAGGCGGATTACCCCCGTGCCGGAGGTCTACAAAGCGGTGCGTGAATCCGCCCTTGCTTACGTGGAAGACGCGATATCCGGTCAGGCCCGCATCCGGGCTGCACGAGAAGCTGGTCGCAGGCGTGGAGATGAAGCTGATGCCATCGTAGACCGATTCGTTGAGCCGGTGGACGTGGCCGGTGAGCACGGCCTCGACGTGGTTGGCCTCGAGCAGCTTCAGCACCTCGGATCGCGCAGGCTCGTCCGTGGCGAAGTAGTCCCCATTGGGATCGCTCGGCTTGTCGAGAAACAGCGCGCAGTGTTCGAAGATGAAGATGCGCTTTCGTTTGGCCTTCTTGAGCTCGGCCTTGAGCCAGTCGAGATGCTCTTTCTCGGCAGGGAATCCGCTGTTGAATAGGTTGGAGTTCAGGCCGATGAACGCGCAGCCTTCGTGCTCGAACGAGATGCGGTCGTACCCGAATGCCGCTTTCCATGCGGCGATGGACTGACCGCCCTTCTCCGGCCCGATCTCTCTGAGCCTGCCTGCATCATGGTTCCCCGGAACCACGTACATCGGCATCGCGAGCGGCTTGCTGATCTCCTTGAACAGCGCGGCGTTCTCCGGCGACCAGTCGGCGAGGGCATCGCCCGTGTGGATCACGAAGGCGGGCTTCAGCGCGTTGATCTGCCCGACGACCTCCGCGTACCGGGCATTGAACGCCGGGTCCTTGCCGACGTGCGTGTCGCTGATCTGCACGAACGTGAAATCAGCCTGGACTGCGACCGGCAGGAGGAGAAGGAGGACGCACATCAGATACCGGAGCCGCATTCTCACCTGGACACCTCGCAAACGTTCAGGAGTACACGCAGTATACACTTGCGGCATCCGGGGCATTTCTCCCTCCTCACAGAGCACCTCGGCCTGCGCCGACGGCAGGAATTCGCATCTCCCGGCGCCAAAAGTAGGGTGGAGCGTCGGACGATCTTGGATGTTGGATAGAGCATGGCCAGGGTTGCACTAGTAAACCCAAACCGCATGAAGCCGGCGGTCGCGCCAATCGGCCTCGACTATCTCGCCGAGTCTCTGGCGGCGAGCGGCCATGAGGTCGGCATATTGGATTTCTGCTTCTCAGCCGACTGGCAGGCGGATGTTGACTCCTACTTCAAGGCGCATCAGCCGGATGTCGTCGGCCTGACGATCCGAAACACGGACGACTGCTACTTCGCCAGCCAGGACTTCTTCATCCCGTTCTTCAAGGAGGTCGTTGACCGGATACGGTCTGCGACCGACGCGCCCATCGTGCTCGGAGGATCGGGGCTTTCCGTCGCACCGAAGGCGGTTTTGAAGCTTACCGGCGCGGACTATGCCATTGCGGGCGATGGCGAAGTCGCTTTCCCGCTGCTTGCCGCCCGGCTGGAGCGCGGAGAGGATCCATCGAGCGTGCCGGGACTGACATACCGCACTCCCGCAGGTCTGGCGAGCAATCCTCCTGCCTGGGTAGACGTAGGCGACCTGCCTGCGCGGACCAGGGCATGGCTGGACAACCGCCGCTATTTCGCCGAAGGAGGTCAGGCGGGCATCGAGACGAAGCGCGGCTGCGACCGGAAGTGCATCTACTGCGCCGATCCCGTCGGCAAAGGGACGACCTGCCGCCTCAGGTCTCCCTCGCAGGTCGTCGGTGAGATTCGGGCGCTGCTTGACCAGGGGATAGACTGCTTCCACCTCTGCGACAGCGAGTTCAATATCCCGCTGAGCCACGCGGAGGCCGTCTGCCGCGAGATGATCGGCTCCGGCCTCGCGGGCAAGTTCACCTGGTACACGTATGCGAGCCCAGGCCCGTTCACCAATGAATTAGCGGCTCTGATGAAGCAGGCCGGCTGCCTCGGCATAGATTTCGGAGCGGACAGCGGCGACGATCGAGTTCTGCGATCGCTTGGGCGCGACTTCGGCGCCGAGGATCTCCGGCGGACCGCGGAGATATGCCGCCGGCGCGGGATCGTTTTCATGTACGACCTGCTGATCGGCGGCCCGGGCGAAACGCCCGAATCGGTGACGCGGACGATCGAGCTGATGAAGCAGATCGAGCCGAACCGCGTGGGGGTTTCGGTGGCCGTGCGCATCTACGATGGCACCGCGCTCGGCAGGATGGTGCGCCGCGAGGGGATCGCGCCATCGAACCCGTGCCTCCAAGGGCGGACGAAGGACAATGAAAGCTTTCTCTTCCCCGTCTACTACATTTCGCCCAAGGTAGGCATCGAAGTAGTTGACCGCATCTCAGGTCTGATCGAGGGCGATCCGCGGTTCCTTCACGCATCCATGGATCAGATAGGCCAAAACTACAACTACAACGACAACAGCGTGCTGGTGCAGGCGATCAGGCAGGGCTACCGCGGCGCGTACTGGGACATCCTGCGGCGTGTCCAGGAGGGGCTGCCGCCGGATCCCTAGAATTCCCTTGATTTTCCTAGCATTCTTGGGGTTTCCGGGCGAAAACCCGGTAATCCTACCGGTAAGCATGTTTTACAGGCGGCACGATAATTGTAACAGGCGTGTCCCTTACTTACCTCCTTCGAGAAAGCCATCCCGAGAAGTCTTCGGGATGGCTTTCGCTATTGGGGGATAGGAGTGAGGCCGGCCTAGCGGCGGCGTGGTCTAGGCACCCCGGGCGGGACTGACGGCGAGCGCCATTCCTTCACGGCTTCCTCCGGCACATGGCGCAGGATTATCGGCAGGGCAAAGTGCATGTCTGCAATCACGCGGTCCATTTGTAGGGGCAGGTCTCAGACCTGCCCCCACTTCCTGCCCCTACGCTTCTCTTTCCAGCAACATACCCACGCCTCCCTTGAGCGATGCCAGGGATCGTAGACTTATCTCTGCGTATAGCCGGTTGAGCCGCCATCCTTCCTTTCCGAAGGCATTCAGCGTATCAATCAGTTGCTCCTCATTCGGCTTCCCGGGCTTCAGCGCCAAGTAGTGAGTCCTGTACTCATACTGTTTCATATCCTCTCTGTCCTCCCTTCTGCTTCCTTGGCTGTCTTGACTCATATTCACCCACAAGGGGTACCTCGCTAATGAATTCCAGGGGCAGGTCTCTTGTTGCCAGCACCTCCTCGCCCGGGGCGCAGGTTGACGTTGGGTGAGGGCGGAGATCCTGGGCCGGGTCGCCCACTTGGACCCTGTACAGGAACCCGCTCTGCCGGCCGTTGTGCCGTATCGTCACGATCCGCTCCCCGTCTTTCTCCCTGATAGTGATATCCAGCCGGGTCGGCTTGTGGGAGAAAGCTCGGGCCAGATCGGGAACCGGGGTGACGGTTGACCCTGCACACAAGGTGTCGATCCGAAGCGGGCTGCCGTGGTACCACTCCTTGTGCTGTTGAGTCGTGATCGGCGGGGCATGTGTCGGCTTGGTCATCGCTTTCTCCTTTGCAGAACGCATGAGCTCAGCAGCGCGAGGTGTCCGCATCCGCGTCACGGCGATCATTTGCTGCCAAAAACCTGTTTCATCCGGCTATCCAGCTCCGCCGGACCGGCGCACTCATTCTCGTTGATCCACTGTCGCTTCACAGCGATCTGTCGAATGCTCTCGAAGTTCGTCTTATCAACGAAGCCATCAACCCACGTTGTGCGATTCAGCTTGGCAGTGGGCTTGAGGAATACGTAGCCGTGGGCCAACTGCGAGAAAGCCAGGTCCTTTCTACTGCTGAAATAAGGGCTCGTGTTGTCTCGAAGGCTTGCGAACGGTGAGTCCACTACATCAAAACCGATGGGTTTGTTTCCATTCTCTGCGAACAGGCCTTCCAGGAAACCGACCAACCGTCCGTCTTGCTGATGGTGCAAACAGACCCAGAAAATCCGGTCGCCGTATTTCTTGCGAAGCACCGCGCCGAATTTCTCCTCAGGAAACGTGTGTCCATACCCAAGGTACACGAGGGCTTTACGCCGCTTTGTCAACACTTCCTTGTCGAAAACGCGTATCATATGCCTCTCGCGCCGCTGGTATTCCCGCAGGCGAGCCGCGTCGTCCTTCAGCTTGAACAGGACATCACACTCATTCCAGTTGCTGTCCAAGCCCAGCACATGGAATTTCTCTGCTTCTGGAGGCAAGCGGCGATTGAAACTCCAAACTGCTCTAAGTATGTCTATATATTCCCTGAACCCCCACGGCTGGCCGTAGTCCCGGAAGATGCGCAGCGCGGCATCTTCATCGTATTCCCTGGCGGTGACTAGCTGATTTGCCCGCGCGGTGTTCCGGCTCCTGACGAATTCAGTGGCAATGACCCTGACACCGGCCTTGTTGTACAGCGGCTCAATGAGTTGCGATACAAACTCGCAGTTCTCCCGGATCTCGTGCATTTCTCCGAGAAGCACGGCATCATGAGCTTTGAATTTGCTTATGACGTAATCGGCCGGAGACTCGGCATGGTTCTTCAGATAAGCTAGATACTCGGACCTAGAGGAGCGATTGATGCCGGCAATATCAACTGCCTTTGATGAGGGGTTTGCTGTCTCCTCGCCTGCAAACGTGCCCTGGTACACCAGCATCAAAGCCAGGATCGCCGCAGTCATGATTGGCCGAAGGTTCAGCCGTCTTTTCATCTCGAATGCCTTTCGAAGCTGTGGGAAGCGGTCACCTGACGTGACATCTAACTAACGGCGAAGCATGTCAGCGATTTGGCGTCAGGTTCAGCGACGTGGTCGGCGCTCCCTTCGCTCTTCCCCTCCAGCCTTCCTGCCCAACCATTAGACGCATTGAGGGCTCAGGTTGTTGCAAGAGACCCTTGCACCGGGCACGAAGTCCGGTTCCCACGTAGGGGCAGGTCTCAGACCTGCCCCTACCATGCCCCTACGCCAGGACGACCCGGTATCGCAAGAAGTGTATATGGAACCCCGGCGCCAAGCCTCACAGGACCACTGCTGGCTTCTTCGCCTTCAGCATGCCGCCGAACGGACCGGCATCGAACGCGGCCTCGATCGTGTACTTGCCGGGCTCCAGTTTCTTGGGTACTCGCACGGAGTAACCGCACGAGCCGCCTCATCCAAAGCCCGCTTTGCCGGTTTTCACGATCTTGCCGTTAGCATCCTTGATAGAGACTGTCGCTTCCGGGCGTGAGCGCGAATCCGTGCGGAAGACTCCTCCCACCTTGCCGCCGGACAGTAGTGCGAAGTCCAGCGCAATGTGGACATCCTTTCCCCGCTTGAGTTTGACCTCCCGGCTGTCCGGCGCTATCGCCATCTTGACGCCCGGCCTCACCGGTACTGCGACAGTCTTGCCTGCGGATGCAGTGAAAGGCTTGCCATAAATGCCGATGGCGCTCCAATCGCTTCCGTCCCGATGCCGCGCATTCAGTCTCACCTGGTTCAGAGCGTACCGGCCGGCTGGGACCTGTAGCGAACCGCCATCCAAGGGCAGCCAGTACAAGCCGGTGCTCCCAGCCAGCCGTATGCCCTTCAGCGTAATGGGTACTTTGCCCACCCTGAGAACCTTAAGCGAAAGCCTCGCCGTAGGCCCGGTGTAGCGTGCGACCTTAAGCTTGTCTCCGGAAGGGCTGGTCGTCAGCGCGTAGAGTTTTCCGGCGATGCTCACGCCGGAGGAGAAGCAGTATCGCTCGATTGAGGGGTCCGGACCGGAAAGCAAGGCGGTCGGGAACTTGCCATTCGCATCCCAGTCGAACAAGATCTGGTCTCCCATTTGGTATTTCTTTGGGAGGCCGAGTAATGCTATGCGGTCGTCGTACCTACCGTTCCCGCTGGAATCGGCCAGCCTGAAGGGTATCTTCCCCTTATTGGTGTTAACCTCGCCCCTCCAATGTCCTCGCAGCCAGACATCACCCCAGCTTTCAGCCGATTTGCCGCGGTCGCGCACGTGGTGTACAACATCAATGTCCATTTCCACCAGATTGGTGTTTGTCGCACCGGGGAACAGCTTGTTGACTGGAATGGACGCCACACGGGTGAATTCGACCCTTGTGTATTTGCCTCCTTGGTGGATGTTTTTGGCCGAAACTTGTGCGTCGTCGCTCAGATCGTGGTTCCCATTTACGTCGAGATAGATGGTGTCGTAGCCCTTACCGGTGCCCTTGGATTCATCGAGGGCAAACAGGATCTCGCGTCCGGGCTCGCCATATGTTTCCAGCCTGACATACCCGTAAAAAGGGGATTCTGAGGCGAGCTTAGGTTTGCCCTTTAGTGAGGGCCTTTCTTTGTAGAATTTAGCCCAGCCGACGATCGAACCAAGCCGGGAATCCCTGGTTGGCTTTGGGATTTCCCACTTTGCGCTGTAGATCCCCGGCTTCAGCACCAGGCCGGAAGGCGGGCGATCCTTCTCCTGACCGCATGCCTGGGGTCCGATAAACACGAGGCATAACAGAAACACTGGTACAAGCTTCCGCATCTCAATCCTCCTTCCCAGTCAAAGTGTTAGACGCGTCAGGGGCTTGAATTGTTGCACTAATCCCGCGATGGATGCAAAACCGGGCACGAAGTCCGGTTCCCACGTAGGGGCAGGTCTGAGACCTGCCCCTACGCGAGGATAACCCAGGATGGCAAACAAGAAAGGGCGATCCGCCACAGCGGACCGCCCCTCTACCTTCCAGCCTCTATCAACTAGCCACTAGCTCAGTACATGTCCTCGCCGTAGCCGCCGGGAGGTCCGCCCGCCGCGGCAGGCTTCTTCTCGGGCTTTTCTGCTACCAGGCCCTCGGTGGTCAGGATCATGGCCGCGATGCTGGCCGCGTTCTCCAGCGCCGACCGGGTCACCTTGACCGGGTCAACGATTCCGGCCTTCGCGAGATCAACATACTGCTCGGTGATGGCATCCAGGCCCTGGCCCTTCGGGAGACCCTTCACCTTCTCGACGACTACTGATCCTTCGAGGCCGGCGTTCTCCGCGATCTGGCGGAGCGGCTCTTCGAGCGCGCGCCGAACGATTCTCACGCCGACCTTCTCATCGGCGTTTTCGCCGAGGCCGTCGAGCGCTGGGATGACGTTGATCAACGTCGCGCCGCCGCCCGGAACGATGCCTTCTTCGACGGCCGCTCGGGTCGCAGAGAGCGCGTCCTCGAAGCGGTGCTTCTTCTCCTTCAGCTCGGTCTCAGTCGCCGCGCCGACCTTGATGACTGCCACACCGCCCGCCAGCTTCGCCAGGCGCTCCTGAAGCTTTTCCTTGTCGTAGGACGAGTCGGTCGTCTCGATCTGGCGGCGAAGCTGCTCTATCCGGCCCTTTACAGCCTCGGCGCTTCCGGCGCCCTCGACGATGGTGGTCTCTTCCTTGGTAATGATGACCTTCTTCGCCCGGCCCATCATGGTCAGATCAACGTTCTCCAGCTTCAGGCCGAGGTCTTCGGAGAGGAACTTGCCGTCCGTGAGGATCGCGATGTCCTCCATCATGGCCTTCCGCCTGTCGCCAAAGCCGGGCGCCTTCGCGGCCACCGCCAGCAGAGTGCCTCGGATCTTGTTTACTACTAGGGTGGCGAGCGCGTCGCCGTCAACGTCCTCCGAGATGATTAGCAGCGGTTTCCGCGAGGCCGCGACCCTCTCCAGCACCGGGATGAGATCCGGAGCGGCGGTGATCTTCTTCTCGTGGATGAGGATGAGGGGATCTTCCAGTATCGCCTCCATCCTCTCGGGGTCGGTCACCATGTAGGGCGAAATGTACCCCTTGTCGAACTGCATCCCCTCGACGACTTCCATCGTGGTGTCGGTGCCTTTCGACTCCTCCACCGTGATAACGCCGTCCTTGCCTACCTTGTCCATTGAATCGGCGATAAGGTCGCCGATTTCCTTGTCGTTCCCGGCGATTGCGGCGACGTTCGCAACCGATTCCTTGTCGGTTACCGGGGTGCTGAGCTTCTTGATCTCCTCGACGGCCTTGGCAACCGCGAGGTCAATTCCTTTCTTCACGAGCATCGGGTTGCCGCCCGCCGCTACATAGCGCAGACCCTCGTTTACTATGGATTGAGCCAGGACTGTAGCGGTGGTGGTTCCGTCGCCGGCAACGTCGTTGGTCTTGGAAGCTACTTCACGCACGAGCTGGGCGCCCATGTTCTCATACGGATCCTCCAGCTCGATCTCCTTGGCGACGGTTACTCCGTCTTTGGTGATATTGGGCGCACCCCATTTCCTATCGAGCACGACGTTTCGGCCTCTCGGACCCAGAGTCACCTTCACGGCGTTCGCGACGGCATTCGCGCCGCGCTCCAGTGCCCGCCGCGCCTCTTCGTCGTATGCGATCATCTTTGCAGGCATAATTCACATTCCTCCTTTGTTCTAGAACTGGTTTCGGGTCGCAGGTCTCACGTTGCAGCTTACCGGACACAGCGAACCTGTAACCTGCAACTTGAAACATGGAACTCACGATCTATTCTCTGATGGCATAGATGGAGTCTTCGTCAAGGATCATGTATTCCTCGCCCTCCACGGTGATCTCCGTGCCACCATACTTCGAGTAGATAACCGTATCGCCTTCCTTGACCGACATCGGCTTGCGCTCCCCGTTCTCGAGCACCTTGCCGGGGCCGACTGCTATCACCGTGCCCTCATGAGGCTTCTCCTTGGCAGTGTCCGGAAGAATGATTCCGCCGGAGGTCTTCTCCTCCTCTGCCTTGGGCTTCACAATCACCTTGTCTCCTATGGGCTTGAGCATTGACTGTATCACCCCCTTGCATATGTTGGTTGAAGGTGCGGGTTAGCACTCGCAGCTTGGGAGTGCTAACCCGCACCGCACTATAATATACGCAGGTCGAATTCTTTTGTCAAGAGCTTTGGCGTAGGGAATTTTGGGATTGGGCAGCCGGCAAGCTCATGCGTCAAGAGCGAAAGACGGCAATCTTATGCTATAATTGCCATACTATTGCACCCCGAATCGTCCACTGGTGAACGGTATGAGGTCAATGCTTAGAATTGCTGTTCTGGCGCTGGTGGTCTCGGCGCTGGTGTCCGGCGCCGGTTACGCAGCCAAAGACGCTGAGGTGAACGCGCTCCTCGAGAGCGCTCCGCCGTCCTCCGATTACCCGAATGCCGGCTTCATAAGGCTGATAGACGAGGCCAAGTACGTGATCAAGCCGGATGGGAGCTGGGTGGTGACCACGCACGTAGCTGCAAAGATATGCAACGAGCGTGGGCGCAGCGTCGCCAACGTTCATCTGCGCTATAACTCCGCCTTCGAGAAGGTCCGAATCCTCCACGCCAGAACCATCAAGAAGGACGGCACGGTCATCGAAGTCAAGCCGGAGAGCATCGTCGAGGTGACCCCCTATTCCAGCTATCCGATGTATTCGTCCGTCAAGGCGAAAGTCATGATTATGCCGGCGATCGAGGACGACTGCATCATTGATTATCAATGGATGGTCAGCGGCAAGCAGAGAATCATGCCGTCGCATTTCTGGACGTCCTGGTGCTACCAGTCTGAAGAGCCGACGATATTCTCCCGTTTCACCGTGGAGCTTCCTGCCAATCGCAGGTTCGCGCACATATCGCACAACACCGACATTGCCCCTCAGGTGACCTCCTCAGAGAGCCGGAAGACGAAAACCTACGTCTGGGAAGGCAGGAACTTCCCGGAGGTCGGGCCTGAGCCACAGATGCCCTCCATTAGCGAGATTTGCCCCTGGTTTGAGCTGTCGTCGGTGATCTCCTGGGACGAAGTTGCGGCCTGGTACTGGAAATTGGTTGAGCCGCAGATGAAACCTGCTCCCGAGGTCGAACAGGCCGTGGCCGAGTTGATCAAGGGCAGGGAGACGGATGCCGAAAAGGCAAAGACGATCTTCTACTGGGTAGAGGATAGGATACGCTATGTCGGGCTGGAATTCGGCGCGGGCGCCTACGAGCCGCACAGCGCCGAGGAGGTTTTCAACAACAGATATGGCGACTGCAAGGACCAGGCGACTTTGCTGGTTACTATGCTGAACGCAGCGGGCATAAAGGCGTATCCTGCGCTCGTTCCGCTGGGCTTTCGGGGGCAGACCAGCAAACGGCTTCCGTCGCCGGGCATCTTCGACCATGCTATCGCGGTGGCCGAGATTGATGGTAAGCGCGTCTGGCTGGATACGACCGCGGAGGTCTGCCCCTTCGGCGATTTGCCCGAGATGGACAGGGGCCGCGAGGTGCTTGTGGTGAAGGAGACACGAGGCGAATTCGTCAAGACTCCCGATTACACGGCGGACGAAAACGGCTCCTCCCAGACTGTGGCCATCAAGTTGAAACCGGATGGGGGCATCGCGGCTTCGGTGGTGTGGACGTCCAGAGGGAGCACCGATCTCACCGCCCGCGCGACGTACAAGTACGCCAGGCCGAGCAAGATCAGGGAAGGCTTCGAGGCAAGCGTCACCTCGATCACCCCCGGCGCGAAGCTGAACAATTTCTACGTGAGCGACCCGGCCATAAGAGATCAGTCCCTGAAGATAACCTATGACTTCGAGGCGGCCGGTTGGGCCAATCGGACCGGCAAGTTCCTCATCTTCCGGCCCAGCCTGCACCAGAGTGTGCTGAGCGGCACGCCTTTCTCGAAGCCGGATCGGAAGTACGACATCTGCTTTTCTGGCACGTCGAGCAGCACGTCCCTGACCGAGATAAGCCTGCCGGACGGCTTCAAGGTGGAGGAGATGCCGCAGAACGTGTCGCTGAAGGCGGATTTCGGTACATATGACATGACTTACGACTTGAACGGAGAGGTGCTGAAGGTCACGGAGAAGCTCGTCCGCCGCAGTGCCAGGGTCCCGGCCGGCCGCTACCAGGAAGTGCGGAAGTTCTATGAGGGCGCGATCCAGGCCCAGAAGCAGCAAGTCGTCCTCAGGCTGGAAGGCTGAGTTATCCAGACGGGGGTCTACCTCTACGGTTTGCGCTCGACGGTAAGGCGTGTGCGGGAACAGAGCGGGTCTCCGCGCTCATCGAAGGCTTGGCTGCGCTCAATCTTCCGGAGGCGGTGGGATAAGGGGATCGAGCAGCCGTATCAGCTCCGGCAGCCGGTCCACAGCTGCGCGCCATACTCGTTCAACCAAGACCTCGCCGTACTCGTGAGCAAGCACATTGCGCTGCCCGACAATGCTGTCCCAAGGGATTTCTGGATGGCTCTCTTTGAATCCAGGCGAAACCCGCCTCCCTGCCTCTCCGATAACTATCAGTTCACGCTCTACCGCATAGCGAAGTTTCTTGTCGGAGGCAAAGTGCCCAAGGCTTACACCTTGAACGAATTCCACGGCTTCTCTAGCGGCCTCTCTCATGTCCCATAGTAGGGATATGTCGCGGTCGTCAGTTTGCATAGATGATCTTTCGAGTCTTTATGATATTCCGCCGCCGGAAGGGATTGCGCAAACCGGCCTCTTCAACCAGGTCAACCGATCTCCCGAACATGGCTTCAAGTTCTTGCTGCATAGCGCCCAACTCGAACAAGCTGGGGTTGGCATCCGGCGTGAAGGTCACCAGAACGTCTATGTCGCTGTCTGAGCAGAAATCCTCCCGCAGCACCGATCCAAACAGTGCGAACTGCTTGACTTTCCATCGGCGGCAGAAATCCGCAATCTTATCATCCGGTATCTCAACATTATGTATTCGCATAGCGCCATCCACACGACATCCTCTTGGAAATACTTCGTTGCGTACCCGCTCGATCCCTTCTTCTCTGCGCAACCGTCAAATGAAACCTCGACGCCTCGCATTCGACGATGAAGCGGATCCGCGCGCTTATCGAAGTGCTCCAGCGCAGCAACCGCCTCGTCCGCCGCGGTGCCAGGGTCCCGGCCGGCCGCTACCAGGAAGTGCGGAAGTTCTATGAGGGCGCGATCCAGGCCCAGAAGCAGCAAGTCGTTCTTCGGCTGGAAGGCTGAAACGCCCTCCTGCAGCAGGCCGGGATTTCTGCTATAATTCTATGGGAAGAATAGGAATAGCCTGAGGGTTTTGGTGGATCCCCAGTGGATCGGGCCAAAGCCCTTTCGGCGTTGCTCCCGGATTTGGAACTATGAGCTTCGAGAGCTTCCTACAATTGCTGAGGGAGTCCCCCCGGCTTCAAGACCTGCATCGCTCTCTGGAACAGGGCGATCGCGCCGTCCAGGTCGAAGGGCTGGCGGTAGCCGCGAAGAGTGTCCTCGCCGCCGCGCTCAACACGGCTCTGCGCCGGCCTATCCTGCTGGTTACGTACAGCTACGAGCAGGCGGAGCGGCTATACGACGACATAGCCGCCCTGGGCATCGGCGGCGATCTCGTGCTCGTCCCTCCAGCGGACAGCATGATCTACCAGGAGGGCGATACCGACTTCGATGTCATCGGCGGGCGGCTCTTGGCGCTGGCGCACCTCCAGGATGGCACGCCGGCTATTGTGGTCGCTCCAATTGCGGCCGTGCTCCAACGAACGATCCCGCCGGAGGTTCTCGCAGCGCACCGATTGAGGATAGAGAAATCGCGGCAGCTCGACCTTGAAGAATGCGCTCTGCGCCTGGTGGAGCTTGGATACGAGCGCGTGGATATGGTTGAGCGCCAGGGGGAGTTCAGCCGGCGCGGCGGGATTCTGGATATCTTCCCGTCATCAGCAAGCGCTCCTGTCAGGGTCGAGCTGTTCGGCGACGAGGTTGAGAGCATACGCTCCTTCGACGTGGAGTCGCAGAGGTCACTCTCCGAGAGCGACTTCGCCGAGATAGCCCCGGCCCGCGAGCTGCTTCTGGATGCGGTCACAGCGGAGCAGGCTGCGAGAGTTCTCTCGGACCTGTTGGATGCCGAGTGCGCCCGGTTGGAAAACGAAGACCCTGACGCCGCCAACAGGCTCAGGTGCAAGGTGGAAGATGACATCGTCCGCATGCGCAGCCAGGCATACTTCGACGGCATCGAGTACTACTTCCCGGCTGTTTACCCGCAGGAGTTCTCGCTGCTGGACTATCTCCCGCCGAGCGCGCTGGTTATCCTTGACGAGCCGCATCAGATCAAGTCGCACTGGGAGCAGCTTCACGAGGAGTTGCTCGAATCCCTGCACGCCCGTATCTCCAGGGGCGATGCGCTGGCACTGCCATCCGATCATGTGATCCCCTTCGATGAGGCCGCGAGCCAACTCAGGAAGCGCTGCCAGAACGTGCTTCTCTCGCTGCTGCCTCGGCCGGTGCCTTGGATGCGGGTTGACCGGAACATTCCAATCCAGGCCGCGCCGATGGATTCCTTCGGCGGGCAAATCGAGATGTTCGTGGAGCAGCTCAAGACCTGGCTGTCGAACGACTGCCGCGTTGTGATCGTCACAAACCAGTCGCACCGGGTCGTCGAGCTGCTCGGCGAGAATCGGCTCTCCGCCTCGGTGCTCTCTGAGCTGTCCGGGCGTGACGGCGTCGGCATCTACGTTGTGGAAGGGATGCTCCGCTCAGGCTTCAAGCTCTCCGAAGCCAGGCTGATGGTCGTGACGGACGGCGAGATGTTCGGGTTCAGCAAGCTCCGCCGGCCGAGAAGGTCGTTCAGGAAGGGCCTGGCGATCTCGTCTCTGCTCGAGCTCAGGGAGGGCGATTACGTAGTCCATATCAACCACGGGATAGGTCGCTATCGGGGCCTTACCAAACTGTCCGGGCCGGGCGGCGACCGGGATTACCTCCTGCTGGAGTACGCCGGCATGGACAAGCTGTATGTGCCCGTGGACCAGATTGACCGCGTGCAGAAGTATATCGGGGCGGATGCCCAGGCGCCGACAGTACATAAGCTCGGCGGCTCCGAGTGGGCCAGAACCACCAAACGGGTCAGGCAGTCCGTCCGCGAGATGGCGAAGGAGCTTATCGAGCTGTATGCGAGCCGCCAGACCCTCGACGGGTACAGCTTTGCTCCCGACACACCATGGCAGCAGGAACTGGAGTCCGCGTTCCAGTACGAGGAGACGCCGGACCAGCTAGAGGCCGTCCAGGACGTGAAGCAGGACCTCGAAGCGCCGAAGCCGATGGATCGCCTGCTCTGCGGTGATGTCGGTTACGGAAAGACCGAGGTCGCCATCCGCGCGGCGTTCAAGGTAGTCAACGACGGCAAGCAGGCGGCCGTGCTGGCGCCCACAACCGTTCTCGTCCAGCAGCACTTCAACACGTTCTCCGACAGGCTTGCGGCATACCCGGTGAATATCGCCATGCTCAGCCGGTTCAAGAGCCGGGCCGAGCAGAAGAAGATCGTCGAGGGCCTCCGAACCGGCGAGGTGGACGTAGTCGTCGGCACGCATCGCCTGCTCTCGAAGGACATCGAGTTCCGGGATTTGGGATTGGTCGTCGTGGACGAGGAGCAGAGGTTCGGCGTCGCTCACAAGGAGCGGCTGAAGCAGCTTCGGAAGACGGTGGATGTCCTCACCCTGACGGCGACGCCGATCCCGCGAACTCTCCATATGTCCCTCTCCGGCATACGCGACATGAGCCTGATGAACGATCCGCCTGAGGGACGCACGGCGATCAAGACCTACTGCCGCGAGTACGATGACGAGCTCGTCAGGGACGCCATCCTTCGGGAGCTCGATCGCGACGGGCAGGTCTATTTCGTCCACAACCGCGTGGAGAACATAGAGCACGTGGCGGACCATCTGCGGAGGCTGGTGCCGTATGCGAGGATGGAAGTGGCCCACGGCCAGATGCCCGAGGACGATCTGGAGCGCGTGATGCTCGACTTCTACGAGCACCGGTTCGACGTGCTGGTGTGTACGACGATCATAGAGAGCGGACTCGACATACCGAACGTCAACACGATCGTCGTGAACAACGCGGACAAGATGGGGCTGGCGCAGCTCTATCAGCTCAGAGGCCGGGTCGGCCGATCCAATCGGCAGGCATACGCATATCTCTTGTATGAGGCGGACCGCGTCGTCACTGAGACGGCGGAGAAGAGGCTGCAGGCGATCAAGGAGTTCACCGATCTCGGCTCGGGCTTCCGAATCGCGCTCAGGGACCTGGAAATCCGGGGCGCGGGCAACCTGCTCGGGCCTGAGCAGCACGGCCACATGGCCGCTGTAGGCTTCGACATGTACTGCCAGCTTCTCTCGGACGCCGTTCAGGAGTTGAAGGGCGAGGAGCCCGCCTCAGGCGGGCTCGAGCTTCCGCCGGCTGACCTGCCGATGGACGCGTTCATACCGACAGACTACATCCCCACGGAGAGCCAGCGTCTGGCGTTTTACAAGAAGATGACCGCCGTGCGCGACGAGAAGGACGTGGAGCAGCTCGCGGACGAGCTTCATGACAGGTTCGGCGATCTGCCAAAACCCGTGGCCAACTCGCTCGACATCCTGAGGCTGAGGCTGAAGGCATCCCGCGCCGGTGCCGCCTCGATTTCCAGCGACAGGCGCCAGGTCGTTATCAAGTTCGGCGCCGGCATCAGGCTGGCTGCGGATGTGGCGATAGAGCTTCGCAAGCGGCTGCCCGGCAGCGTCTTCCTGCCGGATAAAGTCATCGCCGACGGGAGAGCGCCGGACTTCCTGAACCGGCTCAACGATATCCTGGACGCCCTCCCGGAAGCCCTAGAGGACTCGAAGGCAGTGTATCTGGCGCACCTTTAGAAACCACGATGGGACGCCTCTTTGTTTACCCAACACAAGGAACCTCCCTCGCCAACTAAGTGCATAGTTGGAAGGAAGACGCGAAGGCATCATCGAATATGTTAGCCGTAAAAACCGCTTACTATAAGAGGAACAAAATGGCGGGTGCGAGTACACGTCGATTCGCTATGGCGACACTGGTCTTAGTACTGGTGGCCGTCGGGTGTCAGCAAGAACAGAAGTCTCCGGCAAGGCGGCCGAATGCCAAGGGGACGCAGGCTGTGATACGCAAAACCAAGGCTGTCCCCAGCCCCCGGGGGACACGGATCAACCCCAAAGACGGAGCAGAGATGGTGTGGATACCAGCAGGCGAATTCATCAGGGGCAGCACGGATGAGGAGATTGCCGAAGCGCTAAGGGAGAATCCGGAGTACGTCGAAGCATCCCGGTGCAATTCTGAAAAGCCTCAGCGGAAGGTGCACCTAGATGGCTATTGGATCTACAAGTACGAGGTCACTGTTTCTCGGTTTCGCAAGTTTTGTAAGGAGACGGGGAGAAGCATGCCTCAGTTGCCTATAGGGCAGTGGAAAGACGATCACCCGATCGAGATGGTAAACTGGTACGACGCAAAGGCTTATGCTGAATGGGCAGGATGCAGGCTCCCCACGGAGGCGGAATGGGAGAAGGCCGCACGCGGGACGGATGGACGGCTTTACCCATGGGGCAACGAATGGGACCCTTCAAAATGCGCAAATTCTGTCGCAAAGGAATTGGAAGACTCGTGCCCAGTTGGAAGCTATCCTGCTGGTGCCAGCCCATACGGGGTGATGGATATGGCAGGGAACGTTGTTGAATGGTGCGCTGACTGGTATGATGAAGATTACTATGCCAAGTTGCCTCCAGCGAATCCCTCGGGCCCCTTACAGGGCAAGTCCCGTGTCCTGCGCGGTGGCTCGTGGGACTTTTACAGTGCTGCCCCCATCACCTTCCGATGTGCTGCGCGGGGTGGAGCAAATCCTGGGAAGGGAACCCCAGCCGGTACGAATGGCTTTCGCTGTGCAGCCAGCCCGTGAAGCCCGCTCGTCTGCGGTGACAGTCCAGGATTTCATGTCGAACCGGCTCAACGACATCCTGGACGCGCTCCCGGAAGCCCTCGAGGACTCGAAGGCGGTGTATTTGGCCAGGCTGTAAAGGAGATGGAGTAGTGGAGTGTTGGAGTAATGGAGTATTGGGAAGCCATCAATCCGCTTTTCGGATAGGCGGTCAATATGCCTAAAGTCGTGATCATCGGCGGTGGTGCGGGAGGCATTCTGGCGGCGGGACGGGCTGCCGAATGCGGGGCGAAGGTCGTACTCCTCGAGCGGAACAGCATCCTCGGCCGCAAGCTCCGCATCACCGGCAAGGGCCGCGGCAACATCACTAATACCGCCGATCTGGACGATTTCATCGCCGCATTCGGCCCGAACGGCAAATTCCTCTACGGCGCATTTTCCCGCTTCTCCAACCAGAATCTGATTGATCTGCTGGAACGGCTCGGCGTGCCCACCAAAGTCGAGCGCGGCGGCCGCGTTTTCGCTGCATCTGACCGCGCGGCTGATGTAGTGGCGGCATTCGAGGCGTGGCTCAGAGGACTGGGTGTGCACGTACGGACCGGCTGCAAGGTGAAAGGGTTGGTTGCGAGCGACCAACATTGGGAGGGCGAAGGTCCTCCTGAGCCGCTTCTGGGTGAAAACCCGGCTCGGCAGGAGCCTCGCCCTCCCATCAAGCACATTATGGGTGTTACTATGTACTCCGGCGTCATCCCCGCGGACGCGGTGGTGCTGGCGGCGGGCGGCATCACGTACCCAAGGACCGGCTCGACGGGCGACGGCTACCGGATGGCCGCGGAGGTCGGCCACACCGTCATTCCTCCCACTCCTTCGCTCTCCGCCTTGGAGGTCAAAGAGTCCTGGGTATCGGACCTGCAGGGGCTGAGCCTGAAGAATGTCTCCGCGACGCTCTACGCCGGGAGCAAGAAGATCGCCCGCGAGTTTGGCGAGATGCTCTTCACCCACTTCGGCGTCTCCGGCCCAATTATCCTTACGCTCAGCAAGGCATACGTGAAGTTGGAGGACAAGAGCAGCGTCGAGCTTTCGATCAACCTGAAGCCGGCGCTGAGCCGCAAGCAGCTCGACGAGCGCCTGATAAGGGATTTCGCCCAGACGAGATACTTCAAGAACTACCTGCCGGAGCTTCTTCCTCGGACCATGATACCGGTTTTCATGCGGCTGAGCGGCATTCCGCCTGATACGCCGGTGAACAAGATCACGAGCGCGCAGAGAAAGCGCATAATCGGCCTGCTGCTCGACTTCCGCCTGACAGTCGGAGGCGCCAGAGCGGCGGATGAGGCGATCGTCACCGCCGGGGGCGTCTCGATCAAGGAGATTGACCCGCGGACTATGGAGTCGAAGCTGGTGCGCGGATTGTACTTCGCCGGCGAGGTGATAGACGTAGACGCCGTGACGGGCGGCTACAACCTCCAGGCCGCATTCTCCACAGGCTGGGTCGCCGGAGAGAATGCGGCTCTCTCCGGGTCCTAGACGTATTCTACACCAACTCGGCAGGAATCAAGAACTCCCCTATCGAACCGACGGGTTAGAGCAACTTCGCATTCATGGAGGCGGTGAAGATGAAGAGATTGGTTGCAGTGCTGGTTCTTGGTATCACAGCGGCGTCCATCCCTGCGCTGGCGGCACCGGCGCTCGCCGGATACGAAGGTGATGTCATCATCGGGCAGGAAGTCGTGCTCAGAATTCGATTCCCGGCAGGCGGCCTCTCGGTAAAGCAGCGGGCTGACCTCGTCACCGAGCGCATTAACAACGTCCTCGGCTCGGAGCCGTTCAACCCGTCCGACGTGAAGACCGGCATTCGGAACAAGGAGTATGTCGTCCTGATCGGTGACAAAGTAATCATCACGGCCGACAAGCGAACCGCCGAGTTCAACAAGTCAAAGCCGGAGCAGCTCGCCAACATATGGGCGGCGAACCTCCGCCGGGTCATCCCGAAGGCTAAGGCGCAGCCGACGGGAGCACAAAGTACATAGACAAACCAACGGCGGCTTCGCCTGCATAGCGGCGCTCGACCCCGACAGCGGCATCCTGGTATAATGTCACTCAGGACTGACCAGCTTGTCGAGAAGGGGAAGAGCCATGGACACCATGCTTGCGGCCGTGCTGCACGATTTCAACGACCTCCGATTGGAACAGATTCCGATCCCGCGCGCGGAGGACTTCGGCGATGTCGTGGTGAGGATCAAGTCGTGCGGGATATGCGCCACCGACTACAAGGCCGTCAAGGGCATCCGCAGGAACGTCACGTTCCCGTCTATTCAGGGGCACGAAGCTAGCGGCGCGGTAGCCGAGGTCGGGCCGGGCGTCTCCCATTTCAAGGTCGGCGATGAGGTCATCGTGCAGCCGCTGGGCCACTGCGGATTCTGCAAGCATTGCCGAGTGGGAAACACCCACTACTGCGACAGCGCCTTCGTGCTCGGCGGCGACGGCCCGGATGACGTTCGGAATGGCGCATTCGCCGAGTACCTGCTGACTAAAGAGAGCACCCTTTATCCGAAGCCCTCGAATATCCCCTTCGATGCCGCTGCCGTCACCGAGCCGCTGGCAGGCGCTTGGAAAGGCGTCATTCACCACAGCGGAATGCAGATTGGGGACGATGTGGTTGTCATCGGCGTCGGGAGCATCGGCCTTCTTTGCATGATGGTCGCCAAAGCCGCCGGCGCCGCCCGGCTGATCGCCGTGGATACGAGCGAGTACGCGATTCGAAACGCCCTCGAACTCGGAGCGACGCATGCTGTGAACCCCGCAAAGGAGGACGCAAAGAAGCACGTGTATGAGATCATCCCCGACGGCCCGGACCTCGTAGTGGAGGCTGCCGGGCCTATCGAGGCGGTCAAGCTGATGGTTGACCTCCGACGCCGGGGCACAAGGTGGAACGTCTTCGGCATCACTACGCACGAGAAGTTCGAGCTCGACGGCGGGCTTACCCATTTCCTCGAGGGACGCCAGGATGCCAGCTTCGGAACGACGACCCTGGCGATGCAGAAGGCAATCCGCCTCATGGAGACGGGGCTGATAGACACCGAGCGGATCATATCCCATCGCTTCCCGCTCGCGCAGATTCACGAGGCGCTGGAGGTTATGGCGTCACCAGAGCACAACAAGATAATCATCCATCCGTAAAGGGGCCGCATAGGAATGCGGTCTCACCCGAAGCAACCGTCTCAGAGTTTGACAGGCGGCGGGCCGCGTGGTATACTCCAAGAAGAAACGAACATGGCCGCTAGGGGTGCTCTCCGACTTGATGCGTGACGAGTGATACAGGAACTCCTCTTCCACTCATCACAGTCCGAGGGCTGAGAGTTTCGCTCGACGGAGCAACCCTTAACACCTGATTCGGGTAATTCCGGCGTAGGGAAGCGGTGGATACGACGAACATCACGCCGTGAGCCACTCCCCCGCGGCGTGTTTTGTTTGCTTTGACAGACTGTCTTTCCGGAGTTGGTGAAGCGCTATGACGCAGCTTGAGATAGCAAGGGCGGGGAAGATTTCGCTCGAAATGAAGATAGTGGCAGAGCAGGAGCGCCTGGACCCGGAGTTCATCCGCGAGGGACTCGCCTCAGGGACCGTCGTGATCCCGCTGAATGTGAACCGCAAGATGGCGAAGCCCTGCGGGATAGGCGCCGGCCTCCGCACGAAGGTCAATGCGAACATCGGCACGTCCGCCGACTTCCCGAATGTCGAGGACGAGCTTGAGAAGCTCCGGGTGGCAATCGAAGCCGGCGCGGATACCGTCATGGACTTGAGCACCGGCGGAGACCTCGCTGCCGTGCGGAAGGCGATCATCGAGAACTGCTCCGTTCCGCTGGGCACCGTCCCGATCTACGAAGCTGCGGTCAAGGCCGCCGACGATGGCTCCGTTGTCCACATGGCCGAGGACGACCTCTTTCGCGTGATCGAGCGAAACGCGCAGGAGGGGGTGGATTTCATCACCGTCCACTGCGGCATCACTACGGAGTCTATCCGCCGTCTGCAGCGGCAGGGCCGGATCGCGGACGTCGTCAGCAGAGGCGGGGCCTTTCTCGTGTGCTGGATGCTCGGCAACGAACGCGAGAACCCGCTCTACGCTCGCTTCGACGATCTCCTGGACATCTGCCGCAAGCACGATGTGACCCTCAGCCTGGGAGACGGTATGCGCCCGGGATGCCTGGCGGACGCGACCGACCGCCCGCAGGTTCAGGAGCTGATTATCCTCGGCGAGCTGGTTGATCTCGCCCGCAAGGCGGGCGTCCAGGCGATGGTCGAAGGCCCCGGCCATGTGCCGATGCATCAAGTTGCCGCGAATGTGCAAATCCAGAAGACCTTGTGCAAGGGCGCGCCATTCTACGTTCTCGGCCCGCTTGTCACCGACGTCGCGCCCGGATATGATGACATCACCTCTGCGATCGGCGGAGCAATGGCCGCTGCAGCAGGGGCGGATTTCCTGTGCTATGTGACGCCTTCGGAGCATCTCGGCCTTCCCGGCCCTGATGAAGTCCGCAAGGGAGTCGTCGCCGCGCGGATCGCCGCCCACGCAGGAGACATCGCCAAGGGCGTCAAAGGCGCGATGGACTGGGACCGTGAAATGTCCGCTGCCCGGAAGTCGCTCGACTGGCAGAAGCAGGCCGATCTCGCCATTGATCCCATGATGTTCCATAAGTACCGAACCGAGCGTGCGACCGCCGCAGAGGGCGTCTGCTCCATGTGCAGCAAATACTGCGCGATGAAAGTCGTGGACGAGTTCCTGCACAAGCGGTAGGGGCAGGGTAGGGGCAGGGTAGGTGCGGGGGTAGGGGCAGGTCTCAGACCTGCCCCTACCTGACCCCCATGTGGGTTTGCCATGAAGCTCTCCGAGATCGGCGAAGAAGCCCTTATAGAGCGGATTATCCGGGAGAATCTCCTGCCGAAGTCCGGCCCCGGCCTGGTTGTCGGGGTGGGCGACGATGCCGCCGTGCTGGATCTCGGCTCCGCTTCCGGCGCACTCACCATCGTTACGACCGATATACTCATCGAGGGCACTCACTTCCGCCTTGGACTGACCACTCCTTACGAGCTCGGCTGGAAATCGGTCGCCGCCAACATCAGCGACATTGCGGCGATGGGCGGCGTCCCGACCTGGACCTTCGTTGCCCTCGGATTGAGGCCCGATACCCAGGTCGGCTTCGTGGACGCGCTGTATCGTGGGATGACCGAGTGTGCCGGGAGGTTCGGAAGTACGCTAGTCGGTGGAGACACCAGCTCTGCGGAGGCGAACTCTGTTATCAGCGTCTGCCAGATCGGGCAGGTCGAACCAGGTCTTGTAGCGCTCCGTTCCGGCGCACGGATCGGTGATCGCGTTCTCGTCACCGGCTGGCTTGGGAACTCGCGCGGCGGCCTGGAACTTCTGCTGAAGTTCGGATTGGAGGAGGCCGCTCGGCTCGCAGGCTGGCTAGTGAGCATCCACCTGATGCCCGTGCCCCGAATTGCTGAAGGTAGGGCCGCTGTCCACACAGGCGCAGTCCATGCTATGATGGACATCAGCGACGGCCTCGGAGCCGACCTGCCGAAGCTGTGCAGGGCCAGCGGTGTCGGAGCCGTCGTCTGGGCGGACAAACTGCCCGTGGGCGCGGACCTTCGCACCGCGGCCGATTCGCTGGGCGCAGATGCGACAGACCTCGCGGCGAGCGGCGGCGAGGACTTCGAGCTCCTTATGGTGGTAGGCCCAGAAGACGTCGGCAGGGTCGTCCAGGCGGTCGAAGATGGCACAGGAACGCGGGTCACCGAAATCGGCGAGATAGCGGAAGGCCCGGTGGAGATCGTCTATCCGGACGGCGCCCGGAAGCCGCTTAAGGGCGGATGGGAACATTTCGTAGGGGCGGAGTAATGGAGTGATGGAATATCGGGGTATTGGTCCCAGTACTCCATCACTCCATTACTCCCTTTCTGCGCAGGGCATCGGATGGTCGAGAAGGCAGTGACATTCCACACAGGCAGCGCGGAGGAAACCGAACTGCTTGGCGAGCGCATCGGCGAGGCGTTGGAGCCGGGATCGGTTGTCGCGCTGATAGGCGAACTCGGAGCCGGCAAGACGGTGCTGACCAAGGGGATCGCGCGGGGACTCCGCGTCGCGGATCTGGTCCACAGCCCCAGCTTCACGCTGATCCACGAGCATATGGGCCGTCTGCCGGTCTACCATTTCGACCTCTATCGCCTGAAGTCGCCGGAGGAATTCGAGGGCCTGGGCCCCGAAGGCTATTTCTGCGGCGACGGGGTCTCGGTCATCGAGTGGGCGGAGAAGGCGGGAGACCTGCTGCCTCCCGACCGGCTGGAGATTCGCATTTCGGCAGAGGATGAGGGACGCGCGTTCGAGATCCGCGCTACCGGCCCAGATTCGGCAAGGGCGCTGGAGAGGATCGCATCCTAGCGCAGAAAGCCGTTTCAGGTTCCAAGTTTCAGGTTTCAGGTGGCATTGTTCAAGAATGGCATTCGGGAGGGCGAAGCTCCTGCTGAGCCGGGTGAATGCGGCTCGGGAGTCCGCCACGGCGGAAACCTGGAACCTGGAACTTGAGACCTTGACTGTTTCTTTTCGCTGTCAGGAGCAAGAGTTGATCCAAGATATTGTCGCCCGAGAGATCCGGAAGATCCTCGGGGGAGCGGAAGTGAGCTTCAACATCCCGCCGACGAAGGAAATCGGCGATTTCAGCACGGCGGTGGCATTGGCGCTGGCCGGGAAACTGCGTCGGGCACCGCTCGAGATCGCCAGAGAAACGGCCGAGCGGCTCCGCGCGCGAAACATCCCATACGTCGTCGAAATCTCCGTCACGCCGCCGGGCTATATCAATTTCAAGATAGACCATCCGGCGTATGCGCGGGATATGATCCGCCGAGTGCTGGCTGAGAAGGAGCGCTTCGGGCTGGCGAAGCGTCGTCGTCGCAAGGTCTTCGTCGAGCACACCAATGTCAACCCCAACAAGGCCATGCACATCGGCCACGTCCGAAATGCCGTCATCGGTGATACGGTCAGCCGCGTGCTGCGACGACTGGGCTACAACGTGGAGGTCGCAAACTACATTGACGACACGGGCGTGCAGGTCGCGGATGTGGTCGCGGGCATGCTCTACCTCGACGAGCCGGTCTACGACGGCAGGGCCGCCGATATGTCCCCGTTCCTGGCGAAGTACGACGGCCGGCAGCCGTTCGACTACTATTGCTGGGACTTGTACGCGCGGGTTCAGGAAGAATACGGGCGCAGCGAGGCCCTTCTCAGCAAGCGCTCAGAGGTGCTGCGCCTGCTGGAAACCGGGGACAACCCGGTGGCGGCATTTGGCAAGGAGCTTTCGACGAGGATTCTGACCTGCCATCTCGCTGCCGTCGCCCGCCTCGACGTCTTCTACGACTTACTGAACTGGGAGTCGGATGTCCTCGCCCGCGGGTTCTGGACGGCGGCATTCGAGAGGCTGAAGGCTGCCGGGGCGGTGGTCTACGAGGAAAGCGGCCCTAATGCCGGATGCTGGATTGTGCCGTTCGGACGGCGGCTCATCGAGACGAAGAAAGGCATTCGGAGCGAGGACAAAATCCTCGTCCGCTCGGACGGCACGGTCACCTATACCGGCAAAGACATCGCCTATCAGATGTGGAAGCTCGGCGTGCTCGGCGTGGATTTCCTCTATGAGCTCTGGGGCGTCCAGCCGAACGGCCGGGAGCTCTGGACGACCGCCCCCGATGGCGAGCCGCGAGCCGACTTCGGGCACGCGGACGAGGCGATCAACGTGATTGACGTCCGCCAGAGCTATGCCCAGCAGATCGTCTACCAATCGCTTCGGCGGCTGGGCTGTCGGCGGCAAGCGAACAGCTCGAGGCATCTCTCTTACGAGGTTGTCGTGCTCTCAGGGAAGGCCGCGAAGGAGCTGGGGCTCGGCGTGGAGGAGATCAGCGAAGAGGGAGCGCAGGCAATGTCCGGCCGGCGCGGCATCGGCGTCAAGGCGGACGACCTCATAAACGAGATGGTCAAGCGCCTCGAGCACAAGGTGCACAAGCCGGAGACGGCCCACGTCCTGGCGGCTGCCGCTGTCAGATATTTCATGTCGCGCTTCGGCCTCAGCAAGATGATCGTTTTCGACTTCGATGAGGCGCTCCGCACTACCGGCGACACGGGAGTCTATCTCGAATACGCGCATGCCCGCGCGTGCAGCATGTTAGCGAAGGCCGGCGAGCTCGACCTCACCAGCGTGCCGAGGCCGAACAGGGTGACGCCCGCTGAGGAGGCTCTGGTGCGCAAGATCGAGGAGTTTCCGGCGGCGCTTGTGAAATCGGCGAAGGGCCTTTCGCCCACGACGCTTGCGAGGTATGCATTCGATCTCGCAACCGCTTTCACGGATTTCTACGAGAACCCCGACCCGGAGGCAGGGCCGCGCGTGCCGTTTATCAGGATTCGCGATCCGGAGCTTCGGACGTACCGGCTCGCGCTGGTAGCGGCCTTCAGGCAGACGCTGGCGAACGCCCTCGACGCCCTCGGCATCGTCCCCCTCGAGCGGATTTGAGCGGAGCCCTCCTCACTCTCCCAACGCATCCAGGGCGGAGGCCAGGGTGTTTACATCGCCGGAGAGGATGTAGCCCTTCAAGCCGGAGTCTTTTGCCACCTTCACTACGTCCGCGAGCGCCGCGGCCTGCTCCGCCAGCCAATCCGAGTCGAGACCGGTGATGGCCGGGACGATAGCCGCGCTCTTGAAGACAGCGTTGTGGAGCGACGTCACCGCGTCGGCATCCTCCTTCGAATAGGTGAAGGATTCCTCGCCCGCAGGCGGCTGTATCCCGATGGAAGGCACGAGCGCGTCGAGCCCCTTGATCTTCGACCAGTGAACCGGCGATGGGCCATCGGATGCCATGTCGAGCGTCACGGAGCAGATGCCGTCCGGGCGGGCGGCTCTGAATGCCGAGCAGGCCTCGCTCACCATGCCGGTGAGCTTCCCGCGCCTGAACCTGTCCCAGAGAGCGAGCGCTTCCGTGTCCGCCTCTGTGCGCACTACGCTGGCGTCCATGTCTATCGGGTCAATCTGGTGCGCCCGGATCACCTCTCTGCGCACCTCTACGGTGTATCCGAATGGGGGCGCCAAATCTTCGCCTGCCAGAACGAAGGGCGTGCTCCTGGGATAATCCGCGCCGTCCAGGCATATTCCGGCGACTTCGTAGTTCTCTGCGATCTCCTCGACCGCCAGTCGGAGTAGCCTCGGCACCCTGGATGACGCGGGGCATAGATAGACTCTCTTATCCGCAGGGGCAAATTCGATTGGCAGGGAAGGCGCATACGGCATGTAGGTCTGCAGGAGCGCGAGCTCTGACTGTTGCCACCTCTCCTGCTCGCCGTAGCTGCGTCCCAGCAGGTTGCGTTCCTGGACAAGGGGGTAATTCGCTATTGTGGGAAGCGGATGCGTCGCGTCGCCCCATAGGGTTGCGTCGAGAACTGCATGGACCTTGATCCCAAGACCGCTGGCAGTCTTGGCCGCCTGCTTGAGAACATCTGAAGTTCGGTATCTTGAGTCGCGCGGGAATCGCTCGCTTGGATAGATCGTGTGCCCGCGCTGAAGCACGGGTAGGAATAAGTTATCAAAACCCTGGGCCTTGGCCTTCTTCAGCAGGCCGGCCAGCTCCCGGAAATCGCCGCCTGTCACCCAGAGCCCCTTCATCTCCTGCTTCAGGTTGGTCTTCTTCGGCCCTCCCGCTGCGGATTCGGATGGCTGCAGCTCGATCCTGCGCGGTTTCGGACGCGCTGTTTCCCCGGAGCTCTCCTCCTCCACCTCAGAAGGTGGCATTTCGATCAGGAATTCGCCGCTCGGAGCGTGAATCACCATCGCTGCATTCATGCTCAGCGGTATCTCCGGCGAGTTCTCCGCGAGGCTGTCAATCACCGTTTGCCATTCCGCAGCTTGGTATTTTCTCTCTGTAAGGGCGGCATCCAGCCAGTCGAGCTGCGGCGGAGTCATGGTGAAAAGCAACAGGGACTGCGAATACGCGAGCTGTTCGCTCTGAAGCGGGGTAAGCACCCATGGCGGGTCGAACATCGGCGGGAACGGCATCGCGTAGTTTATCCATTCCTTCGCTTGGCTTTCGATTTCACCGGCTAGATGCGCTTGCTTCGCTCCGGCGTATCGTTCGTACCAGCGGGTCACCGCCGCGCCTTGGGGATCCGCGCTGAGGAAGAACAAGTCGCCCACCATGCGCCACTTGAGGCCACTCGCCACTTCTATCGCCGCCATCGCCGTTTTCAGATTGACTTCTCCCATGTACAGGGCGACTTCGGTCTTCGCTTGGCGGCGGTCTACGTAGAACTCGGCGGGCGCCTGCTGCCTAAGCTGGGCGCATACATCCTCCAGGTCCGTGGCCTTCCTGGGCAGGTTTACCAATGTCGGCATCCGCTCGTCCGCGGTCCAGTCGGCACTGCCGGAGACTGCAGACTGCAGACTGCAGACGGCAGACAGGAGCAGGCCGAGGATTAGGTGCTTGGCGATTCGTGCCCGGCGGAATGTCATTTCTCCGCCCTCCTTAGAGTGATGTACGGGGTCGAATCCAGGCGGAGGCTGATGGGTTTCTCGCCGTCCGGGTCAGGAATTAGGAGGTAGGGCATTGTCCAGAACGATATGCTGGTCTGCTCCGGCGCAGGCAGGCTGCTTACCACGTCTCCCGAAGAGCTGATGCCTACGACGTCCGGCGAGAGGATGTGCGTCAAAACACCCTGCTGCTCCGGCATTAGCTCCTCATACGGCAGCGGAATGCCTGCGGAGAGTCGGAAGAGCTGGAAAGGATCCAACGAAGCGAGAAATATCGCCACTCCCTGCTCGGGCGTTAAGCGGATGTCTGCCTCAGCGAAGTCAATCTTGGCGGCCTCAGGGGGTTTGCGGAAGGCTATGACCCCGCCTACATTCTCCCATTTCGTGCGGGATGCCTTCGCCAGGATATCCAATACCAGGCGGATGGGCGCCCGATCCATGGATAGAGTGATGCCGCTCTTGGGTTCCACCGGCGCTGCCACCTGTATGTCCCCGACCTCTGCGATGGCGGCGGCGGCATCGGCCATGGACGCGTCGTCCAGCTTCAGGGTTATCGGCCTATCCAGCGCGTTGGGATCGAGCGCCGGCGCCGCTTGTATGGACGCGGCAAGCGGGAACAGGGCGATTAAGGCGAGGACGATTCTCTTCCGGACGCACGAGGTCATGGCGATCTCTCCTTTGGCCAGGAATTGCCAGAAGAATCATGCCCGGTGCGGGGGGTTGCCACCGGATGCATTGTAGCACATGTGTCGTGGGTTGACAACATTGACCTCGCGTCCGCGTGCGAATATAATGCTTGTATTCCGATGAAATGCCTTGCGCTCGATACATCCACCGCTTAGATACGCATGTGCATATTCCGCCCGGAATCAGTACCCCGAACAAAGCTGGAAGTGCATCGGATCGCACCCGCTCCCCTTCCAGCGACCGCCCCAGATGAAGCCGATGTCCTCGAAGATCCTCACGACCCACCGCGGCATGCGGCCCGCAGTCCCAAGCGCATTGTGCTTCGGATCAATATCAATGGCAATCGCCCAGGAATGGACTGATAGCCGGCTGCTGTTGCGCATGACCCTGAAGGCGAATACGCCGCCGAATAGATCGAGCCCGAACTCCCGCAGGTATTTCAAGGTCGCGGCGTCGTAATAGGCGGTCGTCTTGTCGAATCCATCCCGCTTCTTGACGGTCAATCGGGCTGCGTTCCACACCTGCTTGAATGTTTCGCAGAGCACGGGAGCGACCTTCTTGTGAACCCGGCATCGGGTCACCACTGTCTTGAGGTCCCAGGCCAGGCGCATCGGATACGGTAGTTCCATCAGTATCGTCTGCTCCTTCAACCACACGCTATCCAGCTTGCCGTTCTTCGATGGATTGCCGTACGCGGCGATGATCTCTTTAAGCCCTTTCGGTGCTTTCATGGTCTTCCCTCCGCTTTCCATTTCCACAGTCCCCAGACCGCTAGGCCCAGGTAGACCCCGAACAGCATGGCCTGGCTGTATTGCCGGATACTCATGTCATAGGCGCACCACACCGCGTTGGTGACCACCCACACGCCAAAACACCAGCGGCGCTTGTAGACGTTCGCCGTCGTGCCGATGATAGACGCTGCTGTGACGATCCAGGTCCAATGCATACTACTCGCTTTCTACACGCTCCGATGCCATGTCCTCACCCCTTCCCGTCTGCTTTGCCCGCCCGCCAATTCTCCGCCAGGTCCAGCAGACTCTTGAGGATCGGGATATCGCACGTCTTCAGATGGCCCACAAAGGATACGATCTCCTTCCCCAGCAGCACGAACAACATGCCCTTCCGAAACACTCCGCCGACATCGATTCCCTCGGCGAGCATGATCTTGTCAACCGCCACCGCCACGACGATCGCGCAGGGATAGAGCACGAACTTCTTGAGCACGCCCTCGTATCCCTTACGCCAATCCCACGCTTGGTGTTTGATGTACCTCGCCGATAGCCCCGCGATCCAATCGAGCACCGCCAGCAGCGCCAGACTCTTCAAGAGCGGGCAGAAGCCTCCGAACAGCGCCGCCAGCCCCGATGCCACGTAAGCCAGTATGACGTGCAACTTCCCGTTCATGCCATGCCCCCTTTCCCAGTCGCCACATCCCTCTGCTTCAGCCGAAGATAGAGCAATGCCGCCCTCTTCTGCTCCTCGATCGGGCCCACGTGCGCCGGGATATCGTACATGCCGAATAGTTCGCTCAACGCCTCCTGCTCGGTCGCTTCCATCACCGTCCGCTCGACTTTGCGGATATGCGAGAGGACCTCCGCCCGATGCTCGAGCGCCCTGAGTTCCTCGCGCTCTCCTTCAGTCAGCGGCTTGCCGATCTTTGCGTCTGCTTTCTTCTTGCTGTCTCGCAGATCATCGAGCCGATCGTACATCCGGTCTACCTGCACGGGCTGGCTCATCTCGTTTGCTACGAAGCCTCTTACGCCCGGGACTCTTGCCAGTATCGGCCTGGCAGCCTCGGGCGCCCTGTCTCCTATCACCCCCAACTGCTCGAGCGCCCAGCCCGTCGTCCCTACCGCCTGCTTCCCCAGCCCGCCGCCGTAGCCTGAAATGTATGCGTCCAGCTTTCGTGGAGAGAGATCGAACCGCCGCCCTATGATCTCCGCTATTGCGGATGTCCCAGGGCCGACCTGTAGAGCCGCCGGCAGGTCCTGCTCGCTTCTCGGCACGATCGGCCTCCCGGAGAACGACCTGTTGCTAATCACTTGTACCCACGGGATCAGTGCTGTCGGCAGGATGTCCGGCGTCGCCGCTCCGAACACGTCCTTTCCGAACTCGTCGAATGCGTGAGGGTCTTTTGCGTCTATCCAGCGAAGTGCCCGCTCGACCGTCGAGCCGAACAGAATACCGTACTCAAAGGGCTTCGGAATACGGTAGAGGGGCTGTCCCTCCGGTGTCGGGATGAACCAATAGACATCCTTCTCCCATTCCGCGCGTTCCTGGTATCGAGGATCGTTTCGGTTCATGTAGTACAGCGCCACCGTTGGAACCGTGATGTACGCCACGCCGCGCGTGAAGAATCTCCTGGGATGCGTTTTGGCCTCCCGGGCCATCTTATCCACGCCCTGAATATTCGCATTGAGGAACGCCGTCCATCGGTTCATCTGCTTTCCGGCCGTCCCCGCCCTGGAGAAGTCGAGCGTCACGTCCCTCGCCGAGATCGCCGCCTCCATAATCTTGCCGATCTCCGTCTCTTTCCCCCACTTCGTGCCCAGCCCGAACTCGGTGACCCTCGTGGCCTCCTCCGTCGCTTGGCTGAAGGCCCGCAGGGGTTCGAGGATTCCCTCCAGCGGCTCTTTGAGAAAGTCGATCACCTTTTCTGATGGCGAATTGTAGACGATTTCCCGGATGGACTTCTGCAGGTAGTTCCGGTCCACGCTGATCATATCGGCGTGAGCTGCGCCCGACGCCTTGAACTGGTGGTAGAGATCATCCCGCCTCAGAACGTGGAATAGCCCCCTGATAAAGTCGTAGGGCATCAGGCCATATTCAGAGTTTATCACGGCCGTCATGACGTCACGGACCGGATTCCTCATTGCAAATTCCGGTGTGAGCGTGGCGCCGGCCCTGAGGACCTTCGCCGGCGTCGAGAGTAGGTCAATTAGGATATTGCTCGATAGTACGTCCTGCCCCGTCACCGCCGCGTGGAGTTCTTTGTCGAGTTGGAAGAGCCTCGGTTTGCCCTCGATGTACACCGCCACGATGTTTTCCCGACCCGCCGGCATGTATGAGGGCCGGAATACGGTCTTTGCGGCATCCAGGTCGAGGCCGACTGCCTCCGCTATCACCTTCTCTTCTTTGCGGAGCACTTCATCCAGGGTGAACGATGTCGGCCGCATCTTCGGCGGAATATCGAGTTCCACGACCCTCCCGGTGTCCTCGAACTTCTTCGCCAGGCCCACCAGCTTGCTCATCACCCGATTTCTCTGCGCCAGGTTCAAGAAGACATAGGTGTCTTTGACGATGCTCTCTATCGGATCGATCACGTCCCGCCCGGATCCCCGCAGCTTCTTCACGGCCTGCGGCAGATTGGCTGGCGCCTTGCCGGTGCCTCTCCTGCCGGCGGGCGCCTGCATGTCCCGATAGAGCGGAACGTGGTTCGGCCACTTCGCTCGCATCGCCACCTTCGCCTCCGCGGACAGCATCCCCGCATCCACGAGTTCCTGCAGGAGGGCATCCTGATAACCCACGAGTTCCTTGAGCGCTGTCCCGTAGTGTGCCGGGGCTTTGTCTACCACGGCTTGATAATCGGCTTTCCCCAGCGGCATAGCCTTCCCGTCGGCGATCACATCCAGGGCGTGTACGGAGTAAACATAGTCTCCAAAGTTATCGAATTCGCCGGCCACCGGGTCGAGTATTTCCTTCAGCCCCTTGCCGACCTTCTTCCCGCTCTCGTCCGTAATCCCGTGCTCCAGCCACTCCTTTGCCTTTCCCGATAGACCGCGTGCTCTCCATGCCTCGCCGAAGGCGGACTCCTCTATCGGGATCTTCGCGCCGCCCGTGATCTCGCGTTCTGCCTTGTATAGTGGATGCAACTCGTCAACGAACGTCTTGTATAGCCGATCGATGCTCCAGCCCCGCTCGTTTCCCTTCTGATCCCTCGAAACCGTGGACCTCACTCGCGCGGCTGCCGGCTGCTCTTTCCATAGCCTGATGTTTTCCTGCGCCCTGTCGAGTACTCGCATGACGTCCGGGAACTCGGAAAGCTTCTCCCGGAAGTACTCGTGGAACTTCGGCGCCCTGCTCGCCGCCTCCGCCGGCTCGGTTAGCCGCAGCCTGATGTACTCGGCATAGCCTTCCACCACTTTATCCCTGGCTTCGGGATATGCGAGCGATTCCAGTTCTCCGCGATATTCTGCCGGGAATGCTTCGCCGGAAAGCGCCTTGCCGTGCTTGGTCTTCGCTTCGGGATAGAGGAGTTTATGGAGTGAGTGGCCTACCTCGTGGCTGATTGCATAGAGGTCGTTGGCTTTGCCCGTCCTGATGACCCGCTGCTTGACCTTGAATATCCCCGAGGCCATCTCTCTGAACCGGCCGACGCGAATGGGCGCGAAGGCTCGATCGAGTTCTTTTACGATGTCGGATGCCCTAACCGCAACGGCCGCCTCCGCCTTAACCCGCGCCTCCGGACGCGAAACGGCTATTGTGCCCGCTCCCCTCTGCAGTAGTGTGCCCTGCCCAGCCGGCTTCCCGCCCGCCGCAGGTTCAACCTTCGCGCGTGTGGGTGCGAGTTTAGCGGGAGTCATTGCGCGGTCGGTCAGTGCCACGTACTCCGACATCTCCGGGGCTTGTTTGTCAAACCCCCAGATGGCATCATGACCCTGTCGTCTTGCCAGCAGTCCAGCGTAACCCTCTAGCATCTCAGCTTGGTCGAAGTATCTGTTCCATTCCACGTCAGGGTATTCTCTAGCAAGGACGGTCTGCAACTCACCTTTAGACATCTTTGCCAGGTTTGATGTGCCTTCGTCTCCGATGAGTTGTCTAAGTGCGGCAACCCCTGCCGATTGCCCCGCTAAACCTCTGTTCGTTTCGTACAAGGCAGTCGTATCAACTGTTAGAACCTTAGCTTCGGGATTTGTTCGCCACTGGCTGATCTCACCGCCTAATTCAGCATGAGGACTCTTGTATTCTGCCGGTGTGGTGTATATTCCATGCGGCTTGTCCACGGTTGCGCCTGGTACCCCTGGTTCCTCCACGCGTTGCACAAGGCTAGGCGGTGCCTCCACAACCGGCTCAGGGGACACCACAGCGGCCTCCCCAGCCGGCTTCCCCTCCAGCCTCATCTGCCCCGCTTCTTCTCCGGCTGCCATAGTCGCCTTGCCGGAGACGGGTATCCTTGATTCAGCCGCTTTCTGTGAAGTTAGCTGGAAGTCCTCTGGTGATTCGAGCAGACCCGAAGCCATCTGCCCTTCCCGTGTAGCTTGAATAAGTGGTGGTTCAAGTGCGGTTGGTGGCGGTATTACTGGTTCTGGGGTTTCAGCAGGCCCGCGTCCTGGTGCGCCTTCAACTGCGACAGTACCTGCGCCTTCTCTTCCGGCGAGAGTTTCCGATACTCCTGCTTTGACTCGCTGATAGGTTTCGGCTTTGACTGTGGACTTGGATTCTCCATTTGCGATCCTCCCTGCGGCCTCATTGAGCGCTTCTGCGACAGGTCCCTTGTACTCGCTCAGTCTATCATATATATCCTGTATCTGTCTAGCTTCTGTGGCAATGGCTCTGCTCGTGGCTTCGTCAATGATGTTGTTACCGGCCCTCAGCCGCTCGGCGTGCTTTGCCGCCCCGCCGAACGCCGCCTGATCCTGCCGTAGCTGCTGCCTGATGTATGCGGATACTTCCGCCTTCTCTAGCAGTAGGTTCGTCCTGATAACCTCGTCGCCGAAGAGATTTCTCTGCGTGACTTCGGTCTTCGGTGCGCCCTGCGCCTGCTTGATGAACTCCCTCAGCACGTCGTTGGTGACGTTCTCGCGCTTGGCAAGCGCCTTTATCAGCGCCGCCTGGTCCGCGTGATCCGGCAGCAGCTCGCCGATCAAGGCGCCGCGCTCGACGGGCAGCTTTCCTATGGCAACCTCGTGGAACAGAGTGTCCGACAGCCGCGACAGGTTCATGCCGTCGCGAGCGACTGCGCCGGTGAGATCGAGGCCCTGCGCCAGTAGTTCTTCGGCGGTAAGCCCGGTCTGCCGGAACAATCTGGCCGCGTCTACCGGCGTGCCCGATCCCTGAGCGATATTCTTGACGGCGCCGAATACCTTTGCCGCTTCTGCTGTGGCCGCCTCGATGTACCGCACTCGCATCGTCGGCGCATTGTCCCTGAGCGCCCAGGCGTGCCGCTTGTGCCCGTTCACCACGTATGTCTTGCCGTCCGCCGGGTCGCGCCATACGTCTATCACGTCCGCGAAAAGCGGGTTGTAGGGCACGTCGGCTGGAGGATTGCTCTCCTTGAACTGGAACCGCACCGGATCGCGTATGATCTCCTGCGTCGGCATCTCGGTTTCCGGTCCGAGAGTCGCCGCCGTCAGTTCCCCGCGGCGAATCTGAGTCTCCGCTTCCGTCACTTCCTCGATTCTTCCGGCTGCCTCTGCTCCTCCTCTTGGCTGCTGACCGCTGACCGCTGGCTGCTTCCCTGCTGGCCCCTCTTCCCGCATCCGCACAAACTCCTCCGCGCCAACCCTGATCCGCATCCCCTGCGCCGTCTCCGCAACTATCTCGCCCGCCAAAGCCCCGCCCTCCGTAGCCTTGGCGGAGGAGGGCCTGATCTCCCTCACCGTCACCTCTCCGACGTCCGGCAGTTCGACGGTCTCCCCGACCTCCGGCATCTTCTCAGCAATGTATGCTGCTTTCTCTTGTGCTTGACGGGCCGTATCCTCTGCGAGCATCTGCTCTCCGGCCTCCCGAACCCCCGGGCCGGTTGCTGTCTCCGGGGTTATCTCTTCGCCCGGCCTCGGTTCAAACGCCTTCCGCTCCTCCGGTATCGTCACCCCGCCCTTCTCTCCCAGTGCCTCCGCCTCCGGACTGACGACTGCCGACTCACGACTAACGACCTCCCTTTCCGCCAACAACCTTTCCATCTCCGGCGTCCCATAACCCTTGTCCACCAGGTCGCGCATCACTTCCAGTTCGACACCCTTCGTGCCCCTTAGTCCCTCCAGCAGCGGCCCGGCCTTCTTCAAGAGCGAACGCCCGCCGTGTACTCCTCCGGCAACCATCGCCAGCGAGGAAAGCAGCGGCGATATATCCCCTTGCTCTATCTGCTCCGGCGCGGTAATGATGCCACTGACCACTTGCTTGATGATGTCAACCGGCATCATGGCAATCTGCTTAGCCGTCATGGGCGTAAGGGCGGATTCCACAACCTCCTTGACGGTCGAACGGACACTGTCCGGCAGTAGGCGATAGATTCGCTCGCGGTTCCCTCGCTGAAACTCTTTGATCATTTTGTACGTAGCCCTGCCGCCCGGCAGTGCCGGAGCTGCCATGGATCCGACGGTCTCGCCGACCTGTAACCCGAATGCCGCAAACCCGGCCGCCGTCTTGCCGACGCTCTTTCCGGCTCGCACGATGGCGTGTGGGAGTTCCTCCGCCGCCGCCCGCCCGGCCGCCGCCGCGGGAATGTCCGGTTCGCCGGGGCCGGTCGTGATCGCCCCCAGCACGAATGCCGCCCCCTTCTGCAGCGGAGAGAGCTTCTGCTTCGCGGCCTCCACATCCATCTCCCCGGCGAGCCGCGCCATCTCTGCGCTCGGCCTCCGGATGCTGTCGAAATGCGCCCGGTTGTACGGCGTGTCCAGCCTGTCCTCGATTACCTTCCGACGCTTCCCCCCCGCTGCGGCGTGGATGAACTTCCCGTCTCCTGTGTATATCCCGACATGGCTGATCTTGCCCGGCTTCTTCCCGCCAGTGCCCTGTAGGAATACGAGGTCGCCCGGCTGCGCCTCCGCCCGCTCGACCCTCTGGGTAACCGTGTATTGATCCGCCGCCACGCGGGGGAGTTTGATGCCGTGCTCCTTCATGACGTTCTGCGTCAGTCCTGAGCAGTCCGTCGCCCGCCAACTGGCAGCGCCCCACTTGTACGGCGTCCCCAGCCATTTCCTGGCCGTCTCTACGATCGGTGATTGCATGGGCGCAGGGCGACTCACTAGTTTGGTCCGCGCGAAGAAATCGTTCCCCGCGGAAGGAGAAGCCGGTTTGCTTACCACTTCTGTACGCGAAAAGAAATCGCTCATTTAACTAGACCGTTTGCCAGTAACCACTCGTAGATGGCCTGGTCGGTTTGCTTGTTATCCTTCGCCGTGTCTATCCAGTCCTTCAGGCTGATCTTCTTCCCGTCGAACGTTACTGTTGCATTGATATTCCGCGCGTCCATCACCCGCGCCTGGTAATTGACCTTCCCGCCGGCCTTGTCCTCCGTAGCTTTAGCGGAGGAGGATGCCGGCCGCTTCCCTGCTGCCTCTCGCTCCGACTCATTGATCTCCTTGATCCGGGCCTTCCCGGCCGCTGTCAACTTTGTGGCCGCCTTGGGATCATACGGGTCGATCCGCTCCCACCACTTGGACTTTGGATCGTCCTTCGCCGCATTGACAAGCTCCCGCACCCGCTTCGGCCCGTGCAGGATCGCCGTCTCCGAGAATCCGTACCCCTTCGCCTTGGTCTTCTCAGGACCCGAAAGCGCAAACTCCTTGGCTTCCGCGCTTACGCCCGTACCGCCCCCCTCGGCCTCAAACTTCTTTATGTCAAGCTTCAGCCTGTCTCTCGCCAGGTCGAGTTGTGCCTGCGAAATCCCCAGCCTCCGCATCGCAACCTCGTGTGTGACCTTAAACTGGTCCGCCGTGTTCTGGATGCGTTGCATCATTGCCTCGTAGGTCCGGTCCTCCTGTGGCGAGGTCGTAGGCATCGCTCCTATGTTCTGCGCCAGCTCTTCCAGCGTGCCGTCGTACCCGATCTCCTTGAGTCCGTCGTATATCAGACTTGCCGCTTCGAGCGCAGGCGTTCCCTGCTCTCTCAATCGCCTGATCTCCGGTAAGAAGGCCAGCCTCGCCTTGGCGTTCTTCTCGCGCCGTTCCTTTTCGCTGAGCTTCTGGATGCGCTCTTGTACGTGGGTGAAGTATTCGTTCTGGTCAGAGGCCCACAGGCGCTCAGGAATACCCATCATCTTCCCCGTCGTGTGTATCCTGTCCAGCCCATCCTCCGTCTGCGCCAGCATATAGATGCCGTCAGGCTCTCCCAAGAGTTTCTGGAGCGACATCGCATCCGCGATCGACAGCGGCTCGGTCCGATACTCGTTGTAGATCTCCTCGAGCGCCTCATCCCACGCTCGTGCGGTGATCGGCTTCGATGGTTGTTCTGCCGCGCCCGGAGCCACTGCCCCGGCGGCTTCCTGGCTTGCTGCAGTCTCGGTCTCCGGCGCCGGCTTCGCCTCCATCACGCCCGCGCCGCCCAGGGCCTCTGCCTGCCCGGGTAGTTCCATCCCTTCCATGCCCGGTGGCGGCAGCCCGAGCGATTCCCGGTTTGCCGAGGTCACGTTGTTATTCGTCAGCCAGTCCCGGCCGTACTTCGTCTCGAAGTAGTGTCGCACGATCGGAAACGGAATCCGCTTCTGTGCCCACGTCTGCATCTGGAACGCGTCGCCCATGGAGGATTCCGGCCTCGGATCCTGCAGGCTGTCCAGCTCATCGAGCCCCCGGATATTCCGCGCGGAATTGATCTTGAAGAGTGCCGCGCCCTGTTCCTGCGGAGTCGAGTCCTTCCACCTGCGCGGATCGCTCCACTCTTGGGTCAACGCATCCAGAATGAACTGGGCGTCCCGCTTCTGCCGCTCTTCCTTCTGCTGCTGGTCGATTTCCTGCTGCCTGCGCATCTCCCGCAGCGTGATCGCCAGATTCGTGGTCCGGCCCCGTTCGCGTTCCGCCGTCTCCAGTGATCTGCCTATCGCCCCCATCGTTCGACCTCCGAGCTATTGTCTGGCATATTTTACTTGTAGCAGCCGCTTGGCCTCTGCATCTCGACGCAGCGTCTCCCACCAGTCATCCTCGCGTCCAACGATCGGCAGATCGCCGGCGCCTGGCCGCTGAAGGGTGACCGCGGGCACCTGGCTGCCGTCCGCCGCGGCGGACTGGCCGCTCCCCAAGCCCATCCGCTTTACATCGCGCTCCCCCAGGTACTCGCCGATCGGATACCCGAAGAGACTCCCAAGGTCCCCGTAGTAATCCTGCTTCGCGCCGGAGATCATCTCCGCCGCCGCCGTCGTCCCTCCGTACTCTACCTCGCCCGCGCCGGCCGCCAGCTTGATCCCCGTCTGCCCGTAGTTGAGCAGGTCCTGCAGCCCGCCGGCGAACTTGCCTGTCATCTCTTCTTTGTATTCGCGCTGGCCGATCCCGTACCCGAGAGTTGCGCGGCCTTTCGCCTCCAGGCCGCTGCGCTCGATCCTGAGTTCCTCGCCCCGGCTCCGTCCCACGCCTCTGGTCGTCCCAAACAACCGCGATTTCCCCAGCTCGCGCTCCGTCTCGCGCCCGATGTCCCGGACGTTCTGCTCGTATGCGCTCTTGAGGTATGGATCCTCCTGCCCCAGCTTGGAGCCGTACTCCCCGAAGATCAAGTTGCTGAATTGTGGCAGCGCCGCCTTCACCTGCTCGAGGAACGGAGCCGCCAGCTCTCGAAGCTGGCTCGCGCGCTGCATCGCCGCCTGCTTGATCGCGTTGGCCGCCTCCTTCGCCGCCTGCACCTGCTTGTTGCCCACAATTACGGATCCCAGCAACCCTGCCGCCGCCATCACTGGAAATGCCATCTCAGCCACCGTCCTTCTGGTTCTTGCGTTCTGCTTTCGCGCTCTCCTTGACCTCGTCAAGGTATCCTTCGAGCATGGCGCATATAATGCACGGATACCCCGGCCCGTTCTGCCGCACCGCGGCCTCGAGTACAGACAACTCCAGCGATTCAACTTCCATCTCGTCGGCTTTGCACTCCCAAAGCCGCGTCGCCAGCGACAGCACCAGAGCGGACTCCAGCCCCGGCGTCGGCCTCATCGTGCCGAGATATTGCAGCAGCCCCAGCCTGGCCGTCATCTCGCCCTCCGGCAGCAAAACCGCCTTGCCGTTGAAACTCTTAAGCGTTTCGTTCAATCCTGTCAGCTTCATCCCATGCCTCCTCGTGAATCCTACTCGTACTCCCTGCTCCCTCTCGTGAATCCTACTCGTGGTCTCCCACTCGGCTACCACGAGGCGAGAGTCCGAAATGCCCCATCCGCATACATCTTGATCGCGTTGTCAAATGTGTTCCAGTAGATCAATCCTTCGACGCCTGCGGGGTCGCCTGTCGTCGTCTTTAGGCTCATAACCACCAAGTAGCCGCCGGCAATCTCTTGAGCATTGATTATAAGATTAGTGCCGTTAAAGTAGATCGACGCGTCCTGGCTCGTTCCGAAGTAAGTCTTTACATTATCGAGACCCAGGAAATTATGAGCTGCCGCCGAAGCGTTGTAGAAACCCCAGTTCGTAACCGCGTCACGCACCATGATATACGCCCCGTAGTTTACGGTCGTCCCTACATCACTACCGACAACCTCGGCATAGAAACCATAGTTTCTCTTGGTCCACGTCCCCGCAGTCAACTCGCCTGACTGGTTGATATAGAAATATCCGCCGTAGTTGTTCACCTCAAGGGTTCCTGCTGCATTGTCGTAGCTCATGGAGTCCACGATGACGTTGCTTGAGCCGTAGTTCCTAACGACGGAAAGCGGAGAGGAGAGAGTCCCTTCGCGGTTGATTTGATTCTGAAAACCAACGTTCGCTTCCTCTATCCCTACAGAAGCGGAGTGCGCCCCGTAAACGGTAACTAGAGAATGAAACCCGTAGTTGATAGGCGAAAAGCTCCCTGCGCCGGTCTCTATGTAGTAATTCCTGAAAACGATTCTTGTGCCATACGAAGTTAGATTAGGAGCGCCGCCGGCGCTCGGCTGCACGTCTCGGGTGAGGTAAATCCCGTAGTTCGCAGCCGCCCCTGAATAGTCGTTGGATGCGCCGTCTAACCTGAGCAGAGTTCCGTCACCGGCAAGCCCCTTGATGTGGAGCTTGGAGGTGGGAATAACGCCGATTCCGAGTCTCTGGTTTGTTGTATCCACTAACAGGACATCGGTTCCATCCGCTTTCTTTACATTCAACGCCGCCGTCGAGTCGAGCTTGATGCTCTGCGCCGCCGTGAAAATGTTCGCGTGATCTATCCCTGCGTAATCCGTGCCTTTGACTGCCTTTGCCAGTATCCCGGTTGCGCCGACTTTCACCACCTCGGAGGTCAGCGAACTGAGTGTCAGCCCCGCGAATTCCGGGCTGTCCGCCGTCCTGATCCCCTGGATCGTGTTCAGATTCCCCGCGGAATATTGCAGGCTGCTGCCGATTCCCACCACGCCGACCGCGCCCGACGCCGCCTTCAGGACACCCTCCAGACTGCCGACCCTCAGACCGCCGCCCACGGTCAGATCGGACGCGAAGGTAAACGGGCATGTCACCATCCCGCTGTTCGATCCCCAGGCGAGATACCCCTGGCCCTCCGAAGCTTCAGCGAAGGCGGGTCCGCTCTCCGCTGGCGCGTTCCCTGCTGGCTGCTCAGTGCTTCCCTGCTGGCCGCCGATCACCCGCCATTTCCGCCCATCGCGAAAGTGCAGGGTCCCGGACTCCGTATCGAGCGCAAGGCCGGCCGTACCGCCCTTCGTCGTCTGAACCTCGAAGGCTATGCCGAGAACCTCATCTACCTGTCCCAGCGCATCCCGCAGCACTCGCTCGCCGCCCGTCAAGAGTTCCGACTCTATCCGCTTCCTTCCCGGCCGTGCCCCCATGTTCATTTTGCGGCCTCCCGGTCCCGTACCAACCTCATGGAAAACACCTTGGGCGGCGTCTCGCCCGTGTAGGTCGCCGTGATCTTTGCATAACAGCCCTGTAAATTCACCGCCCGCCGGTACTCGCGCTTCCCGGCGACGAGCGCGATATTGCGGATCGCCGAATCGTTCTTCAGCCCGTAGGTCTCGACTTGTACGGACAGCGCCGTCTCGCCGGAGGCTTCCGCCTCTATCACCACTTGGCTGATGCGAACGTCCATGCCGGGCTCGGATAACTGCACGTACCGCACCCACTCTGATCCAGCCTCGACCGTCCCATAGACGACCGGCGCGTCGCCGTCTCCCATGATGTTGATCCCATAAACCTCCGGCGGCGTGCCCCCCGAGTAGCTCACCGTCACTGTCGCATAGTAGCCGTGGAGGCCCGACAGATTTAGATGATAGTGCGTCTGCCCCGGTCCTACCGCAAGGTCCTGCGTGTCGCTTCCGTCTACCAGCCCCAGCGTGTCTACCTTGACCGTAAGTGTCGCAGCCCCGCTTGAGATGACCTCCAGACATGCCTGCTGCAGCCGAACGTCTTGCTGCCCATCGGACAGCCTCATGCGCCGGACCCATTCCATGCCCGTCTCCGTCTTCCCGTACATCGTCGGCGCATACTCGTCTGCGGTAACCGTGATCCCGTAGACCTCCGGCGGCGTGCTCCCCTCGTAGCTCACCGTCACTATCGCATAGTAACCACAGAGACCTGACAGGTTTAGATGATAGTGCGTCTGCGCTGCTGTCACCGCGAGACTCTGTGTCTGGCTTCCGTCTACCAGCCCCAGCGTGTCTACCTTGACCGTAAGTGTCGCAGCCCCGCTTGAGATAACCTCCAGACATGCCTGCTGCAGCCGAACGTCCTGCTGCCCGTCCGATAGCCTCATCCGCCGGACCCATTCCATGCCGGCGGCCGTCTTGCCGTAGGACGTTGGCGCATAGTCGTCCGTAATCACCCCAAGCCACAATATCTGAGGCGGCGTCTCGCCGCTGTACGTAGCTTTGATTTTTACGGCCGATCCCATCAGGTCGAGATCCACGTGATACCGCGTCTGCCCCGGCGTTATGTCTAGGTCTAACGTCGTGGTGTCGCCTGACTGTCCCTGGGTCGTGTACTCCAGAGCGAACGACACCCCGGCCTCCTCGGTTGTCACTGCCTCGATCACGCCCTGCGTTATGCGATGATCTCTTACTGCGTCTAACGCAATGTACTGCGTGAAAATCTCTCTCACCGTCGCCGCCGCGCCGTAGTCGTTTGTCGTAGATCCCTGCAGATTGACCGCGTCCCCGTCCGGCGTGATCCCGTAGACCTCCTGGCCGTCTGTCGCGATCCCGACCAGCTCGAGCGCGTCCGAATACCGAATCCTCCAGCCGCCCCTGTCCAGGTCATGGCGCATCACGCACCAGTCGCCGTCGTGCTCGCAGAAGAATACGTACTCCCCGCCGCAGTACACGGCCCCGTGCGCCTTGTCCCAGTCGATCAGCGTCGAGTCGATCGCAAACTCGCTGATGTACCGAGCCGGTCCCTGCTCGTAGACGACGAAATGGTGTCCATCGTGCCCGATCGCTATCCCGCCGCAGTTCGCCAACGCCTTGGCCGATTTCAATCCTACCGGCCCGCCCCGCTGAATCCTGTATCCCAACGCCGGCGAATCGCCCTGCACCGGAAACCACTCGTTATCGAAGAACACCAGCAGATCGTTGTCCCTCGGCAGCATGCCCCGTATCTCGCCGCCCGTCACGGCGAAGTCGTACAGCAGCCCGCCGTCCTCTAGGTTCGGGTAGTCATCGCCCGCGCCGGTGTGCCATGTCCAGGGCTTGAGATATCCCGACAGACCAACCATCGTCGGCGCCTGCCAAACCTGCTTTTCTTCGTCCCAGTTCAGACACGCCGCCGCCACCCGGCCTTTCCACTTGCAGCCATACCGAGCGCTCGACCACGAGGGATAGTCGTTCCCGACCTCCAACTCCTCCGGTATGTCCCTGCCCTCCAGCGTAAACAGCGTGGCGTCATTGGCGATGTCCGAGAAGGGCACCGACGCCGCGATCGCCGCCAGCCCGATGAATGTCTCTGTTCCCCAGACCTGTGTGTCCCCGTCGTAAATCTGCCGGTAGATCAGAACGTGCGTCAGATAATCCCCATACTCTTCCAGAGGAGTCAACACATCGGTTATTTCGATCGTGCAGCCCGTCCCGCCGGCGTCGGTCTCGTTTGTCGTCTCTTTCCCGGCGGCCGCCGCGTAGTTCGTCCCTGCCTTGAGGAGTTCAACCGTCGCCGCTGGAAACGGAGTCGTCCCTATCGTCAAAACCTTGACTTTGCCGCCCTCGCCCTTGTCTACCGCCAGGATGTCGCCCACGTCGTACCCACTCCCGCCTGCCGTCACCGCCGCCGCCACAGTGACTATCGGCCCGTTCGGGAGTGTCATCACCAGATCGTAAGTCCTCCACGGATCAGCCGCCGTATAAGGCTCTTCGCGCGTCGGATCGGATGGATTGCTCACCATCAGCTCCCACTCGTCCGTCCCCAGCAGGTCCCGGCCCGCGAAGCAATGCCGCCACCGCGCGCGCGGAGTGCTCTCCGCCAGCCCGGCGCCCTCCTCGCTGAACGCCTGCAGAATCGCCGCCGCGCCCTCCGTCACCTGGTTCTTGGCGTATACAGCAACATCATCTATGTAGAAATCGTGGTGATCGGCGTCTGCGACGGGCTTGATCGTGAATTTTGTCGCCGTAGTCGGCATGGTGAAACTGTCTTGGCGCTTTACCCATCCCGCGTTTTGGGCCTCGCTGTAGCTCCCGGACGAAGGCAGGCGTATCAGTGTGAGTGGAGCCGCCCCGGCATACGGCTGTATCTCCATGTGCCAGGTTCCGCCTTTTTCGGGATGAACCCACGCATCGACACCATAATCTGATCCCGCGATGACCCCATCCGTTATCTCCGGCGAAATGCCGTATTCGTTGGTGTGGTCTAGTTCGAGTGACCACCCGCCGCTTCTCGCGCCGTCGTCGGTTATGTCCCCTCCGCTGCCGGGTGTCCACGGGCTTGAATCCCCCAGCTCGAAGCTGGGGTCGGGGAGTATGTTCCCGCCCTCTGGCAGGCCGACTCTCCCGGCCTTCAAGCCCACGAGCGCCGTCAGTTTCGCCGCCCAGGGCGATTTGTTCCACTTCGCCGCTGGCAGTAGGAAATTGCCCTTGTGCGTCCAGTTGTCCTTGAAACCCTCCGACCAGAGCGTGATCTTCGCGGTGTTCGTTCCTGCGGGCGGAGCGAAGAAGACCTCCGTGAGGATTCCGACCCCCTGCACCGTCGCCGTCTGGGCGCCCAGGTTGATGACTATCCTCTGGACCAGCCCCTGCGCCGTCGCCCTCGGAATCCGGTATGCTGCTATCAGATTGCTACATCCCCCATCCGAGTACAGCCCGATCAGATATCCACTCGCGGCTAAGTATGCGTTGTTCGCGAATAGACCCGTGAGGGGATAAATCTCCTCCTTGTCGTGCTGAAACATGAGGTCCAGCACCAGGAAGACCTTATTCGTCAAACCTTTCGTCGCCGCCGAAATATCGCGCGTCGCCACCAGTTTGTTAGCTGGCGCGTCCGAATCCAGCGTGATTATCGCCTTATCCGTTGCGTTTGAGACGCTGCCGTATGCGGCGTCGGCAATTACCCACCTATTCCCTGCGGAATCAGCTATATCGAAGAGTTGCACCGCCGCCGATACTGATGGGGTGACCGCCGGCTTGTGTCCGGAGGCGTAGTCCGTTGGCGCTTTGAGCGCAAGCGGCCGCAGCTTCGTGGAGGGAGATCCCGGCTCGTAGACCATCACCCGCGGGTTCGGCCCGTCTGTGCAGACTATGACCTGCCGCCCGAGCCGCTGCGGGGTGCTTTCCGGTAAGATGCTCAGCCTGTCGCCCGCGCCCGACCACGCGCCGGCCGCCGAGCATTCGCGGAGCTTCGAGTCCTTATCCCGGCAGATCAGCTTTGTTCCATCCGGATCCGCGAACGCCGCCGGCGGCTGCTCCGCCAGCGTCGCTCCCAGCGCCGACACTGAATGCCGCGAGACCAGCTTCTCCGGCCACGCCGATCCGTCCGCTATCTCCCAGCCGGAGCACCGCTCCAGTATCGCCGGCGAGTCCTGCCCGACCCGTCTCCGCGTCGTCACTCCCCCGGCAAGATTGCTCTTCCCAACTACCGCCATTTCGGCTTCTCCCGCTACCGACTACCGACCACCGACTACCGACTACCGACTACCGACTACCGACTGGCCCCTACCCCCTCACCGCCTCCGCCACCTTCTGGATAACGCCGTTCCATCTCGCGAGCTGCTCGTTGATCTCCGTCTGCGAGTAGATCGTCCGCCTGGAGTCCCGGCAGAAATACACCGCCCCCTCCAGGATCGCCGATATCCTGTGCGCCCTCGGGATCGCTGTCGGAATCTGCGCGTCGTTCGTCAGCGCCGGCGGATATGCGTACCCGTGCGCCCTCGCTGCTCCGACCTCCGTGATCTCGATCGTACAGTCGTCGTTTCCCGTGCCGCCGCTAGTCGGCTTGCCAGCCCCTGTGGAGTAATCCTGGCCCCCCGTCAGCAGCCTTACGGCCGTTACCACTCCCGCGGCTACCGCGGTGACCTTCACCGTCGCTCCGGATGCTCCGGCTTCCACGAGTGTCAGTTCGTCATCTACCGCATATCCCGTCCCCCCGACCGTCGGTTCCTCCTCGATCCCCGTGACCACTCCCGCCGCCGCATCGTTCGGCGTCTTGTGGATCAGCAGTTTGTCGCCGGTTCTGTGCGTGAACTCCTCCGGTATCCCCGGCGGATCGGTGTTCCATGCCTCAACCGATATCCCGAGCAGCTCCCGCCGGTCAATTTGCTTCCCGGAGAGCGCCAGCTCCGTGACCTCGAACACCGGATCGCAGTCGTATTCGTTCTGGCCGGCAATCAGGGTGATGGAAACTGTGTCCTTGTGGCATTTCGCGCGGAATGCGATCTCCCTGGCCGAGAGATTGATCCAGGCGTCGAGTACCGGCGTCGAGTAGTTCCCTGCTGGATTGCCGTCCTCGAGAAGGTCGTTCAACCGTGCCCTCAAGAGCCACCTGATCCCCGCCAATGTGTCGTCCAGCCCCGGCCCGGGACCGGTTTCAAAGTAGAGATTCCCCCGTATCCACCAGAACGCCGGAACGTGCTGGTGCAGCACAGTCGCGTCGGTCGTCTTGAATATCGCCCAGTAGCCGCCCTTGGTGTCCACCGAGCCGGACACGAGAGTATATTTATAGAGTCCGCCGCCGATCTCCGTAGCAGCGGCCGCAGTAACGATCTTCGTGTATGCTTGATCGTACACGTCTACGGTGACTGTCAACCCGGTCTTGCCGGTTGCCGGCTCGCCGGCCTCGAAGTATCCGCTGAAGTCTATCGCTGTTCCCACTACCTCAAGCATGTCATACTCCTAATGGGTGCATCGGATGTCCGAAGCTGCCACACGGCGACGGCTGCCACATGGCTCTTTTGGCGGTGGTCTCTCCGTTAGGAGGCTCACCGCCGTTAGGCGACTCACCGCCAAGCGTCCAACTCCAGAGTCCGGAGATTGTGCAATGACTGTCGTAGCCCATGTAAACACCGTCGGAAAGGCGGGCGTACCACAACTTCGTCGGAGTCAAATAGTGTGTGTAATACACGTATGAGTCGTCCAACCTGAGGCAGTTCCCGCCGAACCCTGTCCCCGAAAAAGCTGTGAAGTTCGACTGTGTGACAGGACGAGGATGGAGCCTAAAGGGGTTCACGTAGTGGGTCTTGCACAGGAAGTCGGAGTTGAAATCCAAAGGAATGGCGTAAAATAAAATGGTGGCGGGCTGTTCGTACCAGAAATCCTCAAAGCTCAGGTCGCCATCGTTGCCAATGTTATACCGAACTATGTACATTGTAGGGACCAGAACATCTCCATAGCAAGCTGCAACGGTTGCATACAGTTGCTCTGGAGATACGAATGTATCCACGGCAAGGTAGACCGGCCATTGAACCGCTCCCGGCTTTCCGGGAATCTCAGGTAGCTCAACCGCTGTGATGAAAGCGCCGGTCTCTCGTGAGAACACATAGATGTAGCCCAGGCAGGCGGATGCAAAGACGTAGTTGGCACTTACCGCAAGACCGCCCATGTGGGTGTCTGCAGCGGAGGCTACGGTTACATCCGTACTCCAAAGCACTGAGTTATTGCTCGTGTCGAGCGCCATGACCGTCTTCCCAGTTGGTGACCGGTAGAAAAGCTGGTAGATTATCTCATCCTCAGCTCTCAGACATTGAGCCTGAATCGGGGTGTAGCTACCGATGTTTATAGTTCCCCTGTCAACCTCTCCACCTTCGGGAACCTCAAAGAGTATCCACGTGTAGAGCGGGTCTGCATACGCGTATGTATAAAGTAGCGACTTCATAATCCCCATTCTCCTACGGCGCTCTCCGCTCCCTGGCCGCTGGCTGCTTCCCTACCGGTAGGCCGATTTCCGCTTTCCCAGCGAACTCATATTCGCCAGGTCATCCCGCGTCGCCCATCGCACGATCGGACTCGCCGCCTGTACGAATACGTCGAAGACATCCAGGAACATCTGCGCCGGGTTCTCGCCGCCGAACGGGACGCCGTGCAGACAGAAGACCGGGACGTTGCGCTCGATCATCCGTCCTATTTCCGCATGGTGGTGTCTCAGACGATACCTGTTTATTTCGGTTGCGCTGTGGGCCTGGTATTCTTCCAGGAGTGTCGTGGTGCCGAAGGAACAAGCGTGCCCGGTCTGGCGCGACCAGACCGAAACAACCGATGAACCGACCGTAAACGGGACCCTCGGCGTTTGTTCGACGCCATCATAATAACCATACGGACTTGCCCGGCAGACTTTTATACCAAGGTTCGCCATCGCCTCCATACCGAGCAGTGTCACCTTGTTCCACGGCATGAAGTGGTAGCCGAGACTGCCGTTGTCGCCTACGTTCAACCCGGCGGCTACCAGGATCGCCTGCTGGACTTTATACTCGGCGACTTTCTTATCAACAGTGCCGAAATCTTCTCCGCCCTCCTCAGACCATAGCCTATAGCCGGACGTGTGGCTGTGTATCTGCGGGATCAGCACATCTTGGTTGTTTATGAGCAGCGCCTTGGTCACAGCGTCCAGTGCGTTCCATTCGGCGGCGGTCGCGCACATACTGATCCCCGCTGCACACACGGCGTTCCGGGCGCGAAGCCAGGCTATGAACGCGGTCAAGTTCGCTATCTCCACGGCGTCGTTACAGTCGTCCGGATGGTCAATATCAATGTAAAGCGGGAACAACACTTCGTCCGTCGTGTAGACCTGCGCGAGAACGTGGCAGAGCGCGAAGGCCGGATAGTCGGGATGTGCCCAGAAATACACATCGTGCCCGCCACTGCCCCGGCGCTTCCAGAAGGCGGACTTGTCATCGTCGTCGTAGATCAAGTTGGTCACATCAGCGTCTTCTGGGTCTAGGGTGTAGGTAGTCGTGTTCGGATACCCCACAAGCCCCCACTGTGAGTTGAGCGAACATTCGGCACCCGTACCGCCCTTGGCGGTCGCGCCCGTGGTAAACCCCGTGTCGTTCAAGACAGACTGTGCGGAGGCCACGAAGACCGGTGCGGCGATGGCCCCGCCAATCCACGCCCGCAGATTCGCTTGCGGTATGTCCGCGTATGGAAGAATGACAAGCGAATAGTCGCCCGCATCGTCTACGGACTTGGTGGCCGTCCCGCCGATCTCAAACGGGATGGACAGTCTCTCCAGGATACTCATACAGATCGCTGTCGGGCGGTGGTTCGTATAGTATCCCGGCGCATATCCTGACATCCTGTAAAGGTTGGAATCGAATAGCATCAACACCGGTTTCATGGCCTGCCGCCTACCTTCGCCCCTATCGTTACATGGTTCGTGGTCCCGGTCTCCGTCACCCACACGCGGACGTATCTAGCCCAAAGTCCCGCTGGAAAGGCAAGAGCCACCTTCCCATTCCCAGCAAGCCCCGATACCTTCGTCAAGCCGGTTCCCAGGGCTGCCAGTAAACTGTGCCAGTCGGGTAGATAACTTCCGTTCAAATCCGCCGCAACGTCGATCCCGACGGTCGCCGTCCCGTCGCCCGTGATCGTCACCAGGAGTACGCGGTCTGAGAGTGTTCCAATCGCCGCGTACTTCGCAAGAAAACCGGTAGCCCCTTCCCCGATGTCCTGGCTTTCAAGATCGTGAATCTCGTACTGCTCGTAGAACGGGTAGGCATCCTCGTTCTTTACCAGGAGTTGACCCTGTGAAGTTGCCTTGAGGTCTTCGGCATCGCCGGTCGTCTCGTTCTCAGCCGTCAGAGTCGGCAACTTCTCGTCGCTGATGCTGACATTTATGGGATTCTCGTTCGCGAGCTCTACCTCCAGGGTCTCGTTCTGGACATCAACTTTCAGTCTGCCGGCCTCCCAGTCCGCGACTCTGTTCAAAATCTGTCTGATTGTTCTCGAAAAAGCTGTCAACGCCATGATGATTCTCCCTTCACTACCGACTATCCACTACCGACCACCAACTACCGACTTCCCTGCTATCTCCCCGAATACGGCCTTCCTATCCTTCCCACCGCCGTCGCCGCCGCCTCGTCCTTCCCGGCCAGCCAGAGATCCCTGTACTCCGCTCTGGTCGCCGTCCTGCGCGCGTTCTCTTCGGCGGCCGCCCTCAGCGCCGGCGGCTCGTTCGATACCGGCTCGAGCCTCCGGATCGGCAGCCGCCAGATCGCAAAATACGCCGGCAGCAGATCGTCGACGCCGGCGAGGTCGTCCAGTGGATTAGCCGCCTCTTCTCCCTCCGAGAAGTCCTCGCCCAAGCCCCACCCGTGAACTTCCAGCAGCCCGGTGTTGCTGCCCGTCGAGCCCGCGTCGAAGAAGATCCGGTGGCCCTCGGTCGAGTAATGCACCGGGGAACTGGCGGAGTCGTTCCGCCAGTCGCCGAGCGAGCGGTCCATCACCGTTGTCGCCCGAAAGGTCAGCTCCACGCCGTCCCACCAGGCGCTCTCGATCCCCAGCAGGTCCTTCGGCATCGCACATGAACCCCCGGAAATGGTCAAGGCCCCGCCGATCGCGTTCGTCCAGGTCGTGTAGACCCCGCCGATGGCCCGCGCGAGCTCCCGCCTTCCCTGGTTTAATAACGTCAGATATAGGCTGTGGTTCGCCCTTGTCGCGCCCTCGGCTCGGTCGAACGCCTCCACGTACCCCAGCAGGGCCTTGACCGTCATGCTCTCCATCTCTTACTCCTCGTGAATCCTACTCTCCCTCGTCCGGATCCGCGAATCCCTCGCCTGCCCTACGTAGCTCGCCTTCGCTGAGCGAAGTAGGGTCCGCCTTGTCCTCCGACTTGTCCGACGTAGCTTCAGCGGAGTCGGAAGCTTTAGCGAAGGAGGATGCTGACTGCAGCTTCTGGATTGCCGCCAGATGCTGCGCCAGCCGATTGCCCTCTACGGGGTCTCGCGGCTTGCCCAGCGCCTCGTCGATGGCCGTCAAGTAGACCGAATGCTTCTCCGCGGCGTCGGCAAGCTGATTCCGCAGCTCCTCCTCGACCGCCGACTGTCCACTACCGACCACCGACTGTACTTCCTCGACCGCCGCTTCCTCCCACCGCGCCCTCGAGGTCCAACTCTGAACCCCGACCTCGTCGGTGAAGTAGACCCGCTTCTCCCGGACGTCATCAATCCGCACGCGGCGTCCGTCGAATCTCCACCAGGACCGCGTGTCAACTTCCGGCGTTGCGTCCTGGTCCATAGCCGCGAGCGCCAGGTAGTCTTTCTCGCGGATTTCCTCGGTCCACCACAGGTTCATCGCGCACGGCGTCGTGTTCCATATCGTCATCGGCGCCTTGACCGCCTGCCCCGGCTGCACGATGAACGCACCGCCGGTCGCCAGAACATAACCCCCCGGCATCGCCGGCAGAGCCGCGACCTCAACCAGACGCCTGTGCTTCAACGTCTGCGGCCGATCGCTCTTGTTCCGAAAGTATATCTCGAA
>Ga0307379_10000705_pt1 | contig 54778 bp, 43 predicted proteins | sample UN2MG_FD_202237 | JGI IMG/M metagenome (GOLD analysis project Ga0307379, IMG submission 202237) | Soil microbial communities from Risofladan, Vaasa, Finland - UN-2 | ecosystem: Environmental > Terrestrial > Soil > Coastal area > Acid sulfate soil | place: Finland: Risofladan, Vaasa | collected... | reverse complement strand
CTCGGCCTGGACCCGACCAGTCCCGATATACACCTCGGCCATACGGTTGTTTTGCGAAAGATGAGACAATTTCAGGACCTCGGACACAAGGCGGTTCTCATCATAGGTGACTACACCGCACGCATCGGCGACCCGACCGGACAAAACACCACCAGACCGATTCTGTCCAATGAGCAGATCGAGCAGAACGCAAAGACTTACTTCGAACAGGCCGGCAAGATTCTCGACACTTCAACTGAAAAGCTCGAGGTCAGATACAACAGCGAATGGCTGGAGAAACTAACCTTGATGGAGCTGATTCAGATAGCCGCCAAGAAAACGGTCGCTCAGATGCTCCAGCGTGACACCTTCAAGAAACGCCTCCAGGCCGATGTGGATGTTTACACGCACGAATTTCTTTACCCGCTTATGCAGGGCTACGATTCGGTTATGGTCGAAAGCGATGTGGAGCTGGGCGGCACGGACCAGACCTTTAACAATCTTGTCGGCAGAGACATCCAGAAGGCCTATGGCCAGGAGCCGCAGATTGTAATCACGATGCCGATCCTTGTCGGCCTGGACGGCAGGGAGAAAATGAGCAAATCCAAAGGCAATTACATCGGCGTCACCGACCAGCCGAACGATATGTTCGGCAAGGTTATGAGCATCTCCGACGAAATGATGGAGAATTACTTCACGCTCTTAACCGATCTGCCAATCGAAAAAGTAACCGAACTCGTCGATCCGGACAGGACACATCCAAAAAAGGCCAAGGTGCTCTTAGGAAAAACTATTGTGGCCCAGTTTTATAATGAGGCGGCATCTCAGGACGCCGCCGCTGAATTTGACAAGGTCTTCGCCCAGGGCAGGTTGCCCGAAGAGATGCCTGAAATTGAAATATCTGCCGGTCCAATCGCCGCCGGCAAATTGCTTCTTCACTGCAAGCTGGTTTCGAGCGGCGGCGAGGCCAAACGGATGATAAAGCAATCGGCGACAAGTATCGACGGCGAGAAATTGAAAGACCCGAATATTGAGATTACACCCGAAGACGGCATGGTAATCCGCGTCGGTAAAAGAAAATTCGCAAGACTGAGAGTGAATATTTAGACGGCGGTTTTGCGAGACTATCCCGGTATCCATATCCTCCCGGCCTGGATAATTTCCACACTTGGACGTAGCATCAGGGCCGTGGCGGATTTGGTATAAAATATGAGCCCTTTATACGCGGTAAAGTAGCGGTATGTTGTTGAAAAAAAACCGTGCAATTTGGCCGACACGTGGTTATAATATCTCATTATGAAATTACCTGAATTGCAAAAACCTGAAAAATATGTTGGCCTGTATATCTTCGATTTCGGCGATCACACCGGCGTGGGTTTTACGGCTGAAGAAATCGCCGAGCTTTTAGAGAGCGAGAAGTACAGGGACGGCAAGGTCTACAAGATACACAGGGCCTATCCGGACGGCCGGCTCGAAATAAAAGGCGTGCCGCGAGAGACGTTTGAGCTCGAGGCCGGGATGTTCTTTTATTCGAGCGAGCCTGAAACCGCCAGACGGGATTTCAAGGAACTGGTCAACCTGGCTGTGAAGAGTGCTCCGCCCTGTCGGGCAAAGGTGCACCTGGCTCAATACAGCGACGATAAATTCGTGGTGGCATTTGTTTATCCCGCTGAGTACGATGACCAGGTCAGCTCGTGGTTGTTGGACGGCAAATACAAAACCAGCGGAGCTGCCGAAGGCGGTATCGAAGCGGTGCAGAGATATTATGATTATAAGCCCCGGATTCTTGAGAGGCATCAATTGTTCGGCAAATCCGAGTCGATAATCAGGACCGGCCAGGAGCTGTTAGCTAACCTGAAATTGGCCGTGCAAAGGTAATGGGCGGTCGTTTGTGTATGGTGAGTTGTGACCTGAAAGAACGACGATTCGCGAGTCACGAGCATGCGGTTTTGCGCTAAAATAAATTCACTTCTTGGTTTACTTGCGGCTGGATTATTATCTGTATTCGGCAAGTCACCGGCCGAGCCGACGGTTGATGATTTGAAACGAGCAGAATTTAAGACCAGCACGCAGCGTCTGGGGATCCGGTTCAGCGAGAGGATCCGCGATGTATTTCGGTTTAAATGGATTAAAGCATTTAATAAAACCAATACTTCCCCTTATTGTCATTCTGAGCGAAGAAAAGGCTCTCACAATATAAGGTAAGGCAGATACTTTTTGCTGCGCAAAGGGTGACAATTAACAGGTTTTTGAGCGTGTGTTTTATGACTGATCTTCATATATATCCGGTACCCGGAGAAGTTCCCGTGCTGAGTGAAAACGCTTTGAAGGTCATGCAAAGCAGGTATCTAATCAAGGACCTCCAGGGCCAGTGTATCGAAACTCCGGCGCAGCTTTTTAGCAGAGTAGCGTCTCTGGTGGCCGAGGCCGAAGCTAAATATGGCGCCAATGCCGGCGAAATCAGACAATGGCACAGAAAATATTATAACTTAATGGCTTCGCTGAAGTTTTTGCCTAACTCTCCCGCCCTTATGAACGCGCGACGGCGAGGAATGCTCAGTGCCTGCTTTGTACTGCCGATCGAAGACAGTATTGAAGGTATTTTCGAGGCGGTCAAACAAACAGCTCTGATTCAGCAGGCCGGCGGAGGTACGGGATTTTCCTTCGATAAATTAAGACCCACCGGCGACCGGGTTGCCTCAAGCGGTGGGACAACGTCGGGGCCGATAAGTTTCTGGCGTGTCTTTTCTGAGACGACCAACGCGATTCAGCAGGGTGCTTTTCGACGCGGGGCAAATATGGGAATGATGAGCGTCGAGCATCCGGACATATTGAAATTTCTGTACGCCAAGCAGAATTTAGAGGCCTTTACGAACTTCAATATATCCGTCAAAATCACTAACGGCTGGATGAAGAAAGTGCTCAAATCCGGCAAAACCAGGCACATCGTAATCAATCCGCGCACAAAGCAGAAATATTTATTACCCCGGCGAATTGATATTACAAACTACACAATAAAAGATTTACATAAACTCAAAGGCAAAGGCGAATCTGTTTCCAGGCTGGAAGGAAAATTTTATACAGTCAGTGACATCTGGAAATTGATTGTAAAGTGCGCACATAGAACCGGCGAACCGGGCGTTGTTTTTATCGACCGAATCAACCATGACAATCCCACTCCGTCGCTGGGACAGATAGAAGCGACCAATCCCTGTGGCGAACAACCGTTGCTGCCTTATGAGGCCTGCACTTTGGGAAGTATCAATCTTACCAAATTCGTAAGCTTCGCTAAGGCGGGAGCGGATATGGATTGGCCGAGCCTGGCCGGGGCTGTTAAACTGGCTGTGCGATTTCTGGACAATATTATCGATGTCTGTGACTATCCTATCAGAGATACCGTCCGGCTGGCTCGCGGCAATCGTAAAATCGGCCTGGGTGTTATGGGCTTTGCAGATTGCCTGTTCAACCTTGGAATACCTTACGATTCAAAGCAAGGCGTGGAATTCGCAGCGGCGCTTATGAAATTTATCAACGAAAATGCACGCAAGGCCAGCAGTGAGCTCGCGGATTTACGAGGACCGTTTCCTAATTGGAACAGCAGTATCTGGCGAACCAGAAAGAAAAGAAAGGTTCGCAATGCTTCAATAACTTGCATAGCTCCGACCGGCACGATAAGTATAATCGCGGATTGCTCTTCCGGCATAGAGCCGGCCTATTCACTGGTGTTTGTAAGGCGGATTTTAGACGGCTCGAAAGTACTGCAGATAAATCCGGTTTTCAAACAGGTCGCTAAAAAATATGGTTTTTACAGCAAGAAGCTGGAAAAGCAAATTGCCCAAAGCGGCAGCATTAAGAAAAATACCAAAATCCCCCCCGGAATACGCAGGATCTTCAGGTGTGCTTATGATATCGAGCCGCAATGGCATATCCGAATGCAGGCGGCTTTTCAAAGGTATTGTGACGCAGCCGTCAGTAAGACAATAAATTTGGGAGAAAAAGCTACGCAAGATGCCGTCGATAAGGCCTACAAATTAGCTTATCATCTTGGGTGTAAAGGAGTTACAATCTATCGTCACCACAGCCGGGAGAATGAGCCGATGAGTCTTTATTAATTTATAAAACATATCATTTAGCTAAGTTTGTATCGCCCCGGCAAGCATCTGCGATGACAGTTTTGGGTTTTTCGTAATTTATTTCAAGTGTCTCTGGGGGGAAAACTTCGATTGCTGTATTTATTGCACTTCAGGTCACTTAGCTTTGAGGAGATTTTCCTTGACGGGATGGTAAATGATATGTTATAAATAATTTTGTGGGCTTTTGTGTATTATCAGTCTTCCAGTTGTCATAATTTTAGCTTTTTTCAGATTTTCATAATTCGATTAGCAGTTTATATTGAACTTTTACAATGAAGAAGGAAGGAGGTAATTTCAAGTCTAAAAAACTATCTTGGGAAAAGATGTATTTACTTGAGAGAACACAATTTAAGAAAAACTCAATATTTACCAAATTAGGATGTCTCATTATGAAAACAGTAGTTATGGCAGTTTTTTTAATTCAAACAGGTATCATATTCGCTCAGCCCGCGGACGATCACACATTGGCATACTGGAAGATCAATGAAGGTGCCGGGGACTTCGTTGGAGATTCTTCTTCATACGGTAACCACGGAACTGTCGAAAATGCTTTGTGGACAACAGACGCAAAAACAGGCGGGGCGGCCCTGGAATTCAACGGCCAAATCTCCCAGGTCACCGTTACTGACAGTCCGAGCCTGCACCCGACCACAGGCAACATTACGATAGGCGCCTGGATCAAGGTGCTGTCGAGCCCCAAAAGCTGGAGCAATGCCGGAGCGATTGTGTTCAAAGGCGGTGCCTATCAATGGGTCGTTAACACCAATGGGACTTTGTGGTTCGGTGTCTGGGGCTCGCGTCTCGATTCGATAGACAGCTACGATTTCGGGCAACACCTGGACGAGTGGCATCATTGTGCCGTGACATATGACAATGCCGCCCAGAGAGGATGGATTTACATAGACGGGGAGCTGAATATAGAGGGAACCGTTGGAGCTGCGATCGATCAGACCCCCGATGTACTTTACCTCGGCTACAAGGCTAATGCCGACGGTTGGTTCCACGGAATAATTGATGAGGTGCGTATTTCAGATATTGTGCGTACACAGGATGAGATTAAGGCTTCCATGATGGGTGGAGCGGGATACCCCTTTGCACGAGGTCCTAATCCGCCTGATGGTTCCCTGATCGAAAGCACGTGGGTCAATCTCTCCTGGAAAGCCGGAGATTTTGCTGTCTCGCACGATGTGTATATAGGTGATAACTTTGACGATGTAAACAACGGCACACTCGACACATTCCGAGGCAACCAAAAGGCAATGTATCTTGTTGTCGGCTTTCCCGGATTCCCTTATCCTGAAGGCCTTGTTCCCGGTACAAATTACTATTGGCGAATCGATGAGGTCAATGACGCCAATGCAGCCAGTCCATGGAAGGGCGAGGTGTGGGGCTTTTTCATTCCTCCCAAAGAGGCCTATAATCTCACTCCTGTCGACGGTGCTAAATACGTGGATACAAATGTGACGCTCAGCTGGATGCCGGGCTACAAAGCGGTATTGCACCATGTGTACTTTGGTGATAATTTTGACGATGTGAACAACGCCACTGTCGGTATCATTCAGGCTGATACGACCTATAGTCCGGAACCTCTTGAATTAGACAAGGTTTACTATTGGCGGGTTGATGAATTTGACGGCGCCACAATCCATAAAGGTGACGTGTTGAGTTTCAGAACAATGCCCGAGGTGCCTGTTAATGACCCCGACCTTATCTGCTGGTGGACGCTTGACGAAGGTTTCGGCAATGTTGCTGTTGACTGGTCGGGTCACGGCAGGCACGGTACCATTGCCGGAGGTCCACAGTGGGTGGAAGGGTATGATGTTACCTCGCTGAAATTAGATGGTGTCAATGATAATGTTTTGTGTTCCTTTGCCGAAGAAACATGGTCCGTCTATACCGTGACCTTATGGGCCAGGCCGGATCGCCTGAGCCAGAGCGTAAACAGCACTATGTTCAGTAACCACCTTCCAAACGACGCCGGTTTCCAGTTGGACGTCGATGGCACTAATCCGGGGAACTACCGATACCGTGGGAATAATGGCGGTATCAACACCTTTGGACCGGTAACGAGAGACTGGGTCCATATTGCTGCAGTCTGTGACGGTATCATGACGAACATTTACTACAATGGCTCCTTGAGTGTTTCTTTCGTCGGCTCTGACGCGGTATTCAACAAGTTTGGGGTCGGTTTGAACAGAACCGAAGACACCTTCTTTGAAGGTATTATTGACGACGTTCGTGTATATAACAAGGTGCTGACGCAGGATGATGTTAAGCTGGTTATGAGGATAGACCCGTTGCTTGCATGGGAGCCAGGTCCTGCTAATGGCTCAACGTCTTACATCAGAGAGATATTACCCCTTAGCTGGTCGCCGGGAGATATGGCTTCCCAACATGACGTTTACTTCGGCACCGACAGAGAATCCGTTTCCGATGCCGATGCATCCGACACAACCGGCGTCTATCGAGGCCGGCAGAGTACCACCGGTTATACACCACCCGAAGGTGTCGAGTGGGGCGGCGGGCCTTATTACTGGCGTATCGACGAGAATAATACAGACGTCACCGTCACCAAAGGTAGGATATGGAGCTTTACCGTAGCCGATTTCCTCGAAATTGAGGACTTTGAGGACTACAACGACTTCGAACCTGACAGGATATTTGATACGTGGACAGATGGATGGGGCGTCCCGACAAACGGATCTGAGGTAGGTTACGCCGAACCTAATTTCACTCTTGGAGAACATCACGTTGAAACTACAATCGTTCACGGCGGATTTCAGTCGATGCCCTACACCTTCGACAACAATTTCAAGTATTCTGAAGCGACCCTGCCGTTGGTCTCGGCACGTAACTGGACCGAGGAAGGTGTAGCAGTACTGTCGTTGTGGTTTTATGGCGATCCATCCAATGCCGCTGAGCAGATGTATGTGTCTATTTCCAATGGCAACGGCGTTACGGGAACAGTCTATCATGATGGCCCCGCTGCAGCTCAGATAGACACCTGGACGCAGTGGACTATCGAGCTGAAGAAGTTCGCAGATCAGGGCGTCAATCTGACCAATGTCGATAAGTTCTATATTGGCTTCGGCGATAAGGCTAATTTGCAGGCCGGTGGTACAGGCAAGATGTACTTTGATGACATTTGTCTGAAACGACCCACGGAGTCCCTTGCGGGGCCAGCTCTATAACAGGAAGCTGAGTAACAGACTGTAATATTACTGGTTTGAATTATTTAGGGATCTATACTAATCGATTCGGTATAGGTCCCTTTTTTTAAGTAATTATTTATTGAGAAAAACAATCCACCGACACTGCCGTTGATCGATAATTGTTGCAAAATAGCGCGGCATTTACAGGTTTTTCTGCAACCGATTTCATTTCTCTTTGAGTTTAAGTCTTTTTACAAACTATTTACAGAACTGCGCGGCGTTTGTGCGTTATATTTAAGGTAGAGAGAAAGTAAATCACAATCGAAATTAAGGAGAAGAAAAATGAAAGAACCGAAGAAAAAACTTGTTGGCTGTTTGGTCATAAGCATCGCGTTTTTTGCCGGCTCGGCATGTGCACAGGTGCATCATATAAGTGTGAGGCCTCTGGCATCGAATGTTATCGTTCCGCAAAGCCGGGCACGGGCGTTTGCTCCTGAACGCCGGGGGGCTGTCGAGATTACAGACGTTAGTGTACTGGTCGATATCTTGGAGAGCACTGCAACCACAACGATAGAGATTCGGCTGCACAACACTACAAGCAGACGGCAGGAAGCAGAACTAATGGTTCCTGTGCCTGATGGAGCGGTGGTGCGAGGCTTCGCTTATGATGGTCCCGGCGGTAAAATAACGGCCGAAGTGCTTCCAAAGGACGAGGCAAAGAGAATATACGAACGCCTTGTGGCGAAGATTCGCGACCCGGCGCTGGTGGAGTTTGTCGGATATAATCTGATACGTTCAAGTGTCTTTCCCATTGAAGCCGGGGGTAAACAAAATATTCGTTTGACTTATGAGCATCTTCTTGAGGTGGACGGCAATCGGATTGATTATATGCTGCCGCGGACTGAATCGTTAGAGTATGCCGTGCCGTGGAAAGTGACAGCAAACATCAAAGCAAAGCGCCCGATATCGACTGTATACTCGGCCAGCCACAAGCTGCAGATAGAGCGTATAAGTGATAAAGAGATGTCTGTCAAAATTACAGCTGACGCCGTGATGGAGCCCGGGCCGTTTCGTCTTTCATATCTGCTCCAGGAAAATGGCGTGACCGCTTCAATGTTTGCCTATCCGGAAGATAAAGTCGGCGGAGGGTACTTTCTGCTGCTTGCCGGCCTGCCAGCCGTAGCGCCGAAGGCCGGAGATGTTCCTGCAATCAAACGAGAAGTGACATTAGTGATTGACCGCTCCGGCAGTATGAGAAACGAAAAAATTCAGCAGGTCAAGGAAGCTGCGCTGCAGATTATCGCCGGGCTCAAGAAAGGTGAGACATTCAATGTCATAATTTATAACAACACGGTACAGCAGTTTTCGAGAAAGCCGGTGATTAAAACGGAAGAAAACGAGGCAGCGGCCCGGGCGTATATTGAAGGCATCACTGCGACAGGCGGGACCAACATACACGATGCACTGCTTGCGGCGCTCTCTCAGGAGCCGACCAAAGGAATGCTGCCGATAGTTTTATTTCTTACCGACGGCCTGCCGACTGTGGGACAGACATCTGAGGTGGCTATTCGCGATATTGTGATAAAAACAAATCCTTACAACCGGCGGGTATTCACCTTTGGTGTCGGTGTCGATGTCAATGCTCCGCTGCTGGAGAAAATAGCGGCCGAGTCGAGAGCGAAAGCGGAATTTGTGCTTCCCGGGGAGGACGTCGAGGTCAAGATTGGCAGAGTTTTCAAGAGACTCACCGGACCGGTACTTGCCGAGATTGAGCTTGAAGTTTTGGGAAAAGATGGTAAACCCGCTCTTGGACGCACGCGTGACATCATTCCTGAGAAGCTGCCGGACCTTTTCGAAGGTGACCAGCTTGTACTGCTCGGCCAGTATGTAGGACAAAAGCCGGTTACATTCATTATTAGAGGAAGCTATCTGGGTAAAGAGCGGACATTCAGGTTTACATTCAAGTTCAATAACGCAAATGTGCGTAATGGTTTTGTGCCGCGCCTGTGGGCGAGCAGGAAAATTGCAGAGCTTATTGACGCGGTTCGCCAGATGGGTGCCGAGCCTGCTTTATCAAAGGATGACCCTAAAGTCAAAGAGCTTGTTGATGAAATTGTGCGTTTGTCCACCGAGTTCGGTATATTGACAGAGTACACAGCCTTTCTCGCAAAAGAGGGGACCGACCTCGGTAATAGAACAGATGTGCTGAGCGAGGCTGAAGAACTGTTTGAGAGGCGGGCGTTACGCTCGCGCTCCGGCGCAGATGCCATCAATCAAAGCCTTAATATGATTCGACAGAAGGAACAGCAAACTCTGAATTATGGAAATGTCTTCCTGGATGCAAACATGGAGCGTGTTTCAGTTACAAATGTTCAGCAGATAAATGACAGGGCCTATTACCGCAAAGGAAATCGCTGGATTGACAGCAGGCTGGTCAAAGAAGAGGCTCAAATTAAACCGAAAAAGATTATCAAATTCGGCTCAAAAGAATTCATCGAGCTGGCTCAAAAGCTGGCCAGAGAGAATCGGCAGGGCAGTATTGCCCTTTCGGGAGATATCCTTTTGTTGGTGGACGGTGAGCCGGTCCTGATTCAGGGCCCGGTAGAGAATTAAGAACCAATTGATTCACTAAAGGAGCAAGAAAATGAAAAAGACAATTTTAACCGCGTGCGTGACAGGAATATTAGTCGGATTGTGCCTCGTGTCCTCGATACAAGCCCGGGAAGGTGGAAATGACTTGTACGAAATGACCTTCGCCCGGAACAAGCCGTTGGTTCAGATGGCAATTCTGTTGGATACCAGCGGCAGTATGTCGGGGCTGATTGACCAGGCTCGCACTGAGCTGTGGGCCATCGTCAATGAGTTTATATTTGCCAGGAGGAATGGCCTGGAGCCTGAGCTTCAAGTGGCACTTTATGAATACGGCAAGAGCTCCCTTGACAGCAAAGATGGTTATATCAGAAAGATTGTCCCATTCACAACGGACCTCGACAAGGTCTCGGAAGAGCTCTTTGCCCTGAAGACAAATGGTGGCAGTGAATACTGCGGCTGGGTAATCGAGGAAGCGACGAAGTCGCTCAAGTGGAGCGGTTCGCCCGAAGACCTCAAGGTGATTTTCATTGCCGGCAATGAGCCTTTCACACAAGGTCCGGTCGATTACCGCCAGGCCTGTAAGGCAGCCATCTCAAAGGCGATAGTAGTCAATACGATTCACTGTGGCACAGAAGGTGATGGTTTGAGCGGCCACTGGAAAGATGGAGCTGCTTTGGCTGATGGCCGGTTCCTCAACATTAATCATAACCGCAGGATAGTCCACATCGAGGCCCCTCAGGATAGAGAAATAGCCGAACTGAGCGTAAGACTGAATGACACATATATCGCATTCGGCCGAGCCGGTCAGATGGCACATGAAAGACAGTCTGCGCAGGATAAAAATGCAGCGGCCGCTTCCAAAGAAGCTCTCCTGCAAAGGGCAGTAACAAAGGCCTCACGCAACTATAGAAATGAAAACTGGGACCTCGTAGATGCGCTTGAAAACAGTAAAATGGAGTTAGAGGATGTCAAAGTTGAAGACCTGCCCGAAGAATTGCGCAAGATGACCACCGAAGAAAGAAAAGCCTACGTTGAAGCTAAGGCGAAAGAACGAGCAGAGATTCAACAAAAGGTTCAAGAACTTAACGAGCAGCGCAAAAAATACATTGCGGCCGAAACGAAAAAACATCAGGGCAAATCCGATACCCTCGGCTCTGCGATAATAAGGTCCGTTCGTGAACAGGCGCAGAAGAAGAATTTTGTTTTCGAATCGCATAAAAAGTCATCGAAGAATGCCAACGATGTTGACAGTAAGCAGTAAGTTGTAAAAGTGTGATTTTACGGCGTGATTGCTATCTAATACTTAAGCCTTCAGTACCTCGATATTGTCCATGGTTCCGAGCAGGCCGTGAGCAAGAGTCAGGTACTGTAGCTTTTTCGGGTTATGACCGAGCAGTTTGCTGCCAAGGGTATCGACGGCAACGGGATCAAAGCCCGCCAGGATAAGACCTATATTCTTGTGCGTGCCGGCTAAGTGCATTCCCTGGAGAGCGACGGAGGCATCCACTACCGACAGGTCGGGCTTTTTATATAAGCATATATCCACAACGGATTTGTCCGTCGAGGGACTGTGCAGCTTCGATTTGTTCCAGGAGCCGGCGTAGAATTTGCCTGAAGCGATTCCGAACATGTTTTTCATTGCTATTGTGGTTTTAGTGAAGCTGTGGTCCTTTAATACGGGCAGCGAAATTATGAAAGCCTGCTGAACAATGCGGGGCATGTGAAACTGTTTTAGCTGCAGAGCGTTGCTATTTTCGAGGATTATGGTTTCGGCCTGATTAAAGTCAATTAATCTTAAGCCGTATCTTTCAGCCAGGTCTGTATATCCAAGAACAGCGAATACATCTGGAGTGCTGCCGGTTCCACAGCCTTCGCCTATAGCAATCTCTGCGTTTGTGTGAGCCTTGCAGTAATTGTAAACCGCCTCGACCGCAGTGATACTCGTTGTGACCGGTGGCGGCGAAGAATTCGTCAGGTTAGGCTTAATTATGATAAGGCCCTGCTGCGGCAGCCGGTTCGAAGCTCCAATCAGGTCGAGGGCCTTGGCTATGCTGCTTTTATAATCGACAAATTTCACCTTGGCAACGTGGCTCATAAGTTTTAAATTATCTTAAGTTTACCGGTTTTTGGCAAAATAATCTGAAGATGGGTCTTGACTGTCAAGGATTTTTGAGTAAATTGATACAATCCCATAAGAAAATTTCGGGTTGTGGGGTACAAATTGGTACCTTTGTTGTGGAGATGAATATGATAGAGGTCATGGAACTTAGACGTAGTTTTGGCCCGGTTGTTGCTGTTGATGGTATATCATTCAATGTTGAAAAAGGAGAGGTTCTGGGTTTGCTCGGGCCTAACGGGGCCGGAAAAACCACCGCAATGAGAATATTAGCGTGTTTTCTTCGGCCGGAGAGCGGGACAGCTTCTATATGTGGGTATGACATTTTGAAGAATCCAGTCGAGGTAAGGCTTTCCCTCGGTTATTTGGCGGAAAATGTGCCGGCATATAATGAAATGACGGTGGGGAGCTTTTTGGATTTTATTTGCGACGTCAGAGAAATTAAGGGCAAGAATCGCCGGCAGGCGCTTGACAGGATTGTCCCGATGTGTTCGATTGAATCCGTTTACCATCAGACGATCGAGACGCTTTCGAAGGGATATAAACGCCGTGTCGGATTAGCTCAGGCGTTAATTCACGACCCGGATGTGCTCATCCTTGATGAGCCTACCGACGGGCTGGACCCAAATCAAAAACATGGGGTCAGAAAGCTTATCAACAAAATGGCAAAGGACAAGTGTATTATTGTCTCGACTCACATTCTCGAAGAAGTTGAGGCTGTTTGCTCGAGGACGATAATTATTGCCAAGGGTCGAATACTCGTAGATTCAACGCCTGGTGCGTTGAAGGAGAAATATCAGTGCAGTCTGGATGCGGTTTTTCGCAGGATTACCAGAGATGGTAAGCACTTGAATAGTAATTAAATTTATTGACTTAATCAGGAGTGCAAGAAATGAATAGTTTTTGGGCAGTATTCAAGAGGGAGTTGAAAAGTTATTTTACAACCCCTCTTGCGTATGTGTTTCTTGTGATTTTTTTGTTTTTTTCGGGGTACCTGACATTTAAGGATGGCTTTTATGAAATGCGGCAGGCGGATATGAGTGCGTTTTTTATGAATCTTCCGCTGCTGTTTGTTTTTATGGTCCCATCTGCGGCGATGCGTCTTTGGGCTGAAGAGCGCAAGATCGGTTCAATTGAGCTGCTGTTTACTCTGCCGATTACAATCACACAGGCGGTTTTAGGCAAGTTCTTCGCAGCGTGGCTGTTCCTTGCGATTGCATTGGCTTTGACTTTTCCTATGGTGATAACAGTCTTTTACCTTGGTGACCCGGATGTCGGCTTGATAATTACCGGCTACCTCGGCAGCTTGTTGATGGCGGGGGGATTTCTTGCTATCGGATGTTTCTTCTCGGTGATAAGCAAGAACCAGGTAATAAGTTTTGTCCTGTCAGTAGTTGCCTGTGCTTTTCTCGTTTTCGCGGGTATGCCTACGACGCTAAGTTACATCTCGACTTTTTTACCTGCCGGTTTGGTTTCAGCAATAGAGAGTATGAGCTTTCAGATACACTTCGAATCAATCCAGAGAGGTGTGCTGAAGTTTGGAGACCTTTCTTATTTCGTGTTGTTGATTGTCGGGTGGATTACCGCAAGCAGTATTGTTTTGGATGAAAGGAAGGCCGGATAATGAACCGAACGATACGAGCAATTATTGGAGCAAGCTTTGTTTTAATAATTATTTTTTCTGCGATAAGTATTTTCCAGAACATTGGCAAATCGTTGAAAGTTGATATTACCGATCAGAGGCTTTATATGCTTTCTGATGGGACTAAAGCGATTTTATCAAAACTTAATCAGCCGATTAAAGCCAAGCTCTACTACGCAAAGACCGCTTCGCTGAAAGGGCCGGACCAGATTAGGTTTTTCAATAATTATTACGAGTTCGTCAAAGCGTTGCTGGAAGAATATGTATCAGTTTCCAGGGGTATGGTTGAACTGGAAATTATTGACCCGAGGCCTTTCTCCGATGATGAGGAGCAGGCGTTAAAGTATGGCTTGACGCGATTTCCCATAACCCAGGAAGAGAACTTTTTCTTCGGTTTGGTCGTGCAGACGCAGTTTGGAGTTGAACAGGCTATACCGTTCTTTTCGCCGGACCGACAGAACTTTGTTGAGTACGATATAAGCTACCTGATAGATACTGCAATAACCCGCCAGAAAAAAACAATAGGTATATTGAGTTCGTTACCGGTAATGGGCCAGGATGTGAGCGGGTATATGGCTGAGATGATGCTCAGACAGGGCCAACAACCCCAACCTCCCTGGACCTTTGTTGAGCAGTTGCGCAAGCAATATGAAGTCGAGACAGTAGCCACAGATGTAAATGACATAAATGATGTCGATATTCTGCTGGTTATTCATCCGAAGGGCCTTCCGGAGCAGACGTTATTTGCGATAGACCAGTTTGTGCTTAAGGGCGGCAGGATGATTGTGTGCGTTGATCCTCATTGCTTTGCTGACAGGGCCGAGGAAATGTCAATGCAGATGCAGATGCAGCGTGAGCAAAGTTCGGATTTGAATGTTCTTTTGCGTAACTGGGGCCTTGAGATGCCGGCCAATACTTTTGCCGGCGACAGAAGCCTGGCGTCAATGGCTGCTATTCGTGCCAACCAGAGGCCGGAAAGAATAATTGGGTATCTTAACCTGGTGCCGGAAGGTGAATGTTTCGCTAAGGACAACGTTATTACGGCGGAGCTTAACCAGGTGAGGTTTTTGTTCTCCGGTGTGCTGAGGGAGGTTGCAGATTCAAACCAGGCAGGGGAAAGTGAATTAGATATTGAGCGAACGCCGCTTATTATGACGTCCAACAGGGGCAATAGCTTTTCGATAGACAGTCCGTACGAGTTGATGATACTTGATGGGCCAAGCCTTATGCGTAAATTTGTCGATGGATCCAAACCGGTGGCAATGGGCTATCTGGTTACGGGTCGTTTTAAAAGTAGTTTTCCCGATGGTATCGAGATTGAGGTCGCCTCGAGCGAGGATGAATCTTCAGAAAAACCGGAAGATCCAAACGAGGTTAAAAAGACCACGAAGCTGGTTACAGGTCTGAAAGAAGCCCAGGAAGATTGTACGGTGGTGGTTTTTTCCGATGTTGACTTTATAAGTGATTCGATGGCGTACCAGACTTCTTTCTTTGGCAAGATGGTTGTTGGGGATAATAGTGCTTTAATGGTTAACACGATTGATGATTTGAGCGGTTCGAGCGATTTGGTTTCAATAAGATCGAGAGGAAACTTTAAGCGGCCTTTTTTAGTGGTTGATGAAATTGAAAGGCAGGCGGAGGCCGAGACGGCCGAAGAAGTGGCCAAAATCAACGCACAGATTGCCGGCTTCCAGGGCCAGTTACAATCTATTGTCAGTTCAGCAAAAGAAGGCGAAGAACAAGTTATCGGCAGTTCAATAGTGCAGAAGAAAAAGGAAGTCGAATTGAAAATTCATCAGGCCCAGCGTCAATTGCGTCAGGTTAAGATGACAAGACGCGAGCGGATCGAGCGTCTCGGTAACAGGCTGCGCCAGGCTAATATGCTTGTTGCACCGGTAGTTATACTTGTCATTGCCGTAGTGTTGGGTCTCCGTCGCAGTGTCAGAAAAAGGCATTATATAAGTCACGCAAGCGATGCATGAAAAAAACACGAATCTCGATATTATAGTTTCAAATTTAAGTAATAAAACGGGAGTTTTATAAATGAGTGGCAGAAAGCTTACAATATTGGGTGTTGTTGCGGTTTTTATGGTGCTATGGGCTGTGGTTCAGTCACGAGTTTCGAACAAGACCAGAATCGAGTCGGACAGGCTGGTTTATCTTATTCAGGGGCTTGATCCCGGTGATATAGGCAGTATTGTTCTCGGAACTGGTGAAGATGCGGTTACCCTCAAACGTCAGGAAGGCGGTTTTGTTGTTGTCAATAAGGACAATTATCCCGCCAAGGCGAGCGAAATAAATGATTTAATCACGAAGTGCCTGGAAATTCAGACCACACAATTAGTTACCGAAGTAAAGGCGAATCATGAAGACCTTGAAGTAACGGAAGAAAAAGCCCGCGGTGTGGTTAATTTTTTCAAGCCGGATTCATCGCTCATTACAGGTATAATTATGGGAAAGACCAAGGAACTGGGGCAGGGCACTTATGTAAGGTTGGCTTCGAGCGATAAGGTTTATGTGGCACCGAATGTGCCATGGATTAATGAACAGGTCATGAGTTATCTTGAACAGGAGCTTATTTCGGTAAAGCTCGAAGATATTGAGTCGGTGACAGTCACTTCGCCCAATGGCGAATATGTCCTGAAAAAAACGGATGACGGAAAAGACGTTGTGCTGGAAAATATTCCTGCCGGCAAAAAGCTCAAGAGCAGTGACAGTCAGGGCGTTTTCAACGCTCTGACCAGTCTCAGGTGTGACGACGTTAAGAAAAAATCGTCTGACCTGACCTTCGATGGGCAATATGTTTGCAGACTGAAGGATTCTACTGTTTATACACTCAAAGTTGCCCGGAAGGATGATAAGACATACGTTATTTGCGAAGCAGATTTTACTGATACAACACCCGTGACGAAGGGCAGCGAAGTTGAGACCGAAGAAGAGTTAAAGGCCAAAGAAGCTAAACTGCTTGCTCGGGACGAGGCAATAAATTTCACTACAAAACATAAGGCATGGGTTTACGAAATCGCCGACTGGAAGGCGAAGAATCTAACCAAGGAACTCTCTGATTTACTCGAGGACGAGGAAAAGCCCGAAGAGAAAGACGAAGCTGTCGATCCCAATACCGTTAAACCTGATGAGACAAATGCACCGGAGAGCGAGGATCCTAATACGGCAAATACCGGATCGTAGAGCGTTCGACAAGAAGGTTGGCTTGTAGACATATCATGGGTCACCTTTGCAAAATGGTGACACTGAACAAAATAATCATACGTTTATTTGGAGGATTACGTTATGAAAGAAATTTCCAGAAGGCATTTTTTAAAGTGCAGCACGGCTGTTTTCAGTTCAACCGTGGCCATACCGTACATCATTCCGTCATCGGTGCTTGGTAAGGATGGTTCTGTTCCTCCCAGTGAGCGAATTATAATGGGCGGTATTGGCCTGGGCGGCCAGGGGACGCGCGATATGAGCAATTTTATGACGTGCGCGGACGTACAGTTTGTCGCCGTCTGTGATGTGGATACTGAGCGTCGCAATAAGGCTAAGGCTGTAGTGGATGAGAATTATGGAAATAAGGACTGTTCTACTTACAATGATTTTCGTGAGCTGCTGGCGCGCGATGATATCGATGCAATCTTGAGTGCGACCGGTGACCGCTGGCATGCGCTGACTTCTATTTTCGCGGCCAAAGCCGGTAAGGACATCTACTGCGAAAAGCCTATGTCGCTGACAATAGCTGAGGGCAGGGCTGTGACTGATATTATGAAGCGCTATGGAACAGTTTATCAGTGCGGCACACAGCGGCGGAGCATGAGAAGTTTCGCGTTCGCAGTTAATGCCGCCCGCAGTGGAAAGCTCGGCAAGCTGCACACGCTCCATAGTTATGTAAAGGCAGGTCAAAGCTCGGGTGTATTATCCCCTGAGCCTGTCCCCGAAGGCTTCGACTACGAGATGTGGCTGGGGTCGACGCCGTACATACCTTATAACTCAAGATTTGTTCATAATCTTTGGAAAAACCACTATGACTACAGTGGCGGGATGGTGACTGACTGGGGTTGTCACTGTAACGACCTGGCCCAGATGGCGAATAATCGTGATTCGACCGGTCCGGTTGAGTATGAAGGGACGGCGGAGTTTCCGAAGAAGGGATTTTGTAACGTTCCCATCGCCTTGCACGTCGAGGCAAGATATGCAGACGGTGTTAAGTTGATAATGTACGATAAGAAGACGCCTGATATTTGGCCTAACTTAAGCACTCAATTATCAGTCAAGTTCGAGGGCACCGAAGGCTGGGTGTACGTCGATGACGACGGTAATGTCGATGCCAAGCCCAAATCACTCTTGGAAAGCAGAAAATTCGAGAAACAGCACTGGACTGATGCGACAAACTGGCAAGGTCACCATAGAAATTTCCTGGATTGTGTAAAGACGCGGTCGCAGACCATCGCTTCTGCGGAGGTGGCTCATCGTTCGACGACTATATGCCACGTTGCCAATATCTGCCTGCGGCTCGGACGAAACATGAATTGGAATCCTGAAACCGAGCGCTTTGTGAACGACCCCGAGGCCGACAAGATGATATCCAGACCAATGCGAAGACCCTGGCACTTGTAAAGTCTTGGATTGTGAGTTGCGGCAGGTGGTTAGGGACTCTCCCCAAGAAGTTCGAGGGTGCCGCCTCGTATTGTATTAACGTAGAAAAATCAATTGCTCAGGAAGGAAGAACGAGACATGAATATAAACAGTTACCTGAATCGCTGCAATTTTCTCGGGCTTGCACTACTTGTGACTGTGGTAGTGCTGCCGGGCTATTCGATGGGCGCAAGTACGCAGAAACCGGTGAAATTTATCGCACACCGTATCGGGCAATTCCGCAGTGAGGCCTGCGGTGTGGGCGATTTTAACAATGACGGCAAGCTCGATATTATAGCCGGACAGTACTGGTACGAGGCGCCCGACTGGAAACCTCACCAGTTCCGGTCTCTGGAGGGCAAAGTCGATAACAAGGGCAGAACCCAAAAAGTCGACGATAAGGGCATAGGCTACTGGGATGATTTTATGAATTCCCCGTTGGATGTGGACGGGGATGGATTCCTGGATGTTGTGACCTGTTGCTGGTTCAGCAAACAAACTGACTGGTATCGAAATACGGGACCGGCCGGAGGTCAGTGGCCGATGACTCTCAGTGAGAAAAATGGCAACTACGAATGCGGAAATATGTGGGATATTGATGGTGACGGTAAGAAACTCGAGATTCTACCTGACACCAAAGATACCAAATGGTACGAGGTTGGTGTTAAGGACAATGGCGAACGCGGATTGATTAAACATAATATTTCACAGAATGAAAGGCCCTTTGGCGGAGGCGTAGGAGATATCAACGGTGACGGGCGTCCTGACATTATCCGGCCGGATGCCTGGTACGAGGCGCCGGTTGATCCTCGCACCGGCCAATGGAAGGAACATCCTCTGGCTCTTGGCAGTCTCGAAGAGGGCAAGGCCGATCATACTCCACAAATTTGGGTGTATGACGTTGATTCAGACGGGCTGAACGATATCGTTACAAGTTCGGCACACGGTCACGGAATCTTCTGGTATAAGCAGATAAAAAAGCAGTCGAAAATATCCTGGAAGCAGCACTTGATTGACAAGTCATGGTCCCAGGCTCACAGCATAACGTTAGCTGACCTGGATGAAGATGGCGATCTCGACCTTGTCACGGGAAAACGATTTCTTGCTCATAATGGTAAAGATCCGGATGCCCTCTCACCGGTGGGTGTTTACTGGTACGAGCTAAAACGTGGTAATAATGTTGAATGGATCAAACACGTCATTTCCTTTGACGAAGGTATCGGCTCGGGCTTGAGTATTCCTGTTGTGGATCTCGATGGCGACGGAGACCTCGATATTGTTGTAACAGGCAAATGGGGTGGTCCTGTTTATTTTGAGAATACAGCTAAATCTAACTGATAGTTATTGGGGTACAAAATGAGAATTTCTGCGAAGGTGCTCACCAAAGGATTGTTGGTAGTGCTTTGCGTGACTTTTGCCTTCGGAGAAGCCTTAGCGTTCGATAAAGCAGACATAGACAAGAAGCTGTCTGCAATTATCAGCTACGAACATGGGATGGACAGGCAGCCCCTTATCGTTGTGGAAGAGCTTCTTCGGCAATCGCAAAACCAGCCCGAACAACGTAAATACATAGAGCTTCGACTGGCCGAAATGCTTTCTGATGCCACGTTCGAAGGCAAGTCGTTCATATGCAAACAGCTTTGGCTTATCGGCACAGCGGATTCGGTACCAGCGATTGCGAAACTTCTGACAAATGAAAAAACTGCCGATATGGCCTGCTATGCAATCGGCCAGAACCCGAGTCCGGAGGCCGGAAGGGCACTGCGCGATGCCCTGGACAAGACCTCTCCGAATGTGCAGATACGAATTATAAATCTGTTAGGGGACCGTCGTGACACCCAGAGCGTCGAAGCGTTGGGCAAGCTTGTTTTCGATGCGGAAGGGCAGGTGGCTGAAGCTGCAACCGGAGCATTGGGCAAGATTGGTGGCGCACGGGCAAGGGAAATATTGGTCAAGGCCAGAGCCGAGGGGGATTCTGATCTGCGTTTCGCGGCTACGGATGCATACCTGCGGTGTGCCGAAAGCCTTGTGTTGCAGGACCAGACAAAGCCGGCGATTGTAATCTATAGGGAATTGGCCGGACAGGATGAGGCTGCGATTATTCGCAGTGCGGCGATCAAGGGGCTGGCGGATATTGGTGGTCAGGATGCTGTCCCCATTGTGATCGCGGCTTTGCAGGATGGAGACCGCATGGTGCGCACCACGGCCAGGGGCTGCGTTCGGACAATGCAGGGACAGGGTGTTACTGATTTATTTGCAGCCGAACTGGAAAAGACATCCGGTTATGAACAGGTGCTTTTGATTGCGGCCCTTGCTGATCGCGGCGATCCGGATGTCCTGCCAGCGATTACTGCAAGGGTCAAAAGCAATGACGCTGAGGTCGGAAAAGCTGCGGTGCAAGCCATCGGGAGGCTTGGTGACACTTCCTGTGTTGGGATTCTTGTTGAAGTGGCGGCCGAAAGTCTTGATTCCGAACAGAAGAGCACCGCCCTGAATAGTCTCGCGCTGCTCCGTGGCAATGGTGTTGATGACGCGATAGTAAAAAGCATGCAGAATTCGCATCCGAGCGTGCGTCCTCAATTGATCCAGGTTCTCCTCGATCGCAACGCTGTTGGTTCAGTTCCTGCCTTGCTGACCGAAGCGGGAAATCCTGATTCGAAGATCAGCAGAGCAGCTTTTAAGGCCCTTGGCAGGCTTGCCGGTGAGAAAGACTTACCCTTGCTTGTAGAGCTTCTTGTGAATATGCAGGATGATAGTAGCCGCAGGGAAGCCGAGAGGGCAACTATAGCGGCTTCTCGCAAGATTAGCGATGAAAATAAGCGTTCCGATGCGATACTGGCCGTACTGAATACAGAGAAGCGTATGTCCATCAGGTGTTCTCTATTGCGGGTGCTTGGAGGTATTGTAAATAGTAAGGCGCTCGAAACTCTGGCTGCTGCCTCGAAAGAGACAGACCCTGATGTTCAGGATACGGCCATTCGGGCACTGGCCAAATGGCCTAATGCGACAGCTGCTGAAGTTCTGTTGGAAATTTACAGTGAGACACAAAATCCTATATATCGGATGCTGTCACTGCGTGGTTTTGTACGCTTGTTGGCTTTGCCTGCTGGTAGTCGTCCCATGTCAAAAACCCTGGAAATGTGTAGGCAGGCAGTGAGTCGCGTCCGCGGTATGGAGGAGAAAAAACTTGTCCTCTCGGGTTTGTCGAACGTCATCGATCCGGAAACGCTGACAATAGTCGAATCGTTTCTTCAAACTGAAGGGATTAAAACCGAGGCGGCGATGGCTGCTATTAAAATCGCCGGCGATATGATACAAACTCACCCCGACAAGGCCAGGATTGCAATGAACAAGTTGCTTGCTTTTTCGCAAAATGAAGACTTGAACAGGCAGGCGCAAGAGATTATCCGGCAGATGGAAGAGTTCGAAAAAAAATAAGCAAAGCAAAAAGATAATAATGCTCGAAATATTGTGCGGTGAGCGGTGATTGTGAAACTCTTTTTTTCTTTTAATTGCGGCTTGAGAAGTGTATAATATTGTTGTGTTGTCGTTTTGGGGTTTTGCAAGAAAGGTGGAGTATGGTTAATCGCGGGCGAAGGGGATTTACGTTAATAGAACTGTTGGTTGTGATTGCTATCATTGCGCTGCTAATGGGTATTTTGTTGCCGGCACTACAGCGGGCCAAGAAACAGGCCAACGGTGTTATGTGTCAAAGTAATATGCGTCAGATCGGCCTGGGGGCCAATTTTTATGCTGAGGAAAGTAATTTATTAATTCCTCGCGGGGCCGCAAGCAGCTCGCAGAGGGCCTGGTATCAGCTTTTTATGCCGTTTCTGGCCCAGAAGCCGATCGGCAATGATTATCGTACTGTGGATATTTATCGCTGTCCCAGCTACCCCAATAAAGATCAGACCGTCTGCTACGTTGTCAACGGCTGGGACTTCAAAGATAAAAATGATATGGTCGGCAAAGAGATTTTAACACCGTCCAAGGTAAATGACTGCACAAGTCGGGCATATACGATTTACCTTGCTGATAACGAGGACGGGACGTGGCGACACATCATCAGAAAGGCCAATGACGATGGAAACAATCGGTGTGATGTATGGAATCCGGGACATATGCCCTCCTCTGAAAGTCAGGATGTAACCAGAGGCAGGCGGATCGCACAAGCTCGTCATAGAAAAGGCTCCAATTGTCTGTTTCTTGACTGGCATGTCGATTGGGTGGACGCTGATGATATGACCATAGACATGTGGAGATTCCAAAAATAATATATTGACCTGTCGGTGTGGTTCTGACCACCTAATTTGGCTTTGGTTCTTGGGAGCAATAGTCGATAGAAGTTACCGGTTACGGATACTCGATGTATTGTTTGAACTGATTATAGAATTTTATACTCTTGCATTCTTTTTCTTTCCCTTAAATTCTCACCAAGATAAGCATTCCGTGCCGGATGAATTTTATTTATCGATGGTTATTCCCTTTTCCAATTTCAGGTTAGTCAGGTGATTATGTCAGAGGAAAAGCGAATCCGGCTGGCGAATAATCACAAAACAGCTTGAAGGTTGTCGGTTCGTTCGGGTACTATAATGATTACAAAATGCGGCTGTGTATAGAGTGTATATAAAAAATCGGTTGGTGTGAATTCTACTATCAAGAAGGAATGGTTCTGATGAAGATTTCTTTTACACTCATTTTGACTTTGACATTGGTTACTTGTCTTTCAGCAGAACCGGCGAAAGGCCCGCTTCGTGTTAATCCGAGGAACAGCCGCTATTTTTCCGATGGATCCGGCAGGCCGGTTTATCTTGGTGGGCACCAAATATTCGTTGATTTGCAGGACAATTCGTTTAACAAGGAGTTCACCAGAGATGGGAAAAGGACTTTAGATTGGAATGAGTATCTGGACTTCGCTGGACAATACAATCTCAACTATCTTCGCAACTGGGTGATCTGGAGCACGGGCAGCGGTTCGATGGCCCAGGTAAATAATTCGGTGGCTTTCCCAATGCCATACAAACGCGTGGGTGGTCATGGCAATGCAAATGACGGAGGGCTCAAATTCGACTTATATGGGTTTGATGATGAGTTTTTTCAGCGAATGCACAAAAGATGCCGGGATTTGCAGGACAAAGGCATATACGTTTCTATCATGCTTTTTGAGGTGTATGGTTTCCTGGAAGGCGAGTCTACCGGCAACCCTAAGCGAACCTTGTGGGATGGTAATGTGTTCAATGAGGAAAATAATATTAATGGAATAGATACTGACTATAATGGCGATGGAAAAGGAATCGAGTTTTTCTATACGAAAGACAAGACAATTCTTGACTTGCAAAAAAACTATGTCAAAAAGGTTATAGATACGTTAAGCGAGCTTGACAATGTGATATATGAGATAGCCAACGAACTTTATGCGCCACAATGGCAGTATGAGATGATAGAATATATAAAGCGTTACGAAGAGACGAAATCCAAACAACATCTCGTAATGATGTCTCCGGGGGGCAGGATTGCCAGCGGTAGATGGAAACTAATCAGCAGAGATGAGGTTGTTAATAGTCACGCAGATTGCATTGCAGTTGCCGGGAGGTGGGATTCGGGATTTTACAGGCAGAAGAATCCCCCGGCGAATCAAACGGGCAAGCCGGCTGTTGTGGATATGGACCATGTTTGGGCAGGCAGTAATGACGTTGGATTTGTCTGGAGCGCCTTTACCAGAGGATATCATTTTAATCTTTATGACAAGCCGTTTGAGATACCGGAGACTGAAAGATCTGCATGGGAGTGTGTGCGTTACAATGTCGGTAAAACAGTGGATTATGCAGACAAAATGGATATAGTGAATATGAGCCCAAGCAATGATTTGTGTTCGACGGGATTTTGTCTTGCAAATCCGGGTTATGAATATATTGTATATCAACCGGGCAGTTCGCCATTTATTGTATCCGGTCTTCGAGGAGGTAAGTTGTATTATTATGAGTGGTATGACCCTGAGCAACATAGAGTCATCGGTACCGGACAGAGTAAGGCTTCACGTTCACGCAAGTCTTTTACACCGGCGAATGAGAGCATCGTTTTATATCTGAAGTTTATGCAGAGCGGCAATTAGAACATTTTGAGTAAGATAACAGAAGTGAAAACGGTTTTTAAGGTGAATTGGCTGTTATGATAGTGATGCCAGTATTGTCTTTGCTCCTGCAGGGACAATGAGTACGATGATTTTAGAACAGAGTAAGGAGATTATGAAATGGCAAAGGTGCATATAGGAGTAAATACGGAGTTTGTCAGACACGCCGACAAATCCTTTGAATGGAGCGTGGAAAAGGCTGCGGAGTTGGGATACGAATACATCGAGCCTTGGGTTCATTGGGGCCGTGAGTTGATGAGCGAAGCCGGTTACTTCATGACAGTTTCGATGTTGGATGACCCGTACCGTATAAAGCGAGCATGCGAAAAAGCCGGAATAAAGCTTTCCGGTCTTTCCTCGCACACTCCTCTGTGCAGGCCGGACATTAGTGGCAACTACCTCAAGCAGGCTATTCGTTTTGCGGCTGAGTGTGGTGCCCCTGTGGTTAATACAGATGAAGGTCCGAAACCTGCCTGGACTACTGAAGAGGAAGACCATGTCTTAATGCGATACGTGCTGACCGAGGCGGCAGCAGTTGCCGAGCCCCGCGGGATTATGATCGGTTTAGAACCGCATCAGCAGTACAGCAAGAATCCTGATGGTTTGGACCGGATTTATGAGTTGGTCGACTCGACGGCTATCGGGATCAACTATGATACCGGCAATGCTTACCTTAGCGGCCAGGACCCCATCGGATGGCTCGAGCATGTCAGGGACAGATTAGTCCATTTGCATGCCAAGGACATTTCGATACAGCAATCCGAGGACGAACGCGGCAAGGTAACGGGTACACCGGCCGGTTGCGCCTGCGGCGAAGGAGTTATAGACTGGAAACGCGTGGTTGAAATATGCAAAGATGCACCGCGTGACATTGTGTTGAGTGTTGAGTGTGGAACTATAGAGCAGGCCGAGCGAAGCATCAAACATCTCAAGGGATTGGTCTGACAGGCGGCCTGCTTCAGATTATTGAATAGGAGAGTCTTATGAAAAAAATTAGCTCCAGAAGGCAGTTTCTGCGCACGGCAGCGAGTGGGGCAGCTACGGTTGCTCTGGCGAGTCAATTATCCTGGGCGGCGCCTTCATCTGAGAAACGTTCTTCCGACAAGCCGAATATTGTTTTTATCTTCGCGGACCAGTGGCGTGCGCAGGCGGCCGGCTACGCGGGCAATAAGGACGTGAAGACACCTTGTTTGGACGTGCTGGCAGCGCAGAGCGTGAATTTCACCAATGCCGTCTCGGGCTGTCCCGTGTGCAGCCCCTATCGCGCAAGCCTGATGACCGGCCAATACTGGCTCACGCACGGCATCTTCTACAATGACAAGCCTCTTAATCCCGATGCTACGACAATCGGCAAGGTCTATCACCGGGCAGGCTACCGGACCGCCTACATCGGCAAGTGGCATGTAGACGGTCACGGAAGGAACTCTTTCATTCCCAAAGAAAGAAGGCAGGGCTTCGAGTTCTGGCGGGTCTGTGAATGCACCCATAATTATAATAATTCGCTGTACTATGCCGATACGCCCGTCAAGCAATACTGGGATGGTTACGATGCCATCGCTCAGACCCGTGAGGCTCAGCAATACATTCGCAGGCAGGCGAACAATTCTCCTTTTGCTCTGTTTATGTCGTGGGGGCCGCCCCACTCTCCATATCAGACGGCTCCGGATAAATACCGGAGTATGTTCCCTGATCCGGACAAAATTAACCTTCATCCCAATGTCCCTGAGTCTTTAAAGGAAAAGGCCCGGGAGGAATTGGCCGGCTATTATGCCCATATCGCCGCACTGGATGATTGCCTCAAGGATATTCTTGAGACGCTGAAAGAATGTGGTTTTGAAGAAAATACTATTTTTGTTTTTACCTCCGACCACGGTGACATGCTATACTCACATGAACAGACAAAAAAACAAAAGCCGTGGGATGAATCTATCAAGGTTCCATTTCTTTTGCGATATCCTGCTGTGCTCGGCGTCGATGGCAGGACTATCGATATGCCAATCAATACACCTGATATTATGCCGACACTGCTTGGTCTGAGCGGCATTGCCATCCCCGAATCGGTTGAAGGAAAGGATTTCTCGGGTGTCATTAAAGGAACACATTCGCAGGACAATGACGCGGCCTTGATTATGTGTCCCGTGCCGTTCCATCAATGGAGTTATCAGCAGGGAGGGCGGGAATATCGGGGCGTACGCACTCGACGCTATACGTATGTGCGTGACTTGAACGGGCCGTGGCTGCTTTACGATAATCAGACGGACCCATATCAGTTGAAGAATCTGTCTGATGAGCCGAAATATGCTCAAGTTCGTCAGGAACTTGAAGAGATACTGTCCCGAAAGCTCAAGGAGACGAACGACAAGTTTTTGCCGGGCCCCGAATATATGACCATGTGGAACTATCAATGGGACGGTAGTGACGGACGAAAATAACAGCGCCCGAAAGAACTTTAGGAGTGATTTTATGAGTGGAATCAAGTGCTTACCTTCCTTTTTTCTGTTGTTTATTGTCTTGGCTGCGACTATTGCGTGGCCTTCGATGTCAGTCGGTATTTCCGCTGGCGAATGTATGAAGATTATGCCGGCGGACCTTCTACTGATTTGTTTCCACATAGTCTGACACCTGTCCTTTCCATGCTTGAAGTCACCATGCCGAGCAATGTCGCAGCCACGGGCGGTATGCTCCGTTATCAGGAGCGTGAGATTCCCGATACGTTTAACATGCTTATCGATTACCCGGAGAAAGTCACAATAGCTGTTCTCGGAACACAGGCAAACAACTATCCGGCCACCGGTGCTCGTGGCTCCGGGCAGCGGATTCCCGTGATTCGCGGTTGGGAAGGCACGCTCACGATTGAAAAAGAAGAAATCGTTTTTATCCCCGCGCAGGGTTCTGCGACAAAGCCCCAGCGTTTTGCCATCGAGCACGGGGAAGACTTTGTTGAATACTGGCAGAAATTCCTTGATTGCTGCCGATCGCGTCAGCGCAATACCTTGAGCCCGATGGACCTGGCATACCGCGTACAAACGCCCCTGCAAATGGGCATGCTCGGCCTGAGAGAGGGAAAAGTCGCACGCTTCGACCCCGAACAGGAGAAGATTCTTTTGTAGACCGGCGCCGGCAACGTGAACTAAAAGAGAAGATAAAATCCGCAATGGCGGCAAAGACCAGAACTGTCCCGAAAATAGGGAAATCTGTGGATAACAGGCAAACAGCCTCACTGCTCTTGGTTTTGGCTCTGAATTGGCTTTGTTTTTTCGCCGCCTCCAATTATGTAAATCTTCATAAGCCATTGATATTATTGATATTGCGCCAATTTGACGTTACAGAAATTGGCTTTGTTTTTTCAAATCGTTTAGGATTTAGAACTTAGTGCTTCGCGTTTCCGGGCAAAGGCCGGCGGTTGGCTTTGTTTGGCTTTGTTTTCCCGCCGCCAAAACCGCGATATATCTTCATAAACCCTTGTTATAACTGATATTGCGTTCATTTATACCACCCGGAAATTGGCTTTGTTTTTTCAAATTAATCTCAATTTTTCTCACTATTTTGCCTCATTTTGTCGTACTTTCTGCACTATTTAGCGGATTTTCGCGCGTTTTGGTTGTGGTTTTGTCTTGAAAATTCAGGATTTTGAACATTTGATATTGTTTAGGATTTAGGATTTCGAGCTTTGGATTTCCGGGCAAAGCCCGGCCATTGGCTTTGTTTTTTCGCCGCCCCCATCCACATAAATCTCCATAAAGCATTGTCTATGCTGACTTAAAGTCATTTTGCCCATTCTGAAATTGGCTTTGTTTTTTCAAATCGCAACCATTCAACTCGTTTCGGATTTAGGATTTCGTGCTTCGAACTTCCGGCCAAAGGCCGGCATTTGGCTTTGTTTTTTCAAATTAGTGTCAATTTTACTCACTATTTCTCCACTATTTCGCCCATTCTGGCAAACAAAGACGTTGTTTGACAGCATTTTGTGAGATGATATCCATTGTATTTTGTCTGAAATCTGATGTCTGTTATCTATGAACGATGAACTATTGCGATTTTGCAATTTGCATTTTGCTTTGCTGCCGCCCTCCGCTGGCTTCTGTGATTTGTATTCTGTATACTATATTCTATTATCACACATTATACAACAAAATAGCCCAAAAGTCCAGTAGAATCTTGGATGAAAACCATCCACTTCACTCACTGCGTTCGCTCAGTGGCTGCCACCCGACGTCTACGACCTCTACGGCCTAACCGAAGAAGAAAAAAATCGTGGAGGAAAATGTTAAAAGCACATAAACTTATCGTACGTCTCAATCCAGAGGCAAGCCAATGGCTTTTAAGGTATGAATAACAAGATACATGGAGCGATATAAGCGACAAAAAATATGTTTTTTAACTTAACTTCTTCGGCCGATGATCGTATATTATTAATAGACGATTCCCCCGCGTTAAGCGGGTTGGGCAGCCTATATGGCTGCCTGTTTATTTTTAAAGAAAGGTTCTCATGAATCCACGCACTATTATCTACGCAGAGCTCTCTGATGGTCGCGGTGGTGTGATTTATAAACCGGTCGAATGGTAGTTGCTTGCTGTTGCTAATGGTTCTGTCCACAAAGCATGTTTAAAAGAAACAGACAAAATGTTTATCTTCCATGTCGTCCGGTTCTTTGAGAATAGAATCACGACGGAGCTAAATGATGGTTTCGTGCTGGCGGGACATATTTTTTGCAGGAAGAGAGAATAATTTTAAATAATTCAAATGGTGCGAAACTTCGCATCCTATAAGCTATTGATTTATATTCGTGGTGAATAAAAGTCAGCGTAATCTGCGCAATCCGCGTTTATTGGTTATTCCTCGGAGTTCTTGTTGCCCTCTTCGACTGAATTATCAAGCCTTTACAGCGGGGGTAAAATAAGATATATTCTTGACGGAACAGGTAATACTCCTTAGAAGAGTCTGCATAAATTTAATCCGGATGTATTAAAAGGGCATCGCATGAATCAGGAAGAACAAGTGTTGGTGATAGAACGGAAAGTGCTCGATCGAGCAGGCATTTTTAACGGACTCATGTTCGACGTAGATCGTTATCTTCGCGAAATCTTTGTCCAGGGCGTTCCCTGTTTCATGAATCGGTCTCAGGTGGAAAAGGATCCCGGCTATAAGCAGCTTATACCGTACGTGATAATGGGTTATGAAGGCAAGTACCTCAGCTATGTCAGAGGAAAACGTGCCGGAGAAACACGCCTGGTTGGGCAAAGATCGATCGGTATAGGCGGCCATATCAATCCGGCCGATGATATGCCGTTATTCAATACGGATTTTTACGAAACCTATCTTGCCGCCGTCGATCGTGAGGTGGCCGAGGAAGTCGCCGTAGAGACAAGCCACACCAATCACATCGTTGCACTTCTTAATGACGAATCCAACGAGGTCGGAAGCGTGCATCTTGGAATAGTTCACTACTGGTCTCTGGATGCTCCGGATGTTAACAAGCGGGAACAGATGATAACGCAAATGGCCTTTATGACTTCCGACGAGCTGCAGGGTATTAAAGATACTTTAGAAACATGGTCGGGATTATGTGTGGACCATCTGGCGGAAATGGAAAATCGCAGAAAATCAGCACTTCAAATCGATACATTCTCTAAAGATAAATAGCGTAAACTATAAACTAAGGGAAAGGCCCGCCATTCGGTAAACGTCCCTAATTATCCACCGGTATACTCCTGTCAATATACCAGTTCGTAGTCAATAAAGTAGGCCTGGTCGCGTTCTTTGTTGTGAATAAGAATCTTGAAGCGCTCTCGGCGACCGAGTTCCTCGCAGAACACATACGCTTTGGGACTACCCCACTGGTCTGGCTTGAACCAACGAGGCTCTCCATCTACGTCATACAAGTACATACTCTGCCCGTGTGAAGCGTCCTCACTCCAACCAAGGATGCCCCTGCCATAACGTATATTCATCACTTCCTGAAATTGCTTTGAACCGAGCAGCAACTCCAAGTCAGCTTTGTCAATATCGAACCTGAAGATACACCTGTGCCCACGGGGTTCCCAGGGATTGTGTACTCTTAAGTGCAATACAGATTTGGGGATTGGATCCAATACGTAACCTCTGAATAGCTCGGATGGAGACTTTCTCAGAACTATGACTGTTGTAACTATCACTACGACAACCACAGAAACAACTGCCAGGGGAACTATCCAGAAGAACGCTGAATGTCTGTACTTGTGCGACATATTCATTTTCCTTTCCGGCGTATCATCATTATCCCGTTTGTTGCTCCGACAATCCACAACACCATTACGTTCAGTCCATTTCATCACCATTTGAGAATCACTGTGGGTGAGGAGACTTCTGCCAGAACCTCGCTTGCCATAATCACAAGAAGAGCCAGGAGGCCTCACCCGTGATGCCTACTATTATCGTTCCTCTTATAACATTAATCCAGGAGCATTTTATTCGGTATGGATCACCACCAGGGTTCGATTCGCCGTCAAGCGAGTCGAAGACATCGAATGGGTCTGAAAACATCTCATTGAACAGCCTGTAATTACACTCTATTTTGCATGTGAACCTATCCACGCCGACTTTCGTCAGGTAGATATACGCGGTCATCTCAAGCCTCCCATCTCCAGGGACAGCGATATAAAAGTTCTTTGCTTGACGACTCCGGATAAAATTTTTGCAGGAAGGTTGGAATTTCCACCTCAATTCGGGTATTATACCAGGCAGTCAAGCCCGGTTTAGTTGCCGGGAGCCAGGGCTGTTTGAGAAATATAGATCAACAACAATGTCAAGGAGTAAGTTATGAAAACGAGAACAATGAAGAGTATTTTTTGCCTGCTTTTGGTAGCGACGGTTTTGGGTGTAAGCAGCTACGCTGCGAAGGAGCTGGAGAAGTACGCGGTGCACGACAAGACGCGAAAGAATCCGCCGGTGATAACGCCGCCGGCGCAGGTTGGTCAGCCTCCGTCGGATGCCCTTGTTCTTTTCGACGGGAAAGATACTTCGCAATGGGAGAGCGAAAAAAAGGGTGGCGGTGACGTAAAATGGAAAATCGAAAACGATTACATGGAAGTCATCAAGAAGTCCGGGGGCATTCGTACAAAGAAGCAGTTTGGCAATTGCCAGTTGCACATAGAGTGGTGTACGCCTGAAGGTCTCGACCCCAGCATAACAGACCAGAAGCGCAGCAACAGTGGTGTCTTTCTTATGGACGAGTACGAGTTGCAGGTGCTCGACTCATATACGGATGACAACTACAAGACCAATAGAACTTATGCGGACGGCCAGGCCGCGGCGATTTATGGCCAGCATCCTCCGATGGTCAACGTCTGCCGAAAGCCCGGCCAATGGCAGAGCTACGATGTCAGCTTCCTTCGTCCGCTGTTCGATGATAACGGTAATTGCATTCGCAAGGCACGCATTACATTAATACACAACGGTGTTGTGGTGCATAACAACCTCGAAATCGAAGGTTATACCTCGCATAAAAAGAAGGCCGCGTACACTCCTCACGAGAAGGGACATATCCGTTTGCAGGACCACAATAATCCCATCCGCTTTCGAAATATCTGGATACGTGAGCTGCCCGAAGAGCCGTACCTGATTAAATGACTGAAATTTCTCTATGGTGAAAATTAGCCCGTTGTCATAATGGCTGATTACAATATGCCTGGTGCGATATTCTCGGCTCTTGCGAGATATTTTATATAATTTGCGATTCTAACGGTAGCTGCAAACACGATTCTCCGATATACATGAGAAATGGATTGTATTGAAGGGGTTGGATTATGTGGCAACGTTTCAGAGAGAATATTTGTGCCCAAAAAATACCGGTCGGCAATTACGGTATAATCATACTGGCGATAGTATGCTTTGCGATTCAGATGTACTGTGACCCTAAACAGCAGCATCTGAATGGCCTGATCCTGAAGCGCTTGTCTTTTTGGGCGGTATTGGGATATATGTGGCTTCATATGAGTGGTTTACATTTTGTCGGGAATCTCATAACGCTTTGGATATTTGGTCGCTATGTGAGTCTGAAAATAGGCGGTGCGAAATATTTTTTATCATATGTGTTTTTAGGATATGTAGCGGCAGTGTTCCATATTATTTACGATGGCCGCCCGACTATCGGCGCAAGTGGTGCTATCATGGGCGTTCTCGGGATGCATATGGTACTTTGTTTTAGACACTTTGGCATCTTCGGACCCTGGCTGATTTTGGTATGGTTCGTTTTGAATCTGACTGCCGGGGTAATCGGTGGTTTACCAATAACATATATGGCGCACTTTGGCGGATTTCTGGCCGGGATTATTCTGGCAAACATATTTATCCTTTTCGATATAGTAAAAAGCGAAGACATGGACCAGGCACTTGTGCGAATCCTCAGGCCTGATTTGCTTAAAACGGGCATGAGCAACAGCAGTTATTATTATAAAATATCATAAGTGTTATGAAGGCAGTATGTTATGTGGAAATTCTCGTTTAGTGGATTTGAGATTACTTTTAGTTATAAAAGTTTTTTTCACACCAAAATGGTGATTTAAATTTCAATTTTTGCGAATCCTCAGTTTTTTGTTTTCTTTTAATCAATTTTTTAATTCATTTTACGTCCGAGTTCTGTACAGCGAGGACTTTGGATAAATTGCTGTAGTTCAAATCTTACAGCTCGTAGAGATTTGCGATAAATTTTACGTTTTTTCCTTGACGTGCAACTCTCTTATTTGTATAATAAGTCTATAAAATCGTTAAAGAGTGGGAGAAGGCTACCTCTGGTTATCTGTGGGAGGGTGGCCGCAGTAAACTAAGTGTATGGTATTAGTGTATACTCATAAGGAAGCGGAGCGTATGCCGGTAAGGATAAACGGCGTCTGGATATCTTTGCTGCCATTATTACTGCTTGTGATAATGTATATGGGAGGTGTTTTTGCGGCTGGCTGTCGTGATAATATTTTAATTGCGGTTCTTTCATATTCCTGTTGTTTCGGACATGCAGCTTCCGCATTTAACAGAAGACAAGGTGCTGAGTTCTATAGTTCGGAACCGGTTCCAGCTGCTGCTGACTTTAATAATTTACTGGTCAACATTACTGGCCAGCGTTGGGGGGGAATAGAATGATTACAACGAGTGACGTATCCCAGGCATCCGGGAAAAAAGCCAATATTCTCTTTGGTGAGCTGCTTTTATCCAAAGGGCTCCTGAATCGCAGAGAGCTGACAGAGGCATTAAACGAACAGCGCAGCCAAGGTGGTCGCCTCGGAGAGATATTGGTCAAACTCAAAATAGTGAGTGACGAGGATGTCAGGTGTGCTTTGGCCGAACATCTCGCGACAGAGCGGGTTCATTTAGACGGCAAAGAGATAGACATGAACATAGCGCGCCTTGTGCCTGAAGTCCTTGCCAAGCGATTCGGTCTTGTTGCTATCGGCGAAAAAGATAACAGGGTTCTGGTGGCTATGGCGGACCCGCTTGACATTATTGCCACCGATACAATAACGATGAAAACGGGCCGGGAGATACAACCGGTCCTCAGCTCACTTCGGGAGATCCACCGAACGATCGAGAAAGTTTATCATGGTTCCGATATCGATGAGCAACGGCTTCGTGACCTGGTGGAACACGCAGACAGCGTAGAAGAAGCGGCAGAACCGGATACGGTGATAGAAAATTCCTTAAGTTCAATGGAAGCGGATATAAGCGTAGAGGAAGCGGCAACAAGAGCGCCGGTGATTCGATTTGTTGACTTGCTTCTAAGGCAGGCCGTCAAAAGCAGGGCAAGTGACATTCACGTCGAGCCCCAGGAACATTCGATGTCAATTCGCATGCGAATCGACGGTATTCTTCAGGATATGGTTCCACCTCCCCGAAAAATGCAGGCGGCGATAGCTACGAGAATCAAGATTTTATCGAGGATGGACATAGCGGAACGTCGACTGCCTCAGGACGGCAGATTCAAAATTAAGGCGACGGGCAGAGATATAGACGTTCGTGTTTCGGTGATTCCGACGATATACGGCGAAAAAGTCGTTATGCGAATCCTGGACTCTTCGGCGGTGAACCACGACATTGACCAGTTAGGATTCGAGGGTGAGCTTATTGGCGAGCTTAAAGCCATGCTGTCGCAGCCGCACGGCATTATTATTGTCACCGGCCCGACCGGCAGCGGCAAAAGCACCACTTTGTACTCTGCACTGAACTACCTTAAGAATCCGAGAAAAAATATTACGACGGTTGAGGATCCGGTCGAATACCGCCTGGGTGGTATTAACCAGATTCAGGTAAAGCCGGAAATAGGTCTGGATTTCGCCGAAGCCCTTCGGGCAATTCTCCGTCAGGACCCGGACATAATCCTGATAGGTGAAATCCGTGACAAGGAGACTATTGACATTGCGATAAAGGCCTCTCTGACGGGCCATTTGGTTTTGAGCACGTTCCATACGAACGATGCACCTTCTGCCATAAGCAGGATGGTCTATATGGGCGTTGAGCCGTATCTTTTGGCCTCGACGGTCAATTTAATCATTGCTCAGCGGCTCGTGAGGCGGATTTGTGACCGTTGCAAAGAGCCCATCACAATCAACGAGGAAATCCTCAAGCGTTTGAACATTAGCCCGGATGTGGCTGAAAAATCGGTTTTTTACCACGGCAGAGGCTGCCCAACCTGCGGCCGAACAGGTTACCTGGGCAGATTGCCGATATTCGAGTTCCTGGTTATAGACAGGGAGATTCGGGATGAGCTCCTGGCCGGTGCCGGGGAGTCAAAAATAAGAAAAATTTCTCGAAGAAAAGGCTACCAGGGACTGGTTGGAAGTGGTATAAAAAGGATGCTTGAAGGTTTGACAACTGCTGAGGAGGTTCTTGCAGCAGCATTTACAGAGAAAAGTGCGACCGAATAATCAAAAATCTCTGTTTTGATTCGAACTTAAGGATTCTCAAAGTCGTAGACTAAAATTCAGTATCAAAGGTAATTTGGATGTTAACGTATAGATATGTCGCTCGGGATTATAAAGGTAAGATGATGGAAGGTCTTACCAAGGCAGCTTGCGAAACCGATGTGCTCGGCTGGCTTCACGAGCAGGGGTGTGTCCCTGTCTCGGTTGACGAGGTAGCCACGGGTGCCGGGAAAAAGTTGCGGATTTCTATTTTCCAGAGAGTCAGGTCTTCCGAGCTGGCGGCAATTTTCTGGCAGTTGACTACGATGGTAGATGGCGGGATTACCATAGCCGAGGCTTTGGATGCGATCGCCGAAGACATAGAAAATACGAGACTGCAAAAAATACTGCGGCAGATGCTGGCAAGGATAGAAAAAGGCGGGAGCTTCTCAGATGGCATGTCTGAATTTCCCAGGGTATTCAACCAGCTTTGCTACGCCTTGATATTGGCCGGCGAGACCGGCGGTAACATCGGTGCGGCATTTCGGCGGGTGGCCGAATATTTCACCAATCGAGACAGACTGGTAAGGAAGGTCAAAAAGGCGGTGGCTTACCCTGCCTTTGTAGTCGGATTTGTAATCTTTATAGTTATTTTGATAATGACTTTAGTCATTCCACGATTTCGCGATATATTTGAACAAATTGGCGCGGGTAAATTGCCTGCCTTTACCCGGTCGTTCATGGCGGTTTATGATGTGATAGCTCGAAATGGTCTGTACGTTATAGGCTCGATCCTGCTTGTGGTTATTGTGACGGCTCTATCCTATGTGAAAATCGGGATAGTGCATTCATTGTTTTCCAGACTTTTTCTGCGCCTGCCTTTGTTCGGCAAGTTATTCAGGCAGGCCTTTATAGCAACGCTCTGCAGGACAATGTCCAACCTCCTTCGGGGAGGCGTCCCTGTGCTGGAGGTGTTCGATATACTCTACGAGATGACCCCGAACGATGTTATGAAAACGGCACTGAGTCGCACCAGGGCCGATATAGTCGGAGGTTCGAGCATTCATTTGAGCATGGCCGCAACCAAATTTTTCCCGAATATGGTAATTAAAATGGTCAGGGCGGGCGAAGAGAGCGGCTCTTTGTGGAGTGTGCTCGAAAAGACCGCTGATTATTTCGAAGAAAAGGTCGATGCCTTGATATCTACAATGACTTCCCTGCTTGAGCCTATTCTGATAATAACTGTTGGGGCAATCGTGCTGGTCGTTGTATTAGCTTTATACCTGCCGATTTTCAGTTTGTCGGATATCGCGGGGTAAGGGAGGTGAAAATGGAAAATAATATAACAAGGTCGCCGCCCAAACTGTAAATATAAAAGAATGAACAGGTAAGTCTTATTTACTTGACATGTAAATAAAAATGTGATATAATAACAGAATTAAAGTCGTTAAAGTCTATTTAGAGGAGACAAAGAAATGAAGAGCAAAAGTGGTTTTACATTAATTGAGTTGATGGTAGTGGTTCTGATTGTTGCTATTCTGGCGGCGATTCTGGTTCCGCTGCTGACCGCGCGATTGGAGTCGGCCAGATGGTCGGAAGGCAAGGCCGGCGCGGGGACGATTGCTACGTCCATCCGAGCGCTGTATGCCGAAATGGGAGAAGAGAGCATTGCTGATTTTCCCGATGGGGATCCTGTTGTAACAGAGTTCCTGAACGAGGAGGACCTATACGGTAAGTACTTCCGTTCTACCCATTACGCTATCACCGACGTTCTCGTCGATCCGCTCGCTACGCCTCCGATTACGTACACGATTACGGTAAGCGCACCGGTAGATACGAACCCATATACCTGGAAGGTAGAATCTTGGTCGCTTGATCAGGATGGTGTCTGGACGAGGACCATGGCTGATACTGGTGGCGGTGGCGGTTGATCTCCAAGCACTGGATATCGAGCCTGTCGGGAAGGCGTTTGGTCTGTGCTATCCGACCGCAAGACCGACCAGTGATGGGTTGTGTATATGATTGATGGGCAACAACCTGATCCGCACCTGTCGACCGCGAGCGAGGAAGAAGGTGAAATGGATATGGGACGGAACCTGCAAAAACGAAATGGGGGCGTGACGCTGATCGAGGTGATGGTCGCCGCTTTGGCGTTGCTTGTCATCCTCATCGGTGTGATGAACTTCCAGTACTATTGCGCGGCCGATGCGCACAAGGCAGATGTCCGAGCGGTAGCGGGCCGGATCGGACTCCTTTTACTGGAGGACTGGAAGGCTCGCCAGGGAGATAACACTTTTGACCCCCTTATTGTGTTGGACAATTATCCGGACGAGTTTACGATTGTGAACGGCTCGTCTAACGACGGCGGTAGCGGTTACGATCCGCCGTTTAGTCGGTTTGTAGTAAAGGTCGATAACACTGGTGTCGATTATCATACAACCCTCTCGTATAGTGATCAGGATCCGTTAGACGGCCTGCGGAATTTGGCTGTTTGTGTTGCCTGGCGGAGCCGTTCTAATTTGGCTGAACCCGATGAAGAGGTCAATCTGATGACCCGCGCACACTATGTTCTGCCACCACTACCATAAAGGATGGCCAGAAATGGCCGGAAAGAGATGATGAACCGCAAGAACAAATTCAGGAAGGGGCTAACGCTTATCGAGTTGATGATGGCGACTCTTGCCGCCGTGATCCTGATCCTTGGCAGTGCGGCTGTTTTGGTTCACGGGCATCTGGGCTATCACAGGTTGTTTAAGCGCGTCAACAGCGACGTCGTTAGAAACGCCTACGAAGCAAGATTGACATTCGACCGTATTGTCCGCAGCTCAGATGCTGGACATGCGCATATCATCGGCGTTAACGAGCTTTGGGTTTACTATTATTACGCTCCATCCGTGGACGCGCTCGTAGCATTGATACGACCTAACAGGTATGCGCATTTCATTGTCGAGGACGGAGCGCTCATACTGTATCGAGGAGACTTGGATACAGATGACGATTTGAGTGTGCCGCCTGACTCACAGAATGAGATCAGGCAAGTCCTGGCAAGCAATGTAGCTACTTGTGAGTTCACACAAGTAGGAATCAGTGCAGCTATTCGAATGGTTCTCACGCTTGATAACGAGACGGAACCGGAACCGGGCGTTACTAAACTCGAAACGACAATGACAACCATCAGCACCACTGCAATCAGGCACAACAACCGACTTCAGGTCCCGCTTTGAAAATGTATTACGCATTATGTCGTTTTGAGTCGCGTGTTGGCTGTGAGTAAATCGGGACTCTGAGGATACAAAAAGGAGATATTGAGATGAAAGACGGAAAGAGACAATCCAAAAGAAACAAACGAGGTATGGTGCTGCCGCTGGTAATCAGTATCGCTCTCATTCTGGCCATTTTAGGCATGGGTATGATACATCTGGGTTATGGCAGCCGGCTCATATCGATACTTACGAACGCGGATATCTCCGCGCGGGCTGCCGCCGACGGTGGGCTTACAGAAGCCCTATTTCGCTTGAATCAGGCGTTGCCTTTTGGCGGTCCTTTTGATGAAAGTTGGCTCCCGTTTGCCTCAGAGGATTCTTCGCTTAGCTATTCCAATGCCCACTACAACTACGATATAACTGAGAGTCCGACGCCACACCCGTCCACGAACCGACGTTTTTGGTATATTAATTCCAGAGGAAGGTCAGGCCGTGGGGGCAAGAGCGTTCATGCTACGACATCGATCTATACGGCCTGGTTCGGAATTGGAGTTCAGCGCACGGTCACGATTCACTCAAGCCCCAGCAATCCAGTGTCTTTTTATCCTTATCCGGCGGGAAGCGGCATAGGGGGCAGGATTCGAACCAATCTGGGTACTCACAATGCTGTCTGGGTGGGCCCAAACAGTGACATTAACGGAGAAATCCTGGTGGCTCCAAACGCCGAACCGACTGCAGTTCACGTGGGCCCCGGCAGCAGCGTAACTTCCATAGGCGAAGCTCCTGACAGGCTGAGTTTTCCTGACGCTACCTTGCCGGTCGACGTTCCATTATGGACAGAACGCACGCAACTGACGTTAGACAACTTTGTTAATGTTAATGATGAACTTACGCTCGATCCCATTACACGGGCCACGATTGGTACTGCTGGCACCGATCAGGCATATATATACGAAGATTTTGACATTTTCAAAGTTGGCGGCGCTGAAACTGTATGGACCGAGGTGAGCATTCAGGGAAACGTAATTCTCTACGCAGTGAATCCTATGGACATAATGGAGGGTTGTAAACTGGTCGTAGAGTCTGGGAGTACTCTCGAACTCTATCTTGGCGGGGGGCTTAGGGCTCATAACGGCTCTGAAATAGCCAATGAGAACGGGCCATTGATAATCCCGGTGGACTTGCCCGGTACTATGGCTCTGCAGATATATGGGATGCCTACTTGTGATTACATTGTCCTCCAAAACTCGGGTGATATGTGGGGTGTGGTTTATGCACCGAGTGCCGATTTGACTGTGGACAGTTCGGCAGCTTTCTATGGAAGCTTTATCGGTGGTAGTCTTGACATGAAGAATTGCGCAGGTTTCTACTACGACACCAGGCTTTGGGATCTCCAGGACCAGGGCCCAGCATATTTTGCTATCGAACGCTGGTGGGAAGAAGCCGGTTCTCTTGTGGAGTCGCCTTTATAGCCCGACGCCAGGAGGATCGTAGGGCTAAGTTGAGAATTTAGCGAGAAGCTTTGACTGCGGGGAGAGTCGAGGTCTGCATTGTGAGATCATCCTTTCAGATTTGAACGCCTGGCAAGCCGATTTTCCGAATAATTGCCGGTGGGAAGATTGAAATAATAATTGGAATAATTGGGTTGCCTTTTTCTTTTTATCTTGATATAATACTCCCAGAATTTTTGTAATCGATTGGAGCAACATGTTTGGCTTGAGAGGTAATGAGGTCATAGGCGTAGATATCGGCTCTTTCTCGGTGAAGATAGTCCAGTTGCGCAAGACCAACAGCGGCTGGATGGTCACTGCCGCCGGTATCGTGGATATAACCGAGCGAAGGCCGGACAGTTCCGGCCATCGTGAGGCCGATACCCTTAGAGCTGTTCTCAACTGCCTGCGATTGATCAGGGTCAAGACGAATCTTGCGGTATGCGGAGTAGGCGGGCCGCAGGTGGCCGTGCGGAATTTCGAATTTCCCGCCGTCCCGGATGAAGAGATAGAAAGGGCTATTCAACTGGAAGCCAGGCAGGTTTGCCCGTTCAATACGAACGACATTGCTGTCGATTATCGATTGATGCCCGATAGTAACGGTAAGACGCAGGGGTATCTTGTAGTGGCGGACAATCAGCTTGTAAAGAGCATGGCCAGGCTTGCCAAAAAGGCACGGCTCGATTGTGCCTTAATGGACGTTAATGAGCTGGCACTTTTGAATTGTTTCAACGAGCTTGAAAAACAACGGAAGAAGCAGGGGACGGCCATTTTGTGTATTGGCAATAGTCATACGTCAATGGTAATCGAGGGCGACAATGGCTGGCCTTTCATCCGTAATCTGAATTATGCCGGCGACAGTATCTTAAAGCGAGTTGCCGCTGAAAACGATATGACGCCCGAATCGGTCAAGGCTATGTTCTTCGGCGACCCGCGGGAGATTCAGCCGGAAATTCAACACAGTTTCGAGAACGCCTGCAGCAGGCTGATTACCGATATAAACAATACTGTTCGCTATTATGGGGCTCAGAGACGATCATCCGACATACAGAAGATACTAATCTGCGGCGGCTTTGCCCTTTTCGGGGAGCTTGTGAAATTCCTGGACAGCCAGTTGCAATTGGAAATCAAGTTGTGGAATCCCTACGAGAATATGCGCTGCCAGTTGGCGAGGAATCCTCGCGGCGCCCTTGTTAAGGGTATTCTTCGCAAGAATGGCCCTGCGATGGCGGTGGCTGCCGGCCTTGCCATGAGGTCGATATAAATTCTAAATTTCGAAGGGATTGGGATTTGGAATTTCAGGTTTGGTATTTAGAGCTTAGGATTTAGGATTTCCTGATAAGATGCATACGATAGATTTGTTAAGGGGACAGGGTGTACCGGCAAAAACCACCCTTGGGGGTGTAGCTATCATCGCGGTGATAGTGGCAGTGCCGGTTCTTGCCGCAGTCGCGATGCTGGATCGGTATCTGGTAAACAGAACTGATATCGAGATACAGCAGCAGGTAATAGCCAGGGAGCAGGCAACGATTGAAAAGTATGCGCCCGACTTGAAGTTAAAAGAGTCGTTAGATAAGAAGAGAGACCTTGTCCATAGCAGATTGTCGGAAGTTTCATCCAGCATCGGCGAGTATATTCAATGGTCGCCGGTCCTGGTGACTATAGTGGAGAACATGCCGGGTGACATGGTCATGAACGGGCTTTCGGTGGAGAACAGGCGTGAAAAGAAAAAGGTACCGAAAAAGAATGACCCCAAGCGCACGGTTAATGTTAATATCACTAAAAGGACATTGATTCTGGATATCAGCGGGACTCGTACGGGTAACTATTCCACAACAGTTAACGACTATAGCGAGAACCTCAAAAACTCAACTGTACTCGGGCCTAAACTCGAAAATATCACGTTTGCGAAGAGGTCCGGCGGACTTGGGGAAGAGAAGGCCGATTCCTGGACAATGAGGCTTATTTTTAAATCTGAATCGTAGTGAGTTTTTTATGAGAACGGTTTATAGGAAATATATATGGGTGGGGGCTTTGACCTGGGCGTGCTGTTTCATTGGTTCTTTGCTGTTCTATTTGCTTGTGCTGGGACCGCAGGAGAATTCCAAGAGCCAGATAGAAAAACGGTTCGCCGAGACAGAGCGCAATGCCCAGGCCGCAACAGAAGCCGCACAAGAGGAAAACAAGATTAAGTGGAATGAACAGATTGAAAATTTAGAAAAGAGACTGGAAGAATTTGTTGTTCGGCAGGAAAATATAACTAATTTACCTATCGCTATAGACCAGTTGTCGGTTGCGAAAGAGCTTGGTTCGTTTGACATTCCGGCTACGAACGTCGAAGGAATGATAGAAATAGCGAATTGTGAATATATATTTGCCACACACCTTCGCGTCAATTTCGCGTCGAGTTTTTATAAGTTTGTCACTTTCCTCAACGCCCTGGAGAGGGGCGAGGGTGACCGGCCAATCATCTTTATAGATACATTTTCAATAACTCGCTCTAAAGATGGCAGCTCAGGCCACGAGGTGGATATGGAACTGGCGGTCTTTGTCGCAAAAGAGGCTGAAACCAAAGGAGTTGGTGGTTGATTATATTTATTCCGGATTTATGAGCAGAGGCTTGTAAGTATTTAAGATATAAAAAATGAGAACAGTAGCAATAGCAAATCAGAAGGGCGGTTGTGGTAAAACAACTACAACGGTAAATCTTTCTACGGCATTTGCGACGCTTGGAAAGAAGGTCCTGGTAATTGATCTCGATCCGCAGGCCCATGCAACAATAGGATTGGGCAAGGATCCGGAAAGCCTGGAGAGGACCGTTTATGAGCTCTTTACCGACAAAAACGTTTCTGCGTCCATGGTGACCACGGACAGCAAAGTGGAAGGTCTTAAATTGCTGCCGAGCAATATTTTGCTTTCCGGCGTTGAGTTTGAATTGGCATCAATGGAAGGCAGAGAGTATGTGCTGAGAAAAAAGCTAAGCGAAGTGAACGGTACTTATGATATATGTTTTATTGACTGCTCTCCCTCACTTAGTATGCTGACCTTGAACGCCCTTGTGGCGAGCGATGAGGTAATAATACCCGTTCAGACGCACTATTATGCACTTGAAGGTTTAAGGCAATTACTCGAGACTATAGACATTGTAAAGCAGCGCTTTAATTACGACCTGGAAATACTCGGGATACTGCTGACCTTCGTTGAAAGCAGAACAAAATTGAGCAGGCAAGTCCAGCGGCAGTTGAGGGAGTTCTTCGGTGAATTAGTATTTGACACAGTCATTCATAAAGACGTAAAGTTAGCCGAAGCCCCAAGTGCTCATGAACCTGTTTTCACCTATGACCCGGAATGCAAGGGTGCCATTGAACATAAGATTTTGGCTGAGGAGATAAGCTGAGTAATGGCAAAAAAGAGAACAGGACTGCAGAGTAAAATATCGGCGATTTTTGCCGGTGTGCCGGTACCAAAGAAAGCCCGCTCGCGCTCCAAGCCTCACAGTTCTCCAGAAAAGACAGACGGTGTTGATATAGAACAATCAATGGCTCCGGAAGCAACAATGGCGCAAACAACGGCTCCGGAACCGGCGGCTCGGGATATAGTCGTTCCGCAACAAAAAATCCCCGAAGAACCAGTTCCGGATGTAGTAATTCCAGAGTCTCAGGTCTCCGAAGAGCCAACTCCGGAGGTAGTAGTTCCGATACCAAAGTTCCCGGAGCAGACGGTCCCGGAAATAGCAGTTCCACAACCAGAGGTCTCGGAACCAACAACTATAAAACCGACGGCTCCGCAGCCTCAGACTATTGAGGAGCCGGAATTTCAACAGCTTGTTGAGCCACTTCAGGAAGTATTATCAACTAAAGTTCACGAAGTCAAAGCTCCTGAGCCCAGAGTGAGACAAATACCCGGCAAAGTATCCCGGCGACGAAAAGATAAACTCTTTGCGTCCAAAGCCGGTGTCAATTCCGGAAGACAAAAAACAGGGATAATATTGTTCATGGTTCTTTCAATCGTCCTGGTTCTTGTGCTTGTTAGGCCCTACTATTTATCTCGGCACAATCCATCCAGGCCCGGGGCGGCTGGAAAAGCGAATGTTAAAGTGACTCCCAAAACCAATATTTTAATTGATTGGCCGATACCGACAGATTATCCTGTAGAGCTTCGTGATCCTATGCAATTTGGTTCACAGCGCTATGTTGAAACTAAAACGCTTAGTTTGACCGTGAAAGGTATTTCATATAGCGAAGACCGTAAATTTGCGGTTATAGGCACAGAAACGGTGGAAGAGGGCGATGAAATTTTAGGTGCAACTATTGTGAGAATTAGTCCGAGCAATGTCGAGTTCGAGAAGGATGGTAAGAGATGGACACAAGAGGTTGAGGCAAAAAAATAGTAAAGACAGACTGTAAAAGAAATTGTTGGGAAATCTAAGAAAGGAGAATATTATGAAGAACTGTTGTGAATCAAGACGATTGAAAGTGTGGGCGGCTCTGCTTTTGATTATGGGGATCTGCGCGGTTAGTATGGCGCAAAACGCTGAGAAGCCTGCGGAGGAGGAAAAGGTGCTGACATCCGTAGAGCAAAAGATGCTCAAAAAGATTAGCGTTGATTTTCGGGACACGCCTATTGACGATGTCATAAGAACCATTGCCAAGCAGGTAGATTTGGATATTGTCAAAGGTCCAGATGTAACCGGAAATGTTACCGCCACTCTAACGGACGTCCCGCTGGAAGAAGCACTAAGCCATATTCTTACTGCTTATGGTTGCGGTTATGTACCAAGTGAGAACATGATAAGGATAGTTCCTGTCGCTCAACTTACAGAGGAAACAGAAAAGATTGTGAGCAAAGTATATCGAATTGTCTATGCGGATGTCAAAGAGGTTGAAAAAGTCCTGGCAAAAGCCATTTCCAAACGTGGTTCGATATCTGCCAGCCCGGGAACCAGCAATATAATGGTTACCGATACCGAAAGCAAGATGGCAGCCATCGATACATTTGTCGAGGAAATGGATCGCAGGACTGTTCAGCTTCTCGTCGAGGCGAGAATCTACGATATAACCAGCCGTGATACACTTGACCTGGGGATCGAGTGGAACGCGGGACGTAATACCGGACTTGGTTACCCAGTGCCCGGTGGCGAAAAAGTAGACTTCACCAATAGCAATCCCTCCATAGACGGAACTCTGGGCAGTACTATCAGCAAAGCGACGGCTACAACCGGAACGTTGCGATTTGGCTTACTTAATGAACACGCCGACGTAGATATGGTTTTAACGGCAGCACAGGGACGTGCCAATGCTAAGCTTCTTGCCAGCCCTCGGATATTAGTGCTCGATAATGAAACAGCCACTTTTAAGGCTGTTAGAGAGATCCCTTACCAGCGCTTGCAGCAGGGAGGATATCAGAGTTTTGGAACAACGGAGTTCAAAGAGGTTGGTGTCGAGCTTGAGGTAACACCTCATCTTGCGAAAGACGGCATGATTAGGCTGCACATAGTTCCTGTTTTTAGTGTTTACGTTGATGATATTGATATAACGACAACGGGAACTGGAGGCGCTACTTCTACAAGCCCCCAACCCGTAGTTGACAGACGTGAAGCTGATACAATAACATTGGTCGAAGATGGAACTACCGTTGTGATCGGAGGCTTGCGGAAGGAGGAAGTTACTACGGAGGTTAGCAAGATACCATTACTCGGAGATATTCCTATTTTGGGTGCGATATTCAGATTTGAAGGTGAATCAACCATTAATAGCGAGCTGGTTGTATTCATCACTCCCAGGGTCATTGAGGAGTCGATCCTAACAGAGTCTGAAGCAGAGTTTCTCGAAGCAACTGAAATTAGCAGTCCTAAGGCACCAACTACAAAGATTGATCCTGCCACTGGGAAATTCAAATAATTGCGAATACGGAAAAAGGCTGTAGTAAGGCCGAAGTTTATGACCAGAAGCAGATATTTTGGGCTTAAGCATATATTGTTTACTAAGAGATATAGTGCTTTGTTACACCTTGGTTGATAATGATTATTGCTCGTACCAAGTACGGGGCAGGTTGTGCAAAAGTAACACCTGCCCCTGCTTGAGGCAACGCTGAGTTTGTCCCCTCGTAAGCGAGGAGCGGTGATAGGAATATCGTATAAAAAATGATCAGCTAAAGTGCGGTAATGAAGGCATAACTTCGGTTGTCCAGAAGTTATTTTTTGTAGCTTAGAAAGGGTGTTTGATAATGGTAGAGATAAAAGGGATATTAGCCGAGGCGGTCAATAGGGAAGCGAGTGATGTTCATATAAATGTTGGTATGCAACCAATAGTCCGAATAAATACCGAACTAATCGAGATGGACTTTCCAGTCATTACTGATGAGGATGCAAGAGGGATAGTCCTTTCATTGATTGGGCAGGATAAATTTAATAAGTTTGAGGAGCACAGAGATTTTGATTTTTCGACGAGTATTACCGAACCGGACCAGCGGTTCCGCGTCAACGCTCATTATCAGCGTGACACAATTGCAATTTCGTTTCGACTGATTTCAGACTGTGTTCCTTCAATTGACGAATTGAATCTGCCGGAGAAAATCAAAGAGTTTGCTGAACTGCCGAGGGGTCTGGTGTTGGTAACAGGACATACAGGGGCGGGTAAAAGTACGACACTTGCTGCAATGATAGGACTGATAAATCAAAAGTTCAAAAAGCGGGTAATTACAATTGAAGATCCCATTGAGTATTGGTTATTGAATGAAAAGTGTATGATAGAACAGCGTGAGGTAGGCTCGGACTGTCCGGATTTCGCAACGGGACTGAGACATATTCTTCGTCAGGACCCGGATATCATCATGGTCGGCGAAATGCGCGACCTTGAAACCACGAGCTTTACGCTCACAGCGGCTGAGACCGGACATCTTGTTTTCAGTACGCTCCATACTCCCAATGCGTCACAATCGATAGAACGTGTCATAGACATCTATCCTGCAAATCAACAGACTCAGGCTCGAACAATGCTGGCCAATGCCCTGCAGGCTGTTGTCTCACAGACTTTGTTCAGGCGAGCTGATGAGCCGGGGATGGTACCCAGCACAGAGATTCTGTTGTGTACTTCTGCCGTTAGGAACTGCATCAGGGAGAACAGGATTTATGAAATACCTAATATTATCGAAACTTCTCGCCGTTTTGGTATGCACACTATGGACAATAGTATCGCTCAGCTGTGTTTGAGTGGTTATATCGACAAAGAAGAAGCGATTTTGCGCTCGAGTAATCGTGCGAAAATGGAGAAGGCCCTTCAACTTGCCCAGAGAAGGTAAGGCTTCCTGATAGAGACGCCCAATCAGTTACATTTTACTGGTCGGCATAACAGAAATATTTTTTCTGATGCGTCAAGGTGTTTTTCCTCCTATCAGTCCTGATACTGCACGGGAATATGTCCGGAAAGAGGTAGTATCAAGAATCTTTCACTCATGTTTCAATTGCTCTGTGTTTTTGCAGCCATTTTAGCGTCCAGTTCCTGGCTTGTTGTGGTGTTTGTATTTTTCCCTCTAATTGGGTGATGTACAACTCTTCTGCTAACTGGCCCAAAGCAGGGCCCGGTACAGCACCTAATTGAATTAAGTCGTGGCCGTTGAGCAACGGTTTTGGTCGTAATTCAATGTCACCTAATGCCTTTATTCTTTTACGCAAGCTGATTAATGCAGCTATACTTTTCCTACCATCACCTTTGGCTTTTTGAATGGCTCTTTGCAGCTCGTACAAATCCCAAAAGTACGGCTCGGCCAGAATCTTTTTCAACTGGGCCAAAGACATTTGTTCATCGAGCAGTCTGCCTCTGTTGGCAAGCAGGAATTTTATGTGTTTCTTCTGGCTTCTGCTTGGTTTCAAAACCATACAGGCCTTAAGCGCAAATTCCGTTTGGCAGCCGGCAAAAAAACAGGCCAGTGCCAGAGCAAAATCAACTTTCTTTCGTAATTGACTCAATACCTCAATTGCCAATGTTGCCTGCTTGCCGATAAAGCCGGGAAAAATCGCTTCGGCCAAACCGCTCCTGAACAGCATAGATGCCCCGGCAGCACGGTTGGGATTAACAAGGATGCCTTCCAATTCTATTGATATGCGTTCGCCGCTTATTTTTGCGATATTTTTTGCGCTGTTGCAAATCGAGGACCACGTTGACGGTTCAATTGCAAAGCCAAGTTGTGTTGAGAATCGTACTGCCCGAAGCATTCGCAGATAATCTTCGGCAAATCGCTCGGTAGGCTTGCCGATGGTTCGTACTATCTGACTTTTGAGGTCTGCCTGGCCGTCAACATAATCGATCACCTTTTTATGAAGAGGATCGTAGAACATTCCATTTATGGTAAAATCTCTCCGGCTGGCATCTTCAGCGGCGGTGGTGAACTCGACGATTCCGGGGTGCCTGCCGTTTACATAGCCGGCTTCGGTTCTGAAGGTGGCAACTTCCACCTGCCTGTTTTCGATTAAAACAATAACTACACCGAATTTTGCTCCGATCTTCAACGTGCGCCTAAATAATCTCATTACATCTTTGGGCTGTGCATTTGTAGCAACATCATAGTCTTTGGCGCGTTTGTTTAACAGCATATCACGCACACAACCACCGGCTAACAAAGCCCTATTGCCATTGCTCACTAATCGCTTAATTACAATTATTGCTGCTTGTCTGTTTGTCATTTATCTAATATCTCGTATTATGCGAATCGTAGGTGTATCCTCGGCTAAATACTAACGACTATTAGCTTTTTCATTTCTCAGTTATTCTTTCTTAAGGATAGTAACCGCCATCGTGCCCCACCGGCGTCGTTCAATTGTTATAAAACTGCCATATCGCTCCAACAGAGATACGTCCCTGTTGGTTCTGACAATGCTAATTCCGTTGGCGGCGACGTGGTCGTTCAACAGATTCAGCAAGTCACTCAAAGGCGAACCAATCTGAGCATTTTGTGTAGTTAAATAGGGCGGATCTATAAAAACAAGACCGTAATTTTCTTTGACGGGACCAAAGGCAATGTCAATCTTAAAGGCGTTTGCTCTGATGACCTTCGATTCTTTTATAAAACAGGCCTTTTCAATATTTTTATTCAGAGTTGCAATAATCTTCGGGTCATGCTCGACGAAAGTGACAAAAGCAGCTCCCCTGCTTAATGCTTCCAGTCCAAGAGAGCCAACGCCACAGAACAAATCGGCTACTAATACACCGCTGGGCAAATCATATTTGTAAAGGACGCTAAAAAGCGACTCCTTGACTCTGTCAGTAATCGGCCGGGAATCCTGCGTCTTCGGACTTAGTAACTTCATTCCTCGTTTTGAGCCGGCAATGATTCTCATCTCATTAATATATCGAAACAATCCGAGTTGAGCGAGAAAAATTAGCAACCTCGCAGTTTTGTCTCCATTGTCTCAAACATGGCGGTTTGCCGACATTATCTTGCATAATAACAACCAAATAAGTTATAATATATTAGACGAGTTCAATAGCTGAATATATGAGGTTCAAATGGAACGTTAGCCCAAAAAAACTTCATCTTTCAAAGAATTATAAATCATGCCTAAACAGCAAGCATTTATCCCGTTGGAAATGAGGATTGATAATCGGGAAAGAGGAAAATATCAAAGAGGCTTTACGTTGATAGAACTCCTGGTAGTGATTGCCATTATTGCGTTATTGATGGCTATCTTGATGCCCGCACTACAGCGAGTCAAGAAACAGGCTAAAGCAGTTACATGTCAATCCAACCTGAAACAATGGAGTCTTATCTGGGCGATGTACACGGACAATAACAATGACTTTTTTCCTGAAAAGCCTTGGATATGGCAGCAAGCAGTGCGGCCTTACTATACAGACCCGAAGATATGTCTTTGCCCAACGGCGACAAAACTTTACAACGAAGGAGGCCGAGCACCATTTGGGGCATGGGCATGGAAGGACGATTCCGGTAAGAGTTTGGCCGGGAGCATGGGGCTGAATCAGTGGGTCCTGAATCCCCCCAAAACGAGTATCGAAGGCAGAAGGGCACCTGAATTGTTATGGAGAACCCCCAATGTTAAGAATACAGGGAATATACCGGTGTTTTTGGATTGCTCCATCACAGGCGCCACTGTATGGCCGGAGGATGACCCACCTGAATATGATGGTCAGTTCTGGGCACAGGGTTCAGGCGGAAGTATTGATGAAATGAGACGTTTCTGCCTTAATCGGCATAATGGATTCACAAACATTCTTTTTATGGACTGGTCTGTCAGAAAGGTTGGACTTAAGCAGTTGTGGACTTTTAAGTGGCATCGCGAATTCAACACGGCTGGTCCCTGGACCCAGGCCGGTGGTGTCCATTCCGAAGACTGGCCGCAGTGGATGAGAAATCTTAAGGTTTATTAGAGAAAATCGCATCGAAAAGACACCGCTATGCGCAGAGGAAACGGTTTTACACTAATAGAACTCCTTGTCGTCATTGCTATAATTGCATTGTTGATGGCGATACTTATGCCGGCGTTGAGCCGGGCAAAGAAACAGACCAAAGCCGTAGCATGCCAATCCAATCTCAGGCACTGGGGCCTCATATTCAAGATGTACACAGATGACAACGACCACAAGTTCTATGGGGCATGGTCCACAGGTCAGCAGGGCCATGTGTGGATTGGAGCACTAAAGCCCTATTATCAGGATGAGGATATGAATTTCTGCCCGTCGGCCACCAAACCAAATGCTGATAATGGTCTACGGGGTGCGGCGTCTGAGGCATATGGCCTTTTTTCCGAAGACGACGTCAGGTATGGCTATGCCGGCCTGGCCGGCAGTTACGGCATCAATGACTATGTGGGCAATCCGGCCAATGCAAGAAACCCTGCCGGTGTGATAGGCGAGCATTCGTGGTACTGGGTTGCGCCCGATGTGAGAGGGGCCAATGGTATCCCACTTTTTTTAGATGCTGTGTGGCTCGGCGGCATGCCACAGCATACGAATGAACCTCCGGCTCTTGAGAACGGAACTGGTGGTTCAGGTATGATGCAGCGATACTGTATTGATCGCCATGAGGGATACGTCAATGCCGTGTTTGTGGATTTCTCGGTAGGCAAAGTTGGGCTCAAAGAACTTTGGACATTAAAATGGCATCGCGAATTTGACACGACGGGTCCGTGGACAAAAGCCGGCGGCGTACAACCTGACAACTGGCCACAGTGGATGAGAGGATTCAAGGACTACTGAAAGAATAACACATCTGACTTACGATACTGTCGCTCTGTATTCGGCTAATGGAGAGGACCGAATGCGCCTGCAACGGGGGTGCTGAAGTCTGGTTTTCACAGCAATGGTGCCATCGTGTATCATACAGCTACTGTTTATGAAAAGCGTCTTATGTTCGTTGATATGACATTAAGATAAATTCAATTCGTATCAGCCTTTCAGAACGGCTAAAGGAATCATACGGGCGACGATTTTGGCCCAGCCACATTCGACAACGATTCGGACGACCTCTTCGATGTCCTTGTAGGCATCCGGTGCTTCTTCCTTTATTTTGCGCTTGTCACCGGTGATGAGCTTTATACCTTTCATACTGTGTCTAAATTGCTCATCGCTAATCATGGCTGGTGTAATAATTCTGCCTTTGCGAGCTTTTCCGCGAGCAGCGGTGCGACTCATCAGTCTGCCTGCGCCGTGATTGACCGAACAGAGAGATTCGGCGGAATTGCCCGTTCCAACGAGCAAAAAACTTGCCGTGCCCATTGAGCCGGGAGTTATTATAGGCTGGCCTGTCTGTGCAAAAATGCTTGCAGCCATACGCTCCGGGCCGAAGGCGCGGGTGGCACCTTTGCGGTGGACCCAGAGGCGTTTGCCGCTGTGCGTCTCGAGCTTTGCCATATTGTGAGTGACATCGTAAACGAGCTTAAGAGGCGTAGGGCCAAACATTCTGTTAAAGCAGCGTCTTACCAGCAGAGCCATTATATGGCGATTGGTAAATGCAAAGTTGGCGGCGGCAGCCATTGCGGAAATATAGTTTTTGCCGGCGCTGCTGGCGGTAGGCAGATATGAGAGCATTTTTCGCCGTCCGGCATTTTCAGGTCTTTGAGCGGCGACATTCATATATTGGTCGGCGATTTCATAGCCGAATCTGCGGGAGCCGGAGTGTATCATCACAACGATCTGGTCTTTGAAAAGACCGAAAGTCTTTGCCAATGCCGGGTCGAAGATTTCCTGGACGTACTGAATTTCAATAAAGTGATTTCCACCTCCGAGTGTACCGAGCTGGTTCATACCTTTTTGTATTGCGTCTTTTGGCACTGCGGCCGGATCGGCGGGCATATGGCCGTTTTCTTCAATTCTGTTGAGGTCATCGGCGAACTGGTCCGGGTCAAACGCCTCCCATACCCGGTGACGGGTTCTTTGTGCCAGAGCCGGTACACAAGCGACTCCTTTATTGATAACAGCTTCGATACCGGTTCTGTCTAACTGCAAATTTTCTCTACCTTCGCCGAGAGGGATATCTCGGGCGATATCGACAGCGATTTTATCGGTGTCGATTTGGCCTTTTGAAAACGGTGTATGCAGCAGTCGCATACCGCAGTTTATATCGTACCCGACTGCAGGAGGCATAATCGCACCATCCAGCCCCAACACGGCTCCGATCGGCACACCGAAGCCAACATGGATATCGGCGGTAGCGAGAACTTTCTTCGCCGGCGGCAAAGATGCAGCATCGCAAAGCTGGCGAATAGCATCCGGCTCAAGCTTGATAGCTTCGGATGCGTAGATAGTAGCATCGGTAACCATCTCGCCGCGACGTTCCATATGCAGACGAAAAGGATCGATGCGAACAAGTTTTGTGGATGGTTCAGCCATTCTAATGCCCTTTCGACCGGAAAAAGGCCAGTACCTTCTCTTTCAAATTGTCTTAATTTTACAAGCTTTTACCAGATAATTAAAAATAAAAATCGAAGGAGAAATATTTAGACGTTTTACACGAAAACCGAATTCACTTGACAAAAGTTGGTCTAAAAGTTAAAGTAGATAATGTCGAACGCAGATATAAATAGGAGATTGTCTGATTCAAAATGGCAAAATTTTAGGGTGTTTGCAAAATGAAGATAAAATGGGCGTTTTTTGCTGTTCTGGTGGTATTTTTTGTCTTAGCGATGAATTCAAGCGTGGTAGCTGTAAATACCAGTAAAGTCGATAATGTGCTGAAAAAGGGGGTGCTGGACGACCAGGACTTCAAAATCATTGACGAATTTCTTGCTGAGGCCGTGGATGAATTGGTCAAAACAAAAGATTTTACGTCCATAGCAAAGCTTCGTACAGTCATTCTCAGCAGGCAGAGTAAGCAGGGACAGTACGCTCAACAGTTTTCCGAATCGGCCTTAAAACACATCCAGGAGGGTTTTAAGCAGGCTCAGATGCTAAGGCAACCGGAGCGAACAACCAACGTAATGATTAATCTCGTGATTTTGATAGACGGCCTTCAAGACATCCGACTGACAAATTTGGCTATTGGGATGCTGAAAAATGAGAATATGGTTATTCGCTACTGGGCTGTCCATTGCCTTGTCAATCCCGTCATTTTACAACAGTTAAACTCCGCCGCAGAGTCAGATCCCACCCTGGTACAGACCATCGCAGAGCAGTTCAAAGAACTCGTTGAGACCAGCAGCCCCGAAATAATAGCTTTCATAGCCAGATTTGCGGCTAATGTTAAAATTCCCCAGGGCGAGGAATTACTGCTGCAAATAGCTGATATGCGAATTAAAAGATATGCAGACTGGACTGTAAAATACGAACTTTTGGATGGTGCACTCTTACAATTGCTCGAGAGTAAAATACCATTACCTTCGCAGAACCTGAGCGGACAGTTGCCAACGAAAAGCAGCAAGCCCGCTGTAGCTCGGCGTTTTGCGCAGTTGTATTCTTACGCTATACAGAGGTATATTAATGGTGCTGGTCTTTTAAACGGTACGCAGAAAGGGCATCTGGTTTCGGTATTGGTCGAAATTGAGGACAAGTGCATCGGCAGACTTTCAGGCAAACCCCAGGCATCTATAAGAAGGGCTGTTGAGCGTAACAATATGCCGGCCCTTTTGGACGAGCATAATAGATTACTTGGCAGCGAAACAGCCCCCGGCCAACTACCTGCACAACTCGGTTTCGACTATAGCACAACCACAGATGGTCCCAAACGGGCTGCCCCAATTCCTTTGCCTCCACCGCCCAAAAAACAATGATTGGTTATTGAAGGATCGTTCCCTCCGTAGGCAAGATCGAAAACGCTTAATTAGGGCGGCCTATTCATAAATCATCTTTTAGAGGTCAGTTAGGACGGTTATTTGCTACTAAAAATTTCTCCTTCCGTAGACAGCCCAATATGTCTTTTTAATTATAGAGTGAAAGCCCCAAACAAACTGCAGAAAAATGATATGCTTGAGACCAACAAATCAAAAACAACTTCCGTGAATCTTTTTATACCAAATTAATCCTTGTCCAGTCAAGACATATCTCCGGCTGAGATTATCTGTTTTTCCTCTAAGAATCGGTTAAAAGTTATTCAAATAGTTTGTATTTTTTTGAAATTCTGCAGGGAAAAGTTGAAAAAGTATCAAAAAAGAAGAAATTGTTAATCCTGTTCGGCCCGGGATTTGCTAACCGACTGGCTGGCTTACAGGGTGTACAATATTTCTTCCAAGGTCCCGTCAAATAGACCATGTTGAGGGATGTGTTCGCTGGATGGGCGCAGCATTGACCCGGGCTGCAATCACGATGGGGATTGAGCCTGAACTAAGCTAAGCCATTTTTTTGAAGACGTTGAATATGAGAGACCAGCTCTTCTTCGTCAGCCATGCCGGTAAA
>Ga0307379_10000703_pt1 | contig 54820 bp, 51 predicted proteins | sample UN2MG_FD_202237 | JGI IMG/M metagenome (GOLD analysis project Ga0307379, IMG submission 202237) | Soil microbial communities from Risofladan, Vaasa, Finland - UN-2 | ecosystem: Environmental > Terrestrial > Soil > Coastal area > Acid sulfate soil | place: Finland: Risofladan, Vaasa | collected... | reverse complement strand
CGCCGTTGCCCAATTGGGTCCGCACCCTTCCCCGGGTTCGCCTGTGGGTCCAAGGCAAGATCATCCTCAACATGATTCGGACACTGATTCATGATGCTAAGGCCGCGTAGATGCAAAATCCTGGTATCAGCCTGGGGCTGACCGCTTTCGCTTGACCCCGCCCTCGGGCGACCTATAATCGCGCCTTCCACGTTCGGCCTCGGAAAAGGGGACTGGCTCCTTTTCCGGCCGTTCGGAAAAGGTGCCTGTCCCCTTTTCCGCTCTTTGACGCAAGAGGATGGCCGTGAACATCAGTTACAACTGGCTCCGTGACTACGTCCCGACGGACCTTGAGCCCCGCGAGGTGGCCGACCGCCTCACGCGCATCGGCCTCGCCGTGGACTCTGTTGAACCCCTGCCGGACGGCGACTCGCGGCTCGATGTCGAGGTCGGCGCCAACCGCCCCGACTGCCTGGGGCACATCGGCGTCGCGCGGGAACTCGCCGCCGCCCTGAACGTCCCCCTGCGCGCTGCGGACGCGGCCTACGAGGAATCGGCCGCGGCGTGTGAGAAAAAGGTCCGCGTCGAGGTCGAGGACTTCGACCTCTGCCCTCTCTACACCGCCCGCCTCATCGAGGACGTCAAGGTGGGGCCGAGCCCCGACTGGCTCCGGGCGCGCCTGGAGGCGGTCGGCATCCGCCCCGTCTCCAACGTCGTGGACGTGACGAACTACGTGATGATGGAAACCGGCCAGCCGCTCCACGCCTTCGACTTTGCCGGCCTCGCCGACGGACGCATCGTCGTCCGCCGCGCTCGGGCCGGCGAACGTTTCACGGCGATTGACCATTCGGAGCATTCGCTCGGGCCCGAGCGCCTGGTCATCGCCGACGCCCACCGACCGGTGGCTCTCGCCGGCGTCATGGGCGGCGCCCAGACCGAAATCAGCGGCTCCAGCCGCGACGTCCTCCTGGAGGCCGCCGTCTTCGACCCGCTCTCCATCCGCTCGACCAGCCGGACGCTCGGCCTGGCGAGCGAATCCAGTTTTCGCTTTGAGCGGCGGCTGGACGCAGGCGGCACGGACTGGGCGAGCCGCCGGGCCTGCGCCCTCATCCAGCAGACGGCCGGCGGCAAGGTCGCCCGCGGGGTCGTGACGGCCGGCCGGCCCCTGCCCGAAGCGCGGGAACTTGTGCTCCGCCTCCCGCGCATCGAGACGGTCCTGGGTCTAGCGATCCCCGCCGACGTCGCCGCCGAGTACCTGCGGCGGCTGGGCCTCGAGGTCCTCCAGATCGCACCCGAACGCATCCGCGTCCGCGTCCCCTCGTGGCGGCGGGACCTGGAGCGCGAGATTGACCTCGTGGAAGAGGTCGCCCGCCACCACGGCTACGAGAAGATTCCCGAATCGCGCGAGATTCCCGTCGCCTATGCTGCGCCGTCGCGCGGCGAGCGGGTCCGGCGGATCGTCGAAGAGGTCCTTGTGGCCGCAGGCTACTTCGAGGCGATCTCGTTCACCTTCACGAGCGCCGAGCGGGCGGTCCGTTTCCGCCCGAGCGACCTCGAGGCCGAGCCGCTCGCGCTTCGCGGCACGCCGCTCGCGCTTCGCCAGTCGGTCCTGCCGGGACTCCTGGAATCGCTGCGCGTGAACCAGAACGCCGGCGAGGCGGCGGCGCGGCTCTTTGAGATGGCGCGGCGGTTCATTCCGCCTTCGTCCCAGCGCGCTGGGACTTCGGCGGACAAGCCCAGCGCGGGCGCCGAGATGCCCGAGGAACACGAGGTCCTCGCCCTGGCCTCCAGTTCCGGCCCCAATGGGGCAGGCGCGCCGCAGTTCGAGACCGTCAAGGGCGTCCTCGAAGCGCTGTTCGACCGGATGGGAGTCGCCGGCCGCATCCGCTTCGAGGCCACCGACCGCTACCGCGACCTGGCACCCGGCCAGGCCGCCGAAGTGCTCCTGGACTCCGAGCGCGTCGGCATGATCGGCGTGGCGACGGCCGACGCCGCCGGCGCCTTCGAACTCGACGAGCCGCCCACCGTGGCGGAAGTCGCCCTGGAGCGCCTCGGCCAGGCCGCACGCCTGGAGCCCGCCTACCGGCCGCTGCCCCAGTTCCCTTCCATCGTGCGCGACCTGGCCATCGTCGTGGATGAGGCGGTCTGCTGGGCCGACATCCGGACGGCCGTCGCCTCCGCCAAGGTCCCGGAGGCCGAGAGCGTCGAACCGCTCGACGTGTATCGCGGCCGGCAGGTACCCGCGGGGAAGAAGAGCGTCGCCCTGCGGATCGTCCTACGGAGCCCGAGCGGGACGCTCAAACACGAACAGGCCGAGGCGATGCAGGCGCGGATTCTTGAGGCCCTCCAGTCGCGCCTCGGCGCCGTCCTGCGGACGTAGGCGCTGTTACATCACACCGAGAGCCCCGCGAGGCGGCCGGAGGAAAAGGCCCACTGGAGGTTGAAGCCGCCGGACGGGCCGTCGAGGTCCAGAAGTTCCCCCGCGAAGAAAAGGCCCGCGAGGCGCCGGCTCGCCAGACGCTTCGGGTCCACTTCCTTCAGGGCCACGCCGCCCCGTGTCACCATCGCGCGATCCCAGCCTTCCGTCGCAACGACCGTCAGGGGAAGTGCTGTGAGGAGTCCGGCGAGTGCGCGGCGGACGGGACGCGAAACCTGGCCCGGCCGGGCGGCCAAGTCTACGTCGGCCAAACGGCAGAGACAGTCGGCCAGCGCGCGCGGCACGTGGACCGCCAGAAGCGTGCGGACGGCCTTTCGAGCGTCGCGTTCGGCCCAGGCGTCGAATCGCGCGAGCCAATCTTCGGCCGACGTCCCCGGCACGAGGTCCAGTCGCAGGGGCACTTCGCGCCGCTCGCGCAAGACGCGCGCCACGTCGCCCGAAAGGTCAAGGATTGCGGGGCCCGACAAGCCGCGGTGCGTGAAGAGGACGTCGCCGCTGGCGCCGGCGCGCTTGCGACGGGGAAGGTCAATGTGCACGCGGACCCCATCGAGCGACAGGCCGGCAAGCGCGCCCGGCCAGGACTCGCGCGTCACCAGGGGCACGAGGGCGGGCGTCGGCTCGATGATCGTGTGACCTGCCTGTCGCGCCAGAAGATAGCCGGAGTCCGAGCCGCCGAGGGCCGGATACCCCCGGCCGCCCGTCGCCAGAACCACGGTTCGGGCGGCAAGGGGTCCGGCGCTGGTCGCCAGGCCGCGAAGCGCATCGCCCCGGATGTCAAGCGCAGCAGCGCGGACGCCGAGGCGCAGGGCGACGCCGAGGTCGCGGGCGCGCGCAAGGAGCGCCTTGCGGACCGCCGCAGCCGAGTCGCCGGCGGGATAGACGTGGAGGCCGTCGGGCGCGTGGGTGGGAACGCCGAGCGAATCAAGGAACCGGCGAAGGGCGTCGGGCCCGAAGGCCGCAAGCGCGGGCTGAATGAATCGGCCCTGGCGACCGAAGCGTTCGGCGAAGGCATCGGAGGGGAGGGTGTTGGTGAGGTTGCACCGCCCGCCGCCCGAGGCGAGGAGTTTGGCGCCGGGGCGCTGGAGTTGCTCGAGGACGAGGATCCCGGCCCCAGCGGGGCAGGCGCGCCGGGATTCGGCGGCGGTAATGGCGGCGAGGAGACCCGCGGGGCCCGCGCCCACAACGACCATGTCCGCAACATCTGAGGAAGTGGGGCTCATCCCGGCAATAGTAGCGGGAGGCGGTTGCTGCTACAAGAAAACACACCCACAAACGCGGAACGCGGAACAAACAGAAGCGGCGCCGCGGCCGGGGGGCTGCGGCGCCGTGGATGAATAAGGACGGCTAAGCCGCAAGCGGCACGGCCAAGGCCCTTATTCTGCGGCCTCGCCGCACTCCCCTTTCTCGCCCTTCTCTTTTTTCTCTTCCTCTTTCCACTTCAACGGTTCGATGATTTTGCCGTCGGCGGCGACGGTGATTTCGCCTTCCTTGCCGTCCTTCTTCAGTTCGGCCTCATAGACGATTTCGGCCTTGTCGAGTTGGACGAGTTGGGCGGGCTTGTCGGCCTCGGCTTTCTCGATCTTGATGCAGATTCGGATCTTCTGGACTTCCTCACATTTGGCGTCGGGGTCGGCGGCCTGAATCGCCTGGAGGGCGGCCTCCGGCACGTCCTTCTGGGCGATCTCGGTCTCGATCTTGATAATCCTGCCTTCCGGAGCGACTTCGACCTCCATCTTAGGCTCGCCTTCCTGGACGAGTTCAACTTCGTAGATCGTCAGGCCGCACTCCTTCTCCAACTCGACTCCCTCAATCTTGGCCTCGGGGAAGGCCGCCTTGAGGGCGTCGGCGACCGCGGCCGGCAATTCGACCTTGGCCTCTTCCTTAGCCACCTCGCACCCCTGCTCCTCGTCGGCCGCGCAAACCCCAACGGCAAAAACCATCACCGCCGCCAGCATGCAGCCCACCAGCACTCCGTAGCGCCGCACCATGCTCCATCTCCGTTCAATTGCCCAAGTGTCGGCCCGCCCGTGCGGGCAGGTCGCCGCGCCCGTGGGCAACGCCCGGGCGCGCCGTACAAACTGAGTATGTTAACAGGCCTGGGGGGGGCGGTCACCGGAAATCCGTCGGGAAGCGCCGGCATCCGGGGGCGGAACGGCAAGGCTTTTTCGGTTGACGGTGCGGCCGGAAAGGGCTAAATTGCGGCGTTTCCGGGTGGAGAAGGTATGCGCGAGGCCCGCAGCCAGACGGGCCAGAGGGGGGAGTTCCACATTCCGGCGTCAGGTGGAGCATGAGCCTGGAAGAGTTGAGGCAGGAAATTGACGAGATTGACGCGCGCCTCCTCGAGTGGATGAACGAGCGCGCCAAAAGGGCGGTCGAGATCGGACGCCTGAAGCGCGAGGCGGGCCAGAATGCGGCCTACGCGCCGGAGCGCGAACGGGAGGTCCTCGAGCGCGTCCTGGCCGCCAACCGCGGGCCCCTGACCGAAAAGGCGCTGCGGGCCATCTGGAAAGAGTTGATGAGCGGGAGCCTGGCCCTGGAGATGGCGGCCAAGGTGGTGTACCTGGGCCCCGAGGGGAGTTTCAGCCACCTGGCGGCGCTGGAGAAGTTCGGGCGGAGCGTCGAACTGGCGGCCGTGCGCGACATCGCGAGCGTCTTCGACGCCGTGGCGCGCGAACGGGCCGATTACGGCCTCGTGCCATACGAGAACACCACCGGCGGCGCGGTGCGCGACACGATGGAATCGTTCCTGTGGGTGCAGGGACCGGTGAAGATTTGCGCCGAGATGGCGATGCCGGTCCACCAGAACCTGCTGGGGCGTGAGACGGACCCGGCGAAGATCAAGAAGGTGTACTCCAAGCCGCAGGTCTTCGACCAGTGCCGGGGCTGGCTGAGCCAGAACCTGGCGCACGCCGACCTTGTGGCGGCGGACTCGACGAGCGAGGCGGCGCTTCTGGCGGCGAAGATCGAGGGGACGGCAGCGATCGCGTCGGGCATGGCGGCGGAGTTGTATGACCTCCAGGTGGTGGCCGAGGCCATCGAGGACAACCCGCAGAACCAGACGCGGTTCCTCGTCCTGGGGCGCGAGAGCCCCAAGCCGACGGGCAGGGACAAGACGTGCCTGCTGTTCAGCACAGCCCACAAGGCGGGGGCGCTGGTGGAAGTGCTGGAGGTGCTTCGTCGGCACGGGATCAACATGACGAAAATCGAGTCGCACCCCGCGCCGGAGAAATCGTGGGAGTATTACTTCTTCGTGGACATCGAAGGCCATCGGGACGACGAGCACGTGCGCGGCGCGCTCGAAGAGGCGAAGGCGCATACGCGCGAATTGCGCGTGCTGGGGTCGTTCCCGACGGCGGTGAGTGCGGAATGAACTGGGCGGGCGGAATGATTATCGTGCTAAAGTCCGGTGCGACGCAGGCCGACCTCGACGCCGTTGTTGCGCGCGTCGAGGAGATGGGCCTGAAGGCCCACGTCTCCCGCGGCGAGTTCCGGACGATCGTCGGTGCGATCGGCGACGAGGCGCGCCTGCGCCCCGAGTCGGTGGCGGTGCTGGCGGGCGTCGAGTCCGTCATGCCCATCATGAAGCCCTACAAACTCGCCTCGCGCGATTTCAACGCCGAGGACACGGTCATCACCGTCGGGCATCGGCGGATCGGCGGCAAGCATCTGGCCGTCATCGCGGGCCCCTGCTCCGTCGAGAGCGCCGAGCAGACGCGCACGGTGGCCCAGCGCATCGCCCGCGCGGGAGCAGGCCTCCTCAGGGGCGGGGCGTTCAAACCGCGCACCAGCCCCTACTCGTTCCAGGGCCTGGGCGAAGAGGGCCTCAAGATCCTCCGCGACGTCGGCGGCGAGACGGGCCTGCCGGTCGTCACCGAGGTGATGGACGTGCGGCACGTGGACTTGGTGGCCAAGTACGCCGACGTCCTCCAGGTCGGCGCGCGGAACATGCAGAACTTCGCGCTGCTGACGGAGGTCGGCCACACCGAGAAGCCCGTGCTCCTGAAGCGCGGACCGGCCGCAACGGTCGAAGAACTCCTCATGAGCGCCGAATACATCCTGTCGGAAGGGAACCGGCAGGTGATGGTATGCGAGCGCGGCGTGCGGGGCGTGGAACGAAGCACGCGGTACACGCTGGACCTGGCGGCCGTCCCGAACATCCAGGGCGTCTCCCATCTGCCGGTCGTCGTGGACCCGAGTCACGCGACGGGTCGGCACGACCTGGTGGCGCCGATGGCGCTGGCGGCGGTGGCGGCGGGGGCGCAGGGCATCCTGGTCGAGGTCCACCCGGACCCTGAGAAGGCCCTCAGCGACGGGCCCCAGCAACTGACCCCCGACGCGTTTGAGGCGATGATGAAGGAACTCGTGCCCATCGCCCGGGCCGTCGGACGCACGCTCGAAACCGACGCCAAACTCTGAGCCTCAAGACGAAAGGCGACTGATGCGGAAGGCCTTTATCTGCGGCAACTGGAAGATGAACCTCGACCGCGCGGGATCGGCGACCCTGGCGAAGGCGACGGCCAAGACCGCCGCCGACTTTAAGGGGCTCGAGGTCGGCGTGTGCCCGCCGGCGCCGTACCTGGAGGCGGTCGTCGCGGCCGCGAAGGGCTCGCCCCTGGTCGTCGGCGCCCAGAACATGTACTTCGAGCCGAGCGGCGCCTTCACCGGCGAAACGGCCGGGCCCATGCTCAAGGACCTGGGGTGCACGTATGTCATCCTGGGCCACAGCGAGCGTCGGCACGTTTTCGGGGAGACGGACGACCTGGTGTCGAAGAAAGTCAAGGCCGCGTTCGCCTTCGGCCTCGTGCCGATCCTCTGCGTCGGAGAACTCCTGGAGGAGCGCGAGGCCGGCCGGACCGAAGAGGTCGTCCGCCGCCACATGACGCGGGGCCTCGACGGCCTGCCGAAGGACCAGGCCGCTCTCGTTGTCATCGCCTACGAGCCCGTGTGGGCCATCGGCACCGGCCGCACCGCCACCCCCGAGCAGGCCCAGGAGGTCCATGCATTCATCCGCGGCCTGCTGGCCGACCTGTACGATGCGAAGTTGGCCCAGGCCGTCCGCATCCAGTACGGCGGGAGCGTCAAACCGGAAAACACGCGGGACCTGATGGGCCGGGCGGACATTGACGGCGCCCTGGTGGGCGGCGCGAGCCTCAAGGCCGACACGTTCGCAAGAATCGTCGCCGAGGGCGCAAAGGCCAAGGGAGCGTAGCCAGTGCGAAGTGAACGACGGACGCGGGCGCATCCGCCCACGCCGAAGGAGGCCGGAGAGTGACGACGACTATCTTCATGGTGCTGTTCCTGTTGTGCGCGGTGATTCTGGTGCTGCTCGTGCTGATCCAGCGCGGGCGCGGCGGCGGACTGGCGGGCGCGTTCGGCGGGCCGGGAGGCCACAGCGCGTTCGGCACGAAGACGGCCGACGTCTTCATCAAGGCCACCGCCGTCCTCGGCGCCATCTTCGTCGTGCTGGCAATCCTGACGGCCTGGTTGATGCACAGGCAGCAGACGGCACTGCTGGAGGAACCAGCCGCACGGGCGCCCGCCGAGGAAGGCTCGGGCGGGCCCGCGCCGTCGGCCGAACCTACCGCGCCTCCGGCCGGCGAAACTCCGAGCGAAGCGCCGGCGGCCGGCGGCGAGGCCGGCGCGACCGGACAGGCGGGCGGAGACGGCGATGCCGCAGCCCCCTGACGACATCCTCCAGACCTTTCGCCAGGCCGGGGCCCTCCTGGAAGGGCATTTTCTCCTTTCCAGCGGCTTGCACAGCCCGAAGTATCTTCAGTGCGCCCTGGTGCTCCAGGACCCGGCCCGGGCGGAGCGCTTGTGCGAGCGGCTCGCCCGCGCCTTTGCGGACGACCGCGTCGAGATGGTGATGGGTCCGGCGCTGGGGGGCATCGTGGTGGCCTACGAACTGGCGCGGGCGCTCGGGGCCCAGGCCCTGTTTGCGGAACGAGAGGAAGGGCGGATGCGGCTGCGGCGCGGGTTTCGGCTGGAGCGCGGCCGGCGCGTGCTGCTGGCGGAGGACGTCGTGACGACGGGCGGGAGCCTGCGCGAGGTGCTCGCGCTAGCGCGCGAAGCCGGGGCCGAGGTCATCGGCGTCGCCGCACTCGTGGACCGGACGAGCGGCCGGGACCCGGGGTTCGGCGTGCCGCTCACCGCCCTTGTGAAACTGGACGTGCCGACACATAGGCCGGAGGAATGCCCCCTTTGCCGCCAGGGCGTTCCGCTCGTCAAGCCCGGCAGCCGTCAGCCGGCAGGCCACGGCACGCCTGCCGTGCCAGGGGCGCAGGGGGCGTGAGGAACCGACGATGATCCGAAGCATGACCGGCTACGGGACCGCGGAGCGGACGACGAAGGAGGCGCGGATCGGCGTCGAGATCCGGACCGTGAACAATCGGAGCCTGAAGATCAGCCAGCGGACGCCCGAAGGGCTGGGCGCCGCGGAGGCGGAGATCGAGCGGCTGCTGCGCGAGCGCCTGTCGCGCGGAACGGTGTTCGTGCGGTTGGCGGTGGAGCCGGTGGGCGCGGCCGCGAGGGCGCCCTTGAACCATGAGGTACTGTTGGCCTATTGGAAGGACCTGGCGGAGGTGCGGAAGAGGTTGGGGGCGGCCGACGAACCTCCGAAGATTGAATCGCTCCTGGCGCTTCCGGGCGTTGTCGGCGACGAGGCCGTCCTCCTGACAGGCATCCGGGACCTTGCGGAGATCGTGCGCGAGGTGACCGTCGAGGCGCTCGACCGCCTCGACGCCATGCGCGAGGCGGAGGGCGAGGCGACGGCCCGGGACATGGCCGCCCACCTGGACGACCTGGAGCGGCATGTGGCGGCCATCCGCGAGCGGGCGCCGGGCGTCATCGAAGAGTACCACCAGCGGCTGCGGGAGCGTGCGTCGGCCCTGGCGAAAGGTGTCGAGATCGCGCTGGACGACACGAGCCTGGCGCGCGAGGTCGCCTTCTTCGCCGAACGCGCCGACATCAACGAGGAACTGGCGCGCCTGGCGAGCCACCTGGAGCAGACGCGGGCGCTTTTGGGGGCGTCCGAGCCGGTCGGGCGGCGACTGGAGTTCCTGACCCAGGAGATGGTCCGCGAGACCAACACGATCGGCTCGAAGTCTTCCGACGCCGACATCGCCCGCCAGGTCGTCGAACTGAAGGTGGGGGTTGACCGGCTTCGCGAGCAATCGCAGAATATCGAGTAGGGCCAGGCGGCAGCGGAACGTCCCGCCTGCGCTGCATCCGGCGGAGGGAAGGAAAGACAGGGCCATGAGTGACGAGAGCAAGGCGCAAGGTTTGCCGGGGCGGGACCTGGTGGTCCTGAGCGGCCCCAGCGGCGCGGGCAAGACCACCGTCAGCCGGGCGGTCGCCCGTCGGCTGACGCTCCTGGTGAGCGTCAGCGCCACCACCCGCCGGCGGCGCATGGGCGAAACCGAGGGCCTGGATTACTACTTCATCAGCCGGGAGGAGTTCCAGAAACGCATCGCCGAGGGACGGTTCCTGGAATGGGCGGAAGTGTTCGATCAGTTGTACGGCACGCCGGTGGACGAGGTGGAGCGGGCCCGGAAGATGGGGAGGCGGCTGCTGCTCGAGATTGACGTGCAGGGCGGCACCCAGGTGAAGCGGAAGTTTCCGGAGGCGATGGCGGTTCTGCTCCTGCCGCCGAACGACCAGGCGCTTCGGCGACGCCTGTCGAAGCGCGGAACGGAGGCACCAGAGGAGGTCGAGCGCCGGTTCGCCAAGGCACGCGAGGAAGTCCAGACCGCCCGCCAGTCCGGCGCCTACGACGCCGAAGTCGTCAACGACGACCTCGAAAGCGCCATTGACGAGGTCGTCTGCATCGTGCAAGGATGGGCAAGGAAAAGCGCAGCCAAGGCCTGAGCCCGGCCGCTTTCTAAAGATCGGAGGAACCTGACGTGATCGAAGCCCTGAAGAGCGACGAGGTCGTGAACAAGGTCGGCGGACGGTTCAAACTGGCCGTCCTGGTGCAGAAGCGGCTCGTGGACGTGACGTTCGGCGCGCCGCTGCTGGTGGAACGCCGCGAGGGGCAGACCCTCATGGAAGCCGTCATCCAGGAGGTCCTCGAAGGCAAGATTACCCTCGAACGGGCGGAGGCCAAGGCGCGCGCGCCCGAGGCGCGCGCGGCCGACGAAAAGGAAGAAGACGAGGACTAGCGCCGGGAGGCGTCCATGGCTGCACGCAAACCGAAGGCCGCGCCCCTCAAGGGCCGCGAAATCCTCGTCGGCGTGACGGGCGGCATCGCGGCCTACAAGACGGCGATGCTGGTCTCGCTTCTGGCGCAGGCCGGGGCGGGCGTCAGCGTCGTCGTGACCGAACACGCCAAGCGGTTCGTCGGGACCCTCACCTTCCAGGCGCTCTCGCGCCGGCCGGTCGCGAGCGACCTCTTCGCCGAGGGGGTGTACGACGCCGACCACATCGCCCTGGCGGACCGGGCCGAAGCGGCGGTCGTGGCGCCGGCGACGGCCAATTGCCTGGGAAAACTCGCCGCAGGAATCGCCGACGACCTCCTCTCGACCGTCCTCCTAGCCGTCCGATGCCCGGTCGTCCTGGCGCCCGCCATGAACGACACCATGTGGAACCATCCGGCCGTCCAGGCCAATGTGAAAGTGCTGCGCGAGCGCGGCGTGCGGCTGGTCGGTCCGGAGACGGGCCGCCTGGCGTGCGGCACGGAGGGCGTCGGCCGCATGGCGGAGCCGGAGGCGATCCTGGCCGAGATCGCCCGGGCGCTCACTCGCACCCGCTAGAGCCGTCGACTTTGGATTTTTGATTTTCAATCGCACTACACGACCGCCCCGCCGTCCCAATCGGGAATCGGAAATGAAGATATTGATTACAGCCGGCCCGACGCGGGAACACCTGGACCCCGTGCGGTTCCTTTCGAACGCATCAAGCGGCCGGATGGGGTGCGCCGTGGCCGAGGCGGCGCTCGAAGCCGGACACCACGTGACGCTGGTGCTAGGCCCCTGCCCGGCCCTGTCGCCCGACGGGGTCGAGGTCGTCCGCGTCACGAGCGCCCAGGAAATGTTCGAGGCGGTCGCCGAGCGCTTCGACGCGTGCGATGTGTTCATTGCGGCGGCGGCGGTGGCGGACTATCGCCCCGAGGCGCCGCGGAGCGGAAAAATCAAAAAGACCGACCCGCGCCTGACGCTGGACCTCGTGCGGACGCCGGACATCCTGGCCGAGATGTCGCGCCGGCGGCGCAAGCAAATCCTCATCGGCTTCTGCCTGGAAACCGAGGACCTCGAGACGCGGGCGCGCGGAAAACTCGAGGCCAAGCGGCTGGACCTCGTGGTGGCGAACGGCCCGGAAGCCGTCGCCGCGGAGCGCCTGGACGCGCTGCTCATCCAGCGCAATGGCCGCTGTGAACGCTTGTCGGACGTGACGAAAGCAGACCTCGCGCAGGCCATCCTGAAGGCGCTCGCGTCGTGTTCCTGACGCGGGCGGCGGTCAGTCGCCCTTCTTGCAGCCGCAGGACTTCTTCTTGGTCGCCGCGTCGAGGAGGTTGATCTCGGCGTCGACGACGCTGCGGAGGGCTAGGAGGATTTCCCTTCCTGCGCCGACGGCATGGTCCTTGGTGGGCTCGAATTCCTTGAGGACCCGCTTGAGAACTTCCCTCGCCTTTTGCACTTTGTCGGCCATGGGGGCATCTCCTTAGGCAGCAGTACGGTTCGGTGCTTCCGAAGACTAAGATACCGGCTTACGGGGCCCCGCGTCAACAGGGGGCGAAAAGGTTGACGCGGGGGCGCGGAAGAGTGTAAACTGTCGGCCGCTGGGGTGGAAGACCTCGCTGCCATGAGCCGGCCGACGGGCCGGAAGGAGAGGATAGGTTTGCAGATCGAAATCTCGGCGCGCCACCTTTCCGTCACGCCGGACATCAAGGACTATGCCCGGAAAAAGGCCCAGCGCCTCCTGAAATACTACGATCGGATTCAGTCCATCCGGGTCGTGCTGGACCAGGAAGGGGGAAACCCTTCGTGCGAGATGCTCGTAGACCTGGAGCATACGCACAACCTGGTGGGGCGGGCCACCGACGAAGACGTGCGTGCGGCGATTGACTCGGCGGTGGACCGGCTGGAGCGGCAACTGGTGGAGCACAAGGACCGGACCCGCCATCGCAAGGGGCGGGGGCCGAACCCCCACCAGCCGACGCGAACCGGATAAGGGGGACGGTAAAGGACGAGGGCGCATGCACCTGCTGTCGTTCATCTGCGTGGATGCCATCCTGCCGAACCTGAAGGCCGACACGGCCCGCAGGGCCGTGGAAGAACTCATGGACACCCTGGTGGAGGCCAAGGCGGTCGCCAAAGCCCACCGGCGAGCCCTCGTGGACGCGGTGATGCGGCGCGAGCGGAAGGGGACGACGGGTTTCGGCAACGGGGTGGCGATCCCGCACGCGAAGCACGAGTCGGTGCGCGGGGTGGTGGCGGCGGTGGGGCGGAGCGCGGGGGGGGTGGAGTTCGCCGCCCTGGACAGCCAGCCGGTGCACCTGTTGTTCCTGCTCCTGTCGAATCCGGACAGCCCGGAGGAACACCTGAAGGCGATGGAGCGGGTGTTTCGAAGCATGAAGAACGAGAACTTCCGCCGCTTCATGAGCCGGGCCGGTGGGCGCGAAGAGATAGTGGACCTCCTGAAGGAGGCCGACGAGGAGTTAGGCTGAGGCGCCGCCGGCGCGGAAGCCCAACGGCGTGTGAAAGAGATGGATAGGTGCCGACTCGCAATGTGGAGATTCACAACCCGTCGGGTTTGCACGCGAGGCCGGCGACGAAGTTCGCCGAGGCCGCCCGCCGATTCCACAGCCGCGTCACCGTCCATAAAGGAAACGAAAAGGTGGACGGCAAGAACATCATGGAGATGCTCCTGCTGGCCGCACCTGCCGGAACTGTCCTGCGCCTGGAGGTCGAGGGCGAAGACGCCGAGGACTGCCTGGAGCAGTTGACGGCGGTGCTGCAGGCCCCGTCGCAGGACGCCTGAGACACGGACCGGCCAAAGAGCGCATCCGAATGGAAATTCGAAAAGGGATCCCCGTATCGCCGGGCATGGCGATTGCGCCGGCCATCGTTCTGGACAGCGAAGAGTTCCGCATCCCCCGGCGGAGCATCGAACCGGCGGAGGTGGGGCAGGAACTGGAGCGTTTCCGGGGCGCGGTCGAGAGCGCCCAGGCCGAAATCCGCGACCTCCGGCAGCGCGTCACCCGCGACGTCGGCGAGGAACTCGGCGCCATCTTCGACGTCCAGGACGCGCTGCTGACGGACGCCCGCCTCCTGGAAGAGGTCCGGGAACTGGTCGATCGCGAGCACTATTCCATCGAATACGCCGTCTCGACCGTCCTGAAGGGCTACGCGAGGAAATTCCTCAAATTGCCGAACCGCTACATGGCCGAACGCGTCGTGGACGTGTACGACGTCGAGAAGCGGCTGCTGCGGAACCTGATCGGCGCGAAGCGCGAAACGCTGGGGCGCCTCACCGAGCCGGTCATCGTCATCGCGCACGACCTGACGCCGAGCCAGACCGCCAGCCTGGACCGCTCGAAGATCCTGGCGTTCGCGACGGACATCGGGGGGCGGACGAGCCACACCACCATCGTCGCCCGGGCCATGGGCATCCCCGCCGTCGTCGGGCTGCAGACGGCAACGGCCGACGTGTCGGGCGGCGACACGGTCATCGTGGACGGCAACCGGGGCCTGCTGGTCGTCAACCCGGACGAGGAAAGCATCCAGCGGTTCCGCGACGCCGAACGCCGTTTCCGGCGGATGGAGGATTCCCTGGGCGACCTCAGGGACCTGCCGGCCGTCACACAGGACGGCCACGAGATCCACCTGTGGGGCAACATCGAGTTTCCGCACGAGGTCCAGGCGTGCCTGGCGCGGGGCGCGAGCGGCATCGGGCTGTATCGCACGGAGTTCCTCTACCTGGACCGCGAGGACGACCCGACCGAGGCGGACCATTACCAGGCCTATGCCGAAGCCATCGAGGCCCTCCAGGGCCGGCCTATCACCATCCGCACGTGCGACCTCGGGGCCGACAAGTTCACCCACCTCTCCGGCGAGTACGACGAGAGGAACCCGTTCCTGGGGTTCCGGAGCATCCGGTTCAGCCTCCAGCACGTGGGCCTCTTCAAGACGCAGTTGCGGGCGATCCTGCGGGCCAGCGCGCTGGGGCCGACACGCATCATGTTCCCCCTGGTGACAAACCTGAAGGAACTGCGCCAGGCGAAGATGATCCTGGCGGACGTCCGCGAGGATCTGGAGGAAGAAGGCGTCGCGTTCGACCGCGACCTGAAGGTGGGAATCATGGTCGAGGTGCCCAGCGCCGCGATTATGGCCCGCTACTTCGCGCGGGAGTGCGACTTTTTCTCGATCGGCACAAACGACCTCATTCAGTACACCCTGGCGGTGGACCGCTCGAACGAACAAGTGGCGAGCATGTACACGGCGGGCCACCCCGCGGTGCTGCGACTCATCCGCGAGGTCGTCGAGGCGGCGAACAACGCCGGCGTCGAAGTGGCGACGTGCGGCGAGATGGCCGGCGAACCAATGTACACCATCCTGCTGCTGGGGCTGGGCGTCGACGCGCTCAGCGTCTCGCCCGCCACCTTGCCGGAGGTCAAGAAAGTCATCCGTAGCGTCACGATGGACCAGGCGCGCGAGGTCGTCGAGAAAGTATTCTGGTTCGATTCCGACCGCGAGGTGGACGCCTACCTGTCGGAATTGACGCGCCGCCTCCTGCCGGAGATTTTCCTGTAATCCGTGCGGTCGCGAGGGTCGGTCCGGCCGGCCTCGCGCCGCCGAGGAGACCAGGCATGGACCGTCGCAATTTTCTGAAGGTGGCGTTGGCCGGCGCTGCAGCCGGACTCGGGGCGAGGGGCGCCCTTCCCCTGGCCCGTGCCGAAAGTGAACCCCGAAAGGAGACCGCCGTGCTCAACCTCAGCAGCCAGGAAGAACGCATCCCCGGCCGAAGCCTCCGCGAAAAGGTCGAGAAACTCCAGGCCTGGGGCGCCAGCGGCCTGGAAGTCGCAGGCAACGCCCCCGCACGCATCCAGGAAATCAAGGACGCCCTCCGGGGCACCACGGTCCGCGTCTCCGCCATCTGCGCGGGATACTTCTCCCTGATTGACCCCGACCCGGAGAAACGCAAGGAAGGCACCCGCCGACTCACCGACATGCTATCGGTCGCGGGGGAACTGGAGGCGGTCGGCGTCATCGTGGTCCCGGCCTTCAATAACCATCCGCAACTGGACTGGGAGGAAGGGCGGAAGGTGCTCGTGGACCTCTTGCCGGCTGTCGGCAAGCACGCCGTCGCCTGCAAGACGCTCGTCCTCCTGGAACCCCTGAACCGGGCCGAGGCGCACTTCCTCAATCGCCTCGAGCAGGCGGTCGACATCTGCAAGGCCGTCCGGAACCCCGGCATCGCGATGATGGGCGACTTCTATCACATGGCAAAGGAGGAAACGGACGACGAGGCGGCGTTCCTGGCCACGGGCGACCTCTGCCACCACGTCCACCTCGCGAGCCACCAGCGCAACCTCCCCGGCCAGGACGACCGCTCGTTCGTCGCGGGGTTCCGGGGACTGAAGAAGATCGGCTACCGCGACTATTGCAGCCTGGAATGCAACGTCCAAGGCGAAAGCGAGGTCGAAATCCCCAAGTCGTTCGAGTTCCTGAGGAGCCAATGGGCCGAGGCGAAAACATGACACCCTCCCTGCTTCCCAACCAAGGAAAGCGAGGGGGGCGATGAGCGAGCGCCACGCATCTGGGCGGTGCCGGAGTGAAGGCGTGTCGCGCCGCCAGTTCCTGAAGACGAGCGCGGCCGCGTCCGCCGCCGTCCTCGCCTCCGGCCTGAGCGCATCGTATGTCCATGCGGCGGGGTCGGACCGGCTGCGCGTCGGGCTGATCGGCTGCGGCGGGCGCGGCAACGGGGCCGCCAGGAATTGCGCCCAGGCGGCCGAAAGCGTCGAAATCTACGCCCTCGGCGACCTCTTCCCGGAGAAGATCGCCCGACCGAAAGAGGAGTTCAAGGTTGCCGACGAGCGGTGCTTCAGCGGCTTCGACAACTACCAGAAGGTCATCGCTTCGGGCGTGGACCTCATCATTCTGGCGACACCGCCCGGGTTTCGGCCGATCCATTTCAAGGCGGCCGTCGAGGCCGGCAAGCACGTGTTCATGGAAAAACCCGTCTGTGTGGACCCCTGGGGCCACCGCGAGATCTGCCTGGCGGCCGACAAGGCGGCGCAGAAGGGACTCTCCGTTGTCGCGGGGACGCAGCGGCGACACCAGCCCGCCTACGTCGAGACGATGAAGCGCATCCGCGACGGCGCCATCGGCGACCTGCTGGCCGCCCAGTGCTACTGGATCGGCGGCGCCGTCCACCAGGACGGCCGGCAGACGGAGGGCATGACCGACATCGAGTTCCAAATCCGCAACTGGTACAACTGGTGCTGGCTGTGCGGCGACCACATCGTCGAACAGCACGTCCACAATATTGACATCATGAACTGGGCCTTCGGCGCCGTGCCGGAAAAGTGCCTCGGCCTAGGCGGCCGGCAGGTCCGCCAGGAACCGGGCAACATCTGGGACCACTTCGCCGTCGAGTTCGAGTACGCCGGCGGCGTCCGCGTCGCCAGTTACTGCGCCCACCTGGACAAGGCCGCCCACCGCGTCTCAGAACGCGTCGTCGGAACCAAAGGCACGAGCGACTGCGCCGGACGCATCTGGGGCGAGAACGCGTGGCAATACCAGGGCGGGGATGTGGACCCCTACGTCCAGGAACACGCCGACCTCCTGGCCGCCGTCCGCTCCGGCGCGCCCGTCAACGAGGGCCGACAGGTCGCCGACAGCACCATGACCGCCGTCCTGGGGCGGATGAGCGCCTACACGGGACGTGAACTCTCGTGGAAATGGGCCACCGAGGCCTCGCAACTGAAACTGGGTCCGGCCGACTGGAGCGCCTTCGGCCCGTTCGAGCCGCCGCCCGTCCCCATGCCGGGACAAACCCCGCTCCTCTGAGCGGGGCGAGCGCAAAAAGGTCGGGCGACGGGCAAAGGCCCCCCCGGCGGACTAGAGGGATCAGGCGTGTTTCGACAACGGTTACGGGTCTGGTTTCGCGTGGAAGGAGACACTCGGTACCTGAGCCATCATGACATGATTCGGTTGTGGGAGCGTGCGCTGCGGCGGGGGGGGCTGCCCCTGCGAATGAGCCAGGGCTTCAACCCGCGCCCCAAGATGTCGCTGGTCGAGCCGCGCAGCGTCGGCATCGCCTCAGAGGCGGAACTCCTGGAGTTCGAACTCGCCGACTGGGTCAATCCCGACGCCGTCCTCGAGCGCCTGCGCGGCCAGATGCCGGCCGACATCGCCGTGACCGGCCTGGACCTCGTCCGTCCGAGCGACAAGGCCCGCCCCGTGGCCGTCGAGTACGTCGCGCGCCTGGTCGCGCCGCCCCCCGACCTGGAAGACCGCATCGCCGGGCTCCTGGCGCGGTCCGAAGCGCCGGTGGTGCGGCATCGGCCGACCGGAGACAAGCACCTCGACGGCCGACCGTTCATCGAGGCTCTCCAGGCCGAGGACGGCGGGGCCTTGCGCATGGTGCTTCGGACCGGGCCGGGCGGAACGGTGCGGCCGGACGAGGTGCTTCGGCTCCTGGACTTCGAGGCCGACGAGGTGGCGCGCGCGGACGTTCGCCGCGTCGCCCTCCGCCTCACCTGAGCCGCCGCGGCCTCTCGCACGAGCCGCCCGAGCCGCGGAACAAGCGCGGCAGCGAGAAAGGACTTCACTCTCATGACCAAAGAGATGCTCATCAACGTCCTCGAAGGCGAGGAGTGCCGCATCGCCCTCGTCCAGAATTCCACCCTCGAGGAACTCTACATCGAACGCACCAGTAGCGAGCGGCACGTCGGCAACATCTACAAGGGCCGCGTCACCAACATCGAACCCAGCATCCAGGCCGCCTTCATTGACATCGGCACGCCCAAGAACGCTTTCCTCCACGTCTCGGACCTGGTCTCCAGCGCCTACCCGAAGCGCAAGGCGGCACCCGCCGAAGGCGAGAAGAAAGGCGGCCCGCGCCGACCGCCCATCCAACAGATCCTCCGCCCCGCCGACGAACTCATCGTCCAGATCACCAAAGAGGGCCTCGGCTCGAAAGGGCCGTCCGTCACGACCGCGCTGAGCATCCCCGGACGGTATCTGGTGCTCATGCCGTCGCTGGCGCGCCTCGGCGTCTCACGCAAAATCGAGGACGATAAGACGCGCCGCGAGTTGCGCGACCTCATGGCCAGTGTCAACCCGCCCAAGGACATGGGCTTCATCGTCCGCACGGCCGGCCAGGGCCGAGGCAAACGCGAACTCTCACGCGACATGAACTATCTCATGAGGCTCTGGGAAGTCGTCCGCTCCCGCGCCTCGAGCGCCAAGGCCCCCGCCGAAATCTTCCGCGAGTCCGACCTGGTCCTCCGGACCTTGCGCGACATCCTCACGGCCGACACCCAGACCATCTGGGTGGACTCCGAGCCGGTCCTGAAACGCGTCCACGACTTCCTCAAGATCGCCATGCCCCGCCATGCCAACTGCGCCAAACTGTACGACGGCAAGGTCCCCCTCTTCCACAAGTACCACCTGGAGGAGGCCATCGAGCAAATTTACAGCCGCTCCGTCCCCCTGCCCCGCGGCGGGAGCATCGTCATTGACCAGACCGAGGCCCTCGTGGCCATTGACGTCAATAGCGGCAGGTTCCGCCACGGCAAGGACGCCGAAGAATCCGCTCATCAACTCGACGTCATGGCCGCCAAGGAAATCGCCCGCCAAATCCGCCTCCGCGACCTCGGCGGCGTCCTCGTCATTGACTTCGTAGATATGGACAAGAGCGAGAACCGACGCCACGTCGAAAAGGTCCTCCGCGACGCCCTCAAAGGCGACCGCGCACGCTATCGGCTCCTCCGGATGAGCAAGTTCGGCATCGTTGAGATGACCCGCCAACGCATCAAATCCAACCTCCAGCGCGCCACCTACATGGACTGCCCCTACTGCAAAGGCGCCGGACTCGTCAAAACCCCCGAGTCCATGGCCCTGGAGGTCATGCGCAATGTCCGCCTCCTGGTCCACCAAACCCAGGTCGCCACGCTCGAGGTTCACCTCCACGCCGAGGTCGCCGACTATCTGAACAACGTGAAACGCGACACCCTCCTGAAACTCGAAAGCGACCTGGCGAAACACATCACCCTCATCGGCAGCGCCGAGGCCCGCGTGGACCAAGCCACTTATCGCTGCCTGGATGCGCGCGGCATGGAAGTCCGGGCCGATCCCGGCGCGCCGGGACCCGCCTAGAGCCAGGATCAGGCTCGCGGGGAGCGGGCGTCCAGATAGGACTGGAGGATGAGCGCGGCCGCGACTTTGTCGCGTTTGGCGCGGCGGCGGTCAGCCGACAATCCAGCCTCCTGCATCGCCCGGTCGGCCTGGCGCGTCGAAAACCGCTCGTCCCACACGGCCACCGGCACGGCGAGCGCCTCGCGGAGCGCCTCGACCGTCGCCTCGACCCGGCGAGCCTGCGCCCCGGCCGTCCCGTCCAGCCGCACCGGAAGCCCGACGACGACCTCCTGCGCCCCCGTCTCAACCACGAGCCGCGCAACCTGGGCCACCAAGTCCCGCCGACCGCGCACCTCGATCTGCTCCAGCGGATGCGCGACTCTTTCCTCGGGGTCGCTCACAGCCACCCCGACCCGCCGCTCGCCGAGATCCAGCCCCAGAATCTTCACGCCGCCCTTATATCCCTCGCCCCGCCCCCCGTCAATCCACACGCACGCGCAACAACGGTGTCAGGAACCGTTTTTGGGCCGGCGGTCGGCCCCTTGAAAACGTTGCCCCGGGACGGCTATAGAAAAGGCACCGGACCCATTTGGCCGGCAATACCGGCCCTTAGGCTGCGTTTAGACTGGCGGAACGCATGAGCCACGGCCCCGAGGACACCGACGCCCCCAAGGAGGAGCGCCTCGTGGCGCTGGCGCCGCGAGTGTACGGGTTCCTCGTGCGTCTCGTGGGCAACCGCGAAACGGCCGAGGACCTGACGCAGGAGACGCTCCTGCGGGCCCTGCGGGGTTTCGCGGCGTACCGGCCGGAAGGCAAGTTCCGGGCGTGGGTCTTTCGCATCGCGACGAACGCGGCGCGCGACTGGATCCGCCGCCGGCCGCGTGAGCCCGCCCTCGGCCTTGAGACCGACGCCGACGCGCCGCTCCCGGGGACCGTCGGCCGTGAGCCGCCGCCCGAAGCGCGGCTCCTGGCCGGCGAACGGATCGCCCGAGTCGAGGCCGCCCTGGCGCGCCTCTCGGAGCCGGACCGCGAGGTCCTGCTCATGCGATACTACGGGGAACTGGAGTTCAAGGACATCGCCCGCGCCACCGGCGAACCGCTCGGAACGGTCCTCGCCAGGGCCCACCGGGCGCTCAAGAAACTGGCAAACCTGGTCCCCCAAGGGGAAGAAAAATGAACGGCTGCCCGAAAGGCGAAGAGTGGGTCGCGTATGTGGCGGGAGAAGTCGCGCCGCGTCTGCACCGCATGCTCGCCGCTCACCTGGACGTCTGCCCGGCGTGCCGGCGCGAAGTCGAGGACCTGGCGCGCGGCCTTGAGGCGCTTGGGGCGCTCGCGCACGAGCCGCCGCTTCGGCCCGAGGCGATGGAGCGGCTGCGGCGCCGGCTGCGCGTGGCGGCGGCCCATCCGCCTTCGCCCGGCGGGCTACGGCGGACAAGTCCGCCTGCCAGGCCGCGAGTCGTCCGGCTCTTCGTGCGCTACGGGTGGGCGGCTGCGGCCGCGGTCCTCATTGCGGCGGCGCTCCTTTGGCACACGGCAGCGCCGGACCAGGCGACTCTCCCCCTCGGCAACCATCATGCCGAGGCCATCGAGGAAATCGCCGCCGCTATCGAACTGCTCGACCTGGCGGACAACGGAACCCGAAGCGAACGGCTCGACCGCCTGCCCGGCGGCGGCGCGGCCGAAGAAATTCACCTGTTCCTGGAACTGGACGACGCGGGGCTGCTCCTGGACTACCTGTTGAGCCAGGACGGTCTCCGCGGCTGACCGGATGGGGAGACATCCATGAATCGCCTGTGGCTGCTGACGGCGGCGGGGATGGTGGTGGCGGCGGGCGCGGCGCGCGCCGAGACGGACTCTTCGAAGCCGACCGAGGGCGCCGCCGAATCGGTCGCGCCCAAGGCCGACGAGGAGTCTCGCGAGGCGCCGCCCCCGCATCCGACCAGGCAGCGCGTCCGCGAGCATCTCCGCGAGAAGTTCAGGCGCCCGGACGCGCCGGAACTGGTGAAAGGCCCCGGCATCTTCCGCGACGTGTCGGACGAGGACCTGGAGGCCATCCTCGCCTTCACGCGCGAGTTCCTCCCCTGGCTGAACGAGGGGCTCGATCGGGCGCGCGAAACCGACCCCGAGCGGTTCCGCGCCGTCTGCCGACGACTCCGCTTCGAGATCCGCCAACTGCGGGCCCTCAAGGAAAGCGATGAGGCCGCGTTCCAGAAGGCGCTCGAGGAGAAGCGGCTTCAGTTCCTGGCGCGGCAGGTGGCGGAGCGCGTCCGCGCCGCCGAAACCGACGAGGACCGCCAACGCCTCCGCCAGGAACTCAGGCAAACCCTCGCGAAACTCTTCGACGCCGAACTTGCCACCCGCGACGCCCAGATCCGCCTCCTCGAAAAACGCCTGGAAGACCTGCGCGAGGAACTCAAAGCCCGGGCCGCCAAACGCGACGCCCTCGTCGAGAAACGGCTCGAAGAAATGGTCTCGGCAGAAGCGGACCACCACGAACCGCCGCCGCCACCTCCGCCTCCGGACGCCCCGCCGTCCCCGCCGAAACCTGAACCGGACCGCTAACCGCCCCGGCGTCGGCGCGCGGCCCTAGGCGGCGGCCCCGGCTCTCGACACCTGCCGCACAAGCGCCCTGCTCTGCGAAGCCCGCTACGCAGGGCGAAGCAGAGTCGCGACGGCCCGGTTGGCCGGCGCCGGCACGCCGTGCCGCTCCCCCGCACGGACAATCGCGCCATTGAGGACCTCGATCTCGGTCGGCTGGCCGGCCTCGAGGTCCTGGAGCATCGAGCAGCGGTTTTCGGCGGAGCGGCGGGCGGTTTCGAGGGCCGCCTCGGCCGCGCCGGCATATGGGAGGCGGACGCCGTCGGCCTCGGCGACAGCCTGGCCTTCGTCGGCCAGCACCTCCGCGAGCGCCCGAAGCGACAGCCGCGACGCCACCTCCCCATTCCGGACGCCGGCGAGGGCCGCCACGGGATTGAGCGCCGCGTTGACGAGGACCTTGCCCCAGATGTGCGCCCCGATGTCGGCCTGGGCCGACGCCGGCAGCCCCGCCGACTCCAGGAGCGCGGCAATCCTGCGGACGATCTCATCCGGCGCGCGGCCGAGATAGCCGACCAGAATCCGCTCGTTGGCGGCGTGGTGAACCTCGCCCTCGGCCAGGACGTTGGCCGCCTGGTACAGGACGCCCGCGACGACGGTCGCGCCCGGCAGGGCTTCCACGACGGTTTCCACCACGCCCAGACCGTTCTGGACCGCGAGGAGGGGCGCGCGGCCGATCCACGCGGAGGCGCCCTGGGCCGCCGCGCGGGCCGCGCCGGCTTTCGTCGCCAGGATAACCAGGTCCGGCGGCTCCTCGGGCGCCGTGTGCACGGGCACGCGGGCCCGGCAATCGCCGTCCGACGCGCGGACCACGATCGGCCGAGCGCTCAGGCGCGCCGCCCGGTCGGCGCGATGATCCACAAGCGTGACGCGCACGGCGCCCGGCGCGAGCGCCAGGCGCACGGCCAGGACGCAGCCGATGGCGCCCGGCCCGATAATCGCCACGTGTGTGAAAGGAAGCGGCTCGTGCGTGCCGGGCAAGAGGTCTCTCCCTCGGAAAAAGGGGGACTGGCTCCTTTTCCGGTCGTTGGGAAAAGGAGCCAGTCTCCCTTTTCCCGCAGTGCTACGGATGGGCCTGCATCTGGGCGCGGCCGCGCTCCAGAGTGTGTTTGACGGGGGCGAGGATGCGGACCGTGACATCGCCCTGGACGCGCGCGGTGCAGGCGGTGCGGATGGCGGGCCCGTGTCCGAGTTTCTCCAGAAGCGCCTGCTCCGAGGCCGTCACGGGCGACAGGTTCTCAGCACCCGCCGTAATCTCGACGCAGCAGTTGCCGCACTCGTGCCGGCCCTCGCACAGTTCGCCGACGAAAAAATCGTCGCTTACCATTTCGGCGGCCTCGTCGGCTGCGGCCAGAAGGCTCGTGCCCCGCGGCACTTCGAGGCGAATGGCATAGGGAAGAAACGTGACCTGCGGCATGGCGTCCCCTTACAAGTTCTCCGGCCTGACGCGGACGTAAGATTTCCGATAGAGGTCCTGGATGTAGCGCGAGACCATTTCGTTGTAGCGTGCATCGAGGATTTCCTGCTCGATCCCGGCCTGGACCTCGGTGAAGGGGACGGTCCGCCCTTCCTTCCGGTCCTCGGCCTTGACGAGGTAGAACGCGTCGGCGGTTTCCACGAGCGGGCCGACCTGCCCCATCTGGAGGGCAAAGAGAACGTCGCCGACTTCCCGCACGCCGAAAGACCCCTCGGTGACATAGCCCCAGTCGCCGCCCTTGTCGGCCATAACGTCGCGGCTGTAGCGCTCGGCCAACTTGGCGAAGTCCTCGCCGGCGAGGGCACGCCTGTGGACGGCATCGGCCAGGGCGCGGGCCTGAGCGGCGTCGGGCGACTCGCTTTGGCGAATCATGATGAGCCGCAGACGGATCCGCGTCGGCTCCACGTAGCGCCCGTCGCGGACCTTCTTGTAGTAGTCGAGCAATTCGGAGTGCGTCACGTGGACGGTCGGCGCGATGCGTTCGCGCAGGAACCGCTGGACCAGGATTCGTTCGCGCTGGCGCTCGAGGGTCTGTTCGATGGTCGAGCCCTCGGCCTCGAGTCGCTCCTCCAGCAGCAACCTGCTTCCGGCCCCGGCGACGAGGTCCTTGAGGATCTGGCCCATGGTGGCATCCAGTTCCTCTTTCTGCGCGTCGGAGAGTCGGCGCTTCGCCTCCTGGATGACGAGGCGTTCGCTGATGGCCTCGCGCAACTTCAGGTCGGCGACGGCCCGGCAGCGGGCGTCGAACTCCTCGGCCGCCAGGTCCCGCCGCCACTGCCTTATCTGCGGACGCAGCGGACCGAAAATGTCCTCGCGCGTGATGACCTCGTCATTGACTTCGGCCAGGATCGTGTCGGCAAGCCAGACTTGGCCGTTCTCCTCGGCGGCCACGAGCGGCGTTGGGCTGGGGGGCACCGGCAGAGGGACTTCGTCCAGTCGCGCCTCGTACCGCCCCTCGCGCTCCGGGCCCGTCGGCGGACGTTCCGCCTCCGCACCGCCACGTGCAGGCGCCGCCACGCGGTCCCCCGGCGCGAACCGCCGCGCGGGGTTGACTTCCGACTCCGGCCGGGTGGGGTCCGTACCGAACTCGCCGCCGGTCGCCGCCATGCGAGGCTCGAGGGCGCCGAGGCCCGGCTCGTCGCGCCCGAGGCCGCACCCCGCCACCGCCGCCACCACCAGAATCAGCCCGATACGCCTCATCCTGCCGCTCCCTGACAAACCGTCCCGCAATCGGCGGAAGAACGTAGAGCCCCCAGCATAATGGGTGGCACGGGTGGCTTGCCCACCCGTGCACTGGCGGACAAGCCGCCAGTGCCACCCGGCACGTCTCGTGTTGTTAGAGGCACGTATTCTAGTCGGCCCGCGAACTTCCGACAAGCCACTTCTCCAGGAGCGCAAGCGCCGCCTCCGGTCCCCGGTCGGAGACAAGGCGCCAGAGCACGGTTTCGGCATCCACCGCCCGCACGATGCCGGCGGCGCGGACCTCGGGGTCGGCACACCGCTCGAGCAAGGCCTCGACGGCCTCTGCGCGCTCGGCGGTCATCACAAGGTCGGCCCTTTTGCGGTGGATGGTCCGAATGCGCGCCCGGCCGGCCAGCAGCCGCACACGCTCCAGGGCGACGAGGCGGCGGACCTCTTCCGGCACGGGCCCGTACATGTCGGCGATTTCGTCGGCGATCTGGCCCAGCGCCTCGGTGTCCGGCGCCCGCTGCAACTGGCGGTACAGGCTGATCCGCTGGCTTTCGGTCGGCACGTAGGCCGGGGGGAGGAAGGCGGCCAGGTCGAGCCGGACGTCCGCGCGCCGGCGGTCGGGCTCCGGCCGGCCCTGGAGCCGGCCGACCGCCGACTCCAGCAGCCGGCAGTAGAGTTCATAGCCGACGGCGGCGATGTGGCCGGACTGCTCCGCCCCAAGCATGTTCCCCGCGCCGCGGATCTCCAGGTCGCGCATGGCGATCTGGAACCCCGCGCCGAGCTGCGAGTAGCGTTCGATGGCACGCAGGCGCTTCGCCGCCGCCGGCGTCAGCGGCCGCGACTCCGGCAACAGCACGTAGCAGTACGCCCGGTGCTTGTAGCGCCCCACCCGGCCGCGCAACTGGTGCAGGTCGGCCAGGCCGAAGCGGTCGGCCTCGTGGATGAACATCGTGTTGGCGCGCGGAACGTCCAGGCCCGACTCGATGATGGTCGTCGAGACAAGAACGTCCACGCGGCCGTTGAAAAAGTCAATCATGCGGCTCTCCAGGTCGCGTTCGTGCATCTGGCCGTGCGCGCTGGCGACGCGGGCCTCGGGCACCAGGGCCTGGACTCTCTCGGCGACGGCCTCAATGGTGCGAACGCGGTTGTGGACGAAGAACACCTGCCCGTCGCGCCCCAGTTCCCGCAGGATCGCCTGGCGCACCAGGTCGTCCTCCCACGAGCAGATCTCGGTGCGGACGGCGCGGCGGTCCTGGGGCGGCGTGGAGAGGCTGGAGATGTCGCGGATGCCCAGAAGCGCCATGTGCAGCGTCCGCGGGATCGGCGTGGCCGTCAGCGTCAGCACGTCCACCGTCTCGCGCAGGCGCTTCAGGCGTTCCTTGTGCTCGACGCCGAAACGCTGCTCCTCGTCCACGATGAGCAGGCCCAGGTCGGCCGGCCGGACGTCCGCCGACAGAAGCCGGTGCGTGCCGATGACCACGTCCACCTGCCCCAGGTGGAACCGCCGCAGAATGTCCGCCTGGGCGCCGCGGGTCTGAAAGCGGCTCAGCATCTCGACCAGGACGGGGTAATCGGCCACGCGTTCGCGAAACGTCCGGACGTGCTGCTCGGCCAGGACGGTCGTCGGCACCAGGACGGCGACCTGGCGTCCGGCCTCGACGGCCTTGAAGGCGGCACGGACCGCCAGTTCCGTTTTTCCGTAGCCCACGTCGCCGCACAGAAGGCGGTCCATCGGCCGCTTTTCGCGCATGTCGCGCTTGATCTCGTGCATGGCCGCCAACTGGTCGTCCGTCTCCGGATACGGGAACGACGCCTCGAGTTCCTTCTGCCAGAGCGTGTCGTCGGGATAGGCGATGCCGGGACTCATTTGGCGGACGGCCTGGAGGCGCAACAGGTCGGCCGCGAGGTCCTCAACGGCGCTCTCGGCACGGCGTTTCTTTTCGGCCCACGCCTTGCCGCCCACGCGCGAGAGTTGCGGGCGCCCCTTGAAGCCGCCGATGTACTTCTGAACCAGGTCCACCTGGGACGCGGGGACATAGACGCGCGTCTTGTCGCGGAACTCCAGGACAAGATGGTCCTCGGCCAGCACGTCGGCGCCCTTGCCTTCGTGGCGAAGCGTTTTCATCCCCAGGTACCGCCCGATGCCGTGCACCACATGGACCACCAGGTCGCCTCTCGCCAGGTCGAGCCAGGTGTCAATGGCCCTCGTTTCGAGGCGCCGGCGCAGGCGCCGTCGGTCGTGATAGCGCTGGAAAAGTTCGTGATTGGCGACGACCGTGACGCCCTCGGCGACGAGGCGGAAGCCGGCGGCGAGGCGGCCGAGGCCCGGTCGGACGCGCTCGCGCGGCCCGGCGTCCATCTTCGAGACGATCTCACAGGCGCGGTCCCGCTCGGCCTCGTTGTCCGAAAAGAGGAGCACCGGCCCGGCCTCGGCCAGGTCGGCGAGTTCCTCGCGCACGGTTTCGGCCCGGCCGCTGAACGGCGGAAGGCCCTGCGTCCGCAGCGCGAACGCATCGCTCGCACCCCCCGACACCAGGCTCGCCAGGTCCAGACGCACAAACTCCCGCGCGTGCTGGACAACCGCCTCGAACGCGAACACGTCCACGGGGCTTGCCAGGCGCGCCACAAACGACCGCCCCACCTCGGCGATCTCGAGGGGCTCGTGCCAGACGACCCAGGCGTCCTTCGGGAGGTAATCTATCAGGCTGGTCGTAGCCTGGGGAGCGATCGGCCCGCCCTCGAGATCGCCCTTCGAGGCTGAGCGCGTCGGCACGAAAGAGACGGCGAGGCGCTCGCGCTCCTCATCGCTCCGCTGCGACGCCGGGTCGAACGAACGAAGGCTCTCCAACTCGTCGCCGAAGAACTCCAGGCGATACGGCACGCCGGAGGTGGGCGGGAAAAGGTCGAGGATGCCGCCGCGCACCGCATACTGGCCGGGCTCGAGCACGAGTTCGGCCGGCCGAAAGCCGCGCTCGCCCAGCCATCGGCGGACCTCGCTGAGGCGGTACTCGTGCCCGACGACCAGTTCGAGCGTGTTCTCGGCCAGGTGGCTCGGCGAGGGGACCGGCTGCATGAGCGCCTGGATCGTCGTCACCAGAACGCGCGGCGGCGCGGCGCTCGCGCCTCCGCCTTCTCGCGCAGCGGCGCGCGCAGCCGCCAGGTCTTTCAGCACCCGCAGGCGGTCGGCGAGGATCTCGTCGGAGACGTCGGCCTCGGTCGGCAGCGCTTCCCATGCCGGAAAGAGGGGCGGGTCGAAGCCCGAGAACAGACGCCAGTCGTCGCGGGCGCCGTCGGCCGCGTCAATGTGCGCGACGACGTACAGAAGCGTCGAAGGACACGCCGGAAGGAGGGCGGCGGCCAAGGCGGGCGCGCTGGATCCCCACAGGCCCTCGACACTCGCCCGCCCCTCCTCGCGGAGGGTTTCGCGGACCAGGCCGGTGACCTCCTGGCGGGCGAAGAGGCTTACGACCGCCTCGCCCGTCGCCGGGATGTCCGCCTTCTGGCCTTCGGCCATGAATACCGCAGTTCGGCAGGATTGTAATCGGCTGCGCGGCGGGCGTCAACGCACCAAAAGATCAGCGGGACGAAAGTCCAGGTGACAAAAGCGCGGGGGCCGCATGGCCTGCCATAATGGCAGGCCATGTATGCAGCAAATCCAGGAAAGCGGCGTTTTCGGGCATCTAAAGGCGCTTGGCCGCTGGCACGCCGTTTGCCGAAATGATATAGAATGGAGGCTCCAAGGAGTCAGACGCGATGGACCTGAACCGTCTCACGCAAAAATGCCAGGAGGCACTGTCCCAGGCCCAGAGCCTGGCAATCCGCCTGGGGCACCAGGAAGTGGACGGCGAGCACCTCCTGGCCGCGCTCGCCGACCAGCCCGAGGGCCTCCTGCCGCGGCTCCTGGCGAAGATGGACGTGCCGGCCCAGGCGCTGCGGGAGGAACTCGAGTCGGAACTCGGCAAGCGGCCGCGCGTCTCCGGCCCCGGCGTCCAGCCGGGCGGCGTCTATGTGACGCAGCGCCTGAACCGCGTCCTGGTCCAGGCCGAGGAGGAGGCGAAGCGCCTCAAGGACGAATACGTCTCGGTCGAGCACCTGGTGCTGGCGCTCGTGGACGAGGGCTCCTCGTCGGCGGCGGGGCGGCTGCTGGCGAAGTTCGGCCTGACGCGCGAAGGGTTCCTGGCGGCGCTGTCGAGCGTGCGCGGCAACCAGCGCATCACAAGCGCCACGCCGGAGGGCACGTACGAGGCACTGGAGCGCTACGGCCGGGACATCGTCAAGGAGGCGCGGGCCGGCCGGCTGGACCCCGTCATCGGGCGCGACGCCGAAATCCGCCGCGTCATCCGCATCCTCTCGCGCAGAACGAAGAACAACCCCGTCCTCATCGGCGAGCCGGGCGTCGGCAAGACGGCCATCGTCGAGGGCCTGGCGCAGCGGATCGTGCGAGGCGACGTGCCGGAGTCGCTCAAGAATAAGACGATCTTCGCCCTCGACATGGGGTCGCTGGTGGCGGGGGCGAAGTACCGCGGCGAGTTCGAGGAACGCCTGAAGGCTGTGTTGCAGGAGATCAAGCAATCCGAGGGCCGCATCCTCCTCTTCATTGACGAACTCCACACCGTCGTCGGCGCAGGGCGGGCCGAGGGCGCCATTGACGCCGGCAACATGCTCAAGCCCATGCTCGCCAGGGGCGAACTGCACTGCATCGGCGCGACGACGCTGGATGAGTACCGCAAGCACGTCGAGAAGGACGCGGCCCTCGAGCGGCGGTTCCAGACGGTGCTGGTGGACCCGCCCGGCGTCGAGGACACGATCTCGATCCTGCGGGGCCTGCGGGAGCGGTTCGAGATCCACCACGGCGTGCGGATTCAGGACGCGGCCCTCGTGGCGGCGGCGGTGCTGTCGAACCGCTATATCTCCGACCGCTTCCTGCCGGACAAGGCCATTGACCTGGTGGACGAGGCCTCGGCAATGATCCGCACGGAGATGGACTCCATGCCGGCCGAACTCGACGAGGTCACCCGGCGCGTGATGCAACTCGAGATCGAACAGGCCGCCCTGAAGAAGGAAAAGGACAAGGCGAGCCGGCAACGGCGAGAGGCGCTCGGCAAGGAACTGGCGGACTTGAAGGTCCGGGCCGACGCCATGCGCGCCCAGTGGGACGCTGAGAAAGAGTCCATCCACAAGGTCCAGGCGCTGCGCAGCGCGATGGACGAGACGCGTCTGGCCGTCGAGAAGGCCCAGCGGGCATACGACCTGGAGAAGGCGGCGGAACTGACGCACGGCCGCCTGCCCGAACTGGAGCGCCAGTTGAAGGAAGCCGAGGCTCGCCTGGCCGAGAAGCAAGCCGGCGCGCGACTCCTGCGCGAAGAAGTGACCGAGGAAGAGGTTGCCGACATCGTCGCGCGGTGGACGGGGATCCCGGTGGCGCGGCTCATGGAGGGGGAGCGCGAGAAACTCCTCGCGCTCGACGAGATCCTTCACCGGCGGGTCATCGGCCAGGACGAGGCGGTGCGCCTGGTGGCCGACGCCGTGCTCCGCGCCCGCAGCGGCATCAAGGACCCTCGCCGGCCCGTGGGGTCGTTCATCTTCCTGGGGCCCACGGGCGTGGGAAAGACGGAACTTGCGCGGGCGCTGGCCGAAGCGCTCTTCGACAGCGAAGACCACATGATTCGCATAGACATGAGCGAATATATGGAGAAGCACACGGTCTCGCGCCTCGTGGGCGCCCCGCCGGGCTACGTGGGGTACGAAGAGGGCGGGCAACTGACCGAGGCCGTCCGGCGAAAACCCTACTCGGTGATCCTCTTCGACGAGATCGAAAAGGCCCACCACGACGTCTTCGGCGCGCTGCTGCAGATTCTCGACGACGGGCGCCTCACCGATGCCCAAGGGCGCACCGTGGACTTTAAGAACACCATCCTCATCATGACGAGCAACATCGGCTCGGAGTACCTGATGGAAGGCATTACGGCCGAGGGCGAGATCGGCCACGTCGCCCGCAAATCGGTCCTGAGCGCCCTGAGAAGCCACTTCCGCCCGGAGTTCCTCAACCGCGTGGACGACATCGTTCTCTTTAAGCCGCTGCGCCTTGAGGAGATCGAGCAAATCGTGGACCTCCAGGTCGAAGACCTGAGGCGTCGGCTGGCGGACCGGAGAATCGGGCTGGAACTGACGGAGGAGGCACGGGCCTTCATCGCCCGCGCGGGGTTCGACCCGGTGTACGGCGCCCGGCCGCTCAAGCGATACATCCAGAGGCACCTGGAGACCCGCATCGGCCGGCAACTGGTGTCCGGCGAGATTGCGGACGGGTCCCGGATTCGCGTCGGCGTCAAGGACGAGGCGCTGACGATCGAGACGGAAGCCCCCGATGCGGCCAACGGACCGGCCGAGGAGTAAGAAGGGGCGATGCCGATGCCGTTTCGGGAGATTTCCCTTGACGCGCAGCCGAAAAGGTGTATGTTAATGCACGACAATTGAATACGGAACCGGGGACGGGAAGGCGGTTCAAAGCCGCCGCGGTCCCGCCGCTGTAAGCGAGGACGAAAGGCCCGATGGAGGCCACTGTTCCGAGGAATCGGGACGGGAAGGCCGGGCTGAGTAGGACGATTCGCAAGCCAGAAGACCGGCCCCGGAATCCGAGAGCCAGGCGTTCCTCGCGGAAAGGGAATGGCCGGCCGGCGGTGCGCTCAAACCTTCGGCCTCCCACGCGGGGCCGAAGGTTTTTTCTTCGCCCCGCCTTGCCCGGGCGAAACCCCGCTACAGCGGGGTGAAGCCCGGCGGGACCGATGGCTGAGAAGCACCCGCCAAAACAGTCGCACCCGGGGAAGTCAAACAGGAACCAGAAGAGTCGGCGAAGGGCTCGCGCCCGGATCGTGCCGCGGCGATTCGGCCCAGGTCCTTCCGCCGGACAGGGGAGGCAGACCGATGAAGCGCTTGGCATGCGGGATGTTGGTAATGGGGCTGGTGTGGGCGCTGGGGGGCGCGGGTGTGGCGGCGACGCCGGTGGACCTCGGCATCACGGTGCCGGGGCCGGCCGCAAAGACGAACTCGTGGACCACGCTGCTCGCGACGGACGCATCGGGCGGCGTGTATGCGTGCGACGGGGATACGATTTGGCGCCTGGACGCGGCGGGGGGGGCGTTCTCGGCCGTCTTCGCGGGCGTGGGGTCGGCGGCAGACGCCGGCGTGGACCCGTCGGGGTTCGCGGTCAACGCGGCGGGGACGACGGCGTACGTGGCGACGGGGGTGTCGGGGCGGATCGTCGAGGTGGACCTGGCGGGGGGGTCGGCCCGGGAACTCTCGGGCGCCCGGGCCGGGGCGAGCAACTACGGCCTGGCGATGGACCCGATCCACGGACAACTTTTCGCGACGGACTCCTACACGCAGGAATTGTGGAAGGTGGACCCGGCAGGCACGGGGTCGCTCACGTCGCTGGACACGTTCAGTTGGACGGGGTGGTTCGGGAGCGGGATCGGCTTTGCGCCAGACGGGACGCTCGTCGTCCCGGTGGCGACCGGCTTCTCGGATTGGGAGAACGACAAGGACGACTATCCGACCGACGTGTACCGCTTCACGCGGGAGTGGCTCGACGCCGTGGCGGCCGGCTCCGTCCCCGTCGGCGCCAGCCAGAAATACGCGACGGGCGTCCAGGTCTCCGGCTCCGGCGTCGTCGCGGTGGACGTGCGCGGCGATGCGTACCTCCTGGCGACCGACGCGGTCTATCAGGTCAAGGCCAACGGGGCGGTTGACGTTTTCGTCGGCGACGCCTCCCTGAATGCCTTCTCCCTGTGGGGCTGCGGGTACACGGGGATGGCGTACGACGCGGCGGCCGACCGGCTGCTCTTTGTGTATCGCGCCTCGGCAGGCCAGGATTGGGGCCTGTACGAGGTGGCGCTGCCGGAGCCCGCCACCGCGTTGCTGCTGCTGGGGGGGACGGCGGGGGCGATGCTGCTTCGCCGGCGCCGGATGGCGCGGCGTTAGTCGAGACGCGAGGAGCGCGATGGGTCGTCGCGGAATCACGCTGGTCGAGTTGATCGTCGTGAGCGGCATCATTGGCGCGCTCGTGGGGCTGGTCGTGCCGGCGGTCACGGGGGCGCTGGACTTGGCGGACCAGACGGCGTGCGCGGCGAACCTGAAGCAACTCGGCGCGGCCATGAGCCTGTACCTTGCGGACCACGACGGGCGATTTTTCCCGCTGCGGGAGACGCAGGCGGACGGGATCCTGTGGTACTTCGGGTTTGAGGCGTCGGGGTCACCGGCCTTGGGGGAAGGCAACCGCATCCTGGACCGGACGCGTGCGCGGCTGTATCCGTACCTGGAGGCGCCGGAGACGGTGGAGACGTGCCCGTCGGTTCCGTTCGGCGGCCCCTACAAGCCGAAGTACCGCGGCAGGGGATGGACGTATGGGATCAACTACAGCCTGTCGAACCACCAAGGGGGGGGCGACTTTCACTGGATCCGTCCGGTGGACGCGACGCGGACGGCGATCTTCGCGGACGCGGCGTACGTGAACACGCACCAGGCGCCGGCCTCGCCCCGCAAGCCGATGGTCGAGGACTGGTACTACGTGCAAAAGGGCTGCCGGTACGTCCAATTCCGCCACGCCGGAAGGGCAAACGTCCTGTTTGCCGACTGGCACGTGGCGGCGGTGGAGCCGGCCGAGGGGAGTTTCGACCCGCGGTTGCCCTCAGCCCGGATCGGCTATTTCGACGGCGAGCGGGTGCTCCTCGCGCCCCGCGGCGGGCCGTAGCCTGAAAAATAGGGACAGGCAACCTATTTCGCGGACGAAAAGAGGTACCTGTTCCTATTTTTGCCCCTATTTTTGCCCCGCAAAAGGGTTTTCAGTTCCCCCCGCCCGTTCGCCGATAGGAACCCTACAGAACGGTGCGCGAGCCGAGCCACACCCCCGGGAAAGGTGGAGGGTGGGTTCTATGGCCACCCCCTGGCGGAAGGCGGCCGACCGCGCGCAAGGAGCGAGCCTGCTTGCCCTCACCCCGCGCGTCGAAAAACGAACGCGGAATCCTGAGGCGCCTGCTTCCCGTGGCGATAACGATCTGCCTGGGCGTGGGCGTGTCGGTCGCCGCCTTCGTGACGGTCCAGACGTGGGAACACACCCAGGTGCGGGCCACGTTTGAGAGCGCCGCCCACGACCAAGCCACTGTCCTCGGGCACATCATCCAGCGCGACCTGCTGATGCTTAAACTGCTGGAACGGTTCTACGCGGGTAGCGAGAAGGTCGAGCGGGATGAGTTCCACGAGTTCACGAAGTCGATCCCGGAGGACATCCAGTGCGTCCAGGCGCTGGAATGGGTGCCACGGGTACGGGATGCGGAGCGTGCGGCCTACGAGGAAGAGGGCTGTCGGGAAGGGCTGACGGGGTTCCAGATCACCGAGCGCGACGCGGACGGCCGGATGGTCCGTGCCGGGCCGCGCGAGGAGTACTTTCCGGTCCATTTCGCTGAACCCCTGACCGGCAACGAACAGGCGCTGGGGTTCGACCTCGGGTCCGAGCCGACCCGGCGGGCGGCGCTGGAAGCGGCGCGCGATTCGGGCGAGATGCGCGGAACGGGGCGGATCCGCCTCGTCCAGGAGACGGGGGACCAGTGGGGTATTCTGGTTCTCGTGCCCGTCTATCGGAACGGTGCCTCCCCGGAAACAGTCGAGGCGCGTCGGGCGAACCTCGCGGGGTTTGTCCTGGGCGTGTTCCGCTTGGGCGACCTCGTGGACCACGCCATCGCCCAGTTGGGCCCGCGCGGGATTGACGTGGCGCTGTACGACGCGTCGTCGCCGGCAGGCCGGCGCCTGCTGGCATGGCGGGGATCGCGGATGCGGAACGAGCCGGCGCCGGCGCCGCCTGATGCGGACTTGCCGACCTTAAGGGAAATGCACCACGTGGCCACGCTCCACCCGGCCGGGCGGACGTGGGTCATTGTGTGTACGCCATGCCCCGAGTTCCTGGCGACAGCGAAGGAAGCCAACTCGTGGACGCTGCTGGTGGGGGGATTGGCGTTCACAGCCTTGTTGGCGGCCTACTTTTCTATGACGGGGCGCCGTGCGGCCGAGGTCGAGCGGCTGGCGGGCCGGCTCCTGGAGAGCAACGAGAAACTCGAAGCGGATGTCCGAGCGCGCAAGCGGGCGGAAGAGGCCCTGCGGGAGCGCGAGGAAAACCTGTCGATTACCCTGCACTCCATCGGGGACGCGGTGATTGCCACGGACACCGCCGGCCGAGTGGCTCGGATGAACCCGGTGGCGGAACAGTTGACGGGCTGGCCGCTGGCGGAAGCCGTCGGCAAACCGCTGGCCGAGATTTTCCGCATCATCAACGCCCGAACCCGCGAACCGGCCTCCGATCCGCTGGCCAAGGCTTTGGCAACCGGCGAAGTTGTCGTACTGACGAATGACACGGCCCTGATCGCCCGCGATGGCGCGGAACGCCAGATCGCCGACAGTGCCGCGCCCATCCGCGACGTCCAGGGCCGCATCCGAGGCGCGGTGCTGGTATTCCACGACGTGACCGCCGCATACGAGCTTAAGAAGGCCCTGCGGGAGCGCGTGAAGGAACTGACCTGCTTCGAACGGGTGCGGAACGGTTTGCAGGAGGGCCTTTCCGTCGAACAAATATGCCAAAACACCGCCGAGTCCCTGGTCCAGGGAATGGGATATCCCGAAATCGCGGTGGCTGTCATCACGCTTGGCGATCAGCAATTCAGTGCTGGGAGGTCGGCGGAGGGGCTGACGCATAGTCTTCACGCGGACATCGAGGTGGCGGGAAGCGCCCGCGGTCAATTGTCGGCCTTCTACGTCGAAGACAGGCCATTCCTGCTGCCCTATGAGCAGAACTTGGTCAACGGGGTTGCCACGATTCTCAGCCACTGGTTGGAGCGCGAGTGTGCGGAGGAGGCCCTACGGGAGAGCGAAGCCAAGTACCGGACGCTTGCGGAGAACATCCCGCAGAAGGTCTTCGTCAAGGGCCGGGACCTCCGGTATGTGTCGATGAACGAGAACTACGCCCGCGACCTCGGCATTCGTCCCGCAGAGGCCGTGGGGAAAGTGGACTACGATTTCTTCCCCAAGGAACTTGCCGACAAGTACCGCGCGGACGACCGGGGAATCATGGAAACTGGCCGGACCGACGAGTTGGATGAGAAATACATCCAGGGAGGCAAAGAGGTCTGGGTTCACACGGTCAAGACGCCGGTTAGAGACCGGACCGGCGAGATCGTCGGCGTTTCCGGCATCTTCTGGGACATCACCGAGCGCAAGCGGGCGGAGCAGGCGGTGGAAGAGGCCAACCGGCGTCTCGAGGAACTGGCGACGACGGACGCCTTGACCGGCCTGGCGAACCGGCGGAAGTTCCTGGAGGTGCTGGAGACGGAGTTCCGGCGTTCTCGGCGGTACGGGGGCAGGCTGACCCTGGCGATGGTGGACGTGGACCACTTCAAGGTGTTCAACGATACGTACGGACACGCGTTCGGTGACCGGGTGCTCGTGGAAGTGGCGAAGCATCTTGGGGCCGAAGCGCGGCAGACGGACGTGGTGGCACGGCTGGGAGGCGACGAATTCGTCATCCTGATGCCGGAGACGTCGGTGGACAAGGCGGCGCAGGCGGCGGAGCGCATTCGGAAGACCATCTCGAAGGATCCGATCTCGGACGGCACGCGAAGTGTGCCGGCAACGATCAGCGTAGGCATTGCGACGGTGGAGGCCAGCCAGGTGGCCACGCCGGAAATCCCCCTGAAGCAGGCGGACAATGCGATGTACGCGGCCAAGGAGGCCGGCCGAAACTGCGTCCGCGTGGCGGGGCCCAAGACCGCCTGCCAAACGCCCTGATCGGCCGGCCGACAGACCCCCCCCACCCTTCCCGGAAGGCCGAAATCCCCCGCGAATTCGGCATAGTTTTGATTGACACACCCCCCCGGCAAACGGTATACGTCAAGTGCGACTTCGGAAAGGTTCCGAGGCGACGGTCTTGAGCCAGGTCGAAGGTTTCTTCAGGCGAAAGGGACATGCGATGGCAATGCAAGCGAAGTCCGCCGTGGTCGCCAGCCGGGTGAAGGAAATCGTAAAGGCCGCCAACCTGCGTTGCGACGGCAATCTGCCCGAAGCCGTCAACGCCAAGGTGGTGGACCTGATGAAGGCGGCCTGTGGCCGGGCCAAGGCCAACAAGCGCGGCACGGTGCGTCCGCAAGACCTGTAGGCCGCTCTCAACGCCCATTCTCGCGCGGTGCTTTCGTAGGCGGAAGCACCGCGCGCTTTTCTTGCGCGGGGTGCCGTTCGAGCCACCGCACGCAAAATGATTGGCGCGGCACCCGCACGCTGCTAGAGTGTCGCGGGTCCGCACGCCGCCGACCCCCCAACGTTCGGAAGGGCTGCACCGCATGCGAAAGCCTCGCGCCGCCGCCTCGCCGAAGAAGCCCGTGAGCGCCGCCCCGCGCCGGCCGTCGGCCGGCCGGGCCGGCCGTCGGCAGAGCGTGATGATCCTGGGCGGGGGCCCGAACCGCATCGGCCAGGGCATCGAGTTCGATTACTGCTGCGTCCACGCCTCGTTCGCCCTGAAGGAGATGGGCTACGAGAGCATCATGGTCAACTGCAACCCGGAGACGGTCTCGACGGACTACGACACGAGCGACAAGTTGTACTTCGAGCCGCTCACCCTCGAGGACGTCCTGGGAATCGTGGCGCGGGAGAAGCCGCTCGGGGCCATCGTGCAGTTCGGAGGCCAGACGCCGCTGAATCTGGCGATCCCGCTGAAGAAGGCCGGCGTGCGGATCCTGGGAACGAGCCCGGACGCGATTGACCGCGCGGAGAACCGCAAACGCTTCGGGGCGCTGCTCGCGAAACTCGGGCTGCTCCAGGCGCCGAACGGGACGGCCCGGAGCGAGGCCGAGGCCCTTCGCATCGCCAAGCGGATCGGGTACCCCGTGCTGGTGCGCCCGTCGTACGTGCTCGGGGGGCGCGCCATGGAGATTGTGTACCGCCCGGAAGAACTCGCGGAGTTCATGGCGCGGGCGGTGGTGGCCTCGCCGGAACATCCGGTCCTGGTGGACAAGTTCCTCGAGGACGCCGTCGAGGTTGACGTGGACGCGGTGAGCGACGGCGAGCGGACGGTCGTCGCCGGCGTGATGGAGCACATCGAGGAGGCGGGGATCCACAGCGGCGATTCCTCGTGCGCCCTGCCGCCGTTCACACTCGGCTCCTCAACGGTCCAGGCGATCGAGGACCAGACGCGCCGGCTGGCGGCGGACCTGGAGGTGCGGGGCCTGCTGAACATCCAGTTCGCCGTCCGCGGCGACCACATCTACGTCCTGGAGGTCAATCCCCGCGCCAGCCGGACCGTCCCGTTCGTCGCCAAGGCGACAGGCGTCCCCTGGGCGAAAGTCGCCACGAAGGTCATCCTGGGCAAGCGGCTGGAGGAACTGGGCATCACGAAGGAGGTCCGCCCCAAGCACTGGGCGGTCAAAGCCCCCGTCTTCCCGTGGTCGCGGTTCCCGGGGGTGGACCCGGTGCTCGGGCCGGAGATGAAAAGCACGGGCGAGGTGATGGGGATAGACGCGAAGTTCGGGGTGGCGTTCGCCAAGAGCCAGTTGGCGGCGGGCAACCCCCTGGCCACGCAGGGCAAGGTCTTCCTCAGCGTCAACAACCGCGACAAGCGCAATATCGTCTCGGTGGCCAAGCGTCTGGCGGGGCTCGGCTTCGCGCTCGCGGCGACGAGCGGGACGGCCGCGGTGCTCTCGACCAGCGGACTGGAGGTCCAGCAGTTGCCCAAGGTCCAGGAAGGCTCCAGGCCGAACGTCATTGACCTGATGAAGAACGGCGAGATCACGCTCCTGGTGAACACGCCGAGCGGGCGGGCCTACCGGCCGGACGAAGTTTCCATCCGGGCGATGGCGGTGCGCCTCGGAGTGCCGCTCGTGACCACCCTGAGCGGCGCCTCTGCGCTGGTGCTTGGCCTCGAGGAGTCGGCACGCGGGGGCATGGGCGTCCGGTCGCTGCAGACGTACCATCGGGACTTGGCGTCGGCGAGGTGACGTCCGGCCCGGCCGTGGAGTCGGCGTGCGACACTCTCCCGGCACCGTGTGTATCTCGACATCTCACCGGAAAAGACTTGTCGTGCGCCGCAACTTCGGGTAGTCTGACGGATGTCATATCGCTTGAGGACGGGGGGTGTGGTGTTTACGCCGCTCTCTCTGGCGGCAACCGGGCGTTACATCATGACTGCAAAGAAGCCGTCCTCGAAGGTAAAGTCCCCGGGTAGGAAAACTGCCGCCGCTCCCAAGGCGCCTCCGAAGTCCCCTGCCGTCGGCAAGAAGCGCCGAGGCAAGACCGCCGCAACCGCCCATCTCCACCAGGCCGTCAGCCGCAACATCGCCGAGCGCAAGCAGGCGGAGGAGGCGCTTCGGAAAAGCGAGGAAAGGTATCGGGCCCTGGTCGAACTGTCTCCGGACGCCATTCTGGTCCATAACAGGGATGGCCAATGCATCTATGCGAACCCCGCCGCAATAAAGCTTTGGGCCGCTTCCGACGAACAATATCTGATCGGCCGGAATGTAGTGGACCTCATCCCGCCGGACCATCAAGAGCATGTCGCCCGGGTGATGTGGCGGGTGTTAGAGGAAGAGGGGGGCTTTTCGGGAATCGACGAGAAGATCCTTCGCCTGAACGGCGAGGTGGTGGATGTGGAAGTCTCCGGGGTCAGCAGCACCTATCAAGGACAACCTGCGGCTCAAGTGGTCTTGAGGGACGTGACCGAGCGCCGTGCCGCCGAGGAGGCGCTGCGGAAAAGCGAGGAAAAGTACCGCAGCCTCTTCGAGGACTCCCGCGACGTCGTTTACCGCACCAGCCGCGACGGACGCTTCCTCGACATCAACCCGGCCGGGCTGGAACTCTTCGGCTACGCGCGCGAGGAGATGATCGGGATGCCCGTCAATCGCCTTTACGCCGAACCCGCCGACCGCGCCGCCTTCCTCCTCGCCATCGAGAACACGGGCGCCGTCCGCAACTACGAACTGCGCTTCCAGCGCAAGGACGGCACGGTGCTGGACTGCCTGGTGACGGCCACGGTGTGGCGCGACGCGGAGGGGCGGGTCGGCGGGTTCCACGGCACCATCCGCGACGTGACGGAACGGAAGCGCGCGGAGGTGCGCTTCCAGGCGTATCATCGGCAGTTGCGGGTGCTGGCCTCCCAACTCGCGCTGGCCGAAGAGCGGGAGCGCCGGCGCATGGCCGAAGGCCTGCACGACCATGTGGCCCAGAGCCTGACGGTGGCGAAGATGCGGCTCGACGCGCTGCGCGAATCGGCCCCCGACGGCGACCTGGCTGACCGGCTCGACGACGCCCGCCGGCAGGTCGAGGAAACGATCCGGCAGACGCGCAACCTGATTTTCGACTTCAGCCCGCCCGTCCTGCACGAACTGGGGTTCGAGGCGGCTCTGGAGTGGCTCGTCGAAGAGTTCCAGGCCCGCAACCGCCTGCCGACCTCGTTCGAGGACGACGGCCGGCCCAAGCCGCTCCAGGAGCCGGTGCGCCTCACACTCTTCCGCGCGTCGCGGGAACTCCTGGCCAACGTCGTCAAGCACGCGCGGGCCGGCCACGTGGCCGTACGCGTCCGACGCGACGGCGACGAGATTTGCGTCGAGGTCGAAGACGACGGCGTGGGGTTCGACCCCGCCATTCTGAACAACCACCGTAACGACGACATGGCGTTCGGCCTGTTCAGCATCCGCGAGCGCCTGGACTACTACGGAGGCCGGCTCGATATCGCCTCGGCGCCCGGCAAGGGAACGCGCGTCACGCTCGCCGCCCCCGTGGCGCGCGAATCGCACGAAGGGGGATCCCCATGAGCATCTCCGTCGTCCTGGCCGACGACCACGAGATCATCCGCAACGGCCTGCGCTCGCTCCTGGAAAAGGAAACCGACATCGAGGTCGTCGGCGAGGCGCAAGACGGCCGGACAGCCGTACGACTCGCCAAGGACCTCAACCCCGACGTCATTGTCATGGACGTCAGCATGCCGGACCTGAACGGCGTCGAGGCGACGCGCGAGATTTCTCGCCACACCCCGCCGACCCGGGTCCTGGGACTCTCGATGCACTCGGACCGGCGATTCGTCGCCGGCATGCTCCAGGCCGGCGCCGCCGGCTACCTCCTGAAAGAGTGCGCCTACGATGAGTTCGTCCGGGCCGTCCGCACCGTCGCCTCGGGGAAGACGTACCTCAGCCCGGGCGTTGCCGACGGCATCGTGGAGGCATTTGTCCGCCAGCCGTCGGCCGAGGCTCCGGCGGCAACGAGCGTGCTGACCCCCCGCCAGCGCGAGGTTCTCCAACTCGTGGCCGAAGGACACTCCACCAAACAGATTGCCGCCCACCTCCACGTCAGCACCAAGACCGTGGACACCCACCGCCACGAAATCATGAACAAACTGGGCCTGGGGAGCATCGCGGAACTGACCAAGTTCGCCATCCGCGAGGGCCTGACAAGCCTCGAAGCCTGACGCCGTCCGAAGCTGCCTGCCGCCGTTTCAGCCCCAATACACAAATCAGGGATTTCGAACCCCAGATTCAGGAAAAACCCCTATGGCGTCGCGTACCGAAAGGACCGATGCTCCCATGTGCAGGCGAAGTCGTTCGCCCGTGCCGACTTCACATCTCCAGGAGGTGAGCGAACGGGGGGGGCAGGAGGTTCGGACACCAGAGATCCTCGCCCGCGCTGGGGAAACAACGAGGCCCTGGCAACCGCCCCCGCCCCCTGTTCGCATGGCCCTGAGCCGTCGCTGTGACGCAGTGCCGTCACAGCAGGCAGCGGAGGGCTGACCAACGGCGGGCCTGTTGGACGTTATCATTATCAGCGCAGAGGTAAGAGGACCTTTCTTCCCCCCCATGCTGGGACGGGGGACAAGGAAGCGCCGGGCCCGAACGGACGGCGCTTCCCATTTGCCCCCGCTTCTCCATCGTGAGCCAGCCGGATTGCCTTGACCCCCCGCGCTCCCGTCTGGTAGCGTACCCTCAGGACCTTTGCGAAAGGAGGCGGCGCGTGAGCGAGGCGCTCGTAGGACTCATCGGCGGAACCGGCATCGGCGAAGCCCTCATGGAAGGCACGAAGGGCCGGCGCGCAAGCGTCAAGACGCCCTTCGGCAAACCCTCCGGACCGATCCTGCTGGGCAAGGTCGGCGGCCAGCGCGTGGCGGTGCTGGCGCGCCACGGCGAGGGGCACCGATTCAGCCCCTCCCAAGTCCCCTACCGCGCGAACATCTGGGCTCTGAAGAAACTCGGCGTGACGCACATCCTCGCAAGCGGCGCGACCGGGAGCCTCCAGGAAACCATCGCCCCGCGCGATCTGGTGATTGCGGACCAGGTGATTGACAAGACGCTCCGCCCCGGGCGGACGTTCTTTGAGACAATAGCGGTCCACGTCGAGTTCGCCCAGCCGTTCTGCCCCGGCCTGCGGTCGCTGCTCATCGAGTGCGGCATGGGCCTTGAGACCACGGTCCATCCGAAGGGGATGTATGTCTGCATGGAAGGGCCGCAGTTCTCCACCCGGGCCGAGAGCCTTCAGCACCGCTCGTGGGGGGCAGACCTTATCGGCATGACCCTGATGCCGGAGGCGCGGCTGGCGCGCGAGGCCGAAATCTGCTATGCCCTCATCGCCGTCCCAACCGACTACGACTGCTGGCGTCCGCACTCCTCCGGCGTCAGCGCCGACGAGGTCCTGGAGAGCATCCTGGCGAACGTGAAGGCGGGGACAGCCAACGCCGTGGAACTCGTGAAGCGGGCCGTACCGCGCGTCGCCGAAAGCGTCGGGCCGGACTGCGCCTGCCGAAGCGCCCTGGCGAAGGCCGTCTGGACCGACCGCAAGGCCATCCCGCCCGCGACCCGCCGCCGCCTCAAGCCGCTCCTCGGAAAATATTTGAAGTAGGCGCCGTCGGGGTTTCTAGGTCGGGAAGTCGCGCGGCCCTCAGGAGAACGCCTTCACCTCGGTCGTCCGGTGGAACCGCTCGACGTCGGCCGGGTCCACCTCGCCGGCCAGGACCTTCAGCGCCGCCGCCGTCCCGACCGCCACCCCTTGCCGCAGACATTCCTCCAGGGCCGCGCCGCGCGCATGGGCGGCCACAAACCCCGCCAAGAGCGCGTCGCCGCATCCGACGGTGTTAACGACCTCGGCCTGGTCCACGCGCGGGGTGGCGCGCCAGGCGCCCTTGCGGCTGAAGAGGATCGCCCCTTCCTCGCCGCGGGTCACCATCACCAGTTCGATGCGAGCGAGGAGGTTTTCGGCGGCCCGGCGGACCTGGGCGCCGGTTTCGACCGTCCGGCCGGCCAACTCGCCGAGTTCCTCGTGGTTGGGTTTGACGAGCCAGAGGCCCTTGGCCCGGCGAAGGGCCTCCAGCCCCGGACCGCTCGAATCCACCGCGACGCGGGCGCCGCGTTCGGCACACTCGGCCAGGAGAGCGGCAAAGGTATCGGCCTCGAGCCCCGGCGCCAGGCTGCCCGCGAAAAGAACGTACCCTCCCGCCGTCGCCAGGATCCCCAGTTTCTTCCGCAGTCGCCCCAGGTCATCCTCCGTCAGCGCGAAACCGACGTCGCGGATGTGCGTCTCCACCCCGCGCGACGGGTCAATCAGCGTCACGTTCTCGCGCGTGGGCCCGTGGCCCTCGAACATCTCGACCCGCACGCCCGTTTTGGCAAAACTGCGGGCGAACCGATGCCGGTCGCCCTCCCCCACAAACCCCGTCAGGACGCATCCCGTGCCCAGCGTTCCCAGCAGGCGCGCCACGTTGACCGCCTTGCCCGCCGGCTGGATGGAAACGAGGCGACCGCGCACGTGGCCGCCGATCTCGAGGTCCGACACCTCCAAGATGCGGTCCAGCGCGGTGTTCAGCGACACGCAGGTGATAGGCGGCGTCTCGTTGGGCATGGCTCAGGCGGGGGTCGGAGCGTCGAATTCGTCGCCGCGGAACGTCGCCCCGAGGTACACGCGCTTCACCTCCGGGTCGTTAATCAGTTCCTGGCTCGTCCCGTGCCGGAACACCCGTCCCTCATTGATGATGTACGCGCGGTCCACGATCGAGAGCATCGCGTGGACGTTGTGGTCCGTCAGGAGCACCCCGATGCCCCGGCTCTTCAGGTTCCGGATGAAGCCCTGGATGTCGAAGATGGCGATGGGGTCCACGCCGGTGAACGGTTCGTCCAGCAGGATGAGGCTGGGGCGGGTGACGAGGGCCCGGGCGATTTCCAGGCGCCGGCGCTCGCCGCCCGAAAGCGTCCGCGCGTGCTGCTTCGCCAGATGCGCCAGGCCGAAATCCCGCATCAACTCCGCCGCTATCGCCTCCCGCTCCGTCTTCCCCAGGTGCATCATCTCCAGAATCGCCAGCAGGTTCTCCTCGACACTGAGCCGCTGGAAAATGCTCGGCTCCTGCGCCAGATACCCCATGCCCCGGCGGGCCCGCTGGTACATGGGGAGGCGGCTGACATCCTCGGCCTCGAAGACGACTCTTCCCGCCTCGGCCGCAATCATCCCGATCGTCATCTTGAAACTGGTCGTCTTGCCCGCCCCGTTCTTGCCCAGCAGGCCCACGATCTCCGCCTCGTTGACGCTGAACGAGACGTCGTCAACGACCTTCCGGCCGCCGTAGATCTTCACCAGGCCCGTGACGTTCAGGAGTTCCACGCGCATCCTCCGCCGGTTGCACCGGCGATCCACGATACCCCGCGCCGCCGAGCGTTGCAAGCCCCTCCGAAAATGACCCCTGGGGCCATTTTTCGGCCTCAGTGCACGAAACGCCAGCCGGTCGGGTCCGGCAGGAGAGGAATCCCGAGGTCCGTCCGCCGGCCCGCCGCAGGCCAGTACACGAAGAACGCCTTCCCGACCAGGTTCCGCCGCGGCACGACAGGACGTTCGAGGTCCCACAGCCGACCGTCGGACGAATTGGGGCTGTTGTCTCCGAGAACGAAGAACTCCCCTTCCCCCAGAGTGTACGGGTGCCCCTCCGTGGCGTGGCCGGGCTCGCCCGTCGCACGAATCCACTCGTTCGTGTAATAGACGTCGCGGTCGAGCCTCAGGTACTCGATCCGCACCGGCCCGCCGCTCGCCCCCACGCGGACGCCGCCCGCGCCGCCCGCCAGTCCGTCCATCCGGAGGCGCTCGTCGTCGGAGAGCGGCGTCGGCTCATACTGCGGATCGCCCTGGGGCGACGCCGGCCCGCCGAGCGCCGTCAGAACCCGTTTGCCGTCCACGAGGAGCATCAGTCTGTGGTCCACGTTGGCGATGAGGATCTCCGCGGCCCGGCCGGGGACGAGGACGCCGTCCGGCGCTTCGGCCACCAGCCGACCGTTCATCAAGATGCGCGTCGGCCGGCCGGCGCCCCGCGCCGAGAGTTCCAGCCGGAAACGGTCCTTGTAGGCGGCCAGTTCGGCCGCGAACACCGCCTGCGGGCTGCCGAGCGTCACATCCGTCCGCAGGCCCAGGTCCGTGCAGACGTTCGACCCCAGCCGCGGACCGTTCCCGCTCGAGTTGTAGGCGTAAAAGTCGAGGATATTGGACGGTCGTTCCTTCGGGTCGCGGTGCTCGTACGTCAGATACGTTTCCCCCTGCGGCGGGGACGCTTCCAGACGCCAGCCCGTCCCCTCAGGCCGCCAGCCGGCATCGGCCTTCCATCGCGGCGTCCAAGTGTTCCATGGCGGCTGGTGCCGCGTGTCGTGGACGATCATCCAGAGCGCATCCTGGGCCCGGTCGGTTTTGGAGACGACTCGGCCGTCAATCGTCACGTCGCCGCGCACGAGTTCCACCCGCTCGCCGGGCAGGGCGACGAGGCGCTTGATATAGTTCTGCGCCGGCTCGTTGGGGTTGCGGAAGACAATGATGTCCCACCGGCGTGGCGCCTCGAAATCGTAGAGGAACTTCAGCACAAGCACCCGGTCGCCGCTGAAGAGCGGCACGCCTCGCGGCGGGATGGTCTGCTGGAGGAAACAGTTCGGGCAGACCGGCAGGGGCCCCCGACCTTCCGCCCCCACCGCAAATCGATACCCGCAGTCCTGGCACTCGAACTCCGTGTGGGCCCCGTAGAGCGTCGGCGCCATCGAGCCGGTCGGGATCACAAACGCCTCGATGATGAACGCCCGGAACACGAACGCCAGGACGAACGCCACGAGAATGGACTCGAGCGTCTCCAGGAGCGATTCCCGCTTCTTGCGGCGCTCATGGACCCGCTGAAAGTCTTCCTGCCGCGCCTCTGCCATGAACCCCTTCCGACCCCCTGGGGCCTTTCCCGAGCCCTGAAATGGCCCATCGTAGGTCCGGCCGGAGCGTCCATCAAGACAAAACCCCGCCCTGCACACCGTTTGCCTTTCGCCGTTCAATCCGCACCTTGTCCGCCATAGCCCAAAGGGCGACGGCGGGTCCGCACTCCGCACTCCCTTGCTCCCCGACGCACGAGGCCCTAGAATCGCCCCGACCGAGTAGGAGCCGACCGTGCCCAAACCCCGTATCCTCGTCGCCGGCAACATGATGGACCTCGTGGCCGGCATCGAGCGGGCCCCGGGCTCAGGCACCCAGCCGAGCATGCCCACGGCGGACGAGGTCGCCGACTTCCTGGAGCGCCACGCGTGAGCATCCGCCCCGTAGCGTACGTGACGGCCGACCTGCCCGGGACCGGCGGCCGCATCAAAGAGCGCCCGGAGGATTTCGTCGTCACGGAACTTCCTCTCTACGAGCCCTCGGGTCGCGGCGAGCACGTGTACCTTCTGGTCGAGAAGCGCGGCGTGGGGTCGCTGGAGGCGGCCGACCGGATCGCGCGGACCTTCGGCCTGCCGAGGCGATGGGTCGGACTGGCCGGCCTGAAGGACGCCCAAAGCGTCTCCCGCCAGTGGATGAGCCTCCAGGGGATTGACCCCGAGAAGGCGGCGCACCTGGAGTGGCCGGACCTGCGCGTGCTGCGTGTCGGGCGGCACCGGAACAAGTTGAAGATCGGCCACCTGGCGGGGAACCGCTTCGAAGTGCGCCTGCGCGGTTGCGCCGCCGGGGCCGAGGAACTTGCCCGGGCGATTCTGGCGCGGCTTTCTAGCGCCGGCGTGCCGAACTGGTTCGACGAGCAGCGTTTCGGCCGGCGCAGCGACAATCACCTCCTGGGCCGGGCGCTGGTGCTCGGCGACGCGCGCGGCTTTTGCGACCGGTTTCTCGGCGGGCCGAGCCCCGCCGACTCGCCGCGCCTGCAGGAAGCGCGCCGCCGATACGACACGGCCGACCTCGCCGGCGCGAAGAAAAAGTTCGGCGGCGAACGCGAACACCTCAAGGTCCTCTCGACGCTCCTGCGGACCAAAAAACCCTCACGCGCCGCCCGGGCCGTCAGCAAGCAACTCGCGCGCCTCTTCGTAAGCGCCTGCCAGTCGGCCCTGTTTAACGACGTGCTCGCCCGGCGGCTGGAGGACCTGGCGCACGTCGAGGCGGGCGACCTCGCCTACCTCCACGCCAAGGGGGCCGTCTTCCTCGTCCAGAACGTCGAGCAGGAACAGCCGCGCGCCGACCGCTTCGAACTCAGCCCCTCGGGGCCCATCGTGGGGCACCGCGTGCGGCTGGCCGAAGGGCGGCCCGGCGAAATCGAACGCGCCGTCCTCGCCGCCAGCGGCATCGGGCCGGAGGACTTCACGCGCGTCAAGGCGCTGCGGCTTCGCGGCGGCCGGCGGCCGCTCCGCATCCCCCTCGCGGACGTCCGCCTGGAACCGGACGGCGAGGACCTGCTGCTGGCCTTCACCCTGCCGCCGGGCGCCTACGCGACGGTCGTCCTGGCGGAGATCACGAAGTCGCCGACCTGAGGCTACGCGCCCTTCCCCCTTGTCCGTAGCGGCCGGCCCGGCTAGGATTCGCCCGGACGGCCGAGCCGCCACCCCGGCCGAAACGGAGGCGCGATGAATCTGGCGTTCAGCACCAACGCGTTCAAGCAGACGAGCCTCGAGGAGAGCCTGCGCCAGATCGCCGGCTGCGGCTACGCGGGCGTCGAGATCATGGCCGACGTCCCGCACGCCTATCCCCGCGACATGGACGCCCGGCGCATCGAGCGCATGCGGACGCTCCTGGAGGACCTTCGCCTGGCGGTGACGAATCTCAATGCGTTTACGCTCTTTGCCGTGGGCGACACGTACCATCCTTCGTGGATCGAACCGGACGAGCGGGCCCGCACCGTGCGCATCGAGCACACGGAGAACTGCATCCTTCTCGCGCGCGACATGGGGGCGCCCGGCCTCAGTCTGGAGCCCGGCGGACCGCTCCCCGAAGGCATGCGCCGCTCCGAAGCCCTCGCGCTCTACCGCGAGGGCCTGGAGCGCGTCCTGCCGCTGGCCGAAAAATGCGGCGTCAATCTCCTCGTCGAGCCCGAGCCTCATCTCCTCATCGAGCGCCCGGAGGAGTTCGAGGAGTTTATCCGCACGTTGCCGCACCGGCGGCTGGGCCTCAACTTCGACATCGGCCACTTTTACTGCGTCGGCGCGGACCCGGCGGAGGCGGCGCGGCGGCTCGGGCCGCACATCCGCCACGTCCACCTGGAAGACATCGCCCCGACGCGCGAGCACAAGCACCTCGTCCCCGGACGCGGAGCGATTGACTTCCCCTCGGTCCTGGCGGCCCTTCGCAGCGCCGGATACGACGGATGGATCACCGTCGAACTCTATCCCTACGAATCGCAGGCCCGCGAAGTGGCCGAGGAAGCGTTTACATACCTGGCCGAGTTGGTGTGAAGACCCATGAGCAAAGCCAAAGGTGAATGGAAACTAATCAACTGGATCCGGGCGCGGACGCGCGTCGGGCATCCGCGCGTCCCCCTCGGACCGGGCGACGACATGGCCATCCTCTCGCTCGCCCGCGAAGACCGCTGCCTCCTCACGGTGGATGCGCTCGTCGATGGCACGCACTTCGACCTCGCCAAAGCCTCGCCGCGCAAGGTCGGCTACAAGGCCCTCGCGGTGAGCCTGTCGGACGCGGCAGCGATGGCGGCGCTGCCCGTCGCCGCCGTCGCCTGGGTCGCCCTCCCCGCGAAGCGCACCATGGCGTTCGCCAAGCAGATCAGCCGCGGCCTAGCCGACGCGGCCGAGCGCTTCGACTGTCCTATCGTCGGCGGCGACATCGTGAGCGGCTCCGGCCCGCTCTCGGTCGGGACGGCCCTCGTGGCCCGCGCGGCCGGAGTGAAGCCCGTGCGCCGGTCCGGCGCCCGGCCGGGAGACGCACTTTTCGTCACGGGCACCCTGGGCGGCTCGCTCCTGGGTCGGCACCTTTGCTTCACGCCGCGCGTCCGCGAAGCACGCCGGCTCGCCCAGACCATCCGCCTTCACGCCATGATTGACCTTTCGGACGGCCTCTCGACGGACTTGGCGCACCTGTGCGAGGAAAGCGGCGTCGCGGCCGAGGTCGAGGCCCGGGCCGTCCCCATCTCGCGCGACGCCCGGCAACTGGCGCGGAAGGACGGCCGGCCGGCGCTGGAACACGCCTTGAACGACGGCGAGGATTTCGAACTCCTCTTTGCCGTCGGACCGCGGGACGCCAAGCGGCTCCTCACAAAAAATCCGCTCGCGCGCCTGCGTCTGACGCGCATCGGGCGCGTGACGCGCGGCCGCAAGGTCACGCTTGTCGGGGCCGACGGCCATCGCAAGGTCCTGGAACCCCGAGGCTGGGAGCATTTCCGGTGAGCGCCGTCCAGACCATCGAGACGCAGAGCCCCGAGGAGACCGTCGCGCTGGGCCGGCGGATCGGGCGCGCGGCCGAGGCGGGCGATTGTCTGGCCCTGGTCGGGGAACTCGGGAGCGGCAAGACACATTTCGCCAAAGGTCTTGCCGAAGGCCTGGGCGCCGCCGCCGCGCGGGAAGTGACGAGCCCGTCGTTCGTCCTCTGCCGGGAGTACCGCGACGGCCGCCTGCCGTTCTACCACCTCGACGCGTACCGCCTGTCAGGCGCGCGGGACCTGGAGGGCATCGGGGCGGAGGAGATGCTGGAGGGGGATGGCCTTGCGGCCTTGGAGTGGGCGGACCGCGCGCCGCAAATCCTGCCGAAGGACCACCTCCAGATTCGGTTCGAGGTGACGGGCGAGCAGTCGCGCCGACTGACGTTCACTCCCCACGGCCCGCGTTCCGCCCGCCTCGCCGTCCGGGCGACGCGGAAATTACCCCTGGGGTAATTATTGCGCAACTCCTGACAAGATAATAGGTTAAGTGACAATCCTGAAACACATGTGCTCAGTCGTAGGCGATGGGTATCGGGCCGGCGGAGAGGTCGGCTCACGCCGGCTCACGTTCTATTGCAGCACCTACGGGGCCGGGAGCAACGTCCGGGCCGCGTGAGCCGTATTGCCCGCCTGGTCGCCGGCACGAACGGCCAGCCGATGGGGTCCGTCCGCCAGGTCGCGCACGGTGAAGAGAAACTCCTTCTGCGGTCCGTCGAACAGGCCGTCCGTCGGAGCGATGGGCGTCCACTCGGTCGCGGAGTCCAGCGTGTAGGCGGCCTCGGCGAGCCAACTGGTCGCGTCGCGGACCACGAGGCGGACGGTCACGTCGCGGCCGTTGACCTGGGTCTCGATCCGCTCAAAGATCGGGGCGGTGTTGTCCACCAGCACGGGGTCGCTCACCTTCTCGCTTTCCAGGGCGGTGGCGACGTCGTTGTCCGGAAGGTCGCTTGCGACGACCTTGATTTCGTACCATCCGTCGGCAACGGTGCTCGTGTCCCAGGGATAGGGCGGCTGCGCGAGGTTCTCCTCCAGGAGGATCCAGTTCGGTTCGCCCTGGCTGCGAAAATAGAGGCGCGAGGTCAGGCGGTCGCCGTTCAGATCCGTCGCCTGCCACCCGATGAGGCGCAGCGGCTGGGGCGCTTTGGGCCCCGCGGCGGGCGGAGGCGGGGCCTGGTTGCCGCCGGCGGCGCCCTCGCGGGCTTGGGTCATCATCTGGCGGACCCGCTGCGCCATCTGGGCCTGCGCGCCGCCGTCCTGCATCGGCTGTTCGGCGACGGCGAGGACTTTGGGCGGCTCGTTGGCCCGCCGCCAGGCCGCCTCCAGTTGTTCCAAGACCGGCGTCGCCGCCTCGTCGCGCGTCTGCATCGTCACGCGGAACTGAATGTAGCGGGCCGGCGGGCTTGCGACCGCCGCCGGCGATTTCGCCGCGTCCTTCGACCAGTCCGACCACATCCCCTTCCGGGGGTCGCCGACGTTCCCGGTGCGCGTCGCGATGCGGACGGCCGTGCCATCCGGCGCCGAGGCGCGCCACTCCAGGGCGCCCCACCGGGCCGACCCGCCCGCATCATGGACCTGGCTGGTGAACGTCCCTTCCTTGGCAAAACCTTTCGAGAGGGCGTAGAGGCGTCCCGGCGAGGCGGTGCCGACGACGACCCGCCCGGCGCGCGTCACCACCAGCGCCATCGCCTGTTTCGGGTCCAGCGTGGCCAGGCAGGCGTCTTCATCCCTGCCGGCAAGGGCAACCTCGTAGATGCGGCCTTTGCGTCCGGTGGCGACCAGGAGCCGGTCGTCCGCCGCCGCCAAGGCGAGGATCATCTCCTCCGGCCCCTCGAAGATGGGCGTGGCGATGCATCGGACGGGTGTACGCCGATATTGCCGTAACGTCTTGCGCAGAAAGGGCTTATCCGTTAATTGCCCGAGGGGTAATTTTTGGCCTGTCCCGCCCGTTCCCGACATCCGTTATGCCAAGGTGCGGCCCACGCCCCCGTCTTGCATGAAGTCAAATGTTACGGTCTTCCCAGCATGGTCCCTTCGGATGTTGGATACGGCCACAGACAATTGCCATTCCCCCAAAGGGCATTTGCCGTAAACTGGCAGTGTCTCAAGTAGAAGGAGAATGAGTGGCCTACTCAAGAGATCGACGTCTGTTGGCAGGTCGCCCTCGTCAGCGGGCGCAACAGTTACCGTGCCCCGAAGAATCTGGTCGTGAGGGTCGGTCGGCGAGGGAAGGCGATCATAGCGCACTCGCATGACTGTTGGTCCGAAGCTCACGGTGATGGGCCATCGGCGCTTGCAACAAAACAATTGTCCCCTGCACTCGGACACAGCGTCACTCCCTCCTCTGCTACCGGCGACCAACAACGCGGCACTGAGCTCTACACGCGTCTATCTCGTGCTCAGTTGCGCCTGAAGCTCCGCCTGCGCTTGCGTCAGAGACTTGACGACCTCCGCCAGCTGCGCGATTTTCGTGTCGATGGCCGTGACTTGGGGCTGATACCTGCGGTCAATCTCTCTGTACTGGTTCGTGCGCCACGCTTCGACCGCAAGCAGACGCTCTGACCGCCGGCGCTCCAATTCAGTCACTTGGCGTTGGTATTCTTCCGGGTCATTTCCTGCCAGTCCAGAGCCGATAAGGGAACGGCGCTCGGCACGGTACCTCTTATCGATCTCATCTACCATTGTCACATACTGCTACTGCACTTGTTTCCGTTCTGAGTGGTACTTGTATTGCAGCTGATTCCTCTCCTGAACAGCCGCGCGGCCTTCTGCCTTCGCCTGCTCGAGAGATGCCGTAATGCGCCCTAATTCCCTGGTGAGTGCCGCGAGGGTTTCTTGTCTGCGCTGCTCTTCGGCTGCCTGCTGCTTGGCTTCTGCCACGCGGCGCTGTTGCTCCTGTGCCTGTCTTTGAGCCTCCGCGTTTCTCTGGTTTTCTTCTTCGGCGCGATGGTTGGCCTCGGCGACAAGCCTTTCACGCTCTTTCTCCGCGTTCTGCCGGGCCTCAGCCGCCAGGCGTTGTTCCTCTTCCTCCGCTCGGCGCTGCGATTCCGCATCCTCCCGGCGTTTTTTCTCTTCCAGAGCAAGACGCTCGGCCTCCTCCTTCTGACGTTGCATCTCCTCTGTAGCAAGCCTGGCTTCTGCCTCAAGGCGCTGTCTCTCTTGCTCTGCTTGGCGGCGCGCCGCCTCCGCTTGCCCAACCCTCTCATCTTCCCGCTTTGTCGAGGCGACCAGAATGTTCCCTGCGTCCTCAACCCTTTGAAGGGCGGCCTTCAACTCCTGATCCTCCACTTTGCGCGAGCCCACAAGGGCAAGAAGCTCGGCGTGCTTGGCGTTGAACCGCGCCAGATCGCCCATTTTCGCCAACGCCGAGGCCTCGTTGCACAGGCCGAGAAGCCTGTCGCGGTTGCCCTGTTCCCATGTGCTCCGGGGCCAAAAGACGCAAAGAGTGACAACCAACAAGATGAAGAGACCAGCTGCTATCGCTACGAGCTTGACGTGCCACGGGTATCTGTTGAGACTGCTGAGCTCCCCGGTGGGTTCTGCGGCCTGGGATTCGGGTGGCGAGATCGGCACAACGCTCCGGGTGCCACATCGGGGGCAGATGCCTCCGCGACCGGCAAGATCTTGTGGAACGGCAAGCTTTGTGCCGCATTTCGGACATTCGAAACGGACATGCATGGCAGACCCTCCTCGGCAGTCCGTTGATCGTAAGCGACCTGCGCCTCCACCTATCACGCTTACTCTCAAATAATCGTGCTGCCATTATTACTTATAGACGCTATCACCTTGATTTGCCGGCGGCCGCTCCGCAATCCGCAGCATCTGCTCGATGGGCTGGACGCCCGCAATCGGGGCCTTGCCCCACGGGAATGCGTAGGCCAGCGCGCCGACGAGCCGGCCGTCCACATAGACCGGCGAACCGCTCATGCCGGCCACGACGCCCGTCTCCTCCAGGCCGGCGCCGCGGCAGCGGACCATGATGACGTCCCGCTGGGGGAAAACGTTCTTCAGGACCGCGAGCACCACGACCTCGAACTCGACGATCTCGGAGCCATCGAGCGTCGTCTTGCCCACGCCGACCATCCCCGGCCGGACGTCCGCAAGCGGCAGGTAGCGCGAGAGGTCGAGTTCGGCGGCGCCGGCGCGCCCGGCAAGGGCCGCGGCCGCCATACATGCAACAATCGCTATGCGTGAACGCATCGCTTTCCCCGCCTTTTCGGCGATTTCAGTGTAGGCCCGCCGGCGCCGACGGGCAAGCGAATTCGTCCGCCAGCCGATCCGTTAACGCAGCGGCGGAAGGTCCGTCGGACCGAGGAGGACGGTGTCGCGGCCGGCGCGGCGGACGACCGCCTGGCCGGCGGCGCCGTCCGCCGGCTCCGTCGCCAGATACACCTCCTCGGCAACCTTGCCGAGCACGACGCGGACGCCGCGCCCGTCGGCGAGGGACTCAAAAGCGGGCACGGCCTCGCCCCGGCGGTACGGATAGAGGACGACGAGAAACGGCCGGCCGGGCGCCGCACCGACGCGGAGATGCTGCTGGAGTTCCCCCTCGCGCCAGCGGTCCTCGCCGATGCGAAAGCCCTCGGGGATGAGCGCCTCCTCTCCGCGCGTCGGCCAGGACCAGCGGTCGAGCGTCACCTCAGCGGCCTCGGGAGTGGCAAAGAAGGCGACGGCGTCGGCGGCCAGTTGGCCCGCGAAATGGAACGCCTGGCCTTCCTGGCGGACCGAGCGCGCCAGGACAAAAAGGTTGAACGTCGCCGCCTCGTCGGCAGCCAGTTCGTCGCGCACGACCAGGTAATCCTCCAGGGGGCTCCCCTCCGGGTGCTTGACGAGCGCCAGATACCGCCGGTAGCACGCCGGGCGCGCGAGCGCGCGGCGCGGGTACGCGGCCTGAGGGACGAGTTGATGGGGATAGCGCGGCAGTCGGCGGAGGCGGTCGCTCTCGACCTGGCCGACGGCGAGGTCGGCGGCCTCGGAGGAGCGGAACGCAAGGAAGCGCCCCTCGGCGTCCATGTTTTCATCCTGACCCAGGTTGACGCGGTTGTGCATGTGCTCCTGGTCCGGGCGGGGCTCGTCGCCGCAGAACCAATCGAGGGCCAGGGGCATCCCGGCGCCGTAGAAATGGAACGCCAGTTCGTCGCCCTGATACCCGC